>Ga0318563_10000761_pt1 | contig 13307 bp, 10 predicted proteins | sample GRESIP066b5f19_FD_203689 | JGI IMG/M metagenome (GOLD analysis project Ga0318563, IMG submission 203689) | Tropical soil microbial communities from Luquillo Experimental Forest, Puerto Rico - GRE.SIPMG.066b5f19 | ecosystem: Environmental > Terrestrial > Soil > Tropical forest > Bulk soil... | reverse complement strand
CGGCGGTCCCCCGCGCGGTCGCCTGCCACGTGAACCGCTCGAGCACCCTCGCCCGCCCCGCCGCGCCGAGCCGCGCGCGCGTCGCCGGGTCGTCGAGCAGGTCCCGGATGGCCGAGACCAGCGCCTCAGGGTCGTCCGGGGTGACGAGCACGCCGGTCCGGCCGGACGCCCCCACCACCTCGGGCAGCGCGCCGCCCGTGGTGGCGACGACGGGCACGCCGCAGCTCATCGCCTCGATCGCCGGCAGGGAGAACCCCTCGTAGAGCGACGGCACGACGGCGACCTCCGCCTCGGCGTAGAGCCTCGCGAGCTGGGCGTCGGTGACGCCGGTGATGGTGGTGACGATCTCGGCGAGGCCGAGCCGCTCGATCGCCCGGGCCACCCGGCCACCGGGCCTCGGTCGCCCGATCACGAAGAGCTCCAGGTCACGCTCGGCGCGGAGCTTCGCGACCGCCTCGAGGAGCGGGACCAACCCCTTCATGGGCACGTCGGACGACGACGTCACCATGAGCCGCCCGTGTCGCTTGGGGACCGAGGAGTCCGGGTGGAACACCGTGTGGTCGACGCCCACGGGCACGACCGTCAGGCGCTCGAGCGGGACGTGCATGTGGCGGTTGATGTCGAGCCGGGAGTTGGCCGAGACGGTGACGACCGCCGGGAGGGCCCTCGCGACGCGCACCTGCATCCGGAGGAACCCGAACCACCGCCGCGTCGTGAACCGCTGCCAGGCGGTCTCGGCGTGGTCGAGGGCGATCGCCCGGTCCACGGTGATCGGGTGGTGCAGCGTCTCGAGGAGCGGCCATCCCCGGCGGTGGAGCTCGGCGATCCCGGTGCCGAGGCACTGGTTGTCGTGCACGACGTCGAACTCGCTGCGGCGCGGGCCGAGGACCCTCACGATCCGCCGCGAGAACGCGAGCGGCTCGCCGAACCCCGCGACGCACATCGTCGCGAACTCGATGACGTCGTCGAGGGACGTGAACTCCCGGCGCGCGGGGACCCGGAACGGGTCGGGGTCCCGGTACAGGTCGAGGCCCCGGACAGGCGTGAACCCCACGCCCTCGTCGAGCTCGGGCCACGGCGGGCCGGCGAACACCTCGACGCTGTGCCCGAGCGCGACGAGCTCGCGCGTCAGGTGCCGCGTGTAGACGCCCTGCCCGCCGCAGCGCGGGTTGCCGCGGTAGATGAGGAACGCGACCCGGCGCCCGCCCGGTCGTGCCGGCGCGGGCACCACGCGGTCCGGGAGCACCATGGCCCTCGAGCGCGCCCACGACGCCCGCAGCTCGCGCAGGGCGGCGCTCGGTGACGTGGGCACGACGGACGGTCCTCCTGGGCGCGGGGCGCCCCATCGTCGTCCGGCGCCGCGCCGCGGCGCAAACGCGACCGGGCGACGTCGCATCCGCGCGCGTGCCGCGATGCGGCCGGCGGCCCAGCTCGCGCGGCTGGCTACGCTTCAGCGGTGGACCTGACCTACCCGCCCGATGCCGAGTCGTTCCGCGTCGAGATCCGCGCGTGGCTCGAGGAGAACCTGCCCGAGGGGTGGTTCGACGAGGGGTTCTCGCTGCCCCCCGAGGAGCGCGCGCGGTTCAACGAGGAGTGGGTCGAGCGGTTGCACAAGGGCGGGTGGATCTGCGCGAGCTGGCCCGTCGAGTACGAGGGCAAGGGCCTGAGCACGCTGCAGACCGTGGTGCTCACCGAGGAGTTCGCGCGGGCCGGCGCGCCGATGCGCGCGGACTTCTTCGGGGACACGCTCGTCGGGCCGACGATCCTGCAGTGGGGCACCGACGACCAGAAGCACCGGTTCCTGCCGGGGATCCTGCGCGGCGAGACGACCTGGTGCCAGGGGTTCAGCGAGCCCAACTCGGGCAGCGACCTCGCCTCGCTCAAGACCCGCGCGGTCCTCGACGGCGAGGAGTGGGTGATCAACGGACAGAAGGTCTGGACCACCCAGGCGCTGGACGCCGACTACATCTTCCTGCTCGCCCGCACGGACCCGGCGGCAGAGAAGCACGCGGGCATCTCGTACCTGCTCGTGCCCATGGATCAGCCCGGCATCGAGGTGCGGCCGATCACCCAGGTCGACGGGTCCGCCGAGTTCAACGAGGTGTTCTTCACCGACGCGCGGTGCCCCAGGGACAACGTCGTGGGCGGGGTCGGAAACGGGTGGAAGGTCGCGAACACCACCCTCGCCTTCGAGCGCGGCAGCTCGGCGACCACGGGGTACCGGCGGTTCCTCAAGGAGTGGGAGCGGATCGTGGCCGAGGCCGAGGCGCACGGGCGCAGCGCCGACCCCCTGGTGGTCGACGCGCTCGTCCGGTCCTGGATCGAGATCAAGATCATGCAGATCAACGGGTTCCGCACGCTCACCGACGCGCTCGACGGGACCCACCACGCGGCGCTGCTCGGGGCCTGCAACAAGATGTTCTGGTCCGAGGCCCACCGGCGGACGATGGAGCTGGCGATGGAGATCCGCGGGATGGACGCCCAGGTCCTCGACGGAGGAGGCGACGGAGTCGCTGACGCCGAGGGCGCGCTCCCGGGGCGCCGGCGCGGGCGGGCGGACTACCCGGTGGACGACATCCAGGCGAGCTTCTTCTTCAGCCGCTCCGAGACGATCTGGGGCGGGACCGCCGAGATCCAGCGCAACGTCGTCGGCGAGCGCGCGCTCGGCCTCCCGAAGGAGCCCCCCGTCCCCGCGCCCTCCTAGCTCAGGCGGCGCTCGGCGCCGCGGCGATCCGCGACGCCGCGCGTGCCCGGGCGGTGGTGACCAGGTACGCGGACGCGAGGAGGTTCGCCGCCGCGCCGACCGCGATCGCCACGCGTGCGTCGGTCGCCTCGGCGATCAGCCCGGCCAGGACCGCGCCGATCGGGGTCGTGCCGAGGAAGCCCATCGCGTAGAGGCTCATCACGCGGCCGCGCATCTCCTCCTTGCTGTGCAGCTGGAGCGAGGCGTTGGCCGTCGAGACGAACGCGAGCGAGGCGGCGCCCATCGGCACGATCGCCAGGCACGCGACGGCGACGGTTGGTGCGAGCGCGAGCGCCGCCATCAGCAGGCCGAACGCCAGCGCGAGGACGGCCAGCAGCCGGCGCGTGGGTCGGGCGCGGTGGGCGACGTAGAGGCCGCCGAGCAGCCCGCCGAGGCCCATGGAGCACGTGATGACCGAGTAGGCGCCGGACGACCCGTGCAGCACGGAGAGCGCGAACAGCGGGAGCGTCACCGTGAAGTTGAACGCGAGCAGCCCGACGAGGACCACCGACGCGAGCACCTCGCGCAGCTCGTGGTCGTCCCAGGCGTAGCGCAGCCCCGCGCGGACCTGCCCCTTGGCGCGCACGACCGTCCGGATGCGGGTGATCTCGTCGGTCCGCATGAGCGCGAGCGCGACGAGCAGCGCGAGGAACGACGCCGCGTTCACGTAGAAGCACGCGGCGATCCCGACGAAGAGGAGCGCCGCGCCGATGGCAGGCCCGAGGACGCGTCCCAGGTTGATCATCGCGCTGTTGAGCGAGACCGCGTTCGGGATCAGCTCGCGGCCGACCATCTCCTGCACGAAGGACTGCCGCGCCGGGTTGTCGAAGAGGTTGACCACCCCGAGGAGCGCGCCGACCACCCAGATCGCGGTGAGGGAGACGTGGTGGGTCGAGACGAGCACCCCGAGCGTGAGGGCCAGCAGCCCCGCCGCGGTCTGGGTGGCGTAGAGGATGTGGCGCTTGTTGGACCGGTCGACGACCACACCGCCGAGCGGGCCGAAGAGCAGCATCGGGAGGAACGGGAGCGCGATCGTGATGCCGAGGTCGATGGCCGACGCCCTGAGGATCTGGACGACGAGGAATCCCTGGGCGAAGGACTGGAGCCAGGTCCCAGAGATCGAGATCAGCTGGCCGACGAAGTAGAGCCGGAAGTTGCGGACCTGGAGCGCGGCGAAGGTCCGACCGGTGGCGCGGCGCAGCCGGGTCACCCGTCCCCCGCGAGCAGCTGGAGGATGCCGAGCGCTCGGGCCACGGCCTCGCGGTCCTCAGGCGTGAGCCGCGCGAGCCGCGCCTCGAGGAACGCGGTCTTGCGGCCACGGATCGAGCCCAGCGCCCGACGGCCCTGGTGGGTGAGCGTCACGCGCTGGCACCGCCGGTCCGCGTCGTCCACCCGACGCTCGACGAGGCCGTCGCGCTCGAGCGCGTCGACCAGCCGGGTCATCGAGGGCGGGCGCACCTGCTCGGCGGCGGCCAGCTCGCTGAGCGCCGGCGAGCCGAGCCGCTCGATCATGGCGAGCGCGGACGCCTGGGCGGGCGACACGCCCCCGAGCGAGCTCGAGCGGAGGCGTCGGTTGAGCCGGGTGACCGCCACCCGGAGGCCTGCCGCGAGCTCCCCGATCGAGGTGGCGGAGTCCGTGGCGACCATCGTTAGTTAGTATAACTAACTAGATCCGGCACCGTCCAGGGGTCGGCTACCGCCTCGGCACGTAGGCGCCGCGCCCGAGCAACGAGGACTCGATCGGGTCGGCGGTCTCGTCGACGCCGCCGCGGACCTCGGTGACCCACCCGAGGCGGGTCGTGAGGATCCGCTCCACGCCGCCCTCGAGGGTCGCGGTGCTGATGGCGCAGGAGGAGCAGGCGCCCTGCAGCTCGACCTCGACGACGCCCCGCTCCACGTCCGCGCCGACCAAGATGAGGTCGCCGCCGTCCTGCTGGACGGCCGGTCGCATGAGCTCGATCAGCTCACGGAGCGCGCGCAGCCGTTCGGCGCGCTCCTCGTCGCTCAGCGAGCCGTCCACGGCCCCATTCTGCCGGGACCGCCCGCGCGCGTGCCCTCAGCCCGCCTCGGCGAGCGCCCGCTTGAGCTTCGACCTCGCGTGCCGGGCGTAGAACGCCGCCACGAACTCGATCCCGCCCCAGACGACCGCGGTGATCCCGAGGACCGTGATGAGCACCGTCAGGGCGTGGCCGGGGTGGCGGATCGCCCAGACGCCGAGCGCGACCAGCACGAGCCCCTTGATGATCCCGAGCCACCAGTGGGGCACCTCGCGGGCGAGGAACGAGCCCACGATGTCGAGGATCCCCCAGATCAGGAGCGTCCACCCGAGGATCGTCGCGATCACGTAGAGCGTGATGTGCGGCCAGACCAGGGTCGCGATCCCGGCTCCGATCGCGACGAGGCCCATGAGCGCGTACGGCCAGCGGGTGCGCATCGCCCGGACGCCCGAGACGAGCTGGAAGACCCCGACGACGAGCAGCCACGCGCCGAGGAAGTACGCGAGCACGTAGAGGGTCTGCTCCTTCCACGAGAGCACGAGGAACCCGATGATGAGCGAGAGGACCCCGTCGGCGAGGAGCAGCCACCAGACCCTCTCGAGACCCGACGCCGCCTCCTCGGCGGTCGCGGTGTCCATCATGAGCGTCGTCTGCGTCATCGTGCACCCCCCTCGTGCCGTCGCAACGCTACCGACGGTGCGCGTCACGCTGGTGGACCGCCCGATGCCAACGGGCTACGGGGAGGACCTTCGCTACTGTTGCGAGCGTGCCGTCGCGCTCGGATCTGAGGCTCGACGAGATCGACCTCTCGGCCCAGGAGTTCTGGGAGCTCCCCTGGGCCGCCCGAGAGGACGCGTTCGCGCTGCTTCGGGCCGAGCGTCCCATCGCGCACTTCGACGATCCGGTGATCGAGGACTCCCCCGTGCCACTTCCGCCAGGCGACGGGTACTACGCGCTCACGCGGCACCGCGACATCTCGACGGCGAGCCGCCACCCCGAGATCTTCCGGTCCGGCCAGGGCGCCGTCTCGCTCATCGACCTCCCGCCGGAGATGGTCGAGTACTTCTCGGGGATGATCTCGACGGACAACCCGCGGCACACGCGGCTGCGCCGGATCGTCTCCAACGCCTTCAACCCCCGCCGCGTCCAGGCCATCGAGGCCTCGATCGACCGCGTGGCGCGCGAGATCGTGGACGCCGTCGCGGCCGACGGCGGGTGCGACTTCGCGACGGACGTGGCCGCGCCGTTCCCGCTCCGGATCATCTGCGAGATGATGGGCGTGCCGCGCTCGGACGAGGCAGAGGCGCTGCGATGCTCGAACACCATCCTCTCCGGCGGAGACGACGAGTACATCCCCGAGGGCGAGCACCCCGTGACCGCCACGATCCAGGCGGGCGCGACGCTCACGGCGATGATGGAGTCGCTCGGGGCCGAGCGTGTCGAGCACCCGGTCGACGACCTCGTGTCCACGCTCGTCAACTCCGAGGAGGACGGGGACGCCCTCACCCACCAGGAGCTGGCCAGCTTCTTCGTGCTCCTGGTGACCGCGGGGAACGAGACGACCCGGACCGCCATCACCCACGGGCTCTGGGCGCTGACCGAGCACCCGGACCAGCGCGCGCTCTGGCAGGCCGACCTCGAGGGGCGGTCGGCGACCGCGGTCGACGAGATCGTCCGGTGGGCCTCCCCGGTGATCTGGATGCGCAGGACCGTCGCGGAGGAGACCGAGCTCTCCGGCGAGCAGCTCAAGCCCGGCGAGAAGGTCCTGCTCTTCTACAACTCCGCCAACCGCGACGAGGAGGTGTTCGAGGACCCGACGCGCTTCGACATCCTCCGCGACCCGAACCCGCATCTCGGGTTCGGGGCGGCGGGGCCGCACTTCTGCCTCGGCGCGCACCTCGCGCGACGTGAGATCAAGGTGATGTTCCGCGAGCTCCTCCGTCGGCTGCCCGACATCGTGGCAACGAGCGAGCCGGACCGGCTGCGCTCCTCGTTCGTGAACGGCATCAAGCACCTCCCCTGCGCGTTCACCCCATCGCGTTGACCCCGCGATGGCCGACGGCCGCGGGATCTACGACCGGACCCTCGATGCCGTCGACCGGGTGCAGCGGTCGTGGTTCCCGGTCGCGCTCATCGTCGCGGTCATCAAGCGGTACTCCGACGACCGCGCGAGCCGCCAGGCGGCGCTCGTCACCTTCTACGGGTTCCTCTCGGTCTTCCCGCTGCTGCTCCTCCTCATCACGATCGGCGCGCTCGTCTTCGGCGAGGAGACGCTCAAGCACCACCTCCTCAACAGCGTGCTCCACCAGTTCCCAGTGATCGGCGAGGACCTGAGGGGACAGATCCACGCCGTCGTCCGCGGCAACTCGTTCGCCCTCGCCGCCGCCATCATCGGGCTCCTGTGGGGCTCGCTCGGGATCACGAACTCGCTGCAGGCCGCGTCCGCGGCGCTGTGGCGACGGCCGCGCACCGAGGACCCCTCGCTGTGGGGACGGGTCGCAAAGGGGCTCATGATCCTTGGGGTGCTGGCGGCGGTCACGCTCGGGTCGTCGGTCCTCACCGGGCTCGCCACCAACGGCGTCGCCCGGGCCGGCCTCGGGGGCACGGCCGCCCGGGCCGCGGCGTTCGCGGTGGTCCTCGCGGTCAACGCGGCCGGGTACGCCGCCGCGCTCCGGCTGCTCGCCCCGCCCGGCACCCCGTGGCGCACCATCCTCCCGGGCACCGCCTTCGGCGCGGTCGGGTGGTCGGCCATCCAGGTGCTCGGCGCGTGGCTGATCGGCAGCCGGCTGGCCCACGCCACCCCGATCTACGGGACGTTCGCGGTCGTGCTGGGGCTCATCTTCTGGATCAACATCGGCGCCCAGCTCTTCCTGTACTCCACCGAGCTCAACCTCGTGCTCGCCCGCGGCGAGTGGCCGCGCTCGATCCGGTCGAGCCCGCCGACATGACGGCCCCGCGGCGCTACCCGCGCTGGCAGGACGCGCTCGGCGCGACGCTCGCCGGCATCTGGCCGGTCGCCCTCACCCTGGCGGTCCTGCGCAACCCCGCGCGGTACGACCCGTTCGCGCTCTTCAGCGGGCTCGGACGCCACTCGTACGCCACGCTCGCGGCGAAGCCGACCGTCGACCCCGGCGTCTACACCACGCAGTACACGCTCGGGATCCGCGCGGCCACGCTTCTCGTGCACGGCCACGTCCCGTGGTGGAACCCGTTCGAAGCCCTCGGCGCGCCGCTCATCGGGGAGCTCGAGTCGGGCGGGCTCTTCCCGCTGACCCCGCTGCTGCTCGTCCACGACGGGTCGCTCGTGTACCACCTCGTCCTGCTCGCGATCGCCGGGGTCGCAACGTACTTCCTGCTCCGCGAGCTGCGGTGCGGGCCGCTCGTCGCGACCGTGGGCGGGATGCTCTTCGCCACCAACGGGACGTTCGCCTGGCTCGCCAACGCCGCCTCGAGCCCGGTCTGCTTCCTGCCGATCATGATGCTCGGTGTCGAGCGGGCGCGCCGCGCGGCGGCCGACGGGCGCGGCGGGGGATGGCGCTGGCTCGCGGTCGGGGCCGCGCTCGCGCTGCTCGCCGGGTTCATCGAGGTCGCCGCCCTCGGGCTCATCCTGGTGGCCCTGGTCGCGATCCAGCGCGCGTGGACCATCGGGCGCGAGCACCTGGCCGCGTACGCACGCAAGGTCCTCGCAGGCCTCGCCTGCGGCATGGGGATCGCCGCGCCCATGCTCGTCGCCTTCGACAGCTTCCTGCTGAACGGGTACGTCGCCCAGCACGCCGGGAACACCGCAGACCACGGGCTGGTCCCCGCGTACGTGTCGATGATCGAGGCCCCGTACCTGTTCGGGCGGATCGGGGCGAACGCGTACCCCCAGATCCACCAGATCTGGGGGGCGGTCGGCGGGTACGCCGGGTTCGCGCTCATCGCGCTCGCGGTGGCCTCGCTGTTCTTCAAGCGCGACCGCGGGCTCCGCGTCGTCCTCGCGGTCTGGGTGGGGGTCGCGCTCGCCGACTCGGTGGCCGCGCCCGGGATCAAGAACCTGATCGCCCTCGCGCCGGTGACCCAGCACATCGTGCTCTACCGGTACCTCCCGCCGACCTGGGAGCTCGCCCTCGTCATCCTCGCGGCGCTCGCGATGCGCGACCTCTCGACGGCTCCGCGCGCGACGGCGGTGGTGGCGATGGCCACCGGCGTCCTCGTCGCGGCGCTGACCCTCCTGTACGGGATGTCGCTCGCGCACCCCTCGATCTCGGCGTCGCGCACCCTGGCGGCGAGCTCCATGCGCCAGTCCGAGCTCATCGTGATCGCGGTGATCGCGGCGCTCCTGCTCGCTGCGATCGTGCCCGGTCGGCACCGCGCGCTGGCCGTCGGGGCCGTCGCGGTCACCGAGGCCGCGATCCTGTTTGCGATCCCGCTCGCGTCGTGGCCGACGTCGAACCGGGTCGACGTCGCGGTGACCCACTACCTCCAGCACCACGTCGGGTCGACGCGGTTCTTCAGCCTCGGCGTGCCGACGCCCAACCTCGGATCCGAGATCGGCGTGCGGCAGCTCGACGTCGTCGACCTGCCGGTCCCGAAGCCGCTCGTCGGGATCGAGCGGTCGCTCGACCGGTACGAGCACGCGACGGCGTTCACCGGCGACCGCCGGAAGGTGCCGCGGGTCCCGACGGTGGCCGAGCTGCTGGTCCGCCACCTCCGCCGGTTCGAGGCGCTCGGTGTCCGCTACGTCGTCGCCCCGACCACGGCGTACGTCAAGCTCCCGTCGGGCGCTGCGCGGCTCGTGTACCACGACGACCAGTTCCGCATCTGGCGCCTGGACCGCGCGGCCCCGCTCGTGCACGCGCCGGGGTGTGGGCTGCGCACCGTCACGCAGGACACCTACGTCACCTCGTGCCACCACGAGACCTTGCTCGTCCGCTCGGTCCTCTCCTTCCCCGGGTGGTCAGCGAGCGTGAACGGGCGGCCGGTCCCCATCCTCACCCGCAACCGGTTCCAGGCGGTCGTGGTGCCGCGCGGCCACGCCGTCGTCGCGCTCACCTACCTCCCGCCGTACGTGCCGGCTGCGACCGCGATGTGCGTGCTCGCCCTCCTCGCCCTCATGCTGCCCTACGAGGAGATCGCGCAGTGGCGCCGGGAGCGGCGGCGGCGGCCGACGTGGGCCGAGCTCGACGACGCCGACCCGGGTCAGGGCCGACCGCCGATCCCGGTCGGCACCCTCCCCGCGTGGCTCGGGGGCCCGGTCCCCGCAGAGCCGCCCGTCCCGGTCGGCGCGGCGCCCTCGTCGTTGGAGCCCGAGGGGCCGTCGACCTCCAGCCTCCCGGCGATCACCGGCTCGGTGCCGGTCGTCACCGGCGAGGAGCCCTCGACCTCGTCGGTCCCCGCGGTGACCGGTTCGGTCCAGGCCGTGTCGGCCGACGACGGCCCGCCGACCTCCGCGGTCGCCGTGGAGACCGTCGAGCGGGCGCCGGACGACCCGCCCACCATCGCCGTGCCGAAGGCGGGCCCGGAGGACGCGCCGACCTAGCCGGGCGGCTGGTCGGCGGCCCCCGCGTCGTCGCTCTCGGTGTCGTCGCCCGCGGTGTCGTCGCCCTCGGTGTCGTCGCCCTCGGCGTCGTCGTCGAGGACGAGCTTGAACCCGACGTGGGTGGGGACGAACCCGTAGGAGGCGTAGAACGTGTGCGCGTCCTCGCGGCCCTCGTGCGAGGTCAGCTGCACGCGGTAGCACCCGTGCTCGGCCGCCCACGCGACGGCCGCGTCGAGGAGGGCCGCGCCGACGCCGTGGCGTCGCATCGCCTCGTCGACGTGCACGGACTCGACCTCCGCCACCTTGCCGCCGGCGTGCTGGAGGTGCTCGAGCAGGAGCACCTGGCAGACCCCCACGACCGCGCCGTCGAGCTCGGCCACGAGCACGTCGCCGTGCGCACCGCGGATCCGCCTCATCGCCGAGACGTACCGGTCCGGGGCGTCGGGCTGCTCGGCCTCGGGGGTGCGCGACCCCGCCACCAGGAGCGCGACGATGGCGGCGGCGTCGGCTTCGGCAGCGGGCCGGACCGATACCTCCGGCTCGATCACTCGTCGTCGCCGGCGTGCGTCGCCAGGAGCTCGTCGATCATCTTCACGACCGTGGGGTCGGTGAGCGTCGTCACGTCGCCGAGCTCGCGGTGCTCGGCGACGTCACGGAGGAGCCGCCGCATGATCTTGCCCGATCGGGTCTTCGGGAGCTCCGGCGTGAGGATGATCTGGCGCGGCTTGGCGATCGGACTGATCACGTGCGCGACGTGGTCGCGAAGCTCGCCGACGAGCGGCGCCTCGTCCTGATCGCCGAGCTCCGCGGCCTGCTTGAGCGTGACGAACGCGACGATGGCCTGACCCGTCATCTCGTCGCTCGCGCCCACGACCGCCGCCTCCGCGACCGCGGGGTGCCCGACGAGCGCGTGCTCCACCTCGGCCGTCGAGAGCCGGTGGCCCGAGACGTTCATCACGTCATCGACTCGACCGAGCAGCCAGAGGTCGCCGTCCTCGTCGCGCTTCGCGCCGTCGCCGGCGAAGTACCGCCCGGGGAACCTCGACCAGTAGGTGTCGATGAACCGCTGCGGGTCGCCCCAGATCCCGCGCGTCATGCCGGGCCACGGCTCGGTGAGGACCAGGTACCCGCCCTCCCCGTTGGCGACCGACCGGCCGTGGTCGTCGACGACGTCGGCCGAGATCCCCGGGAACGGGCGCATCGCCGCGCCGGGCTTCGTCGCGGTCACCCCCGGCAGCGGCGTGATCATGATCCCGCCGGTCTCGGTCTGCCACCACGTGTCGACGACCGGGCACCGGTCGCCTCCGATGTGGTGCCGGTACCACACCCACGCTTCCGGGTTGATGGGCTCGCCGACCGAGCCGAGGACCCGCAGCGAGGAGAGGTCGTGCGCCTGGGGGTGGGACTCCCCCCACTTCATCAGCGTGCGGATCGTGGTCGGGGCGGTGTAGAGGACCGTGACCTTGTACTCCTCGACGATCCGCCACCACCGGTCCCGGCCGCCCGCGTCCGGCACGCCCTCGTAGAGCACCTGGGTCGCGCCGTTCGCGAGCGGGCCGTAGACGATGTAGCTGTGCCCGGTCACCCACCCGATGTCCGCGGCGGTCCAGACGACGTCGGTCTCGGGGTGGACGTCGAAGACGTACCGGTGCGTCGTCGTGACGTGGGTGAGGTACCCGCCCGTCGTGTGGAAGATCCCCTTCGGCCGCGCCGTCGTCCCGGAGGTGTACATGAGGTAGAGCGGGTGCTCGGCGTCGAAGGCCCTCGGCGCGTGCGTGGCCGGCTGGGCGTCGACGACCTCGTGCCACCACAGATCCCGGCCATCGATCCACTCGACGGCGCCTCCGGTGCGGCGCACCACGAGCACGGTGCGCACGTCGGGGCACCGCGCGAGCGCCTCGTCGACGTGCGGCTTGAGCGGTGAGACGGCGCCGCGGCGGAACCCCCCGTCGGCCGTGATGACGACGCGAACGTCGGCGTCGAGGATCCGGTCGCCGAGCGCCTCGGCCGAGAACCCGCCGAAGACGACCGAGTGCGGCGCGCCGATCCGCGCGCAGGCGAGCATCGCGATCACGGCCTCGGGGATCATCGGGAGGTAGATCGCGACGCGGTCCCCCTCGGCGACCCCGAGCGCCTCCAGGGCGTTCGCGGCCCGGCAGACGCGGTCGTGCAGCTCCCGGTAGGTGATGTCGAGCCGCTCGCCCTCTGGCTCGCCCACCCAGTGGATCGCGACACGGTCGCCGTGGCCGGCGTCGACGTGGCGGTCGAGGCAGTTCACCGACGCGTTGAGCCGGCCGCCGACGAACCACTTTGCGAACGGCAGGTCCCACTCGAGCGTCGTGTGCCACGGCTTCGCCCACTCGAGCGACCGGGCTTGGCGGTCCCACCACGCGACCGCGTCGCGGGCCTCTTCATAGATGGCCTCGGTCGCGAGCGCCTCGGCCGCGAGCGTCGGCGGTGGCGGGAACGTGCGCGCCTCGTGCAGCAGCGCGTCGAGCGCCGCGCCGCCGTCGGGTCGCGGGGTCATCGGTCCATCACGACTCGACACGCTACGTCCCGCCGCGGCCCCCACCGCGAGACGCCGCTACCGGACGTTCACGACCAGCGACCGTGCGGCCTTGTCGTGCCACGCCTGGCGACGGGAGTCCCAGAGCGGCCAGAGGTAGTTGAGGATCTCGGGGATGACACAGAAGGCGTAGCAGACCACGATGATCGCGAGCCGCGCGAGCGCGCGCCCGTACCCGATGGCGCCCTGCCCCGACTCGTCGCGGGTGGCGATGCCCACCGCCATCTTGCCGACGGTCTGGCCGCGTGTGCCCCCGTTGAGCAGGACGTAGTACACGCCGTACGCGAGGAGTCCGATGGGGTAGGCGAGCCCCCTCCCCACGCTCGCGGTCGTCACCGACCAGACCACCAGGCCGGTCCACGGGAGCGCGAAGATCGCCCAGTCGATGATGAGCGCGACCGCACGCTGCCACCAGTCCGCCGTCGGCACGCCGGTGAGCGGGTCGTGGAACCGGAAGGACGCGGTCGGTGGGTACGGAGG
>Ga0318563_10000760_pt1 | contig 13330 bp, 9 predicted proteins | sample GRESIP066b5f19_FD_203689 | JGI IMG/M metagenome (GOLD analysis project Ga0318563, IMG submission 203689) | Tropical soil microbial communities from Luquillo Experimental Forest, Puerto Rico - GRE.SIPMG.066b5f19 | ecosystem: Environmental > Terrestrial > Soil > Tropical forest > Bulk soil... | reverse complement strand
TGCGAAGACAATGAATTTGATGATGGCTGATATGAATTTTCCATATTTGACAGTACCCCACGAAAGCTTATCCAGGTCCTGGGCATTCACCGCTTTCAGAGCTGGGGTCAAAAGCAGGGGTGTGATCACATCATCAACCAGGGATGACACAATCGATTGGAACGCCGCACCGATAATAACTGCCACAGCCAGGTCAACAACATTTCCCCTCATTGCAAAATCCCTGAACTCCTTGAACATACTCATATACCGTCAGTTTTAGTTGTTAAATAATGGAATATCAGCAGAAGTCCTTTAAAGGTATAAAAATTCAGGAAAATTGATTTTGGATGGGGAAAACTAAATTCGGTTTCGCATAGCCGTGCCTGGTCCTGCATGCGCATAAGAGGGGCTTCCTGGAGAACACTGCAGGAGAAGTCGCCGGGGGCAGAGGAGAAAATGGGGAATTCCGGGAAGGATCAGACAGACATAATCTCCTTCTCCTTTGTAGTGAGGTGTTTTTCTACCACGGCAATATATCTGTCGGTGGTTTCCTGCATCTTCTTTTCAGCATCCTTAGTAATATCTTCGCTCATCCCGTCCTTCTGCAGTTTCTTTATATGTTCTATGGCGTCCCTGCGAATATTCCTGACTGCTACTTTGGAATGCTCGCCCTCGCTGTAGGCCTTCTTGACAAATTCCCTCCTCCTTTCTTCCGTCAGCGGCGGCATGAACAGGCGGATGATATTGCCGTCGTTCTGCGGGGTTACGCCCAGGTTGGCTGCAATGATGGCTCTTTCGATGGGCTGCAGCATGTTTTTTTCCCAGGGCTGAATGGTAAGTGTCCGGGCATCCATAACGGACACATTTCCCACCTGGTTCAGCGGCGTGGGCGAACCGTAATAGTCCACCGTGAGTCCTTCCAGCATTTGGGGGTTGGCCTTGCCGGCCCTTATTTTGATCAGTTCACTTTCCAGATGATTAATCGCTTTTTTCATCATATCCTGAGCGTCGTTCAGGATCAGTGTTAGATCGTCTGACATAGAATTAAATGATTAACAGGGATGCAAACCTACACCAAAACGAAAATTACTCAAAGCGACGGATAAAATATTTTGCAAAAAACAGCCGCGGGGAGAGCTAATTCTTCTGTTCCAGCATGTTGTCCTTGGTCAGGGTAACCAGTTTGGTCGTCTGCAATTTACCGTTTCCGTGGTCGGCGTTGCCTGCGACAACATATCTTGTCCTGGGCTTAACATAATAGGTAATGGCTATGAAGGCGAAGAAAAGGGCAAATACGGAGGAAATAAGTATCGTGCAACCCAGGCTCCGTTCAAAATAAACGCAGGCGATCAGGACAAGGTTAAAGGAAACGAGCAGGAGGGTAATGGCTTTGTGGGACAGGCCGCGGTCAAGAAGCAGATGGTGGATGTGGTTGCGGTCCGGGCTGAATGGTGACCTTCTTTTAAATATCCTGATCGAAAATACCCGCAGGGTGTCCAGCAAGGGAATCATGAGAATGGAAAAACCGATGGCCGGAGAGGACTCAAGGGGGAACAACACATCGGAGGACTGCGCAACATTGATAAACTTAATAACCAGGATCGCATTGATCGATCCGATGAGCAGGGATCCGGTATCTCCCATAAATATTTTAGCCGGCTGAAAATTGAAAATCAGGAAGGCCAGCAAACAGCCGCTCAGGGAAAATGCCATAATATAATAAGCAGGCAGATTCACACTCAAAAAATAAATGCCAAACAATACCGATGACATCAGCCCCAGGGTCCCGGCCAATCCGTCCACCCCGTCAATCAGATTGAACGAATTTATGATCACGATCACCGCAAAATACGTGATCAGGAGGCTGAACATTTCCGGAAGATCATAAATCCCCAGAAATCCATGCATACTCCTTATCTGTATCCTGCCGTCATAAATAATCAGAAAGGCTGCCAGCACCTGTCCTATAAATTTTTTAATGGGGGAGATAACCAGGATATCATCTTTGAGTCCAAGGAAAAATATGACCATTGTGGCAGCGATGAAATACTGAAATTCAAAAGATGATTTAAAGTTGATGGTCAGCAGGCAACCGAAAACAAATCCTGCAAAGATGCCTATTCCGCCAAGGGGGGTAATCGCAGTTTGATGGATTTTGCGGGCATCGGGCACATCAAATAATTTCTTCAGATCGGCAACATTAATTATCACCGGGATGGCCAGGAAGGTAACCGTAAATGAAATAGCTAGAGCTAGTATAACATCAAACATCGGCCTCTATTTGTTGTTTCAAATAATACAATTACAAATTTCAGTGCCACTATCCTCACCTTAACAAGGGGCAACCTGCTTACTTATAATGAATTCTTTCATACATCAATGAGCATCCAGCAAGGCCACAGATTTGATTAATGCTACCAAAGCTTAGAGACGGCAAATTAAGGCAAAAGTTTAATATATACCCTGACAAAGGATAAATAAATTCCGTTAGCTTTGCCCGCTGTAAATGTAAACACTAATTATATGGCTGATTTGAAAGCAATTGCCTCTCAGATTCGGAGAGACATTGTCCGGATGGTGCATGGTGCTCAAAGTGGTCACCCCGGTGGCTCCCTCGGTTGTGCTGATTTTTTCACGGCACTGTATTTTGAAATCATGCAGCACAATCCGAAGTTCAACATGGACGGTATAGGTGAAGACATTTTTTTTCTTTCAAACGGCCACATCTCACCGGTTTTTTATGCAACACTTGCAAGATCAGGATATTTTGATCTCAAAGAACTCTCCACCTTCCGAAAAATTAATTCCCGCCTCCAGGGACATCCGGCCACACACGAACATCTGCCGGGAGTCCGGGTTGCCAGCGGCTCCCTCGGGCAGGGGATGAGTGTGGCCAATGGTGCAGCCCTTACTAAAAAACTCAATAACGATAAAAATATTGTTTATTCCCTGCACGGAGACGGCGAACTTGATGAAGGACAAAACTGGGAAGCCCTGCTCTTTGCGTCACATCACAAAGTCGACAACCTGATTTCGACAATAGACTGGAACCACCAGCAGATCGATGGTACCACCGACGACGTCATGAACCTGGGAAGTATACAGCAAAAATTTGAAGCCTTCGGTTGGCTGACACTCGTGATGAACGGCAACGACATGGATGAGGTCGTGACAACCCTGAAACAGGCTAAGAGTCTGACTGGCAAGGGTAAACCCATTGCCATCATGATGCACACGGTTATGGGGAAGGGAGTGGATTTTATGGAAAATGACCACAACTGGCACGGAGTGGCTCCCAATGATGAACAACTCCGCAAAGCTCTGGCCCAGTTGCCCGAAACGCTGGGAGATTATTAAGAAATCTTGTTGAAAAAACAGTCGTGGCTGATCCGGGGATCCATTGTCGCTCCCTCCTGCGTATATGTTAGTCAGTAATTCTCAACTCTTTAATTCAATAGCCTGGAACGCTGCCTTGCGTGACGGGAACCAGGAAGCAAGCAGGGCAACAACCAGGATAGTCGTCAGGACCAGCAGGAAATCGGACATGACCATTTTTACCGGATAATAATCTATCAGAAAAGAATCACCCTGCAGGGGTACCAGTTTATACCTGACCTGGAGCCAGCAGGTGACGATGGCTACCAGGAATCCGGCCCCCCCTCCCAACACGGCCAGCAGCAGGCCTTCTGTAAGGAATATGCTCTGAATATAATTATTTCCCGCCCCCATGGCCTTAAGGACCTGTATGTCCTTTTGCTTTTCCAGTACCAGCATGGTCAGTGCCCCGATCATATTGAATGCGGCCACCACCAGGATCAGGGATAAAACGGCATAGATCACCCATTTTTCAGTCCTCATGACCCCGTACAGGCCCTGGTTTTGCTCATACCGGGTTTGTACCAGGTAGCGATCCCCGAAAATTTCCTTCAGCCGTGCTTGTATGGCCGACGTCTGCTCCGGATCCCGCAGGGAAATTTCCACTCCGCCGTACTCGTCCGGTCCCAGATCCAGCATGCGCTTGATAAAGTTCAGATTGGTGATCACATATTTCTGATCAAAATCCTGCTGGATGATAAAGATGCCTGTGGGAGCCATATTTCCGTTACTCACGGAGGCCATCGGATCTGAGGCATTAACCGAACTGCCTTTCTTGAACAGATAGACGGACAAAGGGCTGATGCTTTTTTCTGCATCAATACCAAGGGCATTTTCAATGCCAGCCCCCAGGATCGCCCCGGGTTCATCGGCAGTCCCCAGGTCAAATTTCCCTCTGACCAGTTTATCAGCCACACCAGCCACATGATGGTAATTGCTGTCCACCCCTTTGAGATAAGCAACGGACTGGATTTCCCCGAACTGGAGAAAAGCCTTGTCTTCTACCACCAATGAATAACCGCTGACTTGCTTTATGCCGCCGATGGCCTGTAGCTGGTCATGGGAAAACCCGATGAATTTCCCGCTGGCTGCAGTAATTTTTATATCTGTATAAAAAGAGGAATACAGGGATTTTACGAGGTCTTCCAGGCCATTGAATACACTCAGTACAATAATCAGGGAGGCAGTTCCAACCACAATGGCCGCCATACTCACCCAGGCAATGATGTTGATGGCATTGGTTGTTTTTTTAGCTTTGAAATAGCGCCAGGCGAAGGTCAGAAACATTTTCGATGAACGGTTGGTGATGGGAGGCGGATCATTTGGAAGCAGTTCCGGGGAGGTACACAACCCCGGAATCATGTACCGGAAATCCGGTTATTCTTTTTTCCGGATAGCCGAATCCTCCTGCCTGATTTTATTGAACAGGGTTTCCATTTTATCGACGTAGTCTAGCGAATCATCCAGGTAAAATGACAACTGGGGCATGGTACGAAGCTGGTGCTTCACCGAATTGACCAGTTCCCTTTTGATTTCCCAGGCACGATCTTCAATCTTCTTCATGGTGGCAGCCTTGTCTTTCACCTTGAACAGGCTTAGATGGATCCTTGCTTCGAACAGATCAGGAGTAATCTTTACCGAAGAGATGGAGATCATTCCCCCATCCAGTACAGAAAGGCCGAGTCTCTGGAATATTCCGCTCAGCTCCTCCTGCAACATGGCTGCAACCTGCTTTTGTCGTTTTCCTTCTTGCATACTCTTAACGATTTTCCCTGTAAATTTACAGCTTATTGCTCATGCAGCAAGGTAAAGGATCCAGGTTACCTGGATCAATGACTCTACTTACATGAAACGATTTTCCACGATTTTGAGGTATCTGCAGGACCAGAAACAGAACGTTGCACTTTATTTCCTATTCAACCTGCTTTCCATTTTGTTTTCCCTTGTTTCCCTCGCGATGCTGGCTCCCTTCCTTCAGCTCCTGTTCGGAAAAGAAAAATTAATGGATGTAAAACCTGGTTTCCGGTTATCTGCTGCCGGCATACTTGATTATCTCAAGTATATATTGAGCCAGCTGATCAGAAGTCACAGTGAACTATTTGCGCTGGGGGCCATTTGTGTTGTCATCATCATTGCCATCCTGTTAAAAAATGTTTTCTTATATCTCTCTTATCGTGTACTGGCTCCTATGCGCAACCGGGTGATGACACGCCTCAGGGCCGACCTCTACTCCAAGATTCTTGATCTGCCCATTGGATTTTTTACCGAGCAGCGCAAAGGAGATATTATCAGCCGGATGAGCAATGATGCCAATGAGGTTGAATGGAGCGTGATGAGCACGCTGGAAGGGCTGATCCGCGATCCCATGAATATCCTCATCATCCTGGCCACGCTTATTTTTCTCAGTCCGACCCTTTCCCTTTTCCTTTTTGTCCTGCTTCCCCTGACCGGGTTCATCATCGGAAGGGTGAGCAGGTCTCTCAAAAAGCAGTCCAACACTGCCCAGGAACAGCTGGGCATCCTGATGTCAATACTCGATGAAACACTGGGCGGACTCAGGGTCATCAAGGCATTCAATTCAGAAAAGCTGCTGAAGGACAAATTCTTCGGCACCAACAATTACCTGAACCATGTCCGCAACAGGATCATGTTCCGCCGCGACATGGCCTCCCCGATGTCGGAATTTCTGGGCGTCCTTGTCCTGTGTTGTGTGTTGTGGTTCGGAGGCCAGCTGGCCTTATCGGGAAAGGCCGGATTGAAACCGGATACCTTCATAACCTATATTGTTTTTTTCGTTCAGATAATCAATCCTGCCAAATCCCTCTCCACTGCTTTTTACAATGCGCAGCGGGGCTCGGCCGCCATCCGGCGCATCGAAGAAATCCTCAAGGCCCCAGTGACGGTCCAGGATCCCCCGCATCCCAAAACGCTGACTTCGTTTAAGGATAGTATTGAATTCCTCAACGTATCCTTCGCCTATGAGGAAGCCAGCATCCTGGAAAAGGTTAACCTGAAGATTGAGAAGGGAAAAACGGTTGCCCTGGTAGGGTCATCGGGAGCAGGCAAATCAACCCTCGCTGACCTGGTGCCGCGGTTTCATGATGTGAGCGCCGGTGAACTGCTGATCGACGGCGTGGACATCCGGGAATATTCCATTCACTCCCTGCGCAGCCAGATGAGTATTGTGACGCAGGAACCCATCCTTTTTAACGATTCCATTGCAGCCAATATCGCCCTGGGGACCGAAGGGGCAGACATGGCAGCTATTGAACAGGCCGCCAGGGTGGCCAATGCCCATGATTTTATCTCACAGAAGGAAGAAGGATACCAGACCAATATTGGTGACCGGGGAACCAAATTGAGCGGGGGGGAACGCCAGCGGCTGACCATTGCGCGTGCTGTTTTGAAAAATCCACCCATCCTCATCCTGGATGAAGCCACTTCCTCTCTGGACACCGAAAGCGAGCGCCTGGTGCAGGATGCTATCAATAAAATGATGCAGAACCGGACAAGTATCGTGATCGCCCACCGCCTCAGCACCATCCGGCACGCGGACGAAATCATCGTACTGCAGAAAGGAAAAATAGTCGAGCGGGGCACCCACGAAGAATTGATAGCCCATGGCGGTTTCTACAAGAGACTCGTTGACATGCAGGAAGTGAAATAACCGGGTTGTTGAGGAGGTAAATAATTTCTAACCGGTTGCTGCAGCATATCAACCGGGAATTTCCATCACCGGCCTTGATAATTGACTGCCCGTTCGTATTTTCCGGCCTCAAATCAGTTACAGACATGAGAAAATGTGCCCTGTTTGCCGCATTCGTCTTTTTCGGTCTGATGTATTGGGCCAGCTCCGATGCCCAGAAAAAAGAGCTTTCTTACGAACAGATCTTCAGAAGGACTCATTCAGGCATCCTGAAGCCACTGCCCGCGGTTACCGGTTGGGTTGACGACGATCATTATATTCTTTCCCAAAAGGACGATTCAGGAAAGATCCGGCAGCTTTCAGTGGATGTGAAGACCGGGGCTTCCGTTCCTGTTCCCGAAAAAAACGCTGCCGCCTCCCCCTCGCCAGCAGCCTACCACCTGACTGACAAAGAAAAGAACATTACTCTTTCCCCTGACGGGAAATGGGTTGCCTTCACCCGGAATTACAATCTCTTCGCCAGGGAAGTCCAGTCCGGAAAAGAGGTCCAGTTCACACAGGATGGTTCGGAAAATATTTACAGCGGTTATGCTGCCTGGTTATATTACGAGGAGATCCTGGGCCGGGCTTCCCGGTACCGGGCATTCTGGTGGAGCCCCGACAGCAAGCATATCGCTTATATGCATTTCGATGAAACTAAGGTGCCGGTATTCCCCATTTATGGATCTGATGGCCAGCATGGTTACCTGGAAAAACAGCATTACCCTAAAGCAGGGGATCCGAACCCGTTAGTGAAAATCGGAATTACAAGCGTAGATAATCCGTCCACCACCTGGGCTGACTTTTCTGAGAAGGATGATCAGTACTTTGGCACACCACAGTGGACCCTTGACGGCAGTTCCCTCTGGGTATTCTGGATGCCCAGGCTCCAGCAGCAATTGAAGATATATGCCGTGGATCCTGCAAGCGGGGCTAAAAAACTGGTCTATGAGGAAATGCAGAAGACCTGGATTGACCTGGACCTGGAGGACAGGCTTGAATTCCTGCCGGGGAATAAATATTTTATTTTAAAGAGCGACCATACCGGATGGATGCACCTGTACCTGCACAACATGGATGGCAGCCTGGTAAATCCCATCACGGCGGGAAAATTCACTGTCACGGAGCTGGTCACCGTCGATGAAAAGGGAAAGTTGGCTTATTTTAAGGCCAGGAAGGAGAATTCAGCCAGAATTGACCTGTACAGAATCGCCCTCGATGGCAGGGGCCTTAAACGCATCAGCTTTGGGGAATATTCCCATGACACAATCAGCGCCTCCCCCGGTGCGAAGTACTTTATCCTCACGTATTCCAGTCTGGGAACCCCGCCTGCCATGGCACTCGTAGACAATAACGGAAAAATAATCCGTGAACTGGCGAGCAGCAGGGGAGAATCATTCGACCAGTATGAACTCGCAAAAACAGAGCTCGTCCGGGTTAAATCCCGCGACGGGCTGTTTGAGCTACCCATGACGATCACTTATCCTGCGCATTTCGACCCCGCCAAAAAGTACCCGGTTCTGATCAGCATTTATGGAGGTCCCAATGCCGGAACCGTATATGACCGGTGGAGCAGGGGATTTTTGCCTTCCCAATGGTGGGCCAGAGAAGGCCTCATTCAGGTTTCGATGGACAACCGCAGCAGTGGCCATTTTGGAAAGGAAGGCATGAACTATATTTACAGGCAGCTGGGCAAATATGAAATTGAGGATTACATGGATTGTACACGATGGCTCCGGTCCCAGACCTTTGTGGATACTTCGCGCGTATGCATAACCGGTGGCAGCTTCGGGGGATATATGACCTGTATGGCCCTGACCTATGGGGCAGACGTGTTCACTCACGGGATGGCCAATTCCCCGGTCACCGACTGGGGCCTCTATGATACCCATTATACAGAAAGATACATGGGTGAGCCAAAAGACAATCCCGACGGCTACAAACTAACTTCCCCCCAGACTTATGTCAGGCAGTACAAGGGGCTTATCCGGATTGTACATGGAAATATGGACGATAATGTGCATATGCAAAACAGTATACAGCTTATCAACAGGCTGGAAGACCTGGATCGCAATTTTGAATTCATGGTCTATCCTGGAGAAAGACATGGTTGGGGAGGACTCAAAGCCGTTCACTCACGCAATGAATCCAGTCTCTTTATTTACACCCATCTGCTGAACAGACCGATGCCCGATAACTTCTGGAAATAAAACCGGTGAAGCGGTAAGCCGGGGGGTGACCAGAGTAACCCCCGGCTTGTTTCCGGGGCTCTTGTAAGATTTCAGAACTTCCGGATCAGGGCAACGCCGGCGATCAGCAACAGCGCCCCAATGATTTTCCCCAGGGAAATTTCCCGTACAGGGATTCCCAGAAGTCCGAAATGGTCGAAAATGATGGCGGCTGCCATCTGCCCGGCTATGACCAGGCTAAAGGAAAGGGCAACACCCAGCCTGGGAAGCAAAATAACTATCCCGGCAACAAAGAAAGTTCCCATGACTCCGCCAATCCACATCCACCAGGAAGTCTGCTGAAGGGCGGCGGTTGGCAGCCGGATCTGCCTGCTCAGCACCAGGTAAACAAACAGGGCAATCGTGCCGACGGCAAAGGAAGCAAACGCAGCCGTGACAGGGCCGCCAATGGCCTTGGCAAGCCTTGCATTAATCGCCGCCTGGATGGGGAGGATGGCCCCTAAACCCAGGGCCATGAGCATAAACAGAAACCTGGCTTGCATAAGAATAAGTTAGGCTGGTAAAAAAATGAAGGGATTGCCACGTGGCAATCCCTCATGTTATCAAGAAATTATTGGTAAAGATGGATGTCCTTACTTGTTCATCGTTTGCTTGGCCTCTATGCTGAGGGTAGCATGCGGAACGGCCTTCAGCCTCGCTTTATCGATCAGCTTGCCTGTTACCCGGCATATGCCATAGGTTTTATTTTCAATGCGCATCAGGGCTTTTTCGAGGTGGTCGATAAAGGTGATCTGACGGCTGGCCATCTGGCTGAGCTGCTCTCTTTCCATACTCATGCTGCCATCTTCCATGGTCATATACCTGTTATCAGTATCATCTCCGCCCATCTCATCTTTCCGGGTAATCAGACCCTGCAAATAGGTAAGCTCCTTTTTAGCGGAATCTAATTTTTTCATGATCAGGTCCCTGAATTCTGCCAATTCGGCATCACTATATCTCATAATCGGTCCGCTTGATTCTTGTTGTAAAGTATCCAATACTGATTTTGTAAACTCGGGCTCGTATTTTCGAACCGTTTTTGTTTTAATTTCCGGTATCACCACCTTCACAGGTTTGGCTGGTGCCTGCGGTTTTTTCACTTCGGCGTGTTTTACCGGGGCCTGGGCAACATGTTTAATTTCAGGCTTCACCTCATGCTTTCTGGTTTCTGGCTTCGATGCGACTGGTTTATGATGGGTTGTTTTTAAATGAGTTGCGGGGGCAGGTTTTTTTGCTGCATGCTTAGCTGCTGCTCCTTTTTTTAAAGGGGCCGCTTTCTTTGCCACATGTTTTGCTGGTTTTTTAAGATTGTCCTTTGAAGAAGATTTGCTTACCGGCTTCTTAGCGGCAACAGCCTTCCTGGCCGCCGGCTTAGCAGCTTTTTTAACTGGGGACTTCTTAGCGGGTTTTACCGCTTTCTTCTTGGTTGCCATACTGTTAGGCTTTTTTTGTGACAAAGACTTTTAAAGGAACTTCATTCACTTCAATTTCAGTGCCATTAGTAATTTCTGGGACTAATTCCAGTTTGTCTGCCAAAATTTCGGCGCAAATATAGTGATTATATTGCGTTATAGAATCTTTGAGGGCCGCGGCTTGCGCTATTTTTACCATGATCCTGTCCGTAAGTTCGTAACCATTATCCTTGCGGATTTTCTGTATCCTGTTAACGAGTTCCCGCGCATTGCCCTCATTTTCAAGTTCCGGGGTTACCGTCACATCGAGGGCAACCGTGAGAACACCCTTGTTTGCCACCATCCAGCCCGGAATATCTTCGCTCGTGATTTCAACCTCATTAACCTGTAATATTAAGGGTTCGCTGTTAATTAACAAAGTATATTGACCCTCTTTTTCGAATTTGCTGATGTCGTTTTGTGAAAACCCCAATAGTGCTTCGGAGACCTGTTTCATCCTGGGCCCGAGCTTCTTTCCCAGGGCTACAAAATTCGGCTTGATTTTTTTGCGGATAAATCCTTCCGTATCCTTGAGGTATTCAATCTCCTTGACGTTGACTTCCGTTTTGATCAGATCTTCCACGTTGGCCAGTTGCTTTTTCATGGATTCGTTGATTACGGGGATCAGGACCTTTTGAAGGGGCTGCCTCACTTTGATGTTTACCTTTTTTCGCAGGGAAAGAACGAGCGAGGAAGCATCCTGTGCCATCTGCATCCGCTCCTCCAGCATGGTATCAATCACAGATGTGTCCGGCCTGGGATAGCGGGTGTGGTGAATGGATCCCTGGGAGCTCTTCCCGGTAACGGAATTAAGGTTAACAAAAAGCCAGTCTGCAAAAAATGGAGAAATGGGGGCCATAAGGCCTGATATCGTCTGCAAGCACTCATAGAGGGTCTGGTAAGCGCTTAGTTTGTCAGGTCCGTATTCCCCTTTCCAGAAGCGACGCCTGCTCAGCCTCACGTACCAGTTGCTGAGATGCTCATCAACAAAATCTTCGATCAGCCGGCCAGCAATGGTTGGCTCATAATCGTCGAGGCTTTCAGTTACTTTTTTAACCAGCGAGTGAAGGGTGGACAGAATCCAGCGGTCTATTTCCGGCCGGTCTGCCAGGGGAACCTGCTTTTCCTCAAAGGCAAAACCGTCCACATTCGCATACAGGGCGAAAAACTGGTAAGTATTATATAGGGTACCAAAGAATTTCCGCTGTACCTCCCGGATTCCCTCCACATCAAACTTCATGCTTTCCCATGGAGAAACATTGGTGATCAGGTACCATCTGGTCGCATCGGCCCCCAGCTGCTCAATGGTCCTGAAGGGATCAACAACATTACCGAGGCGCTTGCTCATCTTGTTGCCGTTCTTGTCCAGGACAAGCCCGTTGGAAACACAGGTTTTGAATGCAAGGCCGGGATATTTTCCGGGACTCACAGCCATCCCGTTCTTTTCCAGGACAGCTTCCACTTCCTCTTTCATCAGCGCACTGATGGCATGGAGGGTGTAAAACCAGCCCCTTGTCTGGTCCACCCCTTCTGCAATAAAATCAGCCGGGTAATTGGATGCAAAGGTTTTTATGTTTTCAAAAGGAAAATGCCATTGGGCAAAGGGCATTGCGCCCGAATCGAACCACACGTCAATCAGGTCCGGTACACGCGTCATTTTCCGGCCTTTTTCACTCACCAGGACGATATTGTCTACAAAGGGCTTATGAAGATCGGCTGTCATTATTTCGGCGAAATCATCAGGAGATCCACCATGGTCAATGAAACCCTGTTTCATCAGGCCGGCCCCCAGGGCTTTCTTTATCTCCGCTTTCAATTCCCCGATCGACCCCACGCATTTTTCTTCCTTACCGTCCTCCGTTTTCCAGATCGGAAGCGGCGTGCCCCAAAACCTGCTCCTGCTGAGATTCCAGTCAACCATATTCTCCAACCAATTGCCAAACCTTCCTTCTCCCGTAGACCGGGGCTTCCAGTTGATGGTCTTGTTCAATTCGACCATCCGCTCCTTTAAGGCTGTGGTCCTGATGAACCAGGCATCCAGCGGATAGTATAAAACAGGTTTGTCGGTCCTCCAGCAATGTGGATAGCTGTGCTCGTACTTTTCAATTTTAAAGGCGCGGTTCTCCTTTTTAAGCCTGACACAGATGTCGACATTGACATCGACATACCCGGGCTGATCCTTATAATCCTTGACATACCGGCCGCTAAACTCCCCCAGTCCGTCCACGAACTTCCCTTCCCTGTCGACCATGATGAGGATCCCTATTTTATAGCGCGAGCCGACCTTAAAGTCATCCGCCCCAAATGCAGGTGCCGTATGCACAATCCCGGTGCCATCCTCTGTCGTCACAAAGTCGCCCAGCAAAACCCTGAAGGGATCTCCTCCACTCCTGGCAGGGGCATTTGCTTCGAAGGGAAGGAGTTGTTCGTACCGGCTTTCTTCCAGTAATTTTCCTTTGAACTCGGCAATGATTGCCCAGGGAAGATGTTTGTCCCCCTGACGGTATTGCTCAAAGCCGCGATTCTCCGAATCCGGTTTAAAATATCGCCCCACCAGGGACTTGGCCAGAATGACGTGAATGGGCAGGTGGGTGTATGGGTTAAAGGTT
>Ga0318563_10000759_pt1 | contig 13335 bp, 9 predicted proteins | sample GRESIP066b5f19_FD_203689 | JGI IMG/M metagenome (GOLD analysis project Ga0318563, IMG submission 203689) | Tropical soil microbial communities from Luquillo Experimental Forest, Puerto Rico - GRE.SIPMG.066b5f19 | ecosystem: Environmental > Terrestrial > Soil > Tropical forest > Bulk soil... | reverse complement strand
AGAAAAATATCAGGGACTACTGGTGGAAGAGTATGACGCAGCTGCATGAGAACATAGTCGGTATTGACGCGGCGATATTTATGCATCCAACGACCTGGAAAGCATCAGGGCATGTGGACAATTTCAGTGATCCTATGATCGACAATAAGGACAGCAAGAAAAGATACAGAGTGGATCACCTTATTGAAGGGTATGCCGAAGAGCTGGAGGCCAGGGGCGAGGCTGAAAAGGCAAAGACAGTACTGGAGATAATGGATTCTCTGCTGGCTGCCAATGATTTTGAAGGCCTCAAAAAACTGATTGAAGCCAACAAGATCAGGTGCGCTGTCAGCGGAACCGCCAACTGGACTGATGTCCGGCAGTTCAATCTCATGTTCTCCACGCAACTGGGAAGTGTTGCCGAAGAGGCCGGTGAAATCTACCTGAGGCCTGAAACGGCCCAGGGCATTTTTGTGAATTTCCTGAATGTTCAAAAGACGGGGAGGATGAAGATCCCCTTTGGTATCGCTCAGGTCGGGAAGGCATTCCGTAATGAGATCGTTGCCCGGCAATTTATCTTCCGCATGCGCGAATTTGAGCAAATGGAGATGCAGTTTTTTGTCAGACCCGGAACCCAGAAGGAGTGGTATGAATATTGGCGCGAGGAGCGAATGAAATGGCATCTGAGCCTGGGCATCCCCCAGGAAAAATACCGGTGGCATGTACATTCCAAACCAGCATTTTATGCAGACAATGCCGTAGACATCGAATACGAATTCCCATTCGGGTTTAAAGAAATAGAAGGAATTCATTCCAGGACTGACTATGACCTTAGCCAGCACCAGAAGTTCAGCGGCAAGAAAATCCAGTATTTTGATTCGGAAATAAATCAAAATTATGTACCTTATGTGATCGAGACCTCGATTGGTCTTGACCGTACCTTCCTGCTGATCATAAGTCATGCATATATGGTGGAAGACCTGAGCACTGCAGAAAAGCAGGACAGTCGGGTCCTGTTGAAAATTCCACCAAAACTGGCACCCGTTAAACTGGCCGTATTGCCCCTGGTGAAAAAGGACGGGTTGCCCGAGATTGCCCGGTCAATCATGGATGACTGTAAGCCGCGGTTCCGATGCTTTTACGAAGAAAAAGATGCGATAGGAAAGAGGTACCGCAGGATGGACGCAATCGGAACCCCATTTTGTGTTACTATTGATCATCAGACAAAAGAAGATCAAACGGTGACTATTCGTTACCGGGATACCATGTTACAGGAGCGAATACCTGCTCAAAAAGTGAAGGAAATTGTGGAAAAACAAATTTTATAGCTTAATTCAAAGTTCTGCCTTACATTTGTTTAGTTAATGCCGGAATGTCATCTCCAAGGGTCATAACCTGACTTCCATGAAAACCCGCCGCAAAAGTATCTACCTTATGAAAAGTCGTTATACTTTTCAAATTTTAACTTTAATTGATTTACAATGTTTGCGATTGAGTTTTCCATTAACATCGTTGTTCTAGGATTGCTGGTATTTTTTGCTGCTTTGGCCGGATTTAGCCTGCGGTACAGGCAGCTTCTTAAATACCGGACAAAAATCGAAGAGCTCGAAAGGGAAATTCTGAACAATTATGCAGAAATCCTCAATCTTGAAAAAGAGAATACCTGCATGGAGTCGATGTTGCAGGACATTCAAAGCCCCGTCATTGCGATGAAAACGGCCCTGAAGGAGGAACAGGAAGAAAATCAGAAGGCTCCCGATATTTCCCTGCGTAAGAAGCTGCTGACCAAGGAGAATCTGCTTCAGCAGTCAGTTGCCAGCAAATGACTGGTCAGCCGTACAATTCCTGGTGAATTGATTTCCTTTCATATCCCAGGGCCTGAATCCGCTGTTTGGCTTCATCAATCATATTTTTCCATCCACACAGGTAGAATGCCGCCGGCTTTAGCTGAGGCTTTTCATCAGGGCCGCCCGGCCTGATATTGTTGCGGCATAATTCCTCGTATATAGGGTGTACATACCCGGTACGGTAAGGCTCAACAGGTGAGGGATCAGGATTTTCCCTGGAGAAAGTAGGAATATAATGGAAGCCGTTCAACCGGGTTTGGAGAGATTTCAATTCATCCCCATACAGCAGATCCGAAAATTTCCGGCACCCAAAGATCAGAAAGATATCCTGGTGGGGGATACCCCAGGTCAGAATATGATGGGCCATAGACCGGAAAGGTGCTACGCCTGTACCCGTGCAAATGAAGAAAAGATCCTTGTCAATCCTTTCCGGTAACAGGAACACACCTAGTGGCCCGCGCAGGGTCAGTTCACTTCCTACCCCAACTTTGTTGAATAAATATTCTGTGCCAGCTCCACCCTCCAGCAGGACAATGACCAGTTCAAACACATTGCTCTCGTCAGGCCAGGATGCGATCGAGTAGCTTCTCAGTCGCCTGGCCGGCTTTTCATGGATGGGGAGGTCAAGGGTCACAAACTGGCCAGGCTTGAACGGGAAGGACCCGACAGCGGGCAGCTGGATCCAAAACCTGCGGGTATTCTCTGTCTCCTGTTCAATTCGGATAACCTTGCCCGTTTGCCAGGGTTGCAACATGAAAGAATATTTTAATTTAAGGTAGCGATAAAATAATAAGGCAAAAAAACAAAAATCGTTTCTGCTTCCGGGAAACCGGAAAAAAAGAAGAGCGGATTTCTAAAATCCGCTCCTGAGGTTGCCGTTGATGGCAAGCAATCGAATCAGCTAATATATTATTTTTTTCATTTCCAAACGATGAATCTGGAAATTTTCTTGGCCATAAATGAAATTGATCAGCATGTCCGCACACTCGCGTTTGACGCAGGTCTGGCTACTGATCAATTCACCAGCAGCTTTTTCAAATATGTTTTCCCCCCGGTCTGCAGTTTCAGGAAGTAAACTCCCCTGGCCAGGCCCGGCATATAAATGCTTCCATTGACAGCTCCGGAAACACTCTGGTAGCTGCTGGTGTACAGGCGCTGACCAAGTGTATTTACCAGTACCATAGAAACATCCTGAGACTGCTGCAGGTAGAAGCTGTAAGTAAATATTCCGTTGTTGCTGGGTATGGGCCATACCACCCAGGCAATATCATTTCCCTTGGCAACAATAATCGGGTTTGACTGGATAGAACAACCGCTGGTATCACCTACGATGGAATAGTACAATCCATCCCGCAGGGCGGTATAGGTTTGACCTGTTGCCCCCGCGATGGCAGAATCATTCAGATACCACTGGTTACCCGAAGCAATATTGCTGCTTAGCACGTCGTCGCTGATGGTAATCACGGGTGCGGTTGGACTGGAAGCAACTACCGGAACTCTTGTCGGGCTTGGGCAGTTGGTCAGTTGCACCGACATGTCATAAAAGAAATAATAGTATTTGTGGTAAAAAGTTGAGTCAGCCGGGTTGCTCTGATCCACGGCGCTGTTGCCTGTGATCACGAATACACCCGGGATCCCTATCGGATAAGGGTTTGTTGTCAGGTTGTTGTTCCTGAATATGGAAGCGCCGTTTTCGCAATCGATGATGATGACATGATTGCCCGGCGTGGGAATGGGAAGATTGAGGAAATAAATAGCGCCCGTATCCAGAGGATTGTTGATGTTGGACCCAAGGGTAGGTGGTGTAGGTGTCGTCGGGTACACATTTAGGGTATTGCTCGAAATGGGAAAATAGCTGTATCCGCCTGTCTTGGGATTGAAATCAATTGTGTCGGCGACAGTAAAGGTAATGGTGCCTGCCGTACCAATATAAAGCCTTGCATATTGAAGGGTAAGAGGAACAGAGCTGTTGAACGCGACAAAGTTTCCGCTGAAGGCATTGTACCCTCCACTGCTGTATACCATTTTATTCCGAGGGCCCACCGTCCCATGGATATCATTCAGTGCCAGGTAATAGGTGTTGTTGGAGGGTATGATGTTTGTAGAGGCGGTGTTGCCTGTGGCGATGGGGGTGGTCGCATTCTTGCTGTCATACCAAACCGCCACATCATTAGGATCACTGGAACTGGCCTTCAGAATAACCTGTGCCGGGGACGTGCTGCAGATCTTGGCCGACCCTGAGGTTGAATTGGCATTGCTGGTAATCACGATGGCAGAGGAATTCTGATCGTTGGCGGTATCCTGGTCAGATGCCAGCGCTGTTCTGCTAACCACTGTATAGGTATTGCCCGCAACGGTGGCGAAAGGAGTTTGCAGTGTATAAACCACATCTCCAAAGGCCGGGATCGTGTCGGCGCAGATGGCGCCAAGGCTGCTGACCAGCGTTGCGCCATTCAGGATGTTTACACTAACCGGAATGTTAGTTTGAGCAGCAGAACCAAAATTCTTGATCCGCAACGTTATCCTTTGTGAATCACTCACGCAGGCAGACCCAGTGGGATCCACAAGCTGGATAACCCCTACATCATTGGACGGCGAAACAAATTGGACGGAATAATCCTGCGTTTCCCCATTGCCGTAAGATCCGCAAGGCAGTACAGTTGTCGGGTCGGTTGCCTCTTCAGCGACTATGCGCATCCGGGTGGAGTTGCCTACAACCAGTCCGGAAGGCGTCTGGAAACTTCCGGCAAAATTGCCATTTCCGTTGATGAGAGCACTTTGGGCAACCATTTCGCCCGGGTCTGCAAACGTTCCGTTGTTGTTGTAATCAATAAAGATCTTTACAATTTTTGAATTGTTGCTGGCATCACAACTGCTGAGCTTAATATTGAAGGCAACATTCTGTGAAGGCTGCATCAGGATATTCTGGCTGGTATTGTCCGTATACGTCGTACACCCGGCAGGATTGGCATTGTGGATATTGCTGATGTTTACACTGTCGATGCGAGTACCGGCACTGCTGGTGGGACCTGAAGAGCAATAAACCTGGCCGCCCATGCCACTGACCAGGAGGGTATAAGCCTGCTGGCCCCTTGAAAGTGTTGCTTTGTGGGTTACTTTAATCGTATACGAAGTCCCTGGTACGGGGTTGTTGATGACGATTTTTTCCACATTGTTCAAGGTATCATCCCCGGTACTGGCGGCGTTCCATGGATGAAGCCGATCCAGGGTCCACGGCATATAGGTGGTGGTGCCGCTGGTAACACGAAGGTCAAGGTCGTTGATCAGCTTCCTGGCCGGGTTGTTGAGAATATTTACCAGGTCAACCGTACCGGGGGGATCGGTCCAGCTGATGGTGGCAACCAGTGGGCCTTTTCCCGATGCTACGATCGGCAGGGTAAAACTGCTGCCGCTGATGAGGTTGTTTTGAAATATCTTCTGATCGGGATTGGCAGCCATGGTGTCAGAGGTAATGACAGAGGCTGCTTTTTGCATATTGACAAGCCCCCAGCCAAACTGGTAGTCCGGTCCTGGTGCTATACCAGCTTCGTCAGCGGTGTGTATCAGGATTCCTTTTAGTGTGGCGGATCGCATAAATGAACCCGCGTGGAGCCTCGCATAATAGTCCTGCAGCAGGAAAGACGAACCCGCGGCTGCCGGAGAGGACATGGACGTTCCGCTGAATACGGCATAGGCATCATTGGTCGTACTGATGCAGGAAAGCACATTGACACCGTCTGTTACCAGGTCCGGTTTGATCCTTCCATCATCGGTGGGGCCCCAGCTGCTGAAATCAGACATGACAACATCTGCCGGTTTCGTATACCCGCCGGGAATGGGATTGACCGCACCAATAGTCAGAATGTCCTTGGCGCACCCATACGTGGGAATGATGTCATACCCGTTATTGCTGGAGATGCCTGCAGGCCTGTTTCCGGCGCTCACCATGATGCCACTGGAATTGTATCTCCAGTAAGGCTGCCCCACCGCGGGACCATTCACATCCCGGTTATTACCTGCTGACTTTACGATCAGATAATCGGGTGCATTGTACGAAATAGAATCCCACATCTGGGATTCCTGATCATAATACCCGAATTTATAGTCGGCGGTGTCTCCTGCATTTCCCCAGAACTCCCAGCGGTTGGGTGTAGTGTTTGTATTATAGTTCCATCCAGCGATGGACCCGTAGGAGTGATTGGAAATTAACAGGGTGGAGGAAACGGAAAACATTTCTGAAATATCGTTGGTAAAATCGTAGGCCAGCAGCTGCTGTGCCCCAAAGGACATTCCCTTGGCCACGGGATTCACCCCGGCAGCAATCATTGTGCCGGCCACATGGGTCGAATGATCACTCACGGATGAATTATTGTCTCCCTTAAAGATTCGTCCTGTCAATTCCTGATGTGTATGCAAGGGCTGCGCTTCGTCCCAGATTCCAATTCTTCCTTTGAGTCCTGCAGAAGAACCACTCAGATTTAGACCCGTGCTTCCCCCGGGCCAGAGCAGGTTTGTATGGATGGTAGCCGCAGATATTATATTATCATTTGTTCCCTTGTAAAGCGGGTAACCTTTTGAATCGATTCCTGACAAATAGATTTTGCGGCCATTTTTTATGGTCATGACCAGTGGCCATTGCTTTTGCGTGGCCAGGAGCAGAAGTTTCTGGGAGGCATCGGCCTCCTGCTGTTGCGCAATGATGCCCGCCCTCCGAAGGATTTCCGTATTGGTCGTCAGTTGAGCATTCACCCGAAAAAATAGGAAAAGAGAAAATAGCGCAGCCAGGGGTACAAATTTATGATTCGTCATTCTATTCATTAAATGATAATATTATAAATATTAAAGGTTTTAAAATTACACTATTTTATTTTCCGGATTCCTTTTTGTTATAACTTCCTGTGACCGATCAACAGAGTCATGTACCTGACAAAAAGATTATTTCCGGGTGTTCTTGTGCTGGCATCAGGGCTGCTGACCCTTTCCTCTACCCGGCCAGCATCCACGAAGCAGGGCATTGAGGGTCATATATACAGGATTTCCGGTAACCAGATGCCTTCCCCCGATCTGAAGCCTGCAGAACCAGCCGGAATCAAAACGACCTTATACGTTTTCAGCCTTACCAACCTCAGCCAGGTTGACAGGCAGGATCAATCCTCTTTTTATTACGCTGTGAAAACTAAACTTGTAAAAAAAACCCAGTCCGATTCAGGCGGTTATTTTAAGGTTCAGCTGCCTCCGGGCAAATACTCGCTTTTTACAAAAAAAGGAGAGCTGTATTATGCCAATTGGTTTGATGGAAGCAACAACATCGCTCCGGTTGAAGTAACACCGGGTACATTCACCCGCGTAACTTTTAAGATGGACTATGATGCTTTTTATTAGGTATTCTCCATCCCGGCAATCCTGGTTGACTTTCATGTTTTAAGGCCGGTTCACCTGCTGCTGTTATCACTCCATTAATAATGTACAATACACTCATTTCTAATCGCGGGTTGCCTTATTTCGCTATAGTTTTTCCGGCCTGGTACGACTCAAATACCCACCACGATGGTTGACTCAGGGGGTTATTGCGTATATTTGCCTGTCGGATGAACAATGAGGCGCTCACAGGTTTGTATGTTAATTCCCCCCGCATTTTTCGAATTGCGGACAGGCTCACTCTGTCCCGGCCCCAAAAAATATTCCTGAGAAATTTACAGGGAAGTTCACCGGCATTCGTAATCAGCGGCATCTTTAACAACAGCATAACAAGCCAGCTAAACCATCTCGTGATTTGCGAGGATGGGGAGTCAGCGGCTTATCTGCACAACAGCATCGAAAACCTAACGGAAGGGCTCGATATTTTTTATTTTCCCTCCTCCTTTAAGAACAATCGGAACTATCGTATCCTGAACAGCAGTCACGTTATGCTGCGGACGGAAGCCCTTACCAAGTGGGGCATGGGGGGAAACAAGAAATTGTTGGTTACTTACCCCGAAGCTCTCTTTGAAAAAGTTCTCCTGCCGGAAACGCTTTCGGGAAATATTATCCAGGTCAAATCCGGAGCCAGCATTGAACTGGACCACATGATGGAGAAATTTATCCGGTATGGTTTTGAAAGAACGGATTTTGTTTACGAACCAGGGCAATTTGCCCTGAGGGGCGGTATCCTCGATATTTATTCCTTTGGGAATGAAAAGCCATACCGTGTGGAGCTGTTTGGCAACGAGGTCGATTCCATCCGCACATTCAATCCGGAGACCCAATTGAGTGAAAGAAGGCTTCTGTATGTGAATATCATTCCCAACATAGAAACGCAATTTGAAAATCAGCAGAAAATACCCCTCCTCGATTTTATTCCCGATAATACTGTTATCTGGATGGAGAATTGGGATTTTACAAAAGAGCGTTTGCGTTCGCAGGAAGAAGACTTACGGGTGTTCCTGGAAATGGAACAAGACCCTGGCAAGCGGGCTGCGGGGGCCAGCTTTCCTGAAGATGGGGATGAACACAACGGTAAGACCAGCCTTCGGACAGAGGATTTTGTAACCGCGAGTCAAACTGAAAGACTTCTGGAACAACGGCATGTGGTTGAGTTCGGCCTGAAAAATCATTTTTCGGCGTCATTGGGAGAAGCATGGGAAGAAGCATTTCACTGTAAGGCCCAACCTGCCTTCAACCGGCAGTTTGAGCTGCTGATCAGGGACCTCAAAAACTGGGAATCCCAGCATTATGGCATTTACCTGTTTTCCGAAAACCCCAGGCAGCTTGAAAGGCTGGACACCATTTTCCGCGACCTGAATTCAGATATCCGCTTTACCCCTGTAGCCACTTCCATACACGAAGGGTTCATAGACCATGATCTGAAAGTAGTCTGCTATACGGACCACCAGATTTTTCAGCGTTACCACAAATACAGGGTCAAGCAGGCCTACAACAAGAACAAGGCGCTTACCCTGCGCATGCTTCGGGAACTTCAGCCGGGAGACTATATAACCCATATTGATCACGGGGTGGGGGTGTACAGCGGCCTGCAGAAAATTGAAGTGAACGGTAAACTGCAGGAGGCAGTTCGCATCATCTATAAGGACAGTGACATCCTTTACGTCAACATCAATTCCCTGCACAAGATTTCCAAATACAGCGGCAAGGAGGGAAGCATTCCTAAAGTGAACAAACTGGGAAGCGATGTATGGCAAAAACTAAAGGATAAGACCAAAACAAAGGTCAGGGAAATCGCCTTTGACCTGATTCGTCTCTATGCCCAGCGCAAGGCAGAACAGGGTTTTGCGTTTTCACCCGACAATTATATGCAAACGGAGCTTGAGGCATCTTTCATCTATGAAGACACCCCGGACCAGAGCAAGGCTACCCAGGATGTCAAAAAAGATATGGAGCTGTCGTCTCCCATGGACAGGCTGGTATGCGGGGATGTAGGCTTTGGAAAAACAGAAATTGCCATCCGTGCCGCTTTCAAGGCCTGTTGTGACAACAAACAGGCCGCCGTGCTTGTCCCCACGACCGTGCTGGCCCTTCAGCATTATAAAACCTTTAAGGACAGGCTCAAGGATTTCCCGGTCAATGTGGATTATCTGAACCGTTTCAAATCATCCAGGGAAAAAAAAGAAACACTTAAGCGGCTGGAGGAAGGAAAGATTGATGTGATCATAGGGACCCATGCCCTGCTGGGGAAAGAAGTTAAATTCCGGGACCTGGGATTGCTGGTGATTGACGAAGAACAGAAATTCGGAGTGGCACATAAGGAAAAAATCAAGACCCTGCGGACACACGTGGATTGCCTCACGCTAACAGCAACGCCTATCCCAAGAACGCTGCAGTTCAGCCTGATGGGGGCCAGGGATCTCAGCATCATCAACACCCCTCCGCCCAACCGCCAGCCCATACAGACAGAGGCCCATGCCTACAATGAAGACCTCATCAGGGATTCCATCTACTATGAAACGGAACGGGCTGGCCAGGTATTCTTTATATATAACCGCGTCCAGGGCCTGGCTGAAATGGCCGCCATCATCCAATCCCTCTGCCCGGATCTAAGCATCGGCTATGCACATGGCCAGATGGAAGGTCATGAACTGGAAAAACACATCCTGGATTTTATAGACAAGAAATATGATGTACTGGTTTGTACCAATATCGTGGAAAGCGGCGTGGATATCCCCAACGTCAACACGATCATCATAAACAATGCCCACCATTTCGGCCTAAGTGACCTCCACCAGCTCCGGGGAAGGGTGGGCCGGAGTAACCGGAAAGCTTTCTGTTATCTCTTCATTCCTTCTATGGCCACGCTGCCCGCCGATTCTAGAAAACGGTTGCAGACCCTTGAGCAGCACAGCGACCTGGGAAGCGGTTTCCAGATTGCCATGCGGGACCTGGATATCCGCGGAGCCGGGAACATGTTGGGGGGAGAACAAAGCGGTTTTATGGCCGAGATCGGTTTTGAGATGTACCAGAAGATCCTGGATGAAGCCATCCGGGAATTGAAAAGGACGGAATTTAAGGAGCTGTTCCGTGAGGAAATTTCCCGGCAGGAAGATTATGTCCAGGATTGCACCATCGACACTGATCTGGAGATCCTTATTCCGGACAGTTATGTGGAAAGTATAACCGAAAGGCTGTCATTGTATACCAGGCTCGACAGTTGTGAAAATGAAGAAGAGCTGGTGAAATTTCATACCGAACTAAACGACCGTTTTGGTGCCGTACCCAGGCAGGTCGAGGATTTGTTCGATACCGTCCGTATACGGAAACTGGCCGTAGAGCTTGGTTTTGAGAAGATTATTTTTAAAGAGAATACCGTCAGGTGTTACTTCATCAGCAAACCCGATTCTCCCTATTTTGAATCTTCCCTGTTCAGCAACATCCTGGCTTTTATTCAGCAACAAACGAATAAGGCAAGGCTTAAGCAGACAGGGAAACTGTTTTTGCTGGTAGTACAGGATATGGATTCCATGCAGACTTTGCTTCAGTTCATGGGCAGGATGGGTCGTTTTGTAAAAGAGAAATCGGATGATCTGAAAGCCGTTCATTGATTTTTCGTTATATTCAGGAAAAGTTTTTATGGAACCCCGGTCGTCAAGTTCCCTTCTGGGAACTGAAGAGCAGCCTCCCTACCAACCGGACAGCGATGAAAGGATCCTGGCCATCCTGTCTCATATATTGACCATAGTAGGCAGTTTTATTCCTCCCCTCGTTATCTATCTCATCAAAAACAGGGATTCCGGCTATGTTGCTGATCATGCCAGAGAATCTCTTAATTTTCAAATAACCCTGATCGTCCTGTTCATCATCAGTTCCATACTGGCCGTGTTAATCATAGGGCTGCTGTTTATCTGGTTGCTGGGGTTCCTTGATCTAGTCCTGGTCATCGTAGCGGCAATCAGGGCCAGTGAAAGCAAACTCTACCGCTATCCGTTCAACTTGCGGCTGATCAAATGAGAGTTTATTGAGATATTTTTGCGGATGAGAGAACAGGCGCGGGCATGACAGCGGACCATCTCACAGAACTTTTTCCATAACGTAATGGGGTAGGGTCACTTCCATGAATTCATTTCCAATAGCCGAATATCCCAGCTTTTCATAAAAGCCTACCGCCGTTTTGCGTGCATGCATGATCAGTGTTTTGTATCCAAGGTCCCGGGCAATGTTTTCGGCAAAGATCATCAGGGCCTTCCCTATGCCTTTCCCCTGGAGGTTATTGGGGACTGCCATCTGTCTGAGCCTGACCGTACGGTCGTCCACTTTGGTCAAAAGACAGCACCCGAGAATCCTTTCGTCCTCGAATGCCCCCATCAGAACGTCATTTTTTTCCTCTTCCAGTTCCTGCTGATCAAAACCCAGGCCAAGCGGCTTGCGCAGAATGTCATTTCGCAGCCGAACCATTTGCTGGTATTCCCTGGTCCCGTGGTCTATTAACTTAAGTGCCATGCAAATGAACGTTTTGAAGAGTGGATACCCGAAGATATTTAAATATACAAATTACACTATATATTATTGGAAAAAATGATAATCAACCGGATTTGCCGATGTTCCCGAAGCTGGCAGAAAGCCCGGATTTTACTGTAAAGCAGGTAATAATCCAAATGCATTATTTTAAATTAAAAAAGGCTTGTTTGCTGTGTTTAATTCAAATATTATATTTTTGCAGCCGTAACTAAACTTTACAAAAATGTCAGACATCGCTACAAGAGTCAAAAAGATCATAGTTGATAAATTAGGAGTTGAGGAAGCAGAGGTTACCAATGAGGCTTCTTTTACTAACGATCTCGGAGCCGATTCCCTTGATACAGTTGAACTGATCATGGAATTTGAAAAAGAGTTTAACATTTCCATTCCCGATGAGCAGGCCGAAACCATCACTACGGTTGGACAGGCCATTTCTTACCTGGAAGAGCATGCCAAATAAGTGAATCTCTGTTTAGTGCTATACTTTGTTCGATCCGCTTTCTGAAGCTATCCGCCCAAGAAGCGGATTTATCACTTAACAAATTTTCCGGGCCTTTCATATGGATTTGAAAAGAGTTGTTGTTACTGGAATCGGTGCACTTACACCGGTAGGCAATAATTTAAATGATTATTGGTCCGGACTCGTCAACGGAGTATCAGGCGCAGATTTCATTACCCTATTTGACGCAACAAAATTCAAGACCAGATTTGCCTGCGAGTTAAAAGGTTTTGATCCCCTCCAGTTTCTCGACCGCAAGGAAGCCAGAAAGCTGGACAGATTTACCCAAACGGCCCTTGTGGTAAGTGACCAGGCCGTGCAGGATGCCGGGATAAGCAAAGACACTGTTAATGCCGAGCGAACCGGCGTTGTGTTTGCCAGTGGCATCGGGGGGCTGATCACCTTCCAGGAAGAAGTGATCAATTTTGCCAAAGGAGATGGCACTCCAAGGTATAATCCCTTTTTCATTCCCAAGATGATCCTGGATATCGCGGCCGGCCATATTTCCATGCGCCACGGATTCAGGGGGCCAAATTTCGCCGTTGTCAGCGCCTGTGCCTCTTCGACCAACGCCATCATGGAGTCTTACAACCTCATCAGGCTAGGCCTTGCCGATATCATCCTTGCTGGAGGCTCCGAAAGTGTGATCAGTGAAGCCGGGGTCGGGGGGTTTAATGCCATGAAAGCGCTGAGCGAACGCAATGAGGCACCCAAAACAGCCAGCCGGCCCTACGATAAGGACCGCGATGGTTTTGTCATGGGGGAAGGTGCAGGAGTACTGGTTCTGGAAGAGCTGGAACATGCCCGCGCTAGAGGTGCCAGGATCTATTGCGAAATAGCAGGTTGCGGTGCTACGGCGGATGCGCATCACATCACGGCACCTCATCCCGAAGGATTGGGCGCTAAAAATGTGATGAACGCAGCTCTCAGGGATGCACACATGAAACCCTCAGATATCGACTATATTAATACCCATGGTACGTCCACTCCCCTGGGGGACGTTTCAGAGGTCAAGGCCATCATGGATGTTTTCGGAGATCACGCATTCAACCTGAACATCAGTTC
>Ga0318563_10000758_pt1 | contig 13335 bp, 13 predicted proteins | sample GRESIP066b5f19_FD_203689 | JGI IMG/M metagenome (GOLD analysis project Ga0318563, IMG submission 203689) | Tropical soil microbial communities from Luquillo Experimental Forest, Puerto Rico - GRE.SIPMG.066b5f19 | ecosystem: Environmental > Terrestrial > Soil > Tropical forest > Bulk soil... | reverse complement strand
GGTCATCGCGCTGGAAACAACGGAGTGGGGCAAGATTTATGAATACCTGAAGTTGGGGCTCAGGCGGGCATCACTTGAGCGCAATACAAGTGAAACAAAAATAAAAGTGGTGTTGAATGCCGACGGGTCAGGCAAATCATCCGTTCATACGGGCATCGGATTTTTTGACCACATGCTTGAACAAATTGCGCGTCATGGCAAAATCGACCTGGATATCCAGGTCCAGGGGGACCTGCATATTGATGAACACCACAGTATCGAGGACACAGGGATTGCCCTAGGAGAATGCTTTTCCAGGGCGCTGGCCGATAAACGCGGGATGGAGCGCTATGGGTTCTCGCTTCCGATGGATGAGGCGGATGCCCGTGTATTGATTGATTTCGGCGGACGACCCTGGGTCGTCTGGAACGCCCATTTTAACCGGGAAAAAATTGGCGAAATGCCTACCGAAATGTTTTTTCACTTTTTCAAATCATTCTCCGATGCAGCCAGGTGCAACCTTCATATCACCTGCCACGGAGACAACGAGCATCATAAGATAGAAGCTATTTTCAAAGCATTTGCCAGGGCCATCCGGATGGCTCTCCGAAGGGACCCCCTGAGTAATTATCTTCCCAGCACCAAGGGTGTTCTGTAGGTTCCCAGTCGGACTTCTGCTCCTCTCAGAGCCTGAAAAATATCTTTTTCCGGTAAAGAAAATAGCACAGATACCACTCCAGGACAAAGACACACAGCGAAGACAGGATCAGACCCAGGGCCTCCGGTGTATGGAGGAAGCCCAGCAGACCTCCCGAGATGCTGCTGATATAGCCGGTAAACCACCTGTCCCCGACAATCTCAAAAAACAGATAGATAAAAAGGGAGTTCATGCCAACAATGGTAAAAAATTCAAGACGCCTCCGGTGGCCCTTCAAGTCGATCCACCAGTAACAGAGAACAAATTCTATCAGGCAAAAACCCAGGGAGGCCAGTGTAAATGAACTGGTAGCAATGCGCTTGATGATAGGTGTGATGCCAGCCGCGTCCAGGGTAAAGCCCGTGGCAAGGCATACCAGAGCCCATCCAAGGAGCGGACGTATCAAAGACTTCTTCTCCGTTATCATTTTTCCTACAAGGGCTCCTGCAATGGTATGGACGGCGGTCGGTATGCAATTGATGGCGACCCATCCCCCCTTGTTTATTTTGTTCATCAGGATCATATCAATATAATTTCCGAAATTATGCTGGTCGGTAAAAGGCTGGTCGAAGCCCGGAACATGAGTAAATCGGTAAAGCATTTCGGTTAGCAACAACAACCCGGCGCAGAAGAGTATCTGCTTCCAGGGTTCCCATTGGAAAATCAGAAAGGCAACCAGGGTGGTAAAAGAAAGCTGGGTGAGGACATCCCACAACTCAAAGGATAATCCGGAAGGTCTCACTGCATAATCAAATACTCCCCAGAAAAAAAGCCAGAAACACCTTTTTAGCGTCTTTCTCAAAGAGGCACCCCAGTTCATGCCCTGTTGGTGCTGCTTGTTCAGCGAGAGGGCCATGGCTATGCCAGCCATAAACATGAAGGAGGGCTGGACGAGATCCCAGAACCGAAGACCATTCCAGGGATGATGAAAGAACTGGATGAAAAAGCCGCATAAGAAGCTTCCCTTTGATGCCTGGAAAAAGTGTTCGTAAAGCCCGGTACTTTCCAGAGCAAGCAGGACCATGATCAGGCCGCGGAAAAAATCAAGGGAAAGCAATCGTTGGCTGGCAGCTGGGTTGGCAGAGTCGGGGGTCATGTCATGAATATGAGAATAAAAAGTAGGCATAAATTCTGCACTTTCAAAACGCAAGGCAAAAAATCCCGTGCAGTTCGGTCCTTCTGCAGTTAGATGAATCGTCATGGCACTTTTGACATTGCTTAATGGCGCGAACCATTGCGCATAACATCCCGGACAGCCGAAAGGATAAAAAATTTGGAAGAGTCAAATTTCCGGTTCATATTTGTATCGCAATGGCAAATCAAGTAATCAATACACAGTGGTGGTGGCATTCCAACTCCTTACGGGGCAGGTAATGCTATTGCTTAGTTGTATTACTATATTCAGGCCCCGATGTAATCGGGGCTTTTTTATGTCTCCTGGTAAACCACGCGGGGGGGATCAGGGGCCAGCACATATTCCGAAATTAAAATCAAATCCATCACGGTATTCAGGATCATGAAACGGATAGAATTAAAAACAAGCTTTAAAAAACTGCTGTCAGATGTCTATACACCGGTAGGAATTTATCTCCGCGTCCGGGACCGGTTCCGGGATACCATCCTGCTGGAGAGTACGGACTACCATGCCGCAGAAAACAGTTACTCATTTATCTGCATCCACGCGGTAGCCGGTATCGAAATCAGGGATTTGAATACCATTGAATTCAAACTTCCCGGGCAGCATCCAGAAAAAATTTCGGTTGGCGTTGCCTCCGAAGTACCAGGGCTGCTTTGGGAATTCATGCAGAGATTCCATGTTGAACCGGCCCCCGAAGGCCCGGTAAGGACTGCCCAGGGACTGTTTGGTTATACTTCCTTTGATGCCGTTCAGTTCTTTGAGACGATCCGCTTTTCCAATAACGGACACCAGCCTGCTTCCATACCGTTGATGCGATACCGGTTATACCAGTATGTGATTGTCATCAATCATTTTAAAGACGAGCTCTATATCTGCGAAAATGAAGTGGCCGGTCTTCCAAGTGAGCTGACTGTGGTGGAATCCCTGATCAGAAGCAAAGATGTGCCAACCTATCCCTTCGCCAGCCTGGGAGAGGAGAGCTCCAACATGAGTGATTCGGATTACATGCAGATTGTTGAAAAGGGTATCCGAAGCTGTTTCCGGGGTGATGTATTTCAGATCGTATTGAGCAGGAGGTTTGAGCAGCGGTTCCGGGGAGATGAGTTCAATGTATACCGTGCGCTGCGCAATATCAACCCCTCTCCCTATCTATTTTTCTTTGATTACGGAGACTATAAACTGATGGGCTCCTCTCCTGAATCACAATTGCTGATCCAGAAGGGCAAAGCGATTATGCATCCGATTGCGGGCACATTCAAGAGGACCGGAGATGATGAGACAGACCAGCAGCTCGCAGATAAACTTCTTCGTGACGCAAAGGAAAATGCGGAGCATGTCATGCTGGTTGATCTGGCCAGAAACGATCTGAGCAGACTCTGCGATGACGTATCGGTAGTTCATTACCGGCAGATTCAATATTATTCTCATGTCATCCACCTGGTGAGTGAAGTGAGGGGAAAGGTCAGGGAAGGATACAACCCCTTCATGCTCCTGGCGGTTACCTTTCCGGCGGGTACTCTGAGCGGAGCTCCAAAATTCAAGGCGATGGAACTCATTGATCAGTTTGAACCCACTGCCCGGAGCTATTATGGAGGCTGTATCGGGTTCATGGGATTTGACGGGACCTGCATCCACGCCATCATGATCCGTACTTTCCTGAGCCGGGGGAACACCCTGGTTTACCAGGCCGGAGCGGGGATCGTGGCGGCCAGTAAGCCTGAAAATGAACTGCAGGAAGTAAACAACAAACTGGGGGCGCTGAAAATGGCCATCCGGTCTGCTGAAAATATCTAAGACAATCTGTTTGCCATGGAGCAGAACAAAAGGAGATAAAAATGAAAATTCTTGTTTTTGACAATTATGATTCCTTCACCTACAACCTGGTACACCTGATCGAGAAGATATGGCAGCAGAAGGTGGAAGTCTATCGCAATGATGAATTGCCCCTGGAAAAAGTGAAATCCTTTGATAAAATAGTCCTTTCGCCCGGCCCGGGTATTCCTGAAGAGGCAGGCCTCATGTTGCCCCTGATCAAGGAATATGCCTCAACCAAATCTATCCTGGGGGTCTGCCTTGGCCATCAGGCTATCGCTGAGGCTTTCGGTGGCCGGCTGGAAAATCTGTCCACTGTTTATCACGGAGTGGCAACGCCGGTCAGGATCGGGGTCAGGAAGACAAGGGCGGGGAGCCCGCTTTTTGAAGGGCTGCCAGATGAAATAGAGGCCGGGCGATATCACAGCTGGATCGTGAGTGATGAACAATTTCCCGAAGAGCTGGAGGTGACGGCCCGCGATGAGCACAATTACATCATGGGACTCCAACACCGCACCTATGATGTGAAGGGTGTCCAGTTTCACCCGGAAAGTGTGCTCACCCCCCAGGGAGAAAAAATCATGATAAACTGGCTGAAACAATGACCCCGGAAGCTTGACCCGTTCTTCCTGTTTGAAGAAAACCTGAACACCCTATTTTGCCAAGATACCAAGCATGGTTATGAAAAAGATCCTCCAACATCTGTTTGAATATAAGACCCTGACCCGGGAACAGGCCAGGGAGGTACTGGTTAATATTTCCAAAGGAATTTATAACGACACGGAACTGGCCGCATTTATCACGGTTTTCCTCATGCGTAGCATCACCATCGAAGAATTGCAGGGCTTCAGGGAGGCTTTGCTGGAACTTTGTGTACGCGTAGACCTGGGGAGCCGTGATCTCATCGATATCGTTGGGACAGGAGGGGACGGCCGCAATACATTCAATATATCCACGCTGGCCTGTTTTATTGTAGCGGGCACCGGCCAGAAAGTAGCCAAGCATGGGAATTATGGCGCTACCTCCATCAGTGGCGCCTCCAACGTCATGGAACAGCTCGGTTATAAATTCAAAAACGATGTGGACCGTTTACAGAAAGAAACAGAACAGGCAAATATCTGCTTCCTTCATGCGCCCCTGTTTCACCCGGCCCTGAAGACGGTAGGGCCGATACGGAAAAATATCGGGGTGCGAACTTTTTTCAATATGCTGGGGCCAATGGTCAATCCCGCCTTTCCCAGGTTCCAGCTTATTGGGGTCTATAGCCTGGAGATGGCGAGAATTTACAATTATTTATTGCAGCAGACGGAAGGGAGATTTACAATCATTCATAGCTTGGACGGATATGATGAGATTTCCCTTACCGGGGATACCAAGGTCATTTCCAATGATGGAGAGAAGATATATACCGCGGAGGAATTGGGAAAGCGAATGGTGGACCATGCGGATATATTCGGAGGTACGAGCCCTGAGGAGGCCGCCAAAATCTTTATGAAAATCCTGAAGGGAGAGGGTAGCTGGGCACAGAATGCGGTAGTTCTGGCAAATGCCGCCATGGCTCTCCATTGCAGGGAAATTTATCCGAGCTATGACGAGGCTTATCTGGCAGTGGTCGACAGCCTGGAAGGGGGAAAAGCATTAAAGGCCCTCCAAAAACTGATCGCCCTGCAGTAACTCATTTTATAATTGGGAATCGAATATGAACATGAATATCCTGGATAGCATCGTGGAACGAAAGTGGAAGGAAATTGAAACAAACAAATCCTTGGTGACCATCTCTGACCTGGAAAAAACCCCCCTTTACCAGAGACCCACCTTATCCGTTAGGCAGTTTATTGAGGATGAGGAAAGAACCGGGATCATTGCCGAATTTAAACGAAAATCACCTTCAAAAGGAATCATCAACGATCAGGCTGACGTTCTTACAGTCACTGCTGCCTACTGTCGCGAGGGGGCCTCTGCCTTATCAGTCCTGACAGATGAATTTTTTTTTGGCGGCTCGGCTGAAGACCTGAAGAGGGCACGCATCAATCAGATTCCCATTCTTCGCAAGGACTTCATCCTGGATGAATACCAGGTGGCCGAGGCGAAGGCTATAGGGGCAGATGCCATCCTGCTTATTGCAGCCTGCCTCGATCCGGATAGTGTAAGAAAGCTGGCTATATTTGCAAAATCCCTGCACCTGGAGGTTTTGCTTGAAATACACAGTAAGCAGGAATTGGAGCATCTTTGTGATGAAATCGACCTGGTGGGAGTCAACAACCGTGACCTGAAGACATTTTCAGTGGATATCAACCGCTCTACAGAACTGATCCGGTACATCCCTCCCGGGAAAATATGTATAGCCGAAAGCGGGATCAGTGATGTTGCCACCATTCTGCATCTGAAGGCCCATGGATTCAAGGGATTTCTGATCGGTGAAAATTTCATGAAAGAGCCTGAACCGGCGACTGCTTTTGCCTCATTCGTAAATCAATTAAAAAAAGGACTGCATGAGAGTAAAAGTCTGCGGCATGACACAACTCGAACAGGTCAGGAAACTGGATGAGATGGGGCTGGATTTTGCAGGGTTTATTTTCTATCACAAATCCCCGAGGTATGTGGGAAAGCATATCCGGGGGGAGCAGCTTAAAAAAACCAGGCTGCGCCTGGGCAAGGTGGGGGTATTCGTAAATGCTCCCTACGAAGAAGTAATGAGGCATGTGGACGATTACGGTCTGGATATGGTCCAGCTTCACGGCGATGAAACACCCAGACTCTGTGAACAGCTGGCCAATTATGTGAGTGTGATCAAGGTATTTCGGCTGGGTGAAGACGATCCGATCGAATGGATCATGCGACCATACCTGGAGGTATGTGACATGTTTTTGTTCGATACACTGGGTGTAGGTTATGGGGGGACAGGAAAGAAATTCAACTGGGAGGTGCTGAAAGGGGCCGCTATGGAGAAATTATTTTTTTTGAGCGGCGGAATTGAACCGGAAGATGTAGACAAACTCAATGAATTCTCCGCTGACCAGGTGGGTAAGAAATTGTTTTCTATTGATATCAACAGCCGGTTTGAGACAAGCAGCGGCGTGAAGGACCTGGAAAAAATAAAAAATTTCCTGAGCAGTCTCAGGGGTTCCTGATGGGATTATCGAAAAATGACGCAATATGCAAACACGTGGAATCAAAAAAAACGCAGGCGGGTTTAAGGTATCCGAGCAGGGCTATTATGGAAAATTTGGCGGAGCCTATATACCCGAAATGTTGTACCCGAATGTGGAAGAATTGAGGACACGTTACCTGGAAATCATGCATGAACCCTCTTTTCAGAAAGAATTCCTCGGGCTGCTTCATGACTATGCAGGCCGGCCCACTCCCCTGTACCTGGCAAAGAGGTTGAGCAACCATTACCACACAGAGATATTTCTTAAACGCGAGGACCTTTGCCATACAGGTGCACATAAAATCAACAACACCATCGGCCAGATTTTGCTGGCCCTTCGGCTGGGAAAGAGAAGAATCATAGCAGAGACAGGGGCCGGTCAGCATGGTGTAGCCACAGCTACGGTCTGCGCCCTGAAAGGTCTGGAGTGCATCGTCTATATGGGGGAGAAGGATATTGAGCGGCAGGCTCCCAATGTTGCCCGGATGAAAATGCTTGGGGCAAGGGTAGTGCCTGCCAGGAGCGGAAGCAGGACCCTCAAAGATGCCACCAACGAGGCCATCCGGGACTGGATCAACCATCCCGTGGATACGCATTATATTATCGGAAGCGTAGTGGGCCCTCATCCTTATCCGGACATGGTGGCACGTTTTCAGAGTGTGATCAGCGAGGAAACAAGGAGGCAACTCAAAGAAAAGACCGGACATGAACTGCCAACCCAGCTGATTGCCTGCGTTGGCGGAGGGAGCAACGCAGCCGGCGCTTTTTATCATTATCTCGACGAATTAAGTGTTGAACTGATTGCGGTCGAAGCAGCCGGTCACGGAATTTCCAGCGGAATGAGTGCGGCTACCACGCAATTAGGAAGACCCGGGATATTGCACGGAAGCAAGAGCCTGGTGATGCAGACAGAAGACGGCCAGGTGGTGGAGCCTCACAGTATTTCTGCGGGTTTGGATTATCCGGGAATAGGGCCTATGCATGCCCATTTATACGATACCGGCCGTGCCCGTTTCCTGAGTGCAACCGATGAGGAGGCGCTCGCTGCTGCATTCAGGCTGGCTAAGCTCGAAGGGATCATTCCGGCTCTTGAAAGCGCCCATGCCCTGGCGGCCCTGGAGCAGTTGCAACTGAATGAAAAGGATACTGTCGTGATCTGTCTGAGCGGAAGAGGGGATAAGGACCTGGCCGCGTATATGCATGCCATGGAAGGATAGCATGGTGAGCCTCGAAGCGGAGTCCGTATCCTGAAAAAAAGTTGCCAAATGAGAGATCTTAACATTACCATGAGCAGGATCAGCAAAATATTTGAAAATAAGGATCATAAGATCCTGAGTGTATACTGTACAGCAGGATATCCCGATCTGGCCTCTACCTTGCCTGTGATGAAGGCCTTGCAGGACGCGGGGGCCGATATGATCGAGCTGGGGATGCCCTACAGTGATCCGCTCGCGGACGGTCCTGTGATTCAGGAAAGCAGCGTGAAGGCACTTGCTAACGGAATGGGGATGTCTGTACTATTCAGACAGCTCAAGGATTTCAGAAAGGAAATCAGCATACCGGTTTTACTCATGGGTTATATGAACCCGGTTCTCCAGTACGGTTTTGACAATTTTTGCGCAGATGCCCGTGCAGTTGGGGTCGACGGGATTATCCTGCCTGATCTGCCGCTTTACGAATATGAATCCCAATACCGGGAGACCGTCAGGGCAAACGAACTGGACTTTGTGTTCCTCGTTACTCCGGAAACATCCGGTGAGAGGGTGAGGAGGCTGGACGATGTCAGCTCCGGATTTATATATGCCGTCTCATCCTCCTCCACCACCGGGAGAAATAAGAACATAAGCGATCAGTCCGACTATTTCAGGAAACTCAGGGAAATGAAGTTAAAGAACCCTGTTCTGGTCGGGTTCGGAATCCGTGACCGGCAAACGTTCCAGTCGGCCTGCCAGTATGCCGATGGTGCCATTATCGGGACCGCATTTATTCAGACCCTGAAAAATGGCTCAGACATCCACGGTGCAACGAGCCGGTTCTTGAAATCCATCATGGAAGGCGAATGATATACAGGGTCTCAATTTTTTAGGTAATGTCTTTGGTAATCGTAAAATACAACGCGGGCAATATACAATCAGTGGTCTATGCACTGGAGAGAATTGGCGTGGATGCAACAGTTACGGATGACCATCAGCAGATTGAATCCGCCGCCAGGGTCATCTTTCCGGGAGTCGGGGAAGCCAGCTCTGCCATGAAATATTTGAAGGAACGCGGACTGGACAGGGTGATCAAAAACCTTCAGCAACCGGTGCTGGGTATTTGCCTGGGAATGCAGCTCATGTGCAACCATTCAGAGGAGAATAACACGGAATGTCTGGGCATATTCGATACAAAAGTCAGGAGGTTCCGGCCCGGTTCCGGGGAATTGAAAGTGCCGCAAATAGGGTGGAACAGCCTGCAGCAGCCATCAGGTCCCCTCTTCGATGGATTGGGGGCTGACACTTATTGCTACTTTGTGCACAGTTATTTTGCTGATCTATGCGGGGAAACAACCTCCATGACTGAGTACGGTACCGTCTTCAGCAGCGCCCTCGGTAAAAATAATTTCCACGGAGTCCAGTTCCACCCTGAAAAAAGTGCCGGGGCGGGTGAACGGCTGCTGAGGAATTTTATAGCACTTTAGCTGGTTATTATAGAAACAGGGGTAAAAAAAACATGGACCAACAGGAAGGGAAAAAAACAGAGAGTAACCGGGCCGGCCAATTGTACGGGGGAGGTTTTATCATTCCGGCCATTGATATCATTGAAGGAAAATGTGTACGCCTGACACAGGGTGATTATGCGCAGATGAAACTTTATCATGAGGATCCCCTGGAAGTGGCCAGGCAATTTGAAGGAGCCGGCCTCCAGCGACTTCATCTGGTTGACCTTGACGGGGCAAGAACGGGGGCAGTGAAGAACTGGAAGGTGTTGGAGCGGATCGCCACGCGGACCAATCTGGTGATCGATTTTGGAGGTGGTCTTAAGACCGAAAAAGACCTCAGCGTTGTCATGGACAGCGGGGCAGCTTATGCTACCATAGGAAGCCTGGCCGTGAAAGACGAAACCCTCTTTACGGGCTGGATAGCCCGCTACGGGGCTGATAAATTTCTCCTCGGGGCGGACACCCGGGATGAAAAGATAGTTGTTCATGGCTGGCAGGAGACCACCCAGATAGACCTGTATGATTTTATTCGGAAATATATGGGAAAAGGGATCCGGCAGCTGTTCTGCACAGACGTAACCAAGGACGGCACGCTACAGGGTCCTTCCTTCGACCTGGCTGAACGGATTGTAAGTAAATTTGCGGCCCTTCACTTTATCGCAAGCGGGGGGGTCAGTTCGATGGAGGATCTGTACCGGCTGCAGGCGATCGGATGCAAGGGCGTTATCATCGGGAAAGCGATTTATGAGGGAAGGATCAGCATCAGGGAACTTTCCAAATTCTAAAGATGGACATTCATCAATTTCTGCTGTTTGTTATTGCCAGCCTGTTGTTGAATCTGACGCCGGGCAACGACATGCTTTATGTCATCTCGCGAAGTATAGGACAGGGTGTCAGGGCGGGCATCACTTCATCACTGGGCATCGCCTGTGGCTGTATGGTTCATATTTTGGCTGCTGTGGCCGGACTATCGGCCATCATCGCCGGGTCAGCGATTGCCTTTGCCGCTATTAAATATGCCGGTGCCTTGTACCTGGTATACCTGGGGATAAGGTCCGTTACCCGGAAGAGCGGAACTCTTCCACTACCCGGAGTAGTCCACGAGACAGCTTACCTGAAGATTTTTTGGCAGGGTGCCGTTACCAATATGCTAAACCCCAAAGTAGCCCTTTTCTTTCTGGCCTTCCTCCCACAGTTTGTAGAATTACACGCTGCGCATCCGCAGGGTCAGATATTTTTTCTTGGCATCTGGTTTGACTTTTCAGGAACCGTCGTGAATATCCTGGTTGCCGTGGTTTTTGGAAAACTGGGGAACTGGTTTACCAGGTCCGCAGGATTTGTCAGGGTACAACAGAAGATTACGGGATTCATGCTGATTGGCCTGGGCATCAGAATCGCCTTCACTTCAAAAAAATAAGCAGTGCTGACAAAGAGAATTATTCCCTGCCTGGATGTTAAGGATGGCCGGACGGTGAAAGGAGTTAATTTTGTAAATATCCGTGATGCGGGAGATCCTGTGGAACTGGGTGCCTTGTATGCCGGGCAGGGAGCTGATGAACTGGTATTCCTGGATATTACCGCCACCCACGAAAAAAGGAAAACATTGAGTGCCCTGGTAAACCGTATCGCCCACCACATCAATATTCCTTTTACAGTGGGAGGAGGGATCGGAAGTGTCGAAGATGTTCAGGTGCTGCTTAAACACGGTGCCGATAAGATTTCCGTCAATACATCAGCATTTAAAAACCCGGGTCTGATCAGCGATCTGGCCAGGGAATTCGGAAGCCAGTGCGTGGTGGTGGCCATTGATACAAAGCAGGAGGAGGATGGTAACTGGTATGTCTATCTAAACGGAGGAAGGCTTCGGACGGAAACACTTTGTACTCAATGGGCCAAAAGGGCCGTTGAACTGGGTGCCGGGGAAATCCTTCTGACATCGATGAACCATGACGGTACGAAGCAGGGCTTTGCCATTGAAATAACAAGGCAACTGTCCACCACACTACCGGTCCCTGTCATCGCATCCGGAGGAGGAGGGACCCTTGAGCATTTTGCAGATGTTTTTAAAAAGGCGAAAGCGGATGCAGCCCTGGCAGCCAGTATTTTTCACTTTAAGGAAATTGCTATCCCGGAACTGAAAAGCTATCTGGACCAGCAGCAGATAGAGGTTAGAAAATAAACAGATTGTTTTTTTCCCGAGGCGGGGTCTTGTTCGCTAAACGCCTGAATCCATTCATGAGGCAGAACAGGACCTGGCCCAAAGCGATAATATGATGGAGTTAAACTTTGACAAATATGCCGACGGGCTGCTTCCTGTGATCGTCCAGGATGAAAGCACTTCAAAAGTGCTCATGCTGGGATTTATGAACGAGGAGGCCCTTCAAAAGACGATTTCGGAAGGTAAGGTGACGTTCTACAGCAGATCCAGGAAAAAGCTGTGGACCAAAGGGGAGGAAAGCGGCAATCTCCTGTTGGTAAAAAGCATTCTGCCGGACTGCGATCAGGATACCCTCCTGATAAAAGCTCAGCCTCTGGGCCCAGTATGTCACACAGGTGCGGATACCTGCTGGAACGAAAAGAACAGGAAAGATGATTTTTTGGGTTACCTGGAGGAGATCATCGAATCACGCAAAAAAAACAATGTGGATGGGTCATATGTGCGACAATTGTTTCAGAAAGGAATCAATAAAATTGCACAGAAAGTCGGGGAGGAGGCCATAGAGCTGGTCATTGAATCAAAGGATAACGATGATCTACTGTTTTTGAACGAAGCCGCCGACCTGCTTTTCCATTATTTAATTTTACTTAACGCCAAAGGATATAATTTGCAGGATGTATCGGACGTTTTAAAGGAACGTCATCCAAAACAGTGACAAATGAAAAAAATCTTTTGTATCGCAGTAATGATCCCTTCTCTTGTAGCTGCACAGGATAGAGTGGCCGGGTTCAGAATTACCGGAAATGTGAGAGGCCTCGCGGAAAAATCAAAGGTATTCCTGACCGATGCCAATAATCCTTCTGACACAGTGGCCAGGGCCAATGTGAAGGGAGGGGTTTTTATCCTGACAGGCCGGGTGGCGGAGCCTAATCTCTTCGAACTGAATTATTTTTCGGCCAAAAAGAAGAGCCTTCTTTTTATCGGAAATGACCAGGTTAAAGTGGAAGGAAATATAGAAGACATTAAAAACCTTCATTTTTCCGGTTCCCAGACGCAGGAGGAATTCCTTGATTTTCAAAAAGAATTCAATCCCTATTTTACCCGTCTCAATGCACTGGTGCAGTTGGCCAATTCACCTGCCGGGTCTGGGAAGAGTGATTCCATTTCCAGGGAATATGCATCCACAGTCATGAACGTTCAGACGGCAATCGACCAGTTTATTGCCAGCAGGAAGAGCTCCCCGGTGAGCGCTTTTGTGCTCGTCGCCGCAGGCCAGTTGTCAGAAGATGCATTTCTTCTGGAGAAAAGATATAACTCGCTGACTCCCGAGGTTCAAAATGGATTTTACGGGAAATACCTGAAGGAACAAATAGATATCGGGAAGGTGGGGGCGATAGGAACGGACGAAATTGATTTCACCCAGAACGACACTACGGGCAATCCGGTAACCCTGTCCTCCTTCAAGGGCAGGTATGTCCTGGTTGATTTTTGGGCCAGTTGGTGCCGCCCTTGCCGAATGGAAAACCCGAATGTCGTGGCAACCTACAGCAAATTCAGAAACAGGAATTTTACCGTGCTCAGCGTTTCCCTCGACCGTGACCGGGGGTCCTGGATAAAGGCTATCCGCGATGATAATCTGACCTGGTCCCATGTGAGCGACCTGAAGTACTGGAACAATGAGGTCGCCATGAAATACAAA
>Ga0318563_10000749_pt1 | contig 13412 bp, 8 predicted proteins | sample GRESIP066b5f19_FD_203689 | JGI IMG/M metagenome (GOLD analysis project Ga0318563, IMG submission 203689) | Tropical soil microbial communities from Luquillo Experimental Forest, Puerto Rico - GRE.SIPMG.066b5f19 | ecosystem: Environmental > Terrestrial > Soil > Tropical forest > Bulk soil... | reverse complement strand
CCGTTAACTCCGTAAGAAGCCCTGAGTTTCAAAGCAGACAGAACATGAACACCGTCCATAAAATTCTCTTTGTCGACATTCCAGGCGCCACCTACTGACCAGAAAGTCCCATAAGGGTCATTGCTTCCAAATCTGGAAGATCCATCCCTCCGAAGGCTGCCGGAAAGAGAAAACTTGTTTTTGTAGTTCAACTGGAGATTGGAAAACAGCGATGCGAATGAATAGTCAGACCCAGTACCATTGGTCAGTTTGGGAGTGCTTGTTGGAGGAAGTATGAGCGAAGTCACACCGGGCACCCCGGACCCATACGCACTGACATCGTATTCTTTTGACTTTTGTGATTCATATCCTACTTTCAAATCTGCCGTAAGGTTTCCTTCCTTGTCAATTTCCAGGTGATAGTCCAGGGTATTTGTCCAAACCCAGTTGAAGACACGGGTATAATAATTGGACATATCCCCGCCCCGGGTAACGGCATCTCCAAAAAAGGGATTATAATAAAGGAGTTCCTCGATGTTAAAATAGTCCAGGCCCAGCCGGGTAGAGAACTTGAGGTTTTTCAGGATATTATAGTCCCCATAGACCGCTCCCAGCAGTTTAGTATTACTCAGTAGCTGCCGGTCATAATGTACAATGGCAAGCGGGTTGTAGATCTGCTCAAAGTCCGCCGGACTGTAATCATAGGATCCATCACTGTTGTATGGATGCTGGAAAGGCAGGAGGTAGAATGCCGCCAGGACCGGGCTTCTGAATGCAGCGGACTGGGTCGGCGTGTTCTGATCATAATGGGCGGCATTGAAGTTAAAGCCGATGGAAATTTTATCGGTTATATGGTGATTGAGGCTCAGGCTGCCCGTATAGCGGGTAAAGTCACCACCGATGACAACACTCTGCTGTTTAAAGAATCCCCCGGAAGCATAAAAGGTAGTCCGGCTGTCACCTCCAGATGCTGAAAGATTATACTGCTGGCTGATACCCTGCCTGGTCACTTCGTCCAGCCAATTGGTATTGTATCCGTTGTTGCCTTTTAGAACCGTGTTCAGAAAATTGGTGGCATCAGACTGGCTAAGCCCTGCATTGATCAGTCCCTCCATGGTCAGTTCCGTATACTGGCTGGCATTTAATGGTTTTGACAAACTATTAATATAGGCCACATTGCTCCATCCGTATTCTGCATCAAAGCCGATTCTGGTTTTGCCCGCCCGGCCTTTCTTCGTCGTGATCAGGATCACACCGTTTGCAGCACGGGATCCGTATAGAGAGGCTGCAGCTGCATCTTTGAGTACACTCACACTTTCTATATCGTTGGCGTTGATGCCCGCCAGGGCATTTGAAGTGGTGGAGTTCCTAGAAAAATCCCCTGAGTTGACAGGAACACCGTCAATGACGTACAGGGGTTCCGAAGACGCATAGATCGATCCGATGCCCCTTATTCTTATCTGTTGCAGTCCCCCGGGCTGGCCTGTCGGAGCAACCGACTGCAGGCCGGCCACCTTACCCTGAAGCATCTGGTCCACGGAGGTCAATGGGACGTCCTTTAAATCCTTGCCGTCCACTTTCCCTACAGAACCAGTAATTTTTGACTTGTCCTGGGATCCATAAGCAACGACAACCACTTCCTGCAATTTCTTGTCCTCCGTAGAAAGGGAAACAGTGATATTGACGCTCTTACTGCCCACGTTTACTTCCTCCGGGGCATATCCGACGTAGGAAAATACAAGGACATTCTGTTTCCCGCTGACCTGGATCTGAAAATTTCCATCGACGTCAGTCTGTACGCCGGCAGGATTCCCTTTCACCCTGACCGTCACACCAGGAAGGGGCAGCCCGTCCCTGGCATCCTTAACCTTTCCAGAAATCACAGTCTGTTGAGCCCACGACACTCCCACCGACAAAAAAAGTAACCATACAATACCTAGAATTTTTCTCATAACAGTTATTCTTTTGAATGTTTGGTAATAAGAACCACAATCCTTTGGTTGTGGAAGGAGAAAAAGGCGGGACTGTGATTCAGCAATATGACATGCTAAATTGACCACTTGCTGTATCCTCCGTTAGACTATATTTCCGAATAAGGAATTTTGACGACTCAAGCAGCAATTAGGCATCCTTAAGTGTCGTCATAGTAAGACGGGTCAATTTGGAAGAAGCAAACCGGGCATGAATCGGGAAAGAGGGATAAACCTGCACGGGCTATTTCTTATCAGCCATCATTCAAACCAGCCCTAGAAAATCTCCGCTTATAACAATTAACTTTTTTATGCCGGTTAAAATCTAGTACTTACTGCTTCTTCTACTACTACCAAGTTCCCAAGTCCGATTTTCAATTACCCAAGCGGCGAATGCCCAAACTCAACTGTTATGAACAGGGAAGAATATATCCAGGACAGGATTGTCAAGCTAATCGTAGTGCCTATACTGGGAATTGTCATCCCCAATATCACCGGCCTCATTAGTAATGAACGGTATACCTTTCTGGAACTGATCATATGCTATGCCTATTTCATCCTTACTGCCCTGAGCGTATGGCAGGGTAATGTATGGATCATGTATTTTATCCGCAAGAAGTACGAATGGCGATATAACCAGTACTATAAGATAATCCTGTCCCTTTTCCTGGCCAACGTTGTGTATTCAGGCAGCATTTCAGCCCTGCTGCTGAACCTCTGGGTGGCATTTTCCCGGGAAACACATTCCGGCTGGGGTCCCATCATCAATACCTGCTTGCTGATTATCATATCAGCCTGCTTCATTACCAATATTTATGAAATCATTTTTTTGAACAGGGAAAGAGAATACAACCTGACCCGGGCGGAACAGTTAAATATTGCCAAAGCCCAGGCCGAGCTGGAGGCCCTCAAGAACCAGATCGACCCGCATTTTATTTTCAATTCCCTGAATACCCTATCCTACCTGATCACCAGGGATCCGCAGAATGCCAGGCTCTTCAATGATACGCTGGCTAAGGTATACCGGTATATTCTGGGGAATAAGGAAAAGGACCTCGTACTCCTGCGGGAGGAGGTGGAATTTATCAGCAATTATTTCTATCTGCTTAAAATCCGGTTCAGTGAAGCAGTCAATATGGAAATTGAAATCACGGACCTGGCAGCAGAAGATTTCCTGATTCCGCCCATATCCCTGCAGACCCTTGTGGAAAATGCGATCAAGCACAATGAGTTTACGGACAACAACCCGCTAACCATTAATGTGTCGGTTTCTTCCAATTATGTTATTATTAAAAATGCTGTCAAACCAAAAATGTATGCCTCCGCCACCTCGAAAATAGGACTCAATAACCTGGACAACCGCTACAAGCTGATAACCAACCGGAATATCATTATTGAAAACAATTTCAAATTTTTTACGGTCAAATTACCCATTCTCAAATTTTAAACATCTTGCCATGAAACTGCTAATCATTGAAGACGAAAAACCCGCATTAGAAAACCTATCAGAAGACCTGTGGGAGATAGACGAAAACATACAGGTGATCGGGTCCTGCACCAGTGTGGATGAAAGCGTGAAATGGTTTAGCCAGAACCCCCAGCCTGACCTGATCCTCATGGATATTCAGTTGTCAGACGGGCTGTCCTTTAATATTTTTAAAACGGTGAACATTACTTGTCCGGTAATCTTTATCACAGCCTATGACAAATACCTCACACAGGCATTTGACTACAATAGTATTGACTATCTTCTAAAACCGGTCAGCCAGGTAAAACTCAAAAATTCCATACGCAAATACAAGTCGCTGCAGAATTATTTTGTAAATAATCATTCTGCCCTTCTTGACTACTTCAACAATCATGACAAAAAGAAATCCAGGATACTGGTAAAAAGAGGAATGGAGTTCCAGACGGTCCGGGTTGATGACGTAGTCTATTTTTTTACGGAACACAAACTCGTCTTTCTGGTTGACAAGGACAACCGGAAATACCTGGCCGAAAAGAGTAACCTCAGTGAACTGGAAGAAGAGCTGGACAGGAATCTTTTTTACCGGGCCAACAGGAAATATATCATTAATGCCAATTATGTAAAGAGGTTCAAGCCGCTTGACAGGAGCAAACTGAGTGTGGAGTTGCAGATCCCGCTGAACGAGGAAATCATCATCAGCCAGGAAAATTCATCTTCATTCAAGAAATGGATTAGTGAAATGTAAGGCGGAGGACAGAAACGGGGAAGCTGCCTCCAGTTCCCCGTCAGGCAGCCGGCCCTCCTCCTCAGAAATTGAGGATGAAGGCCGTCCCCTCCCCTTCTGCCGACTGGACCTGTATGTTCCCCTTGTGGAGCATCAGAATTTGCTTGCACAGGCTCAGGCCGATACCACTTCCATTTTTTCGGGTGCTGAAAAAGGGGATGAAGATTTTGTCCAGGAGTTCGGCAGGTATGCCGGTTCCGTTATCTCCCACCTTGATCGTGACCCGGCTATTCTGGGAAGAACTGGCCCAAAGCACGATACGCGGATTTGGCTTATCCTTCACCGCCTCAATGGCATTCACGACCAGGTTGATCAGAACCTGTTCAATCAGACTTGAATCCACTTCCAGCGAAAGATCAGGATCCTTCAGAATAATTTCCAGTTCAATATTTTTCTGCTCCAGGGTGGGCTGCATCAACTGATGAAGATTTTCGAAGAGATCACGGACATGGATCCTTTTTAGGTTGGGAGAAGTTATCTTGTTGAGATTTCGGTAGGTTTCGGCAAACTTCAGCAATCCTTCACTCCTTCTGCGGATGGTATCAATTCCCAGTTCAAGATCTTCAATAGCAGCAGGCTGCTCCCGCATATGACTTACCGACTTGTGAAGCCGGTGCAGCATCGTTTCCGCCAGGGAAGAAATGGGAGCTACCGAATTCATAATCTCATGTGTCATTACACTCAGCAGCTTCTGCCAGGCCCTGGCTTCAGTTTCATCCAGTGCTTCATTGACATTCTGAAATGCAATCAGTTTGTATATCTTTTCGTCTGTCTGGAAGGCTGTTGCAGACAGTAATGCCTTAAACTGGCTCTTGTCCTTGGAAATGGAAATGACCTTACTTTCCCCGGGGTGAAGGTTCAGTACTTCGTGATAGAGCAAATCGTCCCTTCTGGCCAGCGAATGAATGGTTTTCAGGTAGGGAATTCCCAGGAGTCTGCGGAAAGACTCATTCATCCAGCCGATTTCCCCGCTCTTGTGTTCATAGGAAAGGATGCCCGTCTCAACGAGTTCCAGGATCTTCTGAAGGTACTGGTATTGCGTTTCTTTTTCCTTACTGATCACCTTGAATGTGCTGTTGATTTCATTGAAACCTTTCCGGAGCGGCTGTAATTCGAGGGGAGCGTGTTTTACATCAAAATACCTCGAAAAATCACGGTAGTGAATGGATTCCACGAACTGCTCCACTTCATCCTGAGCCTTGCGGTGGAACCGGTAAAAGTCAATGAGCTGGTAAATGATCACGGGTACCAGTATGCTCAGGTACAAATACATGCCTTTGACAAAAACAAAGGAAGCGCAAATCATTGTCAGGAACATCAGCGCCACCCTGACCAGTATTCGCCCGTGATAATTTTCAAACATGTTCAACGATTGAGGTCAATGTAGAATCGTACGGTGAACCTTGCACCCTGATCTACCCGGAAAAGTGGTCATTCCTACAGGCAACCTGGGGCAGCCTACATTCGGTTACGTATCGACTAAATTTCTGAAAAACTTTCTTAACTCAAAAAAGAATGATCTTGACCCCGGCGTATCCAGGAAGGACTCAGATATCGTATTTACTCAATCTCCGGTAAAGGGCTGTTCTGGTCAATCCCAGTTCTTTGGCAGCTTTTGAAATGTTCCCGTTGTGCTTTTCAATGACCCGGAGGATGGTATTTTTTTCCATCGTACTGAGCTTCAGGTCCTGGTTTTCATCAGGAACTTCTTTCACGGATTCAAGGGGTGAGAAGATCAAATCGTTGGCAAGAAGCATGTCTCCCTCTGACATGATCACCGCCCTTTCAATGGTGTATTGCAATTCCCGGACATTGCCAGGGTAATGGTAAAGTTTAAGTTTTTCAATTGCCCTGTTGTCAAAATCGCTGGAAGGTTTACAGTACTTGTTGGTGTACATTTTGGCAAAATGCCTGGCGAGCAGGATGATGTCATCAAGGCGTTTACGCAGCGGGGGCACCATGATCTCCACTGTATTGATCCTGTAAACGAGGTCCTTACGGAACCTGTTTTCATTGGCCAGTTCGCTCAAAGGCAAATTGGTGGCACACACCAGCCGGATATCAATGGGAATTCCCTGGTTACTTCCCAGCCTCGTGATCTGGCGGTTTTGCAGTACGGAAAGCAGTTTTGCCTGCTGGTGCAGAGAAATATTGCCAATCTCATCCAGGAACAGGGTACCGCCGGATGCTGCCTCAAAACGTCCTACCCTGTCTTCCCTTGCATCGGTAAATGCACCCTTCTTGTGGCCGAAAAGTTCACTTTCAAAAAGGCTTTCGGTCAGAGCACCCACATCCACCTTGATAAAAGGCTTGTCAGCCCGAAGGGATTTTTCGTGTATTGCCTTTGCAATCAGATCCTTTCCGGTACCATTCTCACCCAGGATAAGTATATTGGCATCGGTCGGTGCAATTTTTTCAATCTTATAGAAAATATCCCTCATCGCTTCGGAATCCCCGATCAGCTCCGATCCGATGATACCCCCTCCCAGAGAGGGTACCGAGCCGGCCCCCTTGCCCGATTCACTTTTCTTCAACGCCTCCCGGATAGTTCCCAGCAGTCGCTCGTTGTGCCAGGGTTTTACTACAAAATCGGCAGCCCCTTCTTTTAGCGACCTGACAGCCAGGTCAATGTCCCCGTAGGCAGTAATCATGATCACGGCCGCTTCCGACCCAAATTCCCGAATTTTCTTGAGCCAGAAAAGGCCCTCATTGCCGGTATTAATGGTGCTGTTAAAGTTCATGTCCAACAGGACCAGGTTAAAGTCTTGCCGGGAAAGCTGGGACCTGATATTTTCGGGGTTTTTTTCAGTTACCACCTCAGAGGCCTCGGTCTTTAACAAAAGGCGCACCGCGGTCAGTACATCGGGGTCATCATCAATGACCAGTATGGACGCATTTTTTAAGACCATTTGTAACTTATAAAAAAATTTATTCGTCTTATGCAACAAAACAATGCCACAAGTATACCTTAAATATAAAGGTATGGCAATTAATTTTTTACATGCGAAATAGCAAAAAACAGACTGTATCAAAACCGGACAGTCTGTGTATCGGAAACGAACTAATTCGTAGATTAAACCGACTTAAAATGTTGTATATCATTCACATTGTATTCTGGCATGTGATTGATAGGATTTGGATATCAAATTTCTTATGTAGTAGTAGAAATGAAACCGGGTATTTTTATACCTGGTATTTATCTTAAAAATATTCCAAAAGATATCAATGGTTGACAGGGTTATACAAAAGAAGAAATGGACGGTTAAAAGAATTCTGACTATAGCAGGAATCCTAGCCATTGTGCTGCTGATCGTTGGCAGCTATTACTTTACGTCCGGAAAATCCAGGCTCAATGTTGACACGGACCGGATAACCATCAGTCCCATCACCAAAGGGTCATTCCAGGAAACCATTCCCGTAAATGGCACGGTGATGCCCCTGATCAGCATTTATCTGGATGCCACGGAAGGGGGCCGGGTGGAAAAAAGATTTGTGGAAGACGGAACGATCATGAAAGCGGGAGAGCCCATTCTGCAGCTTTCCAATACCGACCTGACCCTGAACCTGGTTACCCAGGAGACCCAGGTATACAACAATATCACCCAGATGCAGATAGCGCATAATGCTGCTCTCCAGAACACGGTTACCAAATTGAACTCCGATGCCGATGTGCAGTCCCAGCTGAAAGAAGCGGAAAGGATCTATTTTTTGGACAAGCGCCTCTTTGATCAAAAGGTGATTGGCCTGCAGGAATTCAAAACAGCGGAAAACAACTATAATTACCTGCTCAAAAAGAAACAGCTGAGCGACCAAATCCTGCAGCAGGACTCCATTTCAAACGCGCAGCAGCTTCAGCAGGCCAAACAAACAGCCGAAGGCGCCCAGCGGGCGCTGAGCGTCATGCAGAAAAAAGTTGGAGACCTGGTTGTCAGAGCTCCAATAGATGGCCAGCTGACTTCATTGTCCGCTGAAGTGGGGCAGAACATCCGCCAGGGAGACCGCCTGGGACAAATTGATGTTCTCAACGGATTTAAGGCAAGGGTAGACGTTGATGAACACTATCTCTCCCGGATCTACCCGGGGCTGATGGGTACTTTTTCCTTTGCTGATACCAGCTACAAGCTGAAAATAATAAAAGTTTTTACGCAGGTTGTTAACGGCCGGTTCCAGGTTGATATGGCCTTTGTGGGAAGGGCCCCCAGGGGGATTCGCAGGGGTCAGACCCTACAGATCTTGCTTGCCCTGAGTGACGAAAGGCAAGCCATCCTGGTTCCCAGGGGAGGCTTCTATCAGCAAACCGGGGGAAACTGGATATTCAAGGTCAGTGATGACGGCAAGACAGCTTATAAAGTAGATATTCAACTGGGAAACCAGAATACAGATTTTTATGAAGTTTTGCAGGGACTGAAGCCTGGAGATAAGGTTGTGACGAGCAGTTACGAGAATTATGGCAATATGCAGGAGCTGGTTTTGAAGAAATAAGGCCAGACCAGGAGGTTGAGGGGGTTATCAGCTCTTCATTCATCGGGATAAATTCAAATTAAACCATCCACCATAAAAAAACAGGTTATGAAAATAAAACTGCTCTATACAGTCATCGCCATCCTGGGCTCGAGTTTTTTTGCTTCCCCCAAGGAATATACGGCTACTTGTACAGATACGCCCTGTAATAAAAAGATGGAAATAAAGGCCAGTACTCTGGCATTGAAATCAAACTATACAGAGGAAGATCTTGGTCAGTCGCCCCTGGCTCATTTTTTTATTCTGGAAATCTGAAAGAATCCGGTTATCGCAGGGGGGAGTTGCACATTCTACAATCACCTTAAACAAAAAATAAATGATCAAGATTACGAACCTCGAAAAAATCTACCGTACCGAAGAAGTCGAGACCATTGCCCTGAACAAATTGTCTTTTGAAGTTAAGGAAGGAGAGTTTGTTGCCGTGATGGGTCCCTCCGGATGTGGCAAATCAACCTTATTAAACATCCTTGGTCTTCTGGATGATCCAGATGACGGCAGCTTTATATTCAATGGCATTGAGGTAGCCAATTTCAATGAGCGCAAGAGAGCTGATCTGCGCAAGAAGAACATAGGATTTGTCTTCCAGAGTTTCAACCTCATCGATGAGCTGACGGTATTCGAGAATGTCGAGCTCCCCCTCATTTATTTGGGCGTTAAAGGTGAAGAACGGAAAAAAAGAGTCGAAGCAGTTCTCGACAAAATGCAGATCATGCACAGACGAAACCACTATCCCCAACAACTTTCCGGAGGACAGCAGCAACGTGTCGCTGTTGCCCGCGCTGTGGTGAACAGACCCAAACTGATTCTTGCCGATGAGCCTACCGGAAATCTTGATTCCTCCAATGGAAATGAAGTCATGCAGTTGCTCACAGATCTCAATGAGCAAGGAACAACCATCATCATGGTGACCCACTCTGAACATGATGCCAGGTACAGCCACCGGGTAATCAGGATGCTTGACGGACAGACCGTGACTGAGAATATTCTTGTTTAAGGGGAATTAGCTATCAATGAGGGCATATTCTTTATGTTTTGGGGATGCTTTGACGCAGCGCCGGTAGTTGGATCCCGCCCGGCCGTGGGTGATTTTTTTTCTACCGTTTTTTATCCATGCCCGAAATAAGGACAAGGAACGAAGGCTCCAGTGGTTCATGCTTTCTAAGCTGAACAGCTTTCCTGAAACAGTACCTGATTAGGGGAATATCCTGAAAAGATGTCAACGAAAAGGAATTCCTGCGGGAAAGCTGCCGGAGCACCTGGAGGGTTCCAGGGAATGCAAGAGCCTTGAATAACTCCTTGATGACTCTGGGGACAGAATTGTGTTCAGACAAGCTCTTAGCCAAAAGCAATTTCTTACCATGAAGGAAGCCTGGACCTGGAAGGCAAAAAAATTCAAAATGGTGCGATGCTTAAAAACTATTTGAAAATTGCGATCAGGAACCTGCTGAAGAGAAAAGCATTTACGGTGATCAACATTCTCGGGCTGGCTTCGGGGATGGCCATCTGCCTGCTGATTCTTCTTTTTATACACAGTGAACTGGGCTATGATGATTTCCAGGTAAACGGAGACCAGGTATACAGGATGGTGCTGGACCGTAAATACCCGGGGAGATCAACATCCTACTCCATGATCCCCCCTTCCATAGGCCAGGCAGTAAAGCATGAGTTTCCGGAAGTTCGGGAAAGCACCAGGCTGTTTGATATTAGCGGTGGGCAGAAATTTTTCGTCAAGATCGGAGAGAAGGTTTTTGAAGAATCCAGGGTCCTGAGTGCAGACTCCAATTTCTTCCGGGTTTTTACGGCCAGGATCATTGCCGGTGATACTGCTACGGCCCTGGAAAAACAAAATTCGGTAGTCCTATCCGAGTCTACCGCCAAACGTTATTTTGGGTCTGCAGCGAGCGCTCTTGGCAAATCGATAGAATCAGACCAGGCCAGGCATTTTCTCATTACGGGAGTGGTTGCGGACTGGCCGGAGAATTCCCACTTCCGCTTCGATCTGCTGATCGCCTCCGCTGGTTTCGTGGATGACGGACAATTCAACTATACCGGATTTTCAGCGCATACCTACCTGTTGTTGAACAAAAACGCTTCCCCCCAGGATCTTGAAGCAAAATTTCCTTTAATCATCAAAAAATATGTATCGGGAGAAATCGAACGCAGCTTCGGTGTTACTTACCAACAATTCCAGGCCGCCGGGAACGGTTATCACTATTACCTTCAACCGCTGAAAAGAATTCATCTTATTTCGGACCTCGAAGGTGAACTCAGACCTAACGGAAGTATGAAAGCCGTCTATGTGTTTTCAATTATAGCTGTATTTATCCTTTTTATTGCCTGTATCAATTTCATCAACCTTTCTACGGCCAGGTCAGTCGAAAGAGCCAAGGAAGTAGGGATCCGCAAAACATTTGGGTCTGAAAAAAAATCACTCATCAGCCAGTTCCTGATGGAATCCGTGCTGATCAGTCTGCTCAGCATTGTGGCGGCAGGCGTCCTGATGTTCCTGTTACTCCCCCTCTTTAACAGGGTTTCCGGGAAAGAGCTGAGCCTTGAATTTTTTATCACCCCGCCGAGGGTTATCCTACTGGTCCTCTTTTCCATCGCTATTGGTCTGATAGCAGGGCTCTATCCGGCCTTTGTGTTGTCCTCATTTAAACCCATCCTTGTATTGAAAGGGAAATTCAAGTCCAACCGGTATGGGCTGGCCCTGCGCAATGGGCTGGTCATCTTTCAGTTTTCCATTTCAGTCATCCTGATCATTTGTACCGTCATCGTCAACCGGCAGATGCGCTTTATGCTTGGCGAAAAACTGGGGTTTAGCAAGGACCACATCATCGAGATTGAGCGTACGGAGCTGCTGGCAAAAAATACGAGGGCATTTCGAAACGATCTGATAGGTATTCAGGGTGTGGAAAAAGTAAGCGGCAGCACCTCTCTGCCGGGGACAGAAAATTTCTTTGGGGTTACTTTTCAGGCTGTCGGTTCAAAGGAACCGATGACGGGAAGATTGGTCGTAGTGGATGATCAATATGCCTCTGTCCTCAAGCTTCAGCAGGTTTCGGGAAGATTTTTTTCCAGGGAGCTGCCCACCGACTCGCTGGCGGTCGTACTCAACGAAAAAGCAGTTGCCGAACTGGGTTTGAAAAACCCGCTGGGCGCTCGGTTGACTACAACCGACCCCAACCTCAATGGTCCGGACAGTACCCCCAAGATCTTTACGGTAGTAGGTGTCGTCAGGGATTTTCATTTTCAGTCACTTCACCAGAAGATCACACCTCTGGTATTAACCAATGGAGCCAAATTCGGTGATGTCATGCCGATTACGGCAGTTCGCATACAGGCTGACCATTTTGAAAAGGCCTTATTATCCATTGAGTCGACCTGGAAGCACTTTATACCTGATAGGCCTTTTCATTACAACTTTTTGGACCAAAACCTGGCTGATCAATACCTTACAGAACAAACCACCCAACGAGTATTTACTATACTTTCCGTGCTTGCCATTTTCATTGCCTGCATGGGGCTTTTGGGACTGGCCGCCTATGCCACCCAGCAGCGTTTACGGGAAATTTCCATAAGAAAAGTGCTGGGAGCCAGCGTAATCAATATCATCGGGATGCTGTCCGTTGATTTTCTGAAACTGGTGCTGGTCTCTGCTTTGCTGGCCTTCCCGATTGCATGGTGGGCCATGCATCTGTGGCTGGAAGATTTTGCATACCGGGTAAATATTTCCTGGTGGGTATTCCTGACAGCAGGGGTCCTCGCAGCGGGGATTGCCCTGGTAACGATCAGCTTTCAGGCCATCCGGGCTGCATTCGCCAACCCTGTTGAATCCCTTAGAAATGAATAAAAATAAATAGGCCCAGGATTGGTAGTTAAATCCATATACAAGGGGGATACTCAGCGGGAAGTGCAAAAAATCTGGAAATAACAGCAGCAAAATATGCAACAATATCTCAAGGGGGCCGACCTTAGGGAAGCTGCCGGTGTCGCGGGAACATGAAAAAGTATAACGCCGGTGCAACTTGTCCATAACGTACAGGTAAATCAGGGCTCCTGATCTCAGTCAATTTGTTGGCCGGAATCGATTAAAAAAACTACATGCTTAAGAATTATCTTCTGGTTGCGCTGCGCAACATCCGCAAGAATAAAATATTTTCTGCCATAAATATCCTCGGCCTTGCCCTTGGCATGACCTGCAGCCTTCTCATCCTGCTCTGGGTACAGGATGAGAATGGAATAGATGCTTTCCACAAAAACGGCTCGCTGATTTATAGCATTTATGAGCGTCAGTATTACGACGGCAAAGTTGAATCAGGGCATTACACACCCGGCCTGCTGCCCGATGAAATGAAAAGGAAGATCCCGGAAATAGAATATTCTTCCGGATTTGCCTGGAAGGACCTCAACACCTTTTCGGTGGGTGATAAAATTCTGAAAGAGGAAGGCAATCATGCTAGTACGGATTTCTTCAAAATGTTTTCCTACCCTTTGCTTGAGGGAAACGCCCGGACTGCCCTGAGCACACCCGTTAGCATTGCTGTTTCCCGGAAAATGGCCGTTGATTTTTTTGGAAGCCCGAAGGAAGCTCTGGGGAAGACTGTCCGGTTTGACAACAGGCAGGATTTGATGGTATCTGCTGTATTTGAAAATCTTCCCCCAAACACTTCCGAAAAGTTTGATTACC
>Ga0318563_10000740_pt1 | contig 13467 bp, 13 predicted proteins | sample GRESIP066b5f19_FD_203689 | JGI IMG/M metagenome (GOLD analysis project Ga0318563, IMG submission 203689) | Tropical soil microbial communities from Luquillo Experimental Forest, Puerto Rico - GRE.SIPMG.066b5f19 | ecosystem: Environmental > Terrestrial > Soil > Tropical forest > Bulk soil... | reverse complement strand
GTCCAGAGGCGATCACGCCGCCCGAGACGGCCGCCGTGCCGCGGCCGGCCGGGGACGGGGCCGCCGCCGCCGGAACGGCCGCGCTCACCCAGCCGACCGGAGACGGCGCCGCGGGGGCCGCCGCCACGGGAGGCAGCGGTTTCGGGCTGCCGGTGGCGATCGCGCTGATCATGGGCAGCATCATCGGGGTCGGGATCTTCAATCTGCCGACCTCGCTGGCCGCGATCGGGCCGATCACCCTGGTCTCGATGGGGCTCACGACAATCGGCGCCATCGCGCTGGCCCTGATGTTCGCGGCGCTGTCGCGCCGGCTGCCCGCCGACGGCGGGCCGTACGCCTACTCGCGGGTCGCGTTCGGCAACCGGCTCGGCTTCTTCAACGCGTGGTCGTACTGGATCAGTTCGTGGGCCGGCAACGCGGGGATCGCGGTCGGCTGGGTGCTGTACGTGCAGGAGTTCATCAACAAGGGCGGGAACAAGCTGTTCACGGTCCTGCTGGTGCTGGTCGGCCTGTGGATCCCCGCCTGGATCAACCTGTCGGGCGTGAAGAACATGGGCTCGGTCCAGATGGTCACCACGATCCTGAAGTTCGTCGCGCTGGCCTTCATGTCCACCGTGGGCCTGTTCTTCATCAAGAGCGCGAACTACCACCCGTGGAACATCAGCGGCGAGGGCGCGATCAGCGCGATCGGCTCCGGCATGGCGATCGCGCTGTTCAGCTACATCGGCGTCGAGGTCGCCTCGGTCGCCGCGGGCAAGGTGCGCGACCCGGACAAGAACGTGCCCAAGGCCACGGTGTTCGGCACGCTGGCCACCGCCGTGGTTTACATGCTGTCGCTGATCGCGGTGTTCGGCATCCTGCCCTCCTCCACGCTGGAGAAGTCCGATGCGCCGTTCTCGGCCGCGATCAACGAGATGTTCGGCGGCACGTGGGCGGGCTACACCATGGCCGTGGTCGTCATCATCTCCGGCTTCGGGGCGCTGAACGGCTGGACGATGATCGTCGCCGAGATGCCGCTCGCTGCGGCGAAGGACGGGCTGTTCCCCCAGCGGTTCAAGCAGCTGTCGAAGAACGGGGTGCCGGCCTTCGGCATCATCAGCGGCACCCTGCTGGCCTCGATCGCGATGGCCGTCAACTACATCGGCTCCGGCGGCGCCACCGTGTTCACCACGCTGATCCTGATGACCGGCATCACCGTGGCCATCCCGTACGGGTTCTCGGCCCTGGCCCAGATCAAGTGGCGGATCGTCGACCGCCGGGAAATGCACGGCGCGCGGTTCGCCCGCGACATGACCGTCGCCGTGCTGTCGCTGGTCTTCTCGATCCTTTTCATCTACTACTCGCGCAACACCGGCCACGCGTGGTTCACGTACTGGGCCCCGTTCATCCTGGCCGGGGTGGCCATGCTGATCGGCATCCCGGTTTACCTCAGGATGAAGAACCAGATGACCGAACCCGAGCCCGTACCGGAGTACCGCTGATGACCAGGCCGGCGAGTCGGCCCGCTATCCCTACAGTTCCCGCCGCTCGAAGCTGACCAGGCCGAGCGCCAGGACGAGCAGCAGCCAGACGCCGGCCCAGGCCACGTACGGCCAGGCCGGCGCCGAGGTCGCGATGAACGGGTCGCCCTGCGCCTCGGGCGCCGCGGACAGCTGCTGCCCGACCCACCACGACGGCTCGAGGTAGTAGATGGTGCCGCGCCACAGCCCGTCGGTGGGCAGCAGGTACTGGCTGAACACGCTGGCCGTGTGCAGGGCGCCGATCTTGAAGACCGTGCCCAGCGACCCGACCACGCCCGCGAGCCAGGCGATGCCGAACAAGGCGATGCCGATCACGCCGGCAGCCAGCGTGGGCAGCCGGGTGCTGAGCAGCAGCACGAGGGTCAGCAGCACCACGCCCTCGGCGAGCAGGTAAGCGGCCGCGGCGGCGGGGTCGGGCGCGACGTAGCCGGTCGCCCAGTACACCACCGCGACCAGCAGGCCGCACACCAGCACGGTGTAGGCGGCGAGCAGGCCGGTCAGTCCCAGCCACTTCCCGAGCAGCACGTCGCTGCGCCGGATGGGACGGGCGACCATGGTCAGCAGGACGCCCGAGTCGATCTCGCCGGAGACCGCCGGGGCGGCGATGGCCGACGCGCTGAGCGCGAGCACGAAGCTGAACATGAACATGAACAGGATCAGCGCCCCGGGGAGCGCCGCGTTCGACTCGCCCGAGGTGAACCCGCCGTGGCTCAGCTTGTAAAAGCCCCAGCTGCTCAGGCCCACCAGCACCACCGAGATCAGGACGAACGCGGCCACGAGCCGTCGCCGGACCGCCTCCCGCACGGTGAGCGATGCGATGGTCAGGACCGCGCTCATGATTCCCCCAGGAGCTCGAGGAAGCGCTCTTCCAGGCTCTGCTGCTCCGGCACGACCGCCTCGACCTGGCCGCCGAGCGAGACGATCGCGGCCACTAGCTCGGGTACCTGCCCGGGCGCCATGTCCTCGACCAGCAGCCAGTCCCCGGCCTCCGTCCAGCGGCCGAACCCGGCCAGGGGCTGCCACCAGCCGCCCGGCAGGCCGGTTACCTGCAGCCGCACGGTGGGCCGCTGGGCCCTCAGCTCGCTGAGCGTCCCGGTGGCGACGGCCCGGCCCTTGCTGATGATCGTCACCCGGTCGCAGACGTGCTCGGCCTCGGCCAGGAGATGGGTGTTGAGGAAGACCGTGGCACCGCGGTCACGCAGCCCGCGGATGATCGTCCGGACCTGATGCCGTCCGACCGGGTCGAGGGCGCTGGTCGGCTCGTCCAGCACCACCAGCACGGGCTCGCCGAGCAGGGCCACGCCGAGGCCGAGCCGCTGCTGCATGCCCTTGGAGAACGTGCCGACCTTGTCGTCCCCCCGGTCGGCCAGGCCGACGGTTTGCAGGGCCTCATCGACCTCCCCGGCCCAGCGCGGCCGGGGCAGTTGCATCAGGCGGCAGTGCAGGACCAGCACCTCGCGGGCGGTCAGCCAGCTCTGGAAGCGGAACAGCTCCGGCAGGTAGCCGATCTGCCGTCTGGTCTCCCGGTCTCCGGCGGGCGCGCCCAGGACCATGGCCTCGCCGCCGGTTGGCCGGGCCAGGCCGAGCAGCAGCTTGACCGCGGTGGTCTTGCCCGCTCCGTTCGGGCCGAGGAACCCGAAGACCTCGCCGCGCTCGACGGTCATCGACAGCCCGTCGAGCGCGACGGTGTTGCGGTACCGCTTGCTCAGCTCCATGGCGTGGATGGCCGGGGACCCCGGTGCCTGCGGGCAGGCGCCGGGGTCATCGACGGCGCGGCCGGACCTGGCCGCGCGCTCAGCCGATCTGGCGGGCAACACCGAGCACGTCCCCAGAGTCCAGGAGGCCGCCGACTCCGTGCACGACGCCGTCCCGGCTCTCCCAGACCACCCCGGAGGCCACCCTCGAGGGCACGGTGACCAGCACCGCCGGCGCCCCGTCGATCTTCAGCTGCTGCGCCGACATCCCGGGCGGGACCGGCACCGGCAACGTGGTGCCGGGGCTGCCGAGCAACCACAGTTCCTGGGCCAGGCCGTGCGGCAGGCCAGGCCGGGAAAGCAGGAACGCCTCCAGCTGGCTGGCGGTGGCGCCGGTCGAGGACGCCACCGGCCGAGCCATCACGGCGACGACCAGGGTGGTGAGGCCATCCTGCCCGGTCCGGCTGCCGTACTGGACCACGATCGCCGGGCCGGCGGTGACCTCCAGCGTGCTGCCGCCGATGGCCGGCCCGGCGCTGGCGTTGAACCGTACCGTGGCCGTCACCTGGGGCGCGACCGCGATGTTGCCGGCCGGCCCCACGCCCGCGGGCAGCGTGGCCGGGGCGGAGAAAGCCAGGCGGGTCAGCGCGCTGGCCCTGGCGATCGAGCTCACCTGCCGGGGAGCGCCCGCGCTGGTCCAGCTCAGCTCGCCGAAGGCCAGCTGCCGGGAGCCCGACGGGGGCAGGTTGCCAGACAGCTGGGAGCCGCTGAGCCCGGCGATGTTCTCGACGGCGGCCAGGTCAGCCGGGCTGATCGTCACCGGCGCCACGTGGGTCGGGGCGTAGATGCTGTGGAGCGCGGCGGCCGCTCCCACGCCGAGGGCGATCACTCCGGCCGCCACCGCGGTGCCGGTGCCGAGCGAGACGTTGACCAGGCGCCGGGGCATGCGGCGGGGAGCGGGGGCGACCGGGCGGCCGGACGCGTCCGGTTCCCGCAGCCGCTCCTGCAGCATGATCCACTCCAGGTCGACGTCGGCGACGTCCGGCGGCGCCGTCAGCAGCCGGGAGGCCACGGCGGCGCCGGCCGCCACCTCGCTGCTCTCGGCCTGGCAGCGATCGCAGCCGGCCAGATGGCGCCGGTCACGGTCGGGGACGGCCATGGGCTCGTCGACCAGCCGGCGCAGTACCGGGCTAGGCACGTGACGCATTCTGCAGCTCCTTGCGTAGCGCTGATTCGGCTCGGCGGAGCATCGTGCCGACGTGCCCCACCTTGACGTTCATGGCCTCGGCCACCTCGGCGTAGCTCAGGCCGTTGTGCCGGAGCACGAGCACGGTCGCGGCCCGCCGGGGCAGGCGGGCCAGCGCCCGCCTGACCTCGAGCCGCGACTCCCGGTCCAGCACGGTCTCCTCGGGCCCCGGAGGGGCTACCTCGATGCCGGCGAGCTGCTGGCGGCGGTCGCGCCGCCGCTCGCCGCGGATGGCGTTCAGGGCCGTGTGCGCGGCCGCGGCGCGGACCCAGGCGCACGCGTGGTCGAGTTCCCCGGGATCGGGGAACCGCCGGAGCGCCGCGATGAACACGTCCTGGGCGACGTCCTGGGCCGCCTGGGCGTCGCCCACGACGCCGAAGGCGATGCGCACGACCACGGGATACTGCTCGCGGAAGAACCGCTCGAACGCAGGGAACGAGGTCTGCGGCGGTGACGATCGTACGTCGGTCATGAGGCTGGCTCCCGTTCATCCTCTCCGCCAGCTAAGCACCGCCGGGCCTGCCTGTGTGACACCAGCCGGCCCCGGGAAAAGAATTTGGCCCGCGGCGGGCCACCGGACACGCTGGTCCCATGGCCTCAGATACCGAGCGCGAGATGCTCCGGGAGACGTTCGACCGGGCCGCGGAGTCCTACCAGCGGGCGCGGCCCGACTACCCGGCCGAGCTGTTCGACGACCTCATCCGGGTGACCGGGCTGGCCCCGGGTGACCGCCTGCTGGAGGTGGGCTGCGCCACCGGGAAGGCCACCGTCCCGCTGGCGCGGCGCGGCTTCCGGGTCACCTGCGTCGAGCTCGGCCCGGAACTGGCCGCGGCGGCGCGGCGCAACCTGGCCGGACTGGGCGCGGAGGTCATCCAGGGGCGGTTCGAGGACTGGCATGACCCGGGGCGACGGTTCGACCTGGTCTTCGCCGCCACCGCCTGGCACTGGATCGATCCCGCCGCCGGCTACCCGGGCGCCTGGCGCGCGTTGCGCCCCGGCGGCCACCTGGCGCTCTGGAGCGCCTTTCACGTGTTCCCGGACGGCGGCGATCCGTTCTTCCGCGAGCTGCAGGACGTCTACGACGAGATCAACGAGGGGCTGCCGCCCGGTGCCGTCTGGCCCCGCCCGGGCGAGCTGGCCGAGCATACCGCCGAGATCGAGGCCAGCGGCCTGTTCGAGGTCATAACGGTCCGGCACTACGACTGGGAGCGCGTCTACGACGCCGAGGGCTACATCGAGCTGCTCGGCACGTTCTCCGGCCACCTCACGATGGCGGACTGGCAGCGAGAGCGGCTATACGGCGAGATCCGCCGCCGGCTGGGCGAGCGGCCGGACGGCACCGTGCGGCGCCACTGGGGAGCGGTGCTGCACGTGGCGCGCCGCCGGGATGAGGCGGGGTAAGGGCGTGGCGCGCCGCCAGGATAAACGCAGGAGCCAGGTGCCGACGGTCTCGTAGCGCGGCTTACTCCCTGGATCCCCCGGGCGACTGCGGATCAGGTGGATCTCGGCGGCCGTCCAGACCGCGCCCGCGTACCCGGCTAGCGCCTCGACCAGCGCGCCGACGTCCGCCGGCTCGCGGCAGCGGGCCAGGGTCAGGTGCGGCCGGAAGCGCCGGCCCTCGTCGGGGGGCGGCGCCCCGGCGCGCCGCGCGCCCGCCGCGACTGACCGGGCCAGCGCTTCCAGGGCCCGGCGATCGCCGCTGATCCCGGTCCACAGCACCCGGGCGCGGCCGGGGGCGGGAAAGGCGCCCGCGCCGGCGATGGACAGCGGCAGGCCCGGGTGCCGGTGCGCGGCCCGCTCGAGCCGGGGCCCGAGCGCCGCCGCCGTGTGCTCGCCGACCTCGCCGAGGAACGCGAGCGTGACGTGCCACGCGGGCTGCCCGGTCCAGCGCAGGGCGGGCCACTCCGGCCGGAGCACGGCCACCCTGGTCTCGAGCTCGTCCAGTACCGCGGGCGGCGGCGTGATCGCGACGAACAGCCTCACGCGACGACCTTAGCTAGCCAGCCTGGCTGGCCCACCCGGGGCGTAGGTACTCGCGGACCCGCACGCTCCGGCCGCGGGCGAGCAGGATCCCGATCACGATCGTGGCCACGCCGGAGATCAGCCCCCCGGCGATCAGGCTCATCCGGGGCCCGAAGACCTCGGCTACCCAGCCGACCAGCGGCGACCCGAGCGGCGCGCCGCCCAGGAACACCAGCATGTACAGGCCCATGACCCGGCCCCGCATGTCGGCCGTGGTGCCGAGCTGGACCGCGGAGTTCGCGGCGGTGGTGAACGTGAGCAGGGCCAGGCCGGTGGGCACCAGCAGGACCAGGAAGGACCAGAAGTACGGCATCAGCCCGGTGATCACTTCCAGCACGCTGAACGTGAACGCCGTCACGAACAGCAACCCCGTCGTGGGCCGGGACCGGCGGGCGGCGAGCAGCGCCCCGCCCAGGGCCCCGACGGCGAACATGGTCGAGGCAATGCCGAACGAGGCCGCCCCGGTTCCGAACACCTCGCGGGACATCAGCGCGTTGGTCACCTGGAAGTTCATGCCGAACGTGGCCACGAAGAAGACCAGCACCAGCGTCATCCACAGGGCCGGGCGGTCCTTCACATAGCGCAGCGCCTCGCGCAGCTGCCCCTTGGCCCGCGGCACCCGCGCGACCACGTGCAGCTCGGACGGCCGCATCAGCTGCAGGCTGATCAGCACCGCGCCGTAGGACGCCGCGTTGACCAGGAACGCGGCCGGAGTCCCGAGCAGGCTGATGACCACCCCGGCCACGGCCGGGCCCGCGATCCGGGCCAGGTTGAACACCGCGCTGTTGAGCGCGATCGCGTTGGCCAGCCCGCCGCGCCCCACCATCTCGGTGGCGAACGCCTGCCGGGTGGGGTTGTCGACCACGGTGGCCAGGCCGAGCCCGAACGCCAGCGCGTACACCTGCCAGATCGCCACGGAGTGGGTTACCGCGAGCACGCCGAGGATCAGGGCCAGCGCGCCCATCGTCGCCTGGGTCACCATGAGGATCCGGCGCTTGGGGTACCGGTCGGCGATCATGCCGCCCCAGAGGCTGAACAGCAGCAGCGGCAGGAATTGCAGGCCGGAGGTGATGCCGAGCGCGGTCCCGCTGCCGTGGGTCAGCTCGAGCACCAGCCAGTCCTGCGCGACCCGCTGCATCCAGGTGCCGGTGTTGGAGATCACCTGGCCGGTCGCGAACAGCCGGTAGTTGCGGGTGCCCAGCGAGCTGAACGTGCGCCGCAGCTGGCCATGGGCGGGCTGTTCCCCGGGAAGCCCGGGCCGCGGGCCGGCTACGACTGGCTGAGCTTCTCCAGGATGGGCGCCGCCGCGCGCAGCTTCGCCCGTTCGGCCGGGGTCAGCTCCCGCAGCCGCCGGGCCAGCCACGCGTCCCTCAGCCTGCGCGACTGGTGCACCAGGTCCTGGCCCTCGTCGGTCACCGTGAGCATCACCTGGCGCTTGTCCGTCGCGTGGGCCGCCCGCATCACCAGGTTCCGCTGCTCGAGGACGGCGATGACCCTGGTCATGGACGGCGGCTGCACCTTCTCGTGCTCGGCCAGCTCGCCGGGCGTCATCGCGCCATGGTGCTCCAGCGTGGCCAGGGCGCCCAGCTGGGTGTCGGATAGCTCGGAGAGCGCGGGTGCCCCGTGTACCGCCCGTTCCACGCGGAGCCGGCGCGCGAGCCGGCTCACCGAGATCCGGAGCGCTGAGGCCAGGCCCGCGTCGGACCTGGTCTGCAATGTTGTCATGTTCATTAGCCTGAGTCATTACTCTTGCTAACGATAGCGGAGGTACCGGCATTCCGCCAGGTCGTCAGCGAGATGGATGAGCACGCGCCGTTCGCGTTCCCGGGTCCAAGTACATCACGCGGAAGGCGGCAAGATAACGTCGATCACGTGAGCAGTGACCGGCGCCCCGCCCCGCCGCCGCTTGAGGCCAACGCCCCGCTGGTGACCTGGGTGGGCATCGCCGGGTGGACGATCGCGCTGATCGTCCTGCTCGCGGTCAGGGAGCACATCCCGCCGGCCGACCGGTGGTGGATATGGACCTGCGTCACCGGCATCGGCCTGGGCGTCTTCGCGCTGCTGTACATCCCGTACCTGATGCGCTCGCGCGAGCGCGCCGCCCGGCGGCGCGCCCGGGCCCGCCAGGACGGGGCGTGAACCGGGCCCGGCCCGTTAGGCGTGGTCGAGCGACTCGAAGACGGTCTCGTCCAGCGAGACCCCGGGGGTGTCGACGAGGTCGTACCCGAGCTCGTCGATGACCGGCGACGCCGCGCTCTGGGCACCCGCGGGTGCCTCGGAGTGCGCGCCGCAACCGTGATCGAGGGAGACGACCCGGCCGTCGTCCGGCGCGTACTCGTTCGCGCACACCCCGAACACCCGGCCCAGCGGGCCGCTCATCGGCACCAGGAAGCCGCAGGTCATGCACGGGCCGGGGGCGGCGTGCGCCAGCGGGCTGCGCGGGCCGTGCTCGCTGGAGTACCAGCGCAGGGCGGTCTCGTCGCGCCCGATCGCGGACAGCACCCTCGAGCGCTTCGCCGCGGGGCCGGTGTCTTGTCCCGGGCCCGCGGGGCGCGCCGCGGGGAACGGGGCGTCGCGCGGCTGGTCGATCATGGGCAGCGCGGCGTCCCAGGGGGCGCTGTCGTCCCAGTCGAGCACTCCCTCGTCGCCTTCCAGGGTGGCCGTCGGGACCAGCCGCTCGTCGTCCGGCGGGGTCGGCAGCAGGTCGCCGACGCCCACGTCCCCCGGGCGGACCCGGTCGCGCCACGGCACCCAGTCGGGGGCGAGGAGCGAGTCGGGGCCGGGCAGCAGCAGGGTCTCGCTGACCGTTATGGATTTGGCGCGTGACGCGCGGGTGACCGTGACCGCCCACCGCCAACCGGCGTAGGCGGGGTCCAGGCACTCGAACAGGTGAGTGACGGTACGGTCGCCGTCGGCCTCGGCGCCCAGGTACTGGCCGACCTGAGCGGGGCCGGCCAGCTCCTGCGCGGCGGACCTGGCCAGGTCCACGGCGCCGGCCGCGGCCTCGTCGGGTTCCCTGGTTCGGGCGCGGAGCGTGGTCACGTCTACCAATTGTTCCTTATCCAGCGGAAACGGCGCATCTGGATACCCCTGGATGCTCCAGGAGCCGACGATTCGGCGACCGCGCGGTCGTCGAAGTCGTTCAGGGGAAGAATACTTGGGGCTAAGGAGTGGCCGGGGAAAACGAGGATCATTGCGGAGCACGGAAGAACCGCCGCGGTCGAGGGCGTTCGGGTCCGCTTACCGGGTTGTCCGCCGCGGCGGGCAGGCCGCGAGGCGGCACGTGGTCGCGGCTTCCGGCGGCCCCACGCGCGCCCGGATCGTGCTCGTGCTCGGCAGCGTGCTGGCCCTGTCGAGCGCGGACGCCGCCACGGTCGGGGCCGCGGCCGTCCAGCTCCGGCATGCGCTGCACATCGGCAACACCGACATCGGGCTGCTGGTGGCCGTGACGTCGGCGGTGGGGGCGGTGTTCTCGCTGCCGTTCGGCGTGCTGGCCGACCGGGCCCGGCGCACCTGGATCCTGGGTTTCGCCATCGTGGTCTGGGGCGTGGCGATGGTCTGGGGCGCGACCGCCACCTCGTTCAACCAGCTGCTGCTGGACCGGATCTGGCTCGGGGCGGTGACCGCCTGCACGGCGCCCACGGTGGCGTCGCTGGTCGGGGACTGGATCCCGGGGTCGGAGCGGGGCAAGATCTACGGCTACATCCTGACCGGGGAGCTGGCCGGGGCGGGTATCGGGTTCGCGGTCACCGGTGACATCGCCGCCCTGTCGTGGCGCGCGGCCTTCATCGTCCTCGCGCTGCCCGCCTTCATCCTGGCCTGGCTGGTGTTCCGGCTGCCGGAGCCGGCCCGGGGCGGCCAGGGGGTGCTGGCCCCGGAGCCGGGTTACGGCCCGGCCACGCCCGCTCCCGCCGAGCCGGAAAAGCCGCAGCCAGACGAGGAAACCGACGAGCACCCGCCGACCGACGCGCAGCGGCTGGCCATCGAGCGCGGGATCAGGCCCGACCCGGTCCTGGTGCGGATGGCCGCCCGGCGGCCGATGAGCCTGCCGGTGGCCGTCAAGTACGTGCTGCGGGTCCGCACCAACGTCGCCCTGATCGTGTCCGGCGCCTGCGGCTACTACTTCCTGGCCGGCATCCAGGCGTTCGGGGTCGAGTTCGTGCGGGGCCAGTACGGCACCGGGCAGGTGCTCGCCAACTTCCTGCTGCTCGTCGTGGGGGGCGGCGCGGTCATCGGGGTGCTGACCGGCGGGCCGCTCGGTGACATGCTGCTGCGCCGGGGACGGCTCAACGGCCGGGTGCTGGTGGCCGCGTGGGCCGCGGTCGCGACCGTGCTGCTGTTCATCCCGGCCCTGCTCACCCATAGCGCGCTGACCGCCCTGCCGTACGTGGTCCTGGCCGCGGTGTTCCTCTCGGCGCAGAACCCGCCGATCGACGCCGCGCGGCTGGACATCATGCCCTCGTGGCTGTGGGGGCGCGCCGAGGGCGTCCGCAACTTCATCCGCACCGGGGCCCAGGCGCTCGCGCCGGTGGTGTTCGGGGCCGTCTCCCAGTACGTGTTCGGCGGCGGTAACAGCGGGCTGCGGTGGACGTTCGTGGTCATGATGCTGCCGCTGAGCGCCTCGGCCCTGTTCCTGTTCGCGGCGGCCCGCCGGTACCCGGTCGACGTCGCCACCGCGGCCGCGGTCGCGGTCGCCGCCGCGCGGCCGCGCGGCGCGGCTCCCCCCGGCCCGCCACCGCAGGGTCCGCCGGGCTACCCGCCGGCCAGGCCCGATTACCCGCCGGATGCGCCGACGCGGCCCAATTACCCGCCGGGTCCGCCCGCCCGGCGGGACTACCCGCAGGATCCGCCGGGCTACCCGCCCGACACGTCGGCCTACCCGCCGCTCCCGCCGACCCGGCCGAACTACCCGCCGGGCCCGCAGACGTAGCGGGGACCGGTGTTTAGGCCTCGAGGTCGTTCGCGACGGCCCGGAGCACGGCCGCGATCTTCTTCGAGTCGCGGTTGTCCGGGTGCTTGCCGCGCCGGTAGGTGTTCGACACCCCGTCGAGCAGCTTGATCAGATCCTCGATGATCACGGTCATCTCGTCCGGGCTCTTCCGGCTGGCCTTGGCCACCGTCGGCGGTGGTTCCAGGGTCCGCACCTGAAGCGCCTGGGTCCCCCGCCGGCCCTCGGCGACGCCGAACTCGACCCGCTGGCCGGGACGCAGCACGGTACCAGCGTTCTCCAGGGCGGTGGAGTGCACGAACACCTCACCCCCGTCGTCGCGGGTGAGGAAGCCGAAGCCTTTGTCGGCGTCATACCACTTGACCTTGCCAGTGGGCACGAGCGAGACCTTACGCGAAGAGGGACCAAACGGGTACGCCCGCGAGCGGAACGCCACACAAGGCTATCTGTACGGCGACGGGGACGGCGGACCCGGGCTGCCCCGAATTCGTTCCCGGGCCCGGGCTTCCGGCCCCGCGCTAGGGGTGGTGCCGGCCCGCCCACGGCGGTATCTGGGCTGAGCTCTCGCCGCGCACCAGCCGCCAGGCCAGGTAGGCCGCGCCGAGCACGGCCCCGATCTTGAACAGCCACATGGCGTCGGCCAGTACCTCATGGCCGTAGCTGGACGCGCTGGGTTGCGCGCCGCCCAGGGACACGAACGTGGCCGTCCCGATGATGACCAGAGCCAGCGGCCCGACGACCCCCAGCCACTTGGCCCCGAGGGTCCACTGGCTCGAGAGCACCACGATCACGGCCCCGATCAGCCAGAGCAGCAGGCCGACGACCCAGATGGGATACGGGATGATCAGCCCGCCCAGGGCCAGCAGCGCCACGGCGATCGCCTCCGCCCGGTGCTGACGTCCGGTGTCCGCCGCTCGCCTGGCCGCCTCCCGGGCCCGGGTGATGTCGCCCGGCTGCAGGCGCCGGGGTTTCCAGGGGAGCGGGGGAAACTGCAGGCGCCTGGCCGGCGCCGGCGGTGCGGGCGTCCCGGCCGCCGGAATGCCGTCGCCCGCGGCCGCAGCCGCGCCGGGGTCCGCCCTGCTCCCCGCCCCGGTCCCGGAACCAGGTCCGACCACCACCCCGTTCAGCGTGACCTGGGACGGAACGGGGCGCGACTCCTCCGGCGACGGCCCGGTGCCGCCCGGTCCGGCGGGCGTCCCGGTGCGGCCCGGCTGGGCTGGCCCGGACCCCGCGGCGCCGTTCTGTTCCGGCCGCGAGCCGGCTGGTGCGGGCGGAGGGACACGGCCCCGGCGGGTCTTCGGGGGCTTCACCGGCGCGCCGGACCGCCTGCGGGACGAACTCGGGCGGCTGGCGGGCTTGGTCTCGCCGCCCGCCGGGCGCCCGCCTTTCCTGGTCAGGTGGCCGTACGGCGGGACGGGCCCGTCGCCGTCCTTGCCGTCCCGGCGCGGGCCGCCGCCCCGGGGCTTGGGCCTCCAGAAGCTGGCCTTGGTGGCCGCCGCGGCCCGCTGGCGTTCGCTGCGCCGTACTTCCAGCCGCGCGCGCTCGCGCTCGACCAGGGCTTCCGGCTCACCGTAGTCGCTGAGGGCCCGCATCACGTCGGCCGGGTCGGTCATGTCCCGCACGCCGGACTGGCGCTCGATGTAGTCCCGGGTACGCGCCAGGAACGCGGACCTGTCCTCCGGCGGCAGCTGGTTCCGCGCCGCAACCGAGAGCCGGCTGAGGTAGTCGCGGATGACCTGCTCGGCTGGAGGCCTCATGCGCCGATAATCCCTCGTTTAGGCGAAGTTGTGGAGAGCCCGCGCCGTGCTGGCACGCGAAGAGGCGGCCCCGAACATACCGGGACCGCCTCTGCCGCGTGAGCGCGGGGGGACCTAGAAGTCCATGTCCCCGCCGCCGCCGGGAACGGCCGGAGCCTTCTCCTTCTCCGGCTTCTCGGCGATCACTGCCTCGGTGGTGAGGAACAGCCCGGCGATCGACGCCGCGTTCTGCAGTGCGGAACGCGTCACCTTCGCCGGGTCGATGATGCCGGCCTTGAAC
>Ga0318563_10000738_pt1 | contig 13475 bp, 11 predicted proteins | sample GRESIP066b5f19_FD_203689 | JGI IMG/M metagenome (GOLD analysis project Ga0318563, IMG submission 203689) | Tropical soil microbial communities from Luquillo Experimental Forest, Puerto Rico - GRE.SIPMG.066b5f19 | ecosystem: Environmental > Terrestrial > Soil > Tropical forest > Bulk soil... | reverse complement strand
GCCATATCAGGTTAATGCGGAGGACGTGATTGAATTCTGGAAGGCCGAAATGATCCTGAGCAAGGCCAATGTGCAGCAAAGATGGAATGTGAACCAGTTGGCTGACCTGGTCAGCAACCTGCAGGAGCAGGTAACTGTGTTAAAGAAGAAAATGAATTGAGGCCTTTGTCAGGGACTTGTGCTGCAAAAAGAGTGATGTCTGGTCAATCTTCCTGCTGAACCTCACTGAAGGGGAAATATATTATTCCCTCTCCCATTAATTTTTTACAGCCATGAATAAAAGCTTATCCCCTATCCGCCCTCACGGCGGTACGCCTGAAATGGAAATCCTGAAGCGTTTGCAGGTTATCCCGGGTGTGGGCAAATCCATTTCCAGGGATTTATACGACCTGGGCATTCGCAGCGTGAATGATCTGAAAGGAAAAAACCCGGAAATACTCTATCAGCAATCTAACCGGCTGGCGGGGACGCATCAGGATCCATGCCTTCTATACAGCTTCCGGTGCGCTGTTTACTTTGCAGAAACAACAGAACCGGATATTAGAAAATTACGGTGGTGGTATTGGAAGGAAAAGAAAAAATAAGATTTGTACAGGCGGTTAATCTGGTGAAACCGTCCAGCGGCTGATCATCCAGACCACCCGCCCTGATGATCATAAAGACACAGACTACAGTCCGTAGATTTCTTTTGCGGCCCGAAAAGTATTGCAATGGGCTTCGACAATGATCCGGATGTCTGCAGAATAACCTCCGCCCATAGCTACGACGCATGGGATCCCACGGTCCCGCAGCTGAAGGAAGACAAATTCATCCCGCTGCCTGCTTCCCTCTATGGATACCCCAAGCTTCCCGAATTTGTCAGTTGCAAGAATATCGACGCCGGAGAGGTAGAATACCATCTGTGGCTGCAATTTGTGCAGAAGAGAGGGCAGGTGCTGGGCCAGAATTTCCAGGTATGTCACATCTGGAGTTCCGTCCTCCAGTTCAACATCGAGGTCTGACTTCTCTTTGTGAAATGGATAGTTGTGCTTTCCGTGCATACTGAAAGTAAAAACGTTCGGGTTATTGGCAAAGAGCTTAGCAGTTCCATTGCCCTGGTGTACATCCAGGTCGACCATCAGCAGCCGCCTTGCCTGACCCGTCTGGAGTAGGTAATTGGCCGCTACCGCAAAATCATTGAGCAGGCAGAATCCTTCACCAAAGTCTGCGAATGCGTGGTGTGTGCCGCCGGCCACGTTCAGGGATACACCGTTTACAAAAGCGTGCATGCAACAGTCAACCGTGCCTTGAACAATCACCCATTCCCTCCTGGTCAGGCTTTCTGACTGCGGAAATCCGATTCGACGCTGTTCCTTTGCTGAAAGCCCCTGATCTTTTAACTTTTGCAGCCATTCAGCCGTATGGGTCAGAACCAGGATGTCATGTCTGCAAGGCTCCGGCGAAAACAGATTATCCGGCTGAATGGTCCCTTCATACAGGAGCTGTTCCGGGATCAGTTCGTATTTCAACATGGGAAACCTGTGCCCTGCCGGAAGTGGCTGCACATAGATCGGATCCCAGGCAATCCATAACTTTTTTTCTTTCAACAAGCAGCTTATTGGATTTGAATGATATTTCCAGGTTGTCGCCTGCGCTGATCAGCCGGAACCAGGGCAAATACATTTTCTCCGGCTGAGGGTTGGATGAGGGCGACGCCGGTGAATTTGCTGAAGGCAGGCAAAACTGCATAATTCTTCCCAAAATAGAAACAGGGAAAGCATAAAGACTGCTTGGCGACTCCGTCGATACGAATACCGGGATGAATATGACCTGAAAAAAAATATGTTGCCTCCTTATGGCTCAAATCCTCAGTAAGGCTGATATCATGGATAAATCCGAAATCACCCATCAGGAGGTTTTCCTGGTTTAGCCGGATGCCCGCCTCCCGGTACCAGTCTTCATGAAGGATATCATGGTTTCCCTTGACCAGTTCAATCCTCAGATCCCCGAATTGTTCTCTCCATCTTTTAAACAGCTCGAGTTCCCTGTTGGCTTCACTATGAAAGAGATCCCCAACGATCACCAGGCTGCCGGGACGGAAATATTGAATCTGTTCCATCAGGCGTTGCAGGTCCTCCTTGTAAATTGCCTGTGGCACTGCCACTCCGGATTTTCTGAAGTGTCCTGTTTTACCAAAATGCAGGTCTGAAACGATCAGCGATCGCTGTTCTTCCCAGAACATACATCTGCCCGCACTCAGCCAGAAGTGCTGATTTCTCATTATATAAGGGATGGCCGCCTGCATAGCATTTTTTCCAGCTTGCAAATCTATCTAAAATGCAAGCACTGCTTCCTGTTTATGTAAAACAATTTCAGGAGCGTTCTTTGGGATTTTAGTATTTTAGGTTTATTTAGAATGCTTAAACAAGATGCAATGGATAACACTAGCCAGTCCGGGGATATTCTTGAACATGAACTCCCCGATAAAAGGCCGGAACTGCTGAGTGTCCTGACCATTCTCACCTTCCTGGGAAGTGGGATTGGGCTGGTTTCTTCCATCTGGGCCTTTCTGAAGGCAAAAAAAGCCTATGAAACGGTCCTGAATTTGAATGAAAGAATGGATGGGGCATCTGCCCTTGCCAGGAGATTTATGAATGAGGGAATGGTTGAAGTCGCGCGTAAGACTTACGAAAACCGCTTGCCGATCCTGGTTTTTGGACTTGCCGGCCTTGTCTGTTGCACGTATGGAGCCATTCAGATGCGAAAACTGAAAAAAACCGGGTTTTATGTTTGGACGGTCGGGGAGCTCCTTCCTGTCGTCAGCACGATTCTGTTTATAGGGGGGAAGGCTCTTGGCACCATGTCCATGTTTCTTGAGATGCTGCTGCCTGCAGTCTTTATCCTGTTGTATGCCAGCCAGCGAAAATACATGGTCAATTAACCCCGGATCGATTGAGTCTGCGCCGGGCAGTTCCTTAATGATCAGTTCCTTTTAATATTTCTCTCGGGATCATCAGGAATGTTATATTGTCTCTTGATAGAAGCTCCTGAACTATCAGCCCAGGCCAGGATTTTCGTTTTTTGTGCATCACTCAGAATGGCATCCTTATGTATCCATAAATAGCTGTCAAGAGGCATCTCCCCATTCCTGATCTGCTCGGCGATCCCCCTCATTTTGTGGTATTGCTTCTTGGGAGAGTAGGATGCAAATTCAGAAAAATTCAATTCCTTCTTTCCTTCGTTCACATGATCCTGCATCCACCAGGCTACTGGCTGTATGTGAAAGTACCAGGGATAGATGGTATTATTGCTGTGACAGTCATAACATGACTTCTTGAAGATATCCAGGACGTCTCCAGGTATGACCATATGTGTCGTGATATCATTTCCGGACATGGTTACAGAAAGATTTTTGGCAGGGCGTATGAACTGGATCAGTACAAGTACAGCCAACAGTAACAAAAGGATTTTTCGAATCATATTATTTCTGGATTAGATATGTGAATCGCTGTTTGGGTTCTTAATCCAGACTAAAAATAAGGTCATTCTCCTACTTTGCCAATTGTGTCTGCATCCTCCTGATACGGTCCTCGAGCTTTTCGGAGGAAATATTTTCTCGCATGCTGTCCACTTTGAGGGGGAAACAGAAGGGCGTGAGTTTTTCGGGGAAGGTGAGTACAATCCGGCTGTTTTGGATTCGCTCCAGCATATTGCGCAGCCGTGCCTCTTCCATCTGCTGTTCCATGACCTCATGGTAGGCCTGACGCAACAGGAAACTATGCGGATCATATTCACTAAACACATTAAACAGCAGCGAAGCAGACGACTGCAGATGCCTGGCTTTTTTATATTCACCGGGATAACCCTGGAAAATCAGTCCTCCGATCACAGCTATATCACGAAACTTTCTTTTTGCCATTTCCGCACTGTTTACACTCCGCTGGATGTCTGCCGTAAGGTTTTCGGGTGAAAAAAGCTCATAAACATTGCTGTCATCCACCGGTATAGGCTGGTCGCTGAGCAATTCAAAACCGTAGTCGTTCATGGCAAATGAAAACGTAATGGGGGTGACCCGGCTGATGCGGTAAGCCAGCAGGGCGGCCATAGCCTCGTGTACTAGCCTGCCTTCAAAGGGATACACAAAAAGGTGGAATCCATCCTTGGTTTCAATCTGCTCAATGAGCAATTCTTTTTCTCTGGGGATCTGGGACAGGGACTGTTGCAAAAGGAAAAGGGGCTCCAGCACGGTCAGTTCGATATCTCCTGGGGGTTGGAAATGTTCTGTTCCCTGAAAACTATTCCTGCCAGACAGAGGGGTGAGGGCCTCATCAAATTTCCGGCGCAACATGATGCCCAGGTTGGCAGATAGGGGCATCCTTCCCCCCTGCCAGCTGGGTACGATAGATTTTTTGGAGCTGGATTTTCTGACCAGCGCTGTCATATCCTTGATCATAACATATTCCAAATTCCTGCCGGCGAGCGTAAATACATCCCCGGGCTGCAGCCTGGAAATAAAATATTCTTCGATCACGCCGATAAAACCGCCTCCCATAAACCGGACCTTTAACATGGCATCACTGACAATGGTGCCAATATGCAGGCGGTGTCGCATGGCCACCCGCCGGCCATTAATCTTGTAGAGGCCGCCGATGATTTCGACTTTTTTGAATTCATCATAATGCTGCAGGGCTGTTCCACCTTCTGTGATAAAACGCAGAACCTCCAGCCATTCATCCCTGGTAATTTCTTTAAAGCAAAAGGTAGAGCGTATCTCCTCAAATATCTCTTCCGGATAAAACCCGTCCGAAATGGCCAGGGTCGAAAGATATTGGATAAGGACGTCAAAACACATCACCATAGGATCCCTAGACTCTATGAAATTCAAAGCCATGGCTGATTTCAACGCCGCAGCCTCAACCAGTTCCAGGGAATGGGTGGGCAGGAAATAGATCCTGCTGACCTGGTCAGGCTGGTGGCCACTCCGGCCAGCCCGTTGCAAAAACCTGGCAACTCCTTTTGGAGAGCCCACTTGTATAACGGTTTCTACCGGACGAAAATCTACCCCAAGGTCAAGGCTCGCCGTGCAAACCACGGCCTTCAGCTTACCGCTATGGAGGGCTTCCTCCACCCAGATCCTCAATTCCATATCAATCGATCCATGATGCAGGGCGATAGCTCCTGCCAGGTCCGGGCAGGCAGAGAGGAGTCCCTGATACCATCGCTCACTCATCCCCCTGGTATTGATGAAGATGAGCGTCGTCCTGCTTTGGAGTATAATGGGGATCACCTTGTCAATGAGTTTGATTCCAAGGTGTCCGGACCAGGGGTATTTTTCTATTTCATCAGGGATGATGGAAAGCACTTCCACAGGTTTGCTAATGATGGCTATTACGGTCACAGCCCGGTCAGGTCCGGAAAACTGAAGAGAAGAGAGCAAGACCTCTCTTGCCTGATCCAGGTTTCCGATAGTTGCGGAAATGCCCCATACGCCCAAGGGGTGGCTGCGTGATGAGGATGCATCGCCCTCACCGTGATCCGGTGCAACAGCGGGCCTGGCTGAGAGACCCGCCAGCCTGGACAGCGCCAGTTCCACCTGAACCCCCCTTTTGCTGCCCAGCAATTCGTGCCATTCATCCACGGCAACCCATTTCAGGGACCTGAACAATTCCGGGTAGTGCTTTTGAGCCAATAGTAAATGCAGGCTTTCCGGTGTGATGATCAGTATCTCTGGCATCTGTCTTTTTTGACGCTGCCTTTCACTTGTTTCCGTATCCCCGTTTCGGATTCCGACTTTCCAACTCATGCCCAGTTCCCCGATTACCTCTTCCATGGCACGGCCGATGTCTTTGGCCAGGGCGCGCAGCGGGGTAATCCACAACAGCCGGAGGCCGTTCCTCGATTTGCTCTTATAATTTTCGGGATACTGATTGATAAATTCGATTATCACTCCGAGGAATACGGAAAAAGTTTTTCCGCAACCTGTCGGAGCATTGACCAGGCCCGATTTTCCGTCCAAAATATGCTGCCATGTCTGTTCCTGAAAGGTAAAAGGCCTCATGTGCCTTAGCTGGAACCAGCGGCAAATCACCCCGTACCCTATCGTTGTGCTGAGTTCCATGAAGAGTTAATAAGTAGTCCTCAACCTGAAGGACAGTCCAGTCATAAAGTTTTCAGGTATTCGATGATTGCCCTTCTTTCCTTTTCTGTCAACTGGTCGCCGAAATAATGACCATAATTCCCATACCCGGGCAGATCTGTATTGTACACATTTGACCCCGCTGCGGAATCGAGCACGGAATACCTCCATCCCGGGTTTTTATAATCATACTGGGGATTGTCAAAGTCCCTGGACCAGTATCTCGGCCGGACCTTACTGTTCAGGACGCCTTCCAGGTCAGGTACTGAGCCGTTGTGCAGGTACGGGGCTGTGATCCAGATCCCGTCCAGCGGTGGGGCTATATAACCATTAAAAGGTTCAAGCCGGGCAGGATGGTCACCCTGTGAAAACCAGCTGCTGTTGAACCAGCCTATAAATTGCGCACCCTGGTAATTGCTCTTGAACAGCATCGAATCCGTCTTGATCAGAGATTCAGGGATAAGCAGGTTAGGATATTCTTCATCACTTCCATAATGGCCATGACATTTGGAACAATTTCTGACATAAAGAATTCCTCCTTCCTTTACCAGTTGCCTGTTGAGCGGATAAGGATAAGGGGGAGGTTTAAGCGTATAGAGATAAGCCAGTACATCATTGAAATGCCCGTCCACTTCCCTTGATTCAGCCGTATCATTTACTGTAAGCAGGTTGGAAGCCATCAGGAATCTGCCGAAGTCCCCACGTCCAAATCCATTGTAAAACATGGCGTGCTTTTTTTTGAGGAGCCACCAGGGCGGGACGTCTGTAGGGATGACCTCATCGGGTACATCCAGCATGGGTTCATTGTTCCAGCGGAATGTATTTCGATCGCGATGAGCTACCAGGAGGGCAGCCAGCCTGTCCGCTGCATTGACTCCCCTCACTTTTGTATACAGCTGTGCTCCGATTGTTCTCACAACCTTTAAAAAAGGCTCCGCCGCTTCGAATTTCCCCGGGTCGAGGTTTCTGAGAACCTTCTCGGCTGCGACAGCCATCTTTGGATCCAGTTTCTGGTTATTGGAAAAGTCGATGGTTGTGTTGCCAAGCCCGATATACAGTTTGTTGTCAAAAATCTGTGCATGGCACTGCAGGCAATTAGGTGCGACCACGATTTCCCCATTGGGAGCCTTGACGGCTGTGTATTCATAGCTGATGTCTTTATTGAAGCCATCGCGCTGGAGGAATTTGTTTGCGCTTTTCCCAAATCCAAGTTTAAAATAATTAAGCGGTATACCGCTTTTCAGGTAATCCCCCGTAACCAGGTATTTGTATCCTTCCCTGCTGTCTCCGGAACGCTGTATACTCGGCGGAATGTACACCGGCTTTTCTTCCGGAAAATCCAGTACTGAACGGCCAAAAGCCATCAGCAGGATCCCCATGACCAATAGCACGATGAGTTTATTCATAGAGAAAAGTTTCTGTTCACTAATTTAACACAAGAAGAGGTACCAAAAAATTGTTAAAGCCGTAAATGGGCAATGTCGTATTGTCCTGCATCCAGCCGGTCAGTCCATGGGTAATCTGCCAAATTTTTGAAGCAGGTTCTTTAGATCGTCCAGAGTATTGATTTCATTGCTTTTCTTATCCCGTCTCCACCGGTTGATTCTGGGAAATCGTACAGCAACCCCGGATTTATGCCTGGCTGATTCGCTGATACCTTCAAAGGCAATTTCAAAAACCAGGTCCGGTTTCACCGTCCTGACTGGTCCGAATTTTTCCAGGGAATTCTTTTTCACAAACTGGTCGACTTCTTCCAACTCCTTATCGGTTAAACCGGAATACGCTTTGGCAAAACTCACGAGCTTTTCCCCGTCTCTGACAGCAAATGTGTAATCGGTGTACATATTGCTTCTCCGCCCATGTCCCTTCTGTGCATAGATCATGACGGCATCAATGACAAGCGGATCAATTTTCCATTTCCACCAGTCCCCCCTTTTTCTGCCTGTCTGGTAAAGGGAGCTCTTTCTTTTCAGCATAAGACCTTCCGCCCCCCTGTCCCTGGCTCTCCCCCTCAGGGCCTCCAGTTGCTCCCAGGTGTCAAATGCAAGGATATCTGATAACCGGACAGCCGGATGCGTGATATTCTTGACAACAGCCTCCAGTTGATCCCGTCGTTCCGACATGGGCCGGGTTCGCCAGTCTGCCCCATCGTATTCCAACAAATCGTAAACGATGAACCCGGCAGGCACCTCCTGCAACTGTTTTTTAGTAACTGATTTACGCGTGATCCTCGTTTGAAGGGCTGAAAATGGCAAAGGATGAATAGGATGATGCACATCCAGATCTCCGGCAAGGCCAATGATTTCGCCGTCAAGAACAGTGCCTTCGGGCAAAAGCCCCAGCCAGGACTGGTATTCCGGAAATTTTTCTGTAATCAATTCTTCTCCCCGGCTCCACACAAAGGAGTTTCCGCTGCGTCTGATCACCTGGCCCCTGATGCCGTCCCATTTCCATTCGGCTATCCATCCCCGGGGATCCCCCAGGGAGGGAAGGTCTTCATCGAGCGCATAGGCAAGATAAAATGGATAAGGCCTTGACATCTCCCGGCCTGGATGAGGATCATTCAGCAACTCATCAAAGGTTGTGGTTCCAGGGTCCCAGTCCCCGCTTATCCGGTGGGCTATTACCGACGATTCTAGCCCCGTTGATATGGAGAGCGCATTGACCATGGTCGATTGCGAAACGCCGATCCGGAATCCCCCGGTGATGAGTTTATTAAACACGAATCGTTCGGACTGGTTCATCTGATTCCATGCAGCCAGGACAAATTGTTTGCGGCTCGTTTCACTTTCCTTCTGCAATCCCCTCAGTCCTTCCAGATAGTAGGTAAGAGAATCATCCGGGTAACTGCCAGAGCCGTGAGGAAGCAGCAGGGCAATGGTTTCGGCCAGGTCCCCGACCACCTGGTAGCATTCCTCGAACAGCCAGTCCGGAAGGTTGGTAATTTCGGTACACCAGGTTTGTAACTGGGTGCCCGTTACCGTTCTTCTGGGCCTCCGCCCACTGAAGAGCGCTATCACCCACACCCTGTCTTTTTTCTCTGCCTGGGAGAAATATCCGCTCAGGGCCTTCAGTTTATCGTTGGTAGCCGTCAGATTTCCAAGGCTCGTGACCAGGGTCGCAAACAAGGCCATTCCTTCGATGTGCCCGATGCGGGTTTTTGTTTGCCTGTATTCATTGTCAGTCATGGCATAAACAATATTTTAGGTTTCCTGACCGGCTTCCTGGTCCGGTTCTTCCTCTCCGAAGGCAGTCATCACTTCTCCGGCTTCCAGGCCTTGCTCATTCAGATAACGGCTGAGGACAGACTGAAATCCGTGAGTCACAAAAACTTTTTTTGCACCTGTTCCTTCTATCGCCTGAAGCAAGCCCGTCCAGTCTGCATGGTCACTTAAAGCAAACCCGGCATCTACATTTCTTCTGCGCAGATTTCCTCGAACCTGCATCCATCCACTGCAGACTCCTACTGCATAAGGGGAAAACCGGTTTATCCAGGGAGAACCGTCTGAGCCGGGGGGGCCGATTACGACCACCCACTCCGATTTCGTCCGGGGGGCCGATGCCCCTGCCAGTTTTACTTCGGGCAAAACAACCCCGGCCTCCTTCAAAGCCTGCTGAGCGTTCCAGATGGCACCATGTACATAGATTTCAGAGGTCACATCCTGAAGGCAGCCCAGTAACCGCTGCGCTTTTCCCAGACTATAGGCCAAAAGAACGGAATTCTTCCCCAAGGCCTTGTTTTGCCCGATCCAGTGCTGAATGTCGGTATAGATTTCCTCCTGGGGTTTCCATCGATAAACAGGTAAACCAAAAGTGGATTCTGTTATAAACACATGGCAGGGAACGGGTTCAAACTTTTCGCTGATACCGTCATTTTCTATTTTGTAATCCCCGCTGACCACCCAAACTTCACCCTTGAATTCAACCCGGATCTGCGCCGATCCGATAATGTGACCTGCCGGATGCAGGGAAACCCGGACGCCGTTCAGATAAACTGGCTCATTCCAGTCTGCAGTCTGAATCTTCTGTTCACCCAGCCGAAGTTTGAGCAGATTTTCTGTAAACCGGTGGCAGAGATAAAGGTCATGTCCGGGGCGGGCGTGATCGCTGTGTGCATGGGTAATGATTGCCCTGTGCACGGGTTTCCAGGGGTCAATGTAGAAATCACCGGCGGCGCAGTAAATCCCGCTATCTGTAAAACTGAGAAGGCCCATTTTTGAAGAGTGAATCTGCGGACAGGCAGTATTGCAATTTAATAGATGGCCATGATATTGCCATTCACCTTTTTGATGAAGTAAATTTTCTTGTTTTCAAAATAATCAAGGGTCATGTTCTGACGGTTGAGAAATACCGGTTCAATATCGAAGTCATTGAACACCCTGAATTTTTTCTCCCCAAGGCTGCCGCTGAAATTATTCCCATAGAACTGAAGCAGCTTGGAAAAGTGGTATACCGTTTCATACCCGCGAAATACCATGTCGCTTGGCCTTGAGAAAAACCTGTTCCTGAAGTTTTGCTGAATGTTGACGACAAGACTGTCCGCCGGATTGTTATAAAAGGGAGTAGTGTAATAAATTTCCTGATCAGCATATTCAGGCTGGGAAAAATCGGTGATATTGTCCCAGGTGGGCATGCCGAAGACCTTGGTTGCATAGGTTTTATTAACAGTCGCCAACTGGGAACAGATCATTTTCCCAAAATTCTCGTCCATACTTCCGACTATACAAATGTTGCTCTCTGAGCTGTCCAGGTGCGGAACGAGGTGGGGCAGGTCCACGGGCTCCTCCAGGTTAACATACTTCAGCTTCAAGGGTACGGAGGCCGTGTTTTTTTCGATGTCCGTAAAATAATTCCTGATCCGGTCTTCCTGCACCCCTTTTTTGCGGAATACCACGATCTCTGAAAGCGCATAATTTCTCTGCAGGTATCGGTAAATACTCTCACAATGTGTTTTAAGCGTGGAATTGAGAATTACATATTCGGGATTGTTGGTGATACCACCATCGTTCGGGAAATTTACGTTGATGAAGGGTACGTGCAGACGGGCGGCCGCACTGGCCAGAATATGAAGGTCAGCCGGAGTTACGTGGCCGAAGATCAGCTGCGTTTGCTGGAATTCGGAGCTTTGTACCACCTGTGATACAGATTGGTATACCGAACGGGTGTCGTAAATCTTCACGTCAAGATGAACCCGTTCATTTTCCAGGGAGTCAAGAGCCATCTGTGCGCCTTCATAAAATTCCAGGCCCGGATTGATGAATTTGGGAAAATTCTTGTCGTAGCGGTAATTACCAGAGGCGTCAAAGGCAGAATCAAGATAAAGAGGAACGAAAATGGCAATTCTGTATCGTCTGGCTGAATCGTTCTGTGAAAATCCCCTGAAAGAAAAAATAATTAGAACAAACCCTGAAATAAGATATCGAGAAATTAATTTCATACAATTCCTGTCCTGGATAGAGGCACAGATCGGATTATTCCCATTCGATGGTCGCCGGCGGCTTGCTGCTGATATCATATACTACCCTGTTGATCCCCTTAACTTGGTTGATGATGGTACTGGAAATATCTGCCAGGAAATCAAAGGGCAGATGAGCCCAGTCTGCTGTCATGCCATCCACGGACGTCACTGCCCTCAGGGCAACCGTAAATTCATAGGTCCTTTCGTCACCCATCACCCCCACGCTTTTTACCGGCAACAGGATGGCCCCAGCCTGCCATACGCTGGAATACAGGTGATGATTTTTTAACCCCTGGATAAAGATCTGGTCAGCCTCCTGCAACAATTTCACTTTATCAGGAGTAACCTCGCCGAGAATCCGGATGGCCAGTCCGGGACCGGGGAAGGGATGCCTTTGCAACATTTCGTCCGGTATCCCCAGTTCTTTCCCTACCCGCCTCACTTCATCCTTAAATAAATAACGAAGAGGCTCTACCAGCGCCAGGTGCATCTTCTTTGGCAATCCACCCACGTTATGATGGGATTTGATGGTCATAGAGGGTCCGTGAACCGATACACTTTCTATTACATCAGGATAAATGGTTCCTTGTCCAAGCAGCTCTATCCCTTTAATTTTTTCAGCTTCTTTCTGGAAAACCTTGATAAAGGTTTTTCCGATGGTCTTTCTCTTGGCCTCAGGATCGGTCTTTTCCTTTAGCTTGTTGTAAAACAACTTTCTTGCATCAACCCCTTTGACATTCAGCCCTAACTTCTCATAGGCGGCAATCACCTCCTTGAATTCATTTTTCCTGAGTACCCCGTTATCCACAAATATTCCATGAAGCCCGCTGCCAATCGCCCTGTGAATCAGTGTGGCTGCGACAGTGGAATCCACGCCGCCGCTAAGCGCCATGATCACCTGGCGATTTCCTATCTGGTCTTTCAGCTGTTTGACAGTATCATCGATAAAATGGGCGGGTGTCCAGTCCTGTGAACATCCGCATACGCTCACCAGGAAGTTTCTAAGGATTTTTTTCCCTTCAATCGAATGATATACCTCCGGATGAAATTGCAGGCAATATAAAGGCAGGGTGTCACTGTTCTTCTTAAAAGCTGCATAGGGAATACTGTCCGTGGTGGCCAGCACATCAAAACCTTCAGGGAGATCAAGGATTGTGTCTGCATGACTCATCCAAACCTGCGAGAGTTCCGTAACATCTTTCAACAACACATCTTCCTTTTGCTTATGCAGCAGGGCACGGCCGTATTCCCGCTTGCTGCTGTTGGCCACATGACCACCAAATTGTTTGGCAGTCAGCTGTGCACCGTAACAAATGCCAAGGACGGGAAATTTCCTGTGCAATTCTCCTATGTTGACTATTGGTGCCTTTTCGTCATTTACGGAAAAAGGAGAGCCGGAAAGAATGATGCCTTTTAAGGAAGGATCAGCATCGAATTTCTTGTTAAAGGGGATGATTTCGCAGTACACATTTGCCTCCCGCACCGCCCTGGCAATCAATTGGGTATATTGAGATCCGAAGTCTAGGATAAAAATTTTTTCAGTCATGCTGTTGCGAAGGTAAGAAAAGGCCTGTTAGTTGTAAAAAGTGGAACAGATTGTTTTTCAGCCATCAAACATCTTCAACCCTCGTATGGACAGAAGGGAACAGCTCATGTCCACCCAGCCCTGAAATTCAGGCTGGATGAACCGCCGCATATTAACGATGTATTATTCTTCGGTAACTGATTCATACAGATGGCGTCTAATGGGACGGGTGGTTTTTGAATTCAAATAAAAATGATAACTTTTGTAAATCTAAATTATTAACAATGAGAAAGCTTATCTGGCTGCTGGCTATTTCATCCTTTGCTCTTGGTTCCTGTCATTTTTTTGGTAATAGAGTCCGTGGAAATGGCAACATA
>Ga0318563_10000737_pt1 | contig 13475 bp, 8 predicted proteins | sample GRESIP066b5f19_FD_203689 | JGI IMG/M metagenome (GOLD analysis project Ga0318563, IMG submission 203689) | Tropical soil microbial communities from Luquillo Experimental Forest, Puerto Rico - GRE.SIPMG.066b5f19 | ecosystem: Environmental > Terrestrial > Soil > Tropical forest > Bulk soil... | reverse complement strand
CGGCGTGGTCATCAGGGAATGCTGTGCGATCGGCGATGACGTCTGCGTCTGGAGTAACAGCGTCATCGACTACGGGTGCCGAATCGGGAACCGCGTAAAGATCCACTGCAACTGCTATGTAGCCCAGTTCACTGAACTCGACGATGATGTTTTTCTCGCCCCAGGGGTGATGATCGCCAACGACCTGTATCCCGGTGATGGCCGCTCCGCCGAGCTGATGGCCGGGCCACGGATAGGTGCCGCAGCCCAGATCGGGGTCAATGTCACCATATTGCCGTACGTCCGCATCGGCGCAGGGGCACTCATCGGGGCCGGATCGGTGGTCACCCGCGACATACCCGCCGCCGTAGTGGCCTTCGGCAATCCGGCTGCGCCGCGGCGCGCGGTGACCGAACTGCCCGTCATCGACGCGCGAGTCATCACTGACACCACATCGGTCAGCTCACACCGGCTGGCCGATGGTGGTGCCGTGACAGGACACTCGCCGTGACCGACCTGGCGGCACGGAGGGCGGCCGCCGCGCTCGGCCCGGCGCCTGAGGTGGCGAAAAGGGCCCTGGACATCGCTGGGTCCATGGTCCTGATCATCATCACGGCACCGTTGCTGCTGCTCTTGTCCTGCCTCGTACGGTCCACGTCGACTGGCCCGGCGCTGTTCCGGCAGGAGCGGCTCGGCCAGGGCATGACGCCGTTCACGATGCTAAAGCTCCGCACCATGTACGTCGGCAACAACGACCGGATACACCGCGAGTACGTCACCGGCATGCTCAGTGACGAGCAGGCGTCCGGATCAGCGAACGGCGGGCACTACAAGCTCGTCGCCGATCCTCGGGTCACACCGCTGGGCGCCTGGCTGCGCCGGACCAGCCTGGACGAGCTCCCGCAGCTGATCAACGTGCTGCGGGGCCAGATGTCCCTGGTCGGGCCGCGTCCCGTGCTCCGCTGGGAGGCGCAGCTGTTCGCCGAATCGTACCGGCGGCGTTTTGCGGTCAAACCCGGCATGACGGGCCTGTGGCAGGTCAGCGGGCGCAGCCGGCTCTCCATGCAAAGAGCCCTCGAGCTCGACGTCGAGTACGCACTGCGCCGCAGCTTCCTCCTTGACCTCACCATCCTGGCCCGCACGGTACCAGCCCTCTTCCGGGGCGGTGCGAGTTGACCACGGGCGGCATGGCCGGCTCCGTCCCGGAATCGCTCGCCGCCGGCGCCGACCTGACCACGCCCGAGGGTACCGTGGGCGATTCCCTGTCAGTCGCCCTCTGGACCATGGTCAGCCGGTTCACCGGAGTCCTGCGGAGCATCACGATCGCTGCCGTGCTGGGCGTGACCTACTTCGCCAACACCTACCAGTTCACCAACTCGCTGCCGAATCTGGTCTTTTACGGCCTGCTGGCCGGGTCGATGTTCTCCTCGCTCCTCGTCCCGGCCCTGGTCGGCCATATCGACTCGGGGAACCAGAAGGCGGCCGCCCGGACCGCGGGGGCGCTGTTCGGGATGGCGCTGGCCGGCATGCTGGCGATCGTCCCGGTCGTCGCGGTCGCGACCCCGTGGCTGCTCCGGCTGGCCTCGCTCGGTGCCGCCGACTCATCATCCGCGTACGCTCAGGTACACGCCGGCACCGTGCTGGTACTGCTCTTGCTGCCGCAAGTGCCGCTGTACGCGATCGTGGGCACCGCGACGGCGGTCATGACCGCTCACCGCCGCTTCGCCCTGGCGGCGGCCGCACCGGCCCTGGAGAACCTGGGGACGATCGCGGTCCTCGGGGCGGTGGCCGTGCTGTACACCCATGCCGCCGCGGAACACACGGTCCCGCTCGCGCTGCTGCTCCTGCTCGGCCTGGGCACTACCGGCGCGGTCATGCTGCACGCCAGCGTGCAATGGTGGGGCGCGAGACGGGCCGGCATCGTCCTCGTGCCCAATGCCGGCTGGCGTGATCCGCAGGTGCGTGCGACCATTCGCCAGGCCCTGCCCGCCCTCGGCCAGGCAGCGCTGTCCGCGGTCCAGATAACGGTGCTGCTGCTGGCCGCCGACCGGGTGCCGGGCGCCGTGGTGGCTTTCCAGCTGGCGATGAGCTTCTACTTCCTCCCGATCGCGCTGGCGGCGTCGCCGGTTGCGCTCTCGCTGGTGCCGAGGCTGTCCAGGATGACCGCCCCGGGCCAGGCCCGGCTGTTCCGTGACACCTACGTACGCGGCCTGGCGTTCGCTTCTTTCCTTGTCGTGCCTGCGGCGGTGGCGTACGTCGTGCTCGCCGGGCCGATCGCCGGCGCGATAGGCTTCGGCGCCTTCGGCAGCGGACGCGATCTGATCGCGGCGGCGCTGCGGGGCCTGGCCCCCGCGATCATCGGCGAAACACTGTTCCTGGTCACGACGTACGCCTGCTACGCCCGCAAGGACACCACCTACCCGCTGCGCTGCATGGTCATCCAGGTGGTCGTGTGCACAGCCGGCATCGTCGCCGCGGTGCAGATGCACGGCACCGCCCTGCTCACCGGCCTGGGCCTGGCCCTATCTGCTGGCAGCGTCATTTCGGCCGCCGTTCTCGTGCGACATCTGCGGCGCCAACTGCCGCGCGGGGGCGAGCAGACGTCGCGCCCCCTCCTGCGGACCGTGCTCTGCTCGGCCATCATGGCCGGGCCGGCCTGGGCGGTTGCGGAATTCCTGTCTCGCCGCCTGACCAGCGCCCCGGGCCGCGTGGCCACGATGCTTGTGGTCAGCGCGGTGGGGGCCGGCATCTACTTCGCCGCGCAGACGGCGATGCGAGCTCCCCAGATGGAATGGCTGACCGGAGCGGTACGGGACCGCTGGAGCGGGCTGGCCGCAGACGGGCCGGGCCGGTCCCGAGTTGCCGCATGGCCCTTGCCGCGCTGGTTGACTCGCCGGCTGGCCGGGCCGCGTCTGCGGCGAGCGTGGATCGACGCCCTCCTGCTGCTCGGCATTGCCGTGGTGGCCGCGCTGGCCGACATCAAGATCAAGTACGCGGTGGCCGCGGTGATCGTGATCGGTGTCATGTGCTGGATCATGGTCAGGCCGCCGTTCGCGGCGTACCTGCTCATATTCCTCACCCCGCTCGTCGTCGGCGTAAGCGGCGGCGCGGTGGTTCCGTTGCTGCGTCCGAACGAAGCGCTTATCGTCCTGGCCGGCGCGGCCATCGGGCTGCGCTGGCTGGCCGGACTGCGCAGCGGCGACATCCGGTGGCCGCGGCTGGACCGCGTCGATGTCACCCTCATCGCGCTCGGGGTCACGAGCTCCGTGCTTCCCCTCATGATGATGCTGGTCCGGCAGCGCCCGATGACCAAGGACGATCTCTTCTACTGCATGGTGATGTGGAAGCTGCTCGCCGAGTACGTCATCGTCCGGTCGGTTATCTCAACGCGGGAGCAAGCGATGAGATGCCTGGTGCTGTCGATGGTGGCCGCGGCGATCGTGTGCGCGGTCGGGATCGTGCAGTCGCTCGGCCTGGCCGGGTTTCCCGGGCTCATCGCGAGGTACACATCCGCGTCCAGCGCGGACGGCCTGGTGTCGATCGGCCGCGGTAGTTCCCTGCTCGGGTTGCCTGCCGCGACAGCGGATCTGGCCATCCTCAACCTCGGAATCGCGATCGCGATGATCACGCGCGGCTACCCGCGCCGCCTGTGGCTGGGCGGCCTAGCGGTTCTGTACGCGCTCGGAGTCCTGGCCGCGGCGGAATTCGCGACGGTGCTCGGGCTGATCATCGCCGTCTTCGCGCTCACGGCGCTGACCCGGTCCGGCCGGCTCGCCGTGTACATGATCCCGGTCGGGTTCCTCGGCGGGGTGCTGCTCTGGCCAGTGATCCAGCTACGGCTCAGCGGCTTCCATTCCACCTCCGGTCTTCCGGTCAGCTGGCTCGATCGCGTGTACAACCTGCGGACGTTCTTCTGGCCCGTCCTGTTCTCCGACCACAACTGGATTCTGGGCGTGCGGCCTTCGCCGCGCATCGCCACCTCGAACAAAGCGGAAGGTTACATCTGGATCGAGAGCGGCTATACCTGGCTGCTGTGGGGCGGCGGGATCCCGCTGCTCGCCAGCTACATCGCCTTCGCCGCCGCGGTGATCCAGAAGAGCTGGGCCTATGCGAAGCGTGCCGACCCGGCCGGGATCGCGGCGACCGCCGTGGCGGCGGCCATGTGCTCGCAAGTGGTGCTCATGCTGTTCGACCCGCACCTGACCTTTCGCGGTTCGGGCGACGCCCTCTTCCTGCTCCTGGCCCTCATCCGCAAACTCCCCGCGCGACGCACGCTGCCCAGCGGCGTCAGCCGTCCCCCGGCGGCGGTCACCGTCGCTCAGCCCCAGGAAGTACCCGTATGAACGCCCTGTCCCAGCACGCCGGCGGCGTGGTGCCGCGGCATCAGCTACATAGACGATTGGCGGGTCGGCAGCCATGACACTGCTACGTAAATATGGCCGGTGGCTGATTGTCGCTACGCTGGCCGGCATCATCGGGGCGTGGCTGGTCCAGGCCATCCTGCCGGTACATTACGTCTCCGCCGCCCAGGCCGACGTCGAGCCCAACCTCGCCGCCGTCGCCACCAGCGGCGTGACGCCGAACATGGTCACCGAACAGCAGGTCGCCACGTCCGGCGTGGTGCTGGCCAATGCCGGCGCCGCGCTCGGCAGCAGCCCTTCTGCTCTGCAGAAAGACGTGACAGCCGTCGTAGCGGGCACCTCGGCCACGGGGGGCACCGCCAACGTACTGTCGATCAGCTGCGCGATGCCGACCGCCGCGGCGGCGCAGCAGTGCGCCGCCGCCGTGACCACTGCCTACATCAACTACCGCAACGATGTGTCCCAGTCGCAATACACCCAGGCACATGACCCGCTAAATGTCACGCTAGTCACACCCGCCTCACTGCCCAACGGGCCGGCCGGTCCGGGCCAGAAGATCCTGCTGCCGATCGGCGCGGTTATCGGGCTGCTGCTGGGCATGGCGGCCATCTTCGCCCGCGACTACTTCGATCACCGCATACGTGACCGTGCCGACCTGGAACGATGCATGGCTGCGCCGGTGCTGGCGGTGATACCGCCGGTGCGGGGCCCGCACGACGTCTTCCTTCGCGAGCCGTACTCCCCGGCGGCTGAGGCCTACCGCTATCTCCGCGAGCACCTCAACTCGTTCATCACTCCGAGATCGCACGGCGGAGCGGTGCTGCTGGTCGCCGGGGCGCATAACGGCGAGGGGTACACCAGCGTGGCGGCCAACCTGGCCGCAGCCCTGGCCGAGTTGAAGGCGACTGTGCTCCTGGTCGACGCCGACCCGCGGCATCCGGCGCTGAGCGGGGTATTCCACACCGGCTCGAGACCGGGCTGGAACGAGGTGATCGCAGGAAGTGCCTCGCTTGACGAGGTGGCCGTCCCGGTCGAGGACGCGCCCGGGCTGAGTCTGGTGACCGCCGGTGCCGTGGCGTTCAGACCCGCGGACATCTTCCAGGATGCCCGGCTGTTCAAGGCGTTCCGGACCATGAGAACCCAGGCCGATTTCGTCGTCGTCAACGGCGCTCCGGTACTTGAGGTTTCCTACGCCATCGCACTGGTGCGGATGAGCGACATCGTGGTCGTGGTAGCAGATGCCCGGCGCACCACGCGGGAGGCGGTCCGCGCGGCCGTCCGGCAGATCAGGGCGACCGGGCCGCGGACCGTCGTCGGAGTGCTGCGCGGCGTGCCGTCACCCGAGGGCCAGCCACCGCCGCCCGACGCAGCGCCCGAACGGGAGCCGCCAGCCCCGGCAGCCAAGATCCCGGCTGTGCTGGCGGCCATGGTGCCGCCGCGTGGCCACAACGGGGGGCACCATACGAAGCTCGGCATCAGTACCGAGCTCCGGCGGCCAGACATCGGCGATGACCCCGGATCACAGGACACGCGGTGGGGGTAATCCCGATCAACCTGCGCCGACGTTCCGAACGCCGCCGGCGCGTCTTGATCCTCGTCCAGAATGACTCGGTTCCCCCAGACACGCGGGTCTGGCCGGAAGCACTCGCCCTGGCCGCCGGCGGTTACGAAGTACATGTCATATGCCCGCGCATGAACGGGTGTACCCTGCGGCGGGAAACCATCGGCGGCATCCGGATCTACCGTTACACGTCCGGACCCGAGGCCCGGGGCACCGCCGGCTACATCCTGGAGTACGGAATCGCGATTGCTTCCCAGCTCACCCTGGCCCTCGCGATCCGGGCCCGGCGCCGCATCGATGTCGTGCATATCTGCAACCCGCCGGATCTCCTCTTCCTCGTATCCCTGCCGCTCACCATGCTCGGCGCGCGGCTTATCTACGATCATCACGATGCCTGTCCTGAGCTGATGATGGCCAAGGGTCACCGCGCGGGCAGCTGGCAAGTGCGGTTGACCAGGGTATTCGAGCGGCTCACGTACCGCGCCTGCGACGTGTCCCTCGAAACCAACGAGAGTTTCCGCGATATTGCCATCCGCCGGGGCGGCATGCGCCCAGAAGATGTCTTCGTAGTCCGCAACGCGCCTCCAAGCACGCGCTTCGCAGCTGCCCGCGCCGACGACAGGCACCGGTACGGGCGGCCGCACATGGTCGCATACGTGGGAATGATGGCCATCCAGGATGGTCTTGACTATCTCATCGACGCGGTGCACATCATCATCGCGGAGTGGCAACGGCGGGACATCCAGTTCGTCCTCGTGGGATCTGGCCCTGAACTCGCACGCCTTCGCGACCGGGTTCGCCGAATGAACCTCGCCGATTACGTAACCTTCACCGGCTACATTGCTGACGCGACGGAGCTTGGCTCCGTGCTGGTGACGGCGGACGCCTGCGTGAGCCCGGACCCGGTCAATGCCTTGAACAATATTTCAACAATGCACAAGATCCTGGAGTACATGGCGCTCGGAAAGCCCATAGTTCAGTTCGATCTGCGGGAAGGCCGGATATCAGCAGGAAAGGCCAGCCTCTACGCCGCCGCAAATGATGTCACTGATTTCGCCAAGGCGATAATACGGCTGATCGACGATCCGCAGCTGCGTGATCAGCTGGGCAGAACGGGTCGGCAGAGAATCGCCGCCGACCTGAACTGGGATGCGCAGGTGCCCCGCTTCCTGGCCGGCTACGAACGCGCGCTGCGAACGCAACGCACGACACGTGCCGCTATCCGCGGACGCGTTGATCCCGACGGGAGGGCCATTCGGCGACCGCCGCGGCGCCGAGCCTGCATCCTCTGCCAGAACGACCACTATGACCCGTCGGAGCAGCGCGAGGCCGAGGCCTTGGCCCAAGCGGGGTTTGATGTCGAGGTGATCTGCATGCGCGATGTCGATGCCCCGCGGCGCTCAGTCGTCAACGGCGTGAAGATCACCCGTCTCCCGGTGAGCCGGCGCGGAGCCAGCATGTCCGGCAAGGCCCTTGGCTATGGCTGCTTCTTCCTGCTGGCGGCGGGCGCCCTGGCGATCCGGCACCTTCGCAGGCCGTACGCGGTCGTGCAGGTAAATTCGATGCCGGACTTCCTGGTCTTCGCGGCGCTGGTGCCGAAGCTGCTGGGCAGCAAGGTTGTCGCATACATGCAGGAACCGACCCCCGAACTGGCCACGACGGTATTCGGGCCGACGTTGCTGACCGGTGTCCTGGCCCGCATCGAGCAACGGGCGATCCGGTTTGCCGACCATACCGTGACCGTGACAGATCAGCTCAGAACACGGTACGTGGAGCGGGGCGCCGCAGCCGACCGGATCACCGTGGTGCTGAATGGCGCAGACCCGGGCACAATGCTGCTGGACTCGTCGCGCCCGCCGGCCAGGAACAAATCCGGGTTCCAGGTCGTCTGCCACGGCACGATCGAGGACCGGTACGGGCAGGACATCATCATTGATGCCGCGCGCCTTTTGCGCGCCGAGATGCCTGACCTGCGCGTCGTGCTGACTGGCTGCGGGTCCGGAATCGAGCAGCTGATACGCACGATCGCGGATTACGGTTTGCACGATATGGTGCGGTTCGAGGGCTGGGTGAGCCTGGCCCGGCTCAATGAGATCCTCTATTCGGCCGATATCGGTGTCGTGGCGCAGAAGGCGTCGCCGTACTCACATCTCGTGCACACCAATAAGATGGTGGACTACTGGATTTTCGGCCTGCCGGTGATCGCCAGCAGGCTGAAAGCAGTTTCTGAGCTTTACGACGACCATTTCATCGAATATTTCGAGCCGGGGAACGCGGCGGCACTGGCCGCAGCCATCCGGCGGCTGCGGGCCGATCCCAGCCGCCGGGCCGAGCTGGCGCAGAACGGGAGGCTCGCTCAGCTCAGCAACGGATGGGCGACGCAGCGCGGTTCCTACCTGGGCGTTTTCGATGACCTCCTCGGGGACGTCATCGCCCATAACCCGAACCGGAGCCTGGCGCTCGGCGACAGGCACCCGACACAGGCCCCACGATCCTGATGAACCGGCTCGAGCGGGCGATGGACGATGTCGATCCCGGTCTGAGCGTCCGCCTGCGCGCGCTGAAGATGCGTTTCCAGCACGACCTTTCCCGCCAGCTGATCGGACGCATGCTGGGCGCGGGCGAGGTCGGCGTGGACGTCGGCGCCAACCGCGGTGTCTATACGCACATGATGTCCGTCCGGGTCGGAAACCGCGGGCACGTCCACGCGGTGGAGCCGTTTCCCGGACACGGTGAGCGGCTGCGGACCATCGCGCGCCGACGCGGCAACATCACCGTGCACACGCTGGCCGCCTCCGATCGTTCCGGGGACGGGCTGCTGCGGATCCCGGTCCATGACGGTCACCGCATCGATGCCTTGGCCAGCCTCGAGCCGAGCCATGCGCCGGACCAGGACAGCTGTGCGGTGGCGCTGGCTACGCTCGACACGCTGCTGGCCGGCGAGCGCAGGGTCGCCTTCCTCAAGTGTGATGTCGAGGGTCATGAACAGCGGGTCTTCGAGGGTGCCGCCCGCATCCTCGACCGTGATCGCCCGGTCGTCCTGACCGAGGTGGAGCAGCGGCACCGGGACGATCCGATTGAGAACACCTTCGCGTTCTTCGCCGCCGCGGGGTACCGCGGCTGGTTCGTGACGAGGCGCGGGCTGCGCCCGCTGAGGGACTTCGACGTGGCCCGCGACCAGCTCAGCTTCCTGGGCGGGCGGTTCGTCCCGTACGCGATGCCGGACGGTTATGTGTACGACTTCCTGTTCTATCCGCCGGTGGTCCTGCCAATACCATCGAATCTGTGATCGTTTTATACTGAATCATGCGGCAGGGAATCACACGAGGCCATCGGCGTGCCTGGCTGGCCGGTGTCGTCCTGATTATCACTGCCGCCGTGATTGGCGTGATCGTACAGCCGTCCGCGGCGCCGGTTACTGCTGGCCCCGCTGTCGTATTCGGCACGCTCCCGCCTGGTGCGGACCTGCCGTCCGGGGCCCAGTGCGCCCGGTGGGTGCGCGCATCGCCGAGGCCGGAGATCACTCCCGCCAACCAGACGTCCAACGACACCGTGGGCCAGCCGGTGGGGCCGCACATCTTCCCGGCGGGCGACAGCCCCCAGGTGAAGAACCTTGCTTTCCGGATCGATGGTGATTTCACCGGCACGACGCAGGAGATCCTGCGCTGGGCAGCGTGCAAGTGGGGCATCAGCCAAGACATTGTCTTCGCGCAGGCCGCTGTCGAGAGCTGGTGGCAGCAGAGAAACCTCGGTGACTGGGCGACCGATGCCAGCCTCTGCCCGCCGGGACATGGCCTCGGAGCCGACGGCAGGCCCGGCGAATGCCCGCAGAGCTACGGCATCGTGCAGGACAAATACAGGTTCGTGAAGGCAGCCTGGCCTGCGCTTAACGCATCGACCGCGATGAACGTCGATGTCGCGTACGCCATCTGGCGGTCCTGCTACGACGGCTATGAGATCTGGCTGGGCGACGGGCCCGCCGGCCGGCCTTACCACGCCGGAGACGTCTGGGGCTGCGTGGGGCGCTGGTACGCGGGCAGCTGGTACACGCCCGGAGCCGATGAATACATCGCCGCGGTCAAGAACCTGATGAACGCGCGGATCTGGACGCAGTCCGGCTTCGCCCGCGGCTGACCCGGCGCGACTACGGCGCGGCGTGGAATCCGTCCGGGAAGGCAAATCGTAGTCGCCCGCGGGCGGAGGCTGGCCCGTCGATACGCCAGTCGGGAGCGGCCCCGGTGACCGTCGAGCGGGCGCGCTCACGCCACCAGGCCGCGACCTCTCTGGGCAACGCGTGCCAGGCCGTGTCATCATCGCGGAAACCCTCGAGCAGTGACCGGTAGGCGCGCGCCGCCCTCGGGTCATGGGCGTAATCCGGATGGGTCAGCGCCAGCACCATCGCCCCGCGCTCGCGGAGCAGGCGCGCCTTGCGCATCCATATATCGGCGTCAGGAACCTGGAGAATGGCGAACAGGGTGTGATCCTGCGGGAGGGTTATCGGGAGCTCGACCATGCTCTCGTTGAAGTAGGGAAGGTAGCTGCAGCACCCTCCGGGCTGCGGCTCGTACGGATCGGTGTCGCTGTAGGACGAGTCGTAGTCGAACCCGAGCCGGGGCATCCAATCCCACTGGCGCTGGGTGGCCGGGGAGCGGAAGCCGGTCGCCTGCCAGCGGCTGGCGTATTCCCGCATGGCGGGCAGCCGCCTGGCGAGCAGCCGGCGCGAGCCGAGGTCGCGGCCGTCGTGCAGCAGGCCGTGTACTCCGACCTCGCAGCCTTCTTCGCGTAGCTGGCTCAGCGTATCCTCGGCCACGGTATAGCGCAGCGGCACGAAGTTCCATGACGACCGGTAGCCGAGCTCGCGCTCCGGCCGGCGCAGCAGGTCGATGTTGCGGCAGCCAGCGTCCGTTTCAACGTCGTGCGTCAGGACCAGCGCCCACGACCGGCCCTGCGGCCACAGGTCGATGAACGGCACCGGCCGGCCGGCCAGCTCGGCCAGCATTCCGAACAACCAGGCGTAGAGGTCGTGGAGGCTGTTCTCGACCGGCCAGCCGGGGAAGGATGACCGGTTCTGCGCCCGGGTGAAGGCGCGCCGGAGGCGGAGTTGTGCCTGGCGCGGCAGGACGGGGCGCAGCAGGTAGTAGGCGCGTACCAGGGCGGTGCGGCCACCCAGGGCCAGGGCCGAGCGCCCGACGCGCCGGTAATCCTCCGACCAGAATTGCCGCATGACCTCGCCCGGATCGAAGGGCACGAAGACGCTGCCGGCGGCGTCCCGCCAGATGGCGGCCCGCGGGCGGCCCTCGCTGTCCACGATCGGCTCGGCCGGACGCCAGCCCTGTCCCTGCCGAGCCAGCATGCCCGCGACGTCAGCTTCGGTCACGACGTGTGCGAAGAAGGTGGACTCTCCCAGGCGGTACCGATCCAGTGGGCAGGCTGAGGGCCAGGCCTCCGGCCCTCCGTCTGTTCCCGGCCAGATGAGCGCGCGACGCCCGCCGGCGGCCTCGGCGGCCGGCCACAGCCTTCGCAGGGGCATTGGCGCGCGAGCGGCCTCGGCGACCGCCAGTCCCGGCCGCACCGCGTACGGAATGCGAAAGTAATCGAAGAAGGCAAATGGATGCGAAGATTCGAACACCGGCGCCGGCCGGGAGGCGGTCACAGCCCGCGCCTGACGGCGAGATAGGGCAGCAGGGCCACTTCATAAAGGCCGGGCAGCGGGTCCCGCAGCGAGAACACGGCCTCGGACTCCACCTTGCGTAGCGACCGCAGGTAATCGCCAGCCCGCAAGGTTCCGGCGCTGATATCGCGCACCGCATTGGGGATGTCGGTGACCAGCCGGATCCATCGCACCCCGGGCCGGGCGTGCAGTTCGGCGACACCGGCGCCGGTCTGGTCGCGGAACAGCAGGTAGGGGAAGTCCACCCCGGCCGCCCGCCCCAGCGTGTGGTAGCCCCAGGTACGCGGATTGACATCCAGCAGCTTGTAGGCACCGGTGCGCGGGTCGCGCTTGTACTCCAGTTCCACGAGGCCGTAATAGCCGATCGAGGCCAGGAACCTGGCCGACGGCGCGGCGAGTTCGGGCCGCGATACCGTCTCCACGAACGTGCTCGCGCGCCCGAAGTCAGACGGATGCTGGCGGCGGCGGCATACGGTCATGCTCGCCACAGCGCGGCCATCCCGGAAGAAGGCGCAGTAAGCGAACTGCTCCCGGCCGCCGCCCGGGACCATCTCCTGGATGATGACTTCGCCGTCGTCCACGATCTGGGTGGCCCGCCGGAATGCGGCGCGCAGGTCTTCCCTGGTATCGGCGCGCCAGGCTTTGGCCCGCGCCAAATAGTAGAAATGCTCTTTGATGGCGGGCTTCACCACGAACGGAGGGTCTGCTTCGATTGCGGCCAGGTCGGACTCCGCCTGCGGAAACCACGTGCGCGGAGTGGCGATGTCCAGCTTCTGCGCCAGCTGGTACGTCAGCCGCTTGTCCCAGGCGTAGCGAATGGTGTCCAGTCCGGGAGTCGGCACCCGGAAATCCGGCCGGAGCGAGTCGCGATGCGCCGCGAGCGCCGCGACCGTCTCCTCACGCGTGGGATACACCACCCAGCGGCCGGAGCCCAGCCGCTTCCTCACCCGGGCCAGCGCCGTCAGCAGAGCCGTGTCACTGCGCAGGTCACGGACCCGCACCACATGCCGCACGTAACGCGACGCCCGGGCGATCGAGGTCTCATCGTCGATGACGCATACCGGGATGCCGTGCCGCCCGAGGCTCCGGGCGATCCCGAGCCCTTGATAGTCACCACCGATAATGACTGCGCCGGGCCCGGCGGAAGTCGGGCCGTCCACCATGCTCTCACCCTCGGTGATCGACCGGGTGATGGAAACCCTCACTGTGATGACCTCGGCTACGCCAGGAAGGGGGTGCGCGGACCGCCGGTCCCGGGTTACGTTCGCCAACACGTAACGGTGTACTGCCCGCAGCCGATGCTGCCCTCTTAACTAGGGGGGATGTGCCCGCCTACCTGATCGCAGGAACAGCACTCGCCCTGGTCACCGGCCTGGCCCTGGCCTGGAAGTGGCAGCTTGGCCTGACGCGGGCGGCGCTGCTCACGCTCGCCGCGGCAATGCTGACGGCCATCGGGCTGACCGCGATCAATCTGGCGGCACATTTCACCGCGGTCACCGGCACGCTCGCCATGTGGGCGGCGACGGTGGTCCTCGCCCTCGCGGCTCTGCTGGTGCTCTTCTTCCGGGACCCGGAGCGCGAGCCGCCCGCCGGCGACGGACTGATCATCAGCCCCGCCGACGGTCGCGTGGTCTATGTGCGCCCCGTGCCGTCGCGCCAGATTCCGACGGCGGAGAAGCACGGCCGGTCCTGCGCCATGCCGGAGCTATCCGGGACACCCATCGGTGACAACGCCGCGGTGAGCGTGGGCATCTCGATGAACCTGGCCGACGTCCACGTCAACCGTGCCCCGGTGACGGGCCGCGTGGTGCTCGCCGAGCATGTCCCGGGCACGTTCGGGTCGCTGCGAAAACCAGAAAGCCTGCTGACCAACGAACGGGCCACCACCGTCATCGACTCGGGC
>Ga0318563_10000729_pt1 | contig 13538 bp, 12 predicted proteins | sample GRESIP066b5f19_FD_203689 | JGI IMG/M metagenome (GOLD analysis project Ga0318563, IMG submission 203689) | Tropical soil microbial communities from Luquillo Experimental Forest, Puerto Rico - GRE.SIPMG.066b5f19 | ecosystem: Environmental > Terrestrial > Soil > Tropical forest > Bulk soil... | reverse complement strand
GTTTTTGCCCCAATAAATCTTTATCAAGTTCATATTCTAAGAGCTTCTTGACTGTATTAGGCCATTCTTTTCTCAAGGCACCGAGCATTTGTCTGGAAGCAACAACGATGAGCTTATCAAATCGATCCAAAGCGCGAGCTTTTATAACATAATCAGCTATTTCTTTAGCGAAAACTTGTCGCTCATGGCTTTCCATGTCACCCGAATAATCCACTGCAGGAGTAAGAGGCATTTTGTCGATTCCTTGCACTAAAGTATCAGGATTTTCAAGCGCCAATTTTATATCTTTTTTCCCTGTTCTCGGATGAGTGAAATTTTTTTCTTCAATACATTCATCTTTATTTTTACCAACTTCGAGAATTTTGCCTGCGGTGCCATGCGCCAGTAATATCCACGTATGCTGCATAAGAAGCCTCCTGATATATTACTCTACCACAGTGTTCTTAGGTGAAATAATTTATTCCTATGGCAGATCGCACCTGCTCTATAGTATTTATCGCTACTTTTCTGGCTTTATGAGTACCAGCGTAAAGCATATTTTTAATATCGTTGTAATTATATTTTTCTCGGCGCTCACGCATAGGTAATAAAAGATTTTGCAAAGTTGTATTAAGAATATTTTTAATAGTCACATCACCAAGACCACCGCGTTGATAATGAGCTTTTAAAGAAGCCACTTCTTCTTTGTCTGGATGAAAGGCATCAAGATAGGCAAAAACCGCATTCCCTTCTATTTTACCAGGATCGCTCACGCGCAGATGATCAGGATCGGTAAACATCTGGAAAACTTTTTGTTTAATCTCTGCCGGTGTATCTGATAAATAAAGAGCATTATTAAGCGATTTACTCGCCTTGGATTTGCCATCGATTCCGACCAATCGTGGGGCATGGCTCAAATATGCCTGGCATTCTCTAAGACAAGAAGTCTTATATATTCTATTGAATTTTCTCACGATTTCATTGGTTTGTTCGATCATGGGAATCTGATCATCACCAACAGGAACGAGTTCGGCCTGAAAAATACTAATATCGGCTGCTTGGTTAACGGGATAACAAAAAAAACCGGCCGGAAGGGAGTTCTCATAGCCTTTTTGTTGTATTTCAGCTTTAACCGTAGGATTTCTCTCAAGGCGCCCTATAGTCACAAGATTAAGAAAATACAGCGTTAATTCTGCTATTTCAGGAATTTGACTTTGAATAAAAATAGTCGTTTTTTCCGGATCAATGCCAACCGCCAGGTAGTCTTTAGCGACTTCATAAACACTTTCGGTTATTTTTTCGGGGGTCTCAAAATTATCGGTCAGAGCTTGGACATCAGCAATCATAACAAATTGCTCAAAATTATCCTGAAGTTTCACCCTACTCTCTAAAGACCCTACATAATGCCCTAGGTGTAAGCGCCCACTCGGTCGATCGCCGGTTAAAATAGTTTTTCTCATACTCATTTCCTTAGTATACCAAAATATAAATAACTAGGCTTAACTCGAGTATGCAAGCTACAATCTCGTAATTTTTTGCTAACGAGCCTATGATTTACTTTTTTCACGACGAATATATTGAGGAAAGCTTCATGTCTAAAAATTTATTTAAATTACTTATGGGCTCTTTGCTTTGCTTCTCAACATGGGGAGCAGAGATTCCAATAAATATTTTAGAAAAAAAAGTTAATAAACTTTCTTTTGCTGACATTCAAAATTTATGGGAATATTATAAAAAAGAAGCAAATATTATTACCAAAAAAGATATCGAATATAAAATTATCACCAAACTAAACAAGCTCATATACCTGAAAGAATTAGATAAAACATACAAACGAGAAGTCACCGAGATAGCAAATAAATTAGATAATATAACATTGCAAGTAAGAATTGCTGCTTTCTTTTACGAAAAACAAGATTACGGAGATTTCGGTATTTTGCCTATGGATTTATTAAAAATAGTATTCTCGTATTATCTTGAAAATGCCCATGGCATTTACCGAGAACATCGTATTGATATAGCGCGAGTAATAAACAAGAGTTTTAATAAATTATTATTATCCATGCCGTGCTCATTAATTATAGTACCATCTGAGGCTATGAATATTAAAAAATTGGTCTTTGATTTTCCTCATACGCAAAGATTAACTTTACTCGAACATATCCCTGAAGATTTAATATTTTTATCTGCTTTAAATAATCTCACAAATTTCTCCTTGCACGTATCAGAGATAGATTGCCTAGATTTCTTATCGCGCTCAACAAATCTTAGGAATCTAAGCTTTGTAGACACAGATGTTTCGGATATAACCCCCTTAGTTTTGTTGACTAATCTGAGCGATCTCAATTTTTCAGACACCGATGTTTCAGATATAAAGCCATTGGCCTTCTTAAATAATCTTACAAAACTAAACTTCAGGATGATAAAAATCTCAGATATAATACCCTTGGTTTTGTTGACTAATCTGAGCGATCTCAATTTTTCAGTCACCGATGTTTCAGATATAACGCCATTAGTCTCCTTGAATAATCTTACAAAACTCGATTTTTCATGGACAAAAGTTTCAAATATAGCGCCATTGGCATCTTTGACCAATCTTAGCTATCTGTGCTTTGCTACAACGAAAATCTCAAACCTCATGCCATTGCTTTTATTAACTAATCTTACAAAGCTCATTTTTTTCAATACGAATGCTACCGATCTACGGCCTTTAGCAAAGTTAACTAAACTGGAAATAATTGATTTTTCATACACTCGAGTCAAGAATTTAGCTCCCTTACAAAAGCTGCCTAATCTTACGAAATTAGATTTCACGGGAACCACTATTAAAAGCATGGAAATCTTAAAAAATTTAACTAATCTTAAATATTTATATTTTCATAAAACAAAAATCTCTGACCTAAGGCCAATAGCTCAACTCTTTAATCTTGTTGAGATAGGATTCTCTGAAAAACCTGATAGAGATATAATAATTTTGCATAAATTAACTAATTTACGCAATCTTCGTTTAGATGATCCCTTAGCGCAGAGTGATAAAATGGCTCAATCACTGCAATACCAACTGAGTAAATTGGAGCAGAGTCTTCCTAATCTTGTCATTAATCGATGCTCGGGTCGCCAATAAAGTCTAAAATCAAAAGTTTTTTATGTTAATTAGAGCCTGAACGGCCAGATTATATACCTGGGGGCCAAAGCCTGAAATGACTCCTAGGCATATATCGCTCATATAAGAATTGCGCCTAAAGGGCTCGCGTTTATAAATATTACTCAAGTGCACTTCGACGCTGGGTATATTCGTATCTAAAAGAGCATCTCTCAGCGCAATAGATGTATGGGTAAGCGCACCTGGATTAATGACAATGCCTGATATATTATCTAACTGCTGTAGGTAATCAATGAGTGCACCTTCGTGATTACTTTGAAAGAAGCTCAGCTTTACTTGGTTACTAAATTTATTTTTTAAATCACTTTCTATGTCGAGTAAGCTGCTTGTGCCATAATACGTTGCGTCTCTGCGCCCCAATAAATTTAAGTTTGGGCCGTTGATAATTACTATGTGCTTCATGAGCTCCTCCCCAAATAATTCTGCCCTGCTTTCATAAGGGCAACAAAATCATCTTCTTTCTTATGTGTAACAGCTTTGATTAAATCTCGTAAAACTCCACTAAGCTTGTCAAAGCTTTTATTATTATGGGTGTTAAGCGCCTGAATCTCGTAATACAAATGATGATTCTCATCGAAGACTTTACGTGCTTGGCTTAAAACATGAGAAAAAGTAGGCGATGCCAAATGAGCAAGCTTTGTAAGTGGTATCGGGCTTTCTTTAAGGGTCAGAACAAAAATAATATTCAGCAGATGACTGAGTGAAAGCACATAAGACATAGCTTCGTCATGCTCTTCAATGCTCATCTCCAAAACTGTCAGCGCTGTGGACTTAAAAAGTTCTCGGGCACATTCGTCTGCTTTGCGCATGCCCATGCTGGTTAAAATTATGTGCTTACCAAAAAGTAACTGCACAGAAGGACCAAACATAGGATGAAGCGAAGTCACTAATACGCCATCATCGCGTAGGCGTGAAAGGGCGTCATAGACAGGAGCTTTTATAGAACTTAGATCAAAAATAATGGGCTTTTTAAGCGCCATATTTTTTAGTTTTTCTAAAATATCAATGCTTATTCGTATGGGCGTCGCAATGATAATAACATCGTTGGTGCCTATGCTTTGATCAAGCTCTGATGAATACTTAACATCAAAATTTGGTTTGATCTTGTCTATTATACTAATCTCATGTCCCGAGTCAGCTAAAAATTGACTAAACCAAGCCCCCATGCGGCCTGCACCGCCGATTATGGCAATTTTTAATATTTTTTCGGGAGGGTTATTTTTAATGCGATCTCTTTCCTGGCGACTGAGCGACACGTTGATAATTAGCTGTTGAAGACTTGCCGCAAGGCCTTGCGGTAAATCCAAGGTTCGCGCCAAAGTCATGGCATGATCAAAAACAGCTTTTTCGCGCGTCACATCACGATCGGGAATATTAAGCCCTCTTTTGGCCTCGCCAATCTGCGCAGAAAGCTGTTCGCGTTTTTTTATAAGTGTAAAAATTTCCTGATCGATACTGGTTATTTTGCTTCTACAATCGTCGATTACAGCTACTTGATCTTTTTCCATCGTGGCTTTCCCCAATCAACAACAGACCATTTATTTAACTGCGCCCGCGCACGAAGATGAGGATCAGGATTTACTGCTACAGGCAGACCAACCAAATTCAAGAGCGGAATATCTGATGCTGAATCAGTATAGAACATACAGTCCGCTATTTTCACTGCTCTCTCTTGGCAAAGATCGCGTGCAAAAGTTACTTTATGAGCACCAAAACAGGGCAGACCAACAGTCTTGCCCGTATAAAGACCCTGGGTATCAACTTCAAGTTTGGTACATAAGCAATGATCCAAGCCCAAATCTTCTTTAACGAGCAGCGCCAGGCCATCGAAACATGATGTTATAAGCGAAAGCTCATGCCCTTGTTTTCTATGCCGCTCTAAAGCAACAAGGGCACCCGGTCTGTAGAGATTTTTTATGGTCGATTTAAAAAATTTTTGAGTTTGCATAACCAAGTCATGCTCTCTTTCACCAGCTATAATATTTAGGCTTTTTTCTATAATATCATCTAATTTCGTGAATCCTGCATGATATTTGGCAAGCCAATAAGATGCAAAAATCATATGGCTAAGCTTGATATTTCCCCGACGCCACTCGTCTTTGAGCCATAGCTTAGCGCTATTCTCACATATAAGTGTCTTATCGAGATCAAAAAAAGCTATCGACATTGGCTCTCTCACTTAATGCGCATCATCCCAATTGGCAGCAATACCATATTCAACTTTAAGATCTAATTTTAAGCCATGGCCGTGGCTCATAATTTTGGCCACATGCTCAGCAATAATTTTGGCATCTTTTTCTGGCGCTTCGATAACCAGTTCATCGTGAACTTGCATGATCAAATGCGCATCAGGGTGGCCCTTGCTAAGAAAAATATCAGTTTCGATCATGGCTTTTTTAATAATATCAGCGTTAGAGCCCTGAATAGGTGTATTAATCGCTAAACGCTCAGCACGCGCACGTAGCATCGCATTTTGGCTACTTAGCTCAGGCACGAGGCGTTTACGGCCAAAGAGGGTTCTTACTTCGTTATTTTTCTTGGCCTCACTGAGAGCCTCGTTTTTCCAGGCTAGAACACCCCGGTATTTGGCAAAATATTTTTGCAAATATTCCTGGGCAGTAGCACGATTAATACTCAGTGCTTCAGCGAGGCGCTGAGCACCCATGCCGTAAAGCAGTCCAAAATTTATAGTCTTTGCCGTATTTCGCTGTTCTTTGGTCACGTCGTTTAAGCTCACATCAAAAATTTCTGATGCAGTACGCTTATGGACATCTTGGTCTTTGGCAAAAGAATCAAGCAATACTTCATCCCCACTCACAAAAGCCAATATTCTTAATTCTACTTGAGAATAATCAAGCGATATTAATAAATTACCCGGCTGCGCTATAAAAGCCTGCCTAATACGACGGCCTTCAGGCGTACGTATGGGAATATTTTGTAAGTTTGGATCACTCGAAGACAGCCTACCCGTTGCCGCAACAAATTGATTATAACTCGTATGCAATCTGCCTGTTTGTGGGTTTATCAGTGTCGGCAAAGTCTCAACATAAGTGTTAATTAATTTGGCAAGCATTCGATGCTCAAGCAATACACGCGGCAAAGCATGGTCGTTAGCCAATTTTTCTAAGACGCTTGAATCAGTAGAAAAGCCCGTCTTGGTCTTTTTTTGTACATTCAAAGCTAATTTTTCAAATAAAATCTGGGCTACTTGCCTAGGGCTGCCCATGTTAAATTCACTTCCAGCAAGCTCAAACGCCTCTTTTTCGAGTTTGAGCAGTCTGTTGCTGAGATCACCATGCAATTCTTTAAGCTTGTGAGTATCAAGAGCAACACCCTGAAGCTCCATACGAGCAAGAACCCGCTCTAACGGTAATTCTAAATTATAATAAAGTTCAGATAAATTTTGTTGTTGTAACTTTGGCAGCAACACTTCTTCCAAACGTATAACCAAATCAGCATCTTCCGCAGCATACTGGGTCGCGGCTTTAAGCTCTACCTGATCAAAAGTTAGCTGTGATTTTTTATCACCACAGACTTCTTCATAAGATATAGGCTTATGATGCAAATATTTCAGGCTCAAATCATCGAGCCTATGGCGCTCTTGATCTTGATGAAGCAGATAATTAGCGAGCATGGGATCTCCGCCAATATTAAAACCGCCCATTCCTGCTCGATGCAAAATTTTAAAATCATATTTAGCATTTTGAGCCAATATTATTTTGTTTGGATTTTGCAAAATTAGAGCAAGTTTAGATAAAACATAGGATGTACTTAACTGCTCGGGCACTAATTTTTTGTCGTGGGCAAGCGGGATATAAACCGCGTGATTTTTTTCCCATGACAACGAAATACCAACGAGATTCGCTTTCATCGAATCTTTATTATCTGTTTCTGTATCCAGAGAAATTATATGAGCTTTTTCTAATTTAACTAATAATTTTTCGAAGTCAGCTTGCTGAGTAATGGCTTTATAATCTTGCTTTTCTCTATTTGTACTACTGCTCTGAGCAGGCTGATTTTCGTTTTGATCAAACAATGCCTGATCGCGCAACAAACGATTAAAATCGAGCTCGTTAAATAACGCCCGACTTTTTTCTTGATTAATATTTTTATAGACGAGATCAGCGATTTCGCATTCAAGGGGCACTTGCCTATCTATAGTTACCAAGCGCTTAGAAAGCCGCGCAAGCTCCTGTCCGTCGATGAGTTTTTCTCGCCGAGATTTTTGTTTTATGAGCGGCGTCATAGAAAGAATTTTCTCAAGATCGCCGTATTCTTCTATAAGCTCAGCTGCTGTTTTTACGCCGATGCCTAAAACACCAGGTATATTATCCGAACTATCGCCAGCGAGCGCTAGTAAATCGGTGATATGCTCAGGCCGCACGCCCATTTGATTTTTTACTTCTACGCTATCGATGAATTTTTCACTGCCAATTTTAGCGGCTCTGAGTTCATCGAGCAAAAAGACTTGATCATCCACCAACTGCATTAAGTCTTTATCGCCCGTTACGACCACTACTTCGTGGCCAGCCTGTTTCGCACGCTCAGCCATAGTGCCAATAAGATCGTCGGCCTCGTAACCTGCTTGAGAGAGAATCTTAATATTAAAAGCCTGAACAACCTGATGAATTAGATCAAACTGAGGAACTAAATCTGCTGGCGGTGGTGGACGATGGGCTTTATATTCTGCGTATAATTCGTGACGAAAGGTCGGCTCTTTGCGGTCAAAAGCTATGGCTAAAAAGCCGGGCTTATGCTCTCGCAGTAACTTGATCAGCATATTGGTAAAACCAAAGACCGCGTTAGTAGGCACACCTTTTTTAGAAGTTAAAGCCCTCACAGCAAAATATGCTCGAAAGATATATCCTGACCCATCGATCAAATAAACAGTATTATTATCTAATTTTGGTGCAACCACGAATTATCCATAGTTCATCTTAGTTTTCACTATAAGCCCTAGCACATATAAAGCCATGGCAAAATCGAGTACACACCTATATAATTAAAAATCTCCCGGCACAGCCGGGAGATTCACTAAGCTTAGGTTATAAGCCTTATCGGCGATGTCCACCACCACCGTGATGCCCGCCACCACCATGATGGCCTCCACCGCCATGATGTCCGCCACCACCGTGATGACCCCAGCCGCCATGATGTCCGCCACCGCCATGATGACCCCAGCCGCCATGATGTCCGCCACCGCCATGATGGCCCCAGCCACCATGATGACCCCAACCACGACCGCCACCCCAGCCACGACCATAGCGGCCATAACGACCATAACCATAGCCGCCGTAACCACCACCATAGTAGCCACCATAGCCACCGTAATAGCCGCTATCATAATAGCCAGTGCTATAACCTACGCAACCATCTGCATAAGGATACAGCAAGCAATAATCGCTCGAGCCATAATAATAATAGCTATTCGAGGCGCCATCTTCCATAGTGAGATTAGTATCTTCTGCGCTCATAGAATTAGCGTTTATTCCCGCGCTTACCAATAACGCGCCCACGGCGAATATTTGGGCAAATAATTGTGCTCTATTCATGATTTATTCCTATAGTTAATAGCTCGCATATTTCGAGCCGATAACATATAGTTAATAATATCTGGTCATAAGAGCTTGATCTATCAAAAACTGATCCCATCATAGAAGATAACTTCTTAATATTATTTATTAATTAAGTTATCCCATTCTTGATTAAAAGCTTGCAGCAAGCGCGCACGCTGAGCATAAGGCAAAAAGGCACTCTTGAAGCCGTTAACAAGCAATTTATGAATATGCTCGGTCGTCAAATCAAGATGCTCAACAACGGCTATAATTTCTTCGGTTATAGTCGTATCCGAACAGAGCCTATTATCGGTATTTATCGACACTCGAACCCCTCTTTCGATAAATTCTTTAATAGGATGCTCATCCAGTGATTTTACCGAACCAGTATGCCAGTTACTAATAGGGCATGACTCTACACCAATGCGATTATTCACAACAAAAGCAAAAAGTTCAGGATCGCCCATCAAAGAAGTTCCATGTCCTATACGCTGAGCACCAGCGTCATAAATTGCCTGGGCTATGCTTTGAGGGCCATAGCTTTCACCGGCATGCAACGTAATAAACAGATGATTTCTCTTGGCATAATAGATAGCTTCCAGATGATCCCTGATAGGAAAACCAGCCTCGGGGCCAGCCATATCAAAACCAACGACGCCTTCAGAGCGAAATTCTGCTGCAAGCTTGGCGACTTCTAAAATACTCTCTCGCTGATCATGCTTTAAGCCACAAAGAATTTGGCCAACGCTCATACCGAGTTCACGCTCAGCCCGACGAGCTGCTTTGGTACAGCTTTGCACCACTTCTCTCGAAGTCAGCCCCTTTTTGGTATGTAAATAAGGACAATAGCGAAGCTCCAAATGCCAAACTTTCTCAAGAGCAGCGTCTTCACAGATTTCAAAAAAAGCTCTTTCAATATCGTCTGCCTCTTGTAATACTGCTACGAGAGGCTCAAAACCTGCGAGATATTCTTCAAGGGTCTTTCGTACACGGCCATATTTCATCTTTTCCATTAAGACTTGAGGCTCATAAGTAGGAAGTAAGACGCCTCGTCGTTTGGCTAAATCTATAAGCGTCTCCAAACGAATAGAGCCGTCAAAATGACAATGTAAATCGGTTTTTGGCAACTTTTCCACGAGTGTGCGCGAGATATGCTTCATGATCGCCCTTTTTTTAATATTATAGCGTCGAAAGATTGTACTCTTTTATTTGGCTCTGCATAGCTTCTACTAAGCTAATTATATGTGCAGGCAAGGGCGCAGAAAAACTTAATTTCTCTTGGGTAATGGGATGAGCGAAACTTAAAGTCTCAGCATGCAAGGCTTGGCCCAAAAGCCCCCTGATCGTGTTACGCAACTTGTCGGGAGCCCCTCGCGGTAGTTCACGAGCGCCTGCATAAATTAAGTCGCCAACAAGAGGATGATTTATATCTGCCAGATGAGCCCGTATCTGGTGAGTGCGGCCGGTATGAAGGCGAGCGCTTATATCACAGACACCAAAATTACAAAAATTAACTTTAAAGCTCGTATGAGCCATACGCACTTTGCTTGGGCCTAAGGGCGCGGGAATACCCGTGAAAAATCTGAGCCTATGAACCGGATGACGAACGTGGCCCGTTTTAAGCTCGAAAGCCTTAGGCTCTATATGACCGTAAGAAAAAGCACGATATATTTTCTCGACTTCGCGATTTTTAAAAGCATTAGTTAAAGCTACATGAGCCGCATGCGTCAGCGCAACAACCATCACCCCTGAGGTATTTTTATCCAAGCGATGCACAATTCCCGGTCTTTCTTGCCCCCCCACTGACATATGCGGGAATGCATAAAGCAGGGCATTAACCAAAGTATTCTCATGAATACCCGCACCAGGATGCACCACCATGCCAGGGGCTTTATTAATAACAGCGATATGCTCGTCGCTAAAAATTATATCCAAGGGCAAATTTTGAGCTTTAAGCCCCGTAGCTTCTCTCGCTAAAATTTTAAGCTGAACTTTTTCAAGCCCACCAAGCTTATACGAAGGCTTCGCACTGTGACCATTGACCAAAACCCGCGATTCTTTAATATATTTACAAAGCTGTGCCCGCGTATAATCAGGCAAGCGCTGAGCCAAGAAATAATCCAGGCGCAAACCTGCGTCAGCTAAATCTACTTGAATTAATATTTCTTGAGTCATAGCGTTTAACTATATAACTAAAAAACTAAATCAACAAGACTTGCAAAGTTTTCTAAGCAGCGCTAACTCAAAGCTAACTCGATGTTAGGAGAAACAACTATGAATATACTAAAACTTGGTGCTTTTTCTCTCACGCTCGCTCTCGTGCCCATCACGACACTAAAAGCTCAGCCCGACGTCTATTTCACCGATTCCAATGACCACAATGGCGCATATTTGATCCATGATATACAAGGCTATCAAATAAGTTTCACGCTCAACGAACCCGATTTTGGTATAATTATACCAAGCAAATTTTATAATTTAGATACACTTAGAGATTACATAAAAAACACCCACCGTTTCTCAAGCCCCCAGTTAAAAGCTGAATTTATCGATATGCTCAATATGTCTTTTGAATCGACTTTCAAAGGCAAAGAATTTTTGGAAGAACTACAACGAGTTCTTGTTGGTGTAAGCGCCTAAAGTTATCAAATAAAAGCTGAGAGCACCAAGCTCTCAGCACTAGAGCGGATCAACCGCCTTTTCGGTCCCTTCTGCATGAGCAGAAAAGGACTTCTATATATATTATAACGCCAAAATAATTTTCGGCAAGCGTCTATTTTTATATAATTTATTTTATCATATTATTTTATGTTTATAAAAAAGGACTGAGAGCACAAAGTCTCCCAGTCTTGGAGTAGAAGCTTTCTACTCTTCGTATCCACCCCGCGTCAGCCAGGGCATGGACCTAATTATATTATAACCGCGAATACCCAAACGGCAAGTCTAAAACAAATAGGCTTCTACCACAGAAATTATTACTTATTTTTCCAGGCTTATCTACACTTATTTTAATAAATAAAGTATTTTAAATATCTGATTCTTAAATAACTTATAAAAATAATTTTTTATTTCGTGACTACTTAACCTGAAAATCTTGAATTTGCTCTCATGATTAGGCGCATATTTATATTTATATCGCATCGTCATGGTGACGGCAAATTCGATGCTGGGCCGGCACGGGGACCGGCCCCTACACGTTTATCAAATTAGTAAATTAATAATACAGCCCCGAATTTTCAAGGCTATTCACCTATTACAATAATGCATAATGGCACAACACGTAGGGGCCGGTCCCCGTGCCGGCCCAGGCTGGCATTACCCCAACCCACCCTGCACAAAAAATTTATTGGTTATTAAAAAACAATGCCGACGGCAAATACGATCCTCACGCCCGTATCGCGGGCCTCTTTCGGGGCCCGTGACTTTCCTTCAGGCCTCTTATAGCAGAAAAATTCCTTACAATGGCGAGCCCGAGGGGCGTGGCCATCCAATTAAATGATGCCATTTCTATAGCTGACTATTATATAAGTTGTTTCATATGTTTCCTGCTATATACTGGATGGCCTCGCCATTCGGGCTCACCATGACGACGATGGCTGCTTTGCTTACGCCGCTCAATTTTACACTCTTAATCTTCCCGATCCCAATTATGCCTTCGCTGACTTAAGACCAAATCATAAGCAGATTTTTTCTTGAGTTTATATTTTTTCACTAAAGTCAAAACCAAATCTTTACTGCTTTCTTGGCTCTTATTTATAATACTAATAATTTCTTGGTTTTGCTCGCAGCTTGGATTAATAAGCTTAGCACTACCCTGAGCTTCTACTATGACAACACATTCGCCTTTACTCACCAATGCAGGGCTCAAAATTTCACCCAGGGTGCCTCTATGAAAAGTTTCATAAATTTTAGTCAGCTCGCGGGCGACCACCACGCGGCGAGGCCCAAGTAATTCATGAAGCTCGTTTAAGAGCGCTTGAACTCTTAAAGGCGATTCATAAAAAATCAGCGCAAGCTCCGCGCAAGAAGCAGATTCTATTAATCTTTTGCGGGCCTGTTTTTTTTGTGGCAAAAATCCCAAAAACGCAAAGCGCGTCGTATCAACACCCGCGCCCATGAGGGCAGCTGTGAGAGCGCTTGCACCGGGGATGACTTCTAAAGCCCCTGCCCCCCTTACAACAGCCTGCACCAGCAAAGATCCCGGGTCGCTGAGCGCTGGAGTGCCGGCATCTGATACCAAAACGACGCTTAGATTTTGCTCAAGAAATCGTAAAACTTGCGCGCTTCGGTGCTCTTCACGCCGAGAATCACAAGAAATTAAGCGTACGGAGTCTTTAAGTGTTATATTAAGAGCTTTTATTAAAGCTTTGGTATGTCGCGTATCTTCGGCGAGTATAATATCGGCGGCTTTAAGCTCGTCGAGAGCCCGTAGAGTTATATCGCGAATATTGCCAATAGGCGTTGCTAAAATTTTAAGAGCGCTGGTCATCTAAAACCCTTCGGCCAAAAAAGCGTCGCGTATATGCTCGAGGTGAGGGCTCTTGAGATCTCCCACCAAAGACACTACGTCAAATCTACATACTGGCATATTCTTCGAGTATTTTTGCAGATAAGCCTGGGCTGCAAGAATAATTTTGTGCTGCTTAGAGCGCGTAACAGCTTCGTAGGGCGCTCCATAGGATTGAGAACGTCGGTGTTTTACTTCTATGAATACCAAAGTTTGTTTATCAAAAGCGATAATATCAAGCTCACCAAAGCGATAATTTATATTTTGGGCAATAATTTTATAACCAATTTTAACGAGATATGCCGCAGCAAGAGCCTCAGCTTCTGCACCAAGT
>Ga0318563_10000726_pt1 | contig 13566 bp, 11 predicted proteins | sample GRESIP066b5f19_FD_203689 | JGI IMG/M metagenome (GOLD analysis project Ga0318563, IMG submission 203689) | Tropical soil microbial communities from Luquillo Experimental Forest, Puerto Rico - GRE.SIPMG.066b5f19 | ecosystem: Environmental > Terrestrial > Soil > Tropical forest > Bulk soil... | reverse complement strand
CTCCCCCGGGCCGGCAGGGCCACGGCCCCGTGACGAAGGAACGGGGCCTTTGAGCCAGCGGGGGTTCCGGGGGCCGCCCCCCTGGCCAGCAGGGCGCCGCGCGCACGGCGGGCCCGGAAGGTACGGTTGACCGGCAGAGAAGTCTTGGAGGAACCGGTGGCGGGACGGATCGAGGACTACGCGCTCATCGGCGACATGCAGACGGCGGCGCTGGTCGGCAAGGACGGCTCGATCGACTGGCTCTGCCTGCCCCGGTTCGACTCCCCCGCGTCCTTCACCCGGCTGCTCGGCACCGATGACCACGGCCACTGGAGCATCTGCCCGGCCGGGCAGCCCGGCGACGCCGAGGCGACCCGGCACTACCAGGGCGACACGCTGATCCTGCAGACCGAATGGCGGACCGCCACCGGCACGGTGCGCCTGGTTGACTTCATGCCGCCGCGGGACGGCAAGCCGCCGGTGGTGGTCCGGATCGTGGAGGGCGTCCACGGGCACGTGGACATGGAGTGCACGGTGCGGCTGCGGCTCGGCTACGGTGCGGTCCTGCCCTGGGTGCGGCGCCGGGACGGCAGGATCTGCGCCGTCGCCGGTCCCGACTCGCTGTGGCTGGACACGCCGGTCATCCTGACCGGCCGCAACATGGCCCACCACGCGTCGTTCCGTGTTGCCGCGGGCGAGCACGTGCCGTTCGTGCTGACCTGGCGGCCCTCCCACGAGGACGAGCCCGAGCGCGCCGACCCCGCGGCCGAGCTGGGCCTGACCACCAGGTTCTGGCGGGACTGGGCGTTCCGCTGCACCTACGAAGGGCCGCACCGGGAGGCGGTGATGCGGTCCCTGATCACCCTCAAGGCGCTCACCTACGCCCCGACCGGCGGGATCGTGGCGGCCGCGACCACCTCGCTGCCCGAGGACATCGGCGGGGTGCGCAACTGGGACTACAGGTACTGCTGGCTCCGCGACGCCACCATCACGCTCGAAGCCCTGCTGAGGACCGGGTACACCGAGGAGGCGTCGGCCTGGCGGGCCTGGCTGGAACGGGCGATCGCCGGGGACCCGAAAGACGTCCAGATCATGTACAGCGTGACCGGCGAGCGCCGGCTGGCCGAATGGGAGGCGGAGTGGCTGCCGGGCTATGAGGCCTCGGCACCGGTCCGGATCGGCAACGCGGCCGTCGGCCAGCGCCAGCTTGACGTGTACGGCGAGGTGATCGACGCGCTCAGCATGGGCCGGGCCGCCGGCATCGGCTTCGACCGGCATGCCTGGGCGATGCAGCGGGCCCTGCTCGGGTTCCTGGAGAAGAACTGGGACCAGCCCGACGAGGGCATCTGGGAGGTGCGCGGGCCGCGGCGGCACTTCGTGCACTCCAAGGTGATGGCGTGGGTCGCCTTCGACCGGGCCTGCCGGGCGGTCACCGAGGGCCTGCCAGGCCCCGGCGACCATTGGCGCGAGATCACCGGCAAGATCCACGATGAGGTATGCACCTACGGGTACAACGAGAAGCGCGGCGCGTTCACCCAGTACTACGGGTCCGATGAGCTGGACGCCGCCGTCCTGCTCATCCCCGAGGTCGGCTTCCTGCCCACCGATGACCCACGGGTGGTGTCCACCGTGGAGACCATCGCCAGGGAACTCGTTTCCGACGGCCTGGTCCGCCGCTACCAGCTCGCCAGTGGCCAATCGGAGGTCGACGGCCTGTCCGGCAGCGAGGGCGCGTTTCTCGCCTGCAGCTTCTGGCTAGTGAACGCGTTGCAGATGATCGGCCATGAGGCCCGGGCGCACGCGCTGTTCGACAAGCTGCTCGGCCTGCGTAACGACGTCGGCCTGCTCAGCGAGGAGTACGACCCACGGTATGGGCGCCAGGTCGGGAACACCCCGCAGGCGTTCAGCCACGTCCCGCTCATCCAGGCCGCGCTCAACCTGGCGGCGCACGAGCCCGACCACTGCCGCCGTTCTGCCGGGCACAAGCAGACGGAGCGCGGCCAGCGGTGACCACGATCCCGCGCCCTGTGGGGAGGCCGGACGCGGCTCGCCCGCACATCCTGGTGGTCAACGGGCGCAAGGTGCGCAACCCGGTGTTCGTGATCGGCGCGCCGCTGGCCGGCACCGAGATGCTCGCGCGGGCGTTCAAGCGCTCGCCCGGGTTCCACATGACGCTCGGGCAGCGCTGGGTCCTGCCCGTGGTGCAGGCGTTCGCGCGGACCCCGTCGCTGGCCCGCGGGCACCCCGAGGCGGCCGCCACCGTGCTGCGCGACGCCTTCGCCCAGGGCTGGCAGGTAGGCCCGGACTGCTGCCTGGGCTGCACGGCGGCCTGCCGCGAGGCGGGCGGGACTCCCGGCAACTGGCCGTGCGTCGCCGAGCAGGGCATCACCAGGTACGGCGATGCCAGCCCGGAACTGCTCTACTGCGCCGATTCGCTGGTGGACGCGTTCCCCGACGCGCGCCTGGTGCAGATCGTCCGGGACGGACGGGACGTGGTCGCGGGGATGCTCACCGATCCCCCGGCGCTGGCGTGGTTCCGGCCCGGTTTCGTTAACCTGGACGCCGAGGTCACCCACCCGCTGCTCGGCGTGGACAGCGCACCGGACCGGCACTTGTGGGCCGAGTCGACGGTGGCCGGGAAGTGCGCCATGCGCTGGCGCGGCACCATCCGGCTGATGGCCAGGCTGCGCACCCGGCTGTCGGCCGAGCAGCTGGTCACGCTGCGGTATGAGGAGATGCTCCGGCAGCCGGCCGCCGCCGCGGCGGCGCTGTCGGCGTTCACCGGCGCGGAGATCCGGCCGGTGGAGCCGCAGGTGTCCGGCACCCCGCTGGAGCCGGGCGCCTGGCGCAGGCTGCTCGCCCCGCCCCAGGCGGCCGAGGTCGAGAACGTGGCCGGCGAGGAATTGCGCCGGGTCGGCTACGGAAGCTGAAGGGGCGCGGGCTCTTGGGCCGCCAGGTGGCCGTTGGCTACCGGCTCCTGGTCGGCGAAATTGCGGGGCGTGGTACAGCTCGGCGTGCAGGTGAACGCTAGCCCGCCGGTGCCAGCGGCTCCTGGTCGACGAAATTGCGGGGCGTGGTACAGCTCGGCGTGCAGGTGAACGCTAGCCCGCCGGTGCCAGCGGCTCCTGGTCGGCGAAATTGCGGGGCGTGGTACAGCTCGGCGTGCAGGTGAACGCTAGCCCGCCGGTGCCAGCGGCTCCTGGTCGGCGAACTGCGTGTGGTAGAGCTCGGCGTACAGGCCACCCGAGGCCAGCAGTTCGTCGTGCTGCCCGCGCTCGCGGACCTGGCCGCCGTCGATGACCAGGATCTGGTCGGCCTCCCTGATCGTGGACAGCCGGTGCGCGATCACCAGCGAGGTCCGGCCGGCCAGCGCGGTCTTGAGTGCGTGCTGCACCGCCACTTCCGACTCGGAGTCCAGGTGCGCGGTGGCCTCGTCAAGCACCACCACGGCGGGCCCCTTAAGCAGCAGCCGGGCGATGGCCAGCCGCTGCTTCTCCCCGCCGGACAGCCGGTAGCCGCGGTCGCCGACCACGGTGTCCAGCCCGTCGGGGAGCGTCTCGATCAGGCCCCAGATCTGCGCCGCCCGGCAGGCCTCGATCAGCTCCGCCTCGGTGGCGGACGGCCTGGCATAGGCGAGGTTGGCCCGGATCGTGTCGTGGAACATGTGCGCGTCCTGGGTCACCACGCCCACGGCCTCGTGCAGCGAGTCCAGGGTGAGATCGGCGATGTCGTACCCGCCGATTCGGACCACGCCGGCCCCGGGGTCGTAAAGCCGCGAAACAAGGTGGGTGATCGTGGTCTTGCCCGCACCAGAGGGGCCGACCAGCGCGGTGAGCTGCCCGGCCGGGGCGGTGAAGCTCACGTCGTGCAGCACGTCCTGCCCGGCGTCGGCGCGCTCGGGGGCGGCCAGTGCGATCGACTCAAGCGAGGCCAGCGACACCTCGCTGGCCGTCGGGTAACGGAACGAGACGTGGTCGAACTCGACCGGCAGCGCGGCGGCTGGCCTGGACCCGTTCCCCTGGCCGCTCCACGGCAGCGCCACCGCCCCCGGCCGCTCGGCGATCAGCGGCTTGAGGTCGAGCACCTCGAACACCCGGTCAAAGCTGACCAGCGCGGTCATCACGTCCACCTGCACGTTGGACAGCGCGGTGATCGGGCCGTAGAGCCTGCTGAGCAGCGCCGCCAGCGCCACCAGCGTGCCCAGCTGGATGGCGCCATGGATCACCAGGCCGCCGCCGAGGCCGTACACCACGGCGGTGGCCATGGAGGCGAGCAGGCTCAGCGCGATGAACAGCGTGCTGCCGTACATGGCCGTGGTCACGCCGATGTCCCTGACCCTGGCCGCTCGGCCGGCGAACACGCGGGCCTCGTCCGCCGGGCGGCCGAACAGCTTGGCCAGCATCGCCCCGGCAACGTTGAAGCGCTCCGTCATCGTGGAGCCCATCTCGGCGTCGAGCTGCATCGATTCCCGGGTGAGCCGCTGCAGCCTGCGGCCGACCAGGCGGGCCGGGATGATGAAGAACGGCATCATCACCAGCGTGACGACGGTGACCAGCCAGGACAGGGAGAGCATCGCCGCGAGCACCAGGATCAGCCCGATTCCGTTGGCGACCACCGACGACAGCGTGGTCAGCGTGAGGAAGATGGCCAGGTCCAGGCGGTACGGGCGGGCATATGACGCGATCCGCCGCACGATGCCACGGCTCAGCCGCTGCTGGGTGACCGACTTGTCCCGCGTGAACGAGCGCATCGCGTGCCACTGAGCCTGGTACATGATCGGAGAACACCGGTCCCGGCCCTGCTCTTCCCCCGTGCGCTCAGGGCGAACGAGCCAGGATAGGCTGCTCGTCCGGGACAAGGGAGGACAAGCCAGCCGTGACCGCCGACGCCAGGGCCGCCGCCCGCGAGTGGGCCGAGCCGGGCGTCTACCCGGTCGCCACCGGGGTGCACCGGGTCCCGCTGCCGCTGCCCACCGACGGCCTGCGGGCGGTGAACGTCTACGTGCTCGAAGCCGGCGACGGCCTCGTGCTGATCGACAGCGGCTGGGCACTTGACGTGGCCCGCAAGGCCCTCGCCACGGCCCTGGCCAGCCTCGGTGCCGAGCTTGGCGACGTCCGCTCGTTCCTGGTCACCCACGTGCACCGGGACCACTACACGCTGGGGCTCCAGCTGCGCAGGGAGTTCGGTGGCAGTGTGTCCCTCGGCCTCGGCGAGCGGCAGGCCATCGTGGCGCTGTCCGGCGGCACGGCTGAGCCGTTCGCGCCGCAGCTGGCCGAACTGCGGGCCAGTGGGGCGACTGGGCTGATCGCCGGGCTCGGCGACATCGCCCGCGCCCTCCCCGGTGGCGCCGCGGACTGGGAGGAGCCGGACCGCTGGCTTACGCCGCACCAGGAGATCGGGGCGGGTGACCGCACCCTGACCGTGATTCCCACCCCCGGTCACACCCGGGGCCATGTGGTGTTCCGCGACCCTGCCTCTGGGCTGCTGTTCGCCGGTGACCATGTGCTGCCGCACATCACCCCGTCGATCGGTTTCGAAGCGGTGCCGTCCCCGCACCCGCTGCAGGACTTCCTGTCGTCGCTCCAGTTGGTCCGCAGCCTGCCCGACATGCGGCTGCTGCCCGCCCACGGGCCGGTGGCGCCGAGCGCGCACGCCCGCATCGACGAGCTGTTTGCCCACCACGACGACCGGCTCGCCCGCTGCCTGGCCGCGGTGCAGGCCGGCGCGGCGACCGCGCTCGAGGCCGCCAGGTCGCTGCGGTGGACCCGCCGGGAACGCCAGCTTGACGAGATGGATCCGTTCAACCAGATGCTCGCCGTGATCGAGACGCGGGCACATCTGGAGCTGCTGACGGCCCAGGGCCGGCTGGTCAGCTCGACGCGGGACGGGGTCGTGTATTACGAGGTGCCCGGCCCGCCTGCGGGGTAGGTCACGAGCTAGTGAGCCGCGAGCCCTGCTGGCCCGGGGGGACGACCCCCCGGAACCCCCCGCTGGCCTACGGCTCCGTTCCTGCGTCACGGAGCCGTGACCCTGCTGGCCCGGGGGGACGACCCCCCGGAACCCCCCGCTGGCCTACGGCTCCGTTCCTGCGTCACGGAGCCGTGACCGGAGCAGGGTGGCTTGGGCCTTGCGCTCGGCCGCGGCCTGCTGCTCCAGGGTGTTGCGCTGGGCCTGGGCCAGCAGTTCCTTGGTGGCCCTGGCCGTCGCCGGGTCCACGGCGAGCAGCGCGGCCGTCAGGTCGGCCACGGTGCCATCCAGGTCCGCGACGGGCACCACCAGCTCGGCCAGGCGCAGCTCGCCTGCCTCCGCGGCCGGCACCGACCGCCCGGTGAGGCAGATTTCCAGCGCCCTGGGCAGGCCCACAATGTCGACAAGTGGCTTTGTCCCCATGAGGTCGGGCACCAGGCCGAGCGAGGGCTCCTTCATGCAGAGCATCGCGTTGTCGGCGAGTACCCGCAGGTCACAGCCGAGAGCAAGCTGGAACCCGGCGCCGATGGCGTGGCCGTGGACCGCCGCGACAGAGATCAGCGACGGGTCGCGCAGCCAGGCGAACCCCTCCTGGCAGCCCGCGACCCAGTCCTCGAAGCCGGGATCCGCCGGGCTCGGCACCTGGTCGGCCTCGCTCGCCCCGTCCCCCGCAAGGATCCGAAGGTCGATGCCGGATGAGAAAGAAGGCCCCGCACCCCGTACCACTACCACCCGGATGTCTGCCGGGAGGGACCGGCCGATCTCGGCCAGCCCCCGCCACATCCGGGGGGTCATGGCGTTGCGCCGCTCTGGGCGCGACAGCGTTACCGTGGCCGCACCTGGATGCGGCTCACCAAGGTCGAATCGCAGGCCCGCGCGGTCCAGTCCGGCCAGGCGGGACGTCACTGTCCCCTCAGCGCTTCGCCTTGGCCTTGCCGCGCGTGGCACCGCCCCGGCCGCGCAGCGACACCCCGTTCTCGGTCAGAATCCGGTGCACAAAACCGTAGGAACGGCCGGTTGTCGCAGCGAGCGCGCGGATGCTTTCCCCAGAGTCGTATCTCTTCTTCAGATCGGATGCCAGCTTGGTGCGGTCGGACCCGGTCACCCGGGTACCTTTCTTGAGGGTTTCGGTCACGCGTACCTCCCGTGAGCTGAGCTGACCGCTGCGTCACCGTCTTCTCGCCATGATCACTCATTAGCCCGCAATCGGCTACCCGCATCCAGGTAAGTGATCACTACTTTTCGCGTGCTGCCAGGTCAGGCCAGGGCCACCAGATCGGACAGATCTTCGCTCCAGGAGTCCTCCACGCCGTCGGGCAGCAGGATCACCCGCTCCGGGGACAGCGCTTCGACGGCACCCTCGTCGTGGGTCACCAGGACGATCGCGCCCCGGTAGCGGCGCAGGGCGCTGAGGATCTCGTTGCGGCTCAGCGGGTCAAGGTTGTTGGTGGGCTCGTCGAGCAGCAGCACGTTCGCGCCGGACACCACGAGCAGGGCAAGGGCCAGCCGGGTCCGCTCGCCACCGGACAGGACCCCGGCGGGCTTGGTCACGTCGTCACCGGGGAACAGGAACGAGCCGAGGACGCGGCGCTGCTCCGGCTCGCTCAGCTCCGGTGCGGCCGATGCCATGTTCTCCAGCACGGTCCGGTCCAGGTCCAGCGTCTCGTGCTCCTGGGCGTAGTAGCCGAGCCGCAGCCCGTGCCCGGGAATCACCTCTCCGGTGTCCGGCGGTTCCAGCCCGGACACCAGCCGCAGCAGGGTGGTCTTGCCCGCGCCGTTGAGCCCGAGCACCACGATCCTGGCGCCGCGGTCCACCGCCATGTCCACGTCACAGAACACCTCGAGCGAGCCATAGGACTTGGACAGGCCCCGCGCGGATAGCGGGGTCTTGCCGCACGGCGCGGGCTCGGGGAAGCGCAGCTTTGCCACCTTCTGCCCGCGCCGCTCCTCGGCCACCCCGGCCAGCAGCCGCTGGGCGCGGCGCTCCATCCCCTGTGCGGCCTTGGCCTTGGTTGCCTTGGCGCGCATCTTGTCGGCCTGCGCCTGCAGCGCGGCCGCCTGACGGCGGGCCCCGGCCGCCTCCCGGTGGCGCCGCCGCGCGTCGGTCTCGCGCTGGTCCAGGTAGGTCTTCCAGCCGACGTTGTAGATGTCCAAGGTGGTCCGCTCGGCGTCGAGGTGGAAAACCTTGTTCACCACCGCTTCGAGCAGCGCGGAGTTGTGGCTGATGACCATCAGGCCGCCGCGGAAGGACTTCAGGTGGTCGCGCAGCCAGGTGGTGGAGTCGGCGTCCAGGTGGTTGGTGGGCTCGTCGAGCAGCAGGGTCTGCGCCCCGGAGAACAGGATCCTGGCCAGCTCCACCCGCCGCCGCTGCCCGCCCGACAGGGTTTGCAGTGGCTGGGACAGCACCCGGCCAGGCAGCCCCAGGCTGGCGGCGATCGACGCGGCCTCGGCCTCGGCCGCGTAACCGCCGAGGCCGTGCAGCCGTTCCTCGGCGTTGCTATAGCGGCGCACGGCCGCGTCCCTGCGGGCCGGGTCCGGGTCGGCCATCTGCTTCTCCGCATCGCGCATCGCGGCCCTGACCTCGTCGAGGCCACGGGCGGAAAGCACCCGGTCCACGGCCAGGCCGGTCAGGTCACCGGCCCGCGAGTCCTGGGGCAGGTAGCCGATCGTGCCGGTGCGGCGCACTGTGCCGTCGGCGGGCAGCGCCTCCCCAGCCAGCACGCGGGCCAGCGTGGTCTTGCCCGCCCCGTTCCGCCCGACCAGGCCGATCTTGTCGCCAGGGGCAATCTGGAAGCTCGCCGCCTCGAGCAGCAACTCCGCGCCCGCGCGCAGTTCGAGGCCGCCTGCCACAATCACGAGAACCCACTCCCCGCGCCTTATCCGGTGTCTGTCCCAGGCAGCCCCGCATCCGGGGCGCGGTATCACGGCAGCAGTGACAACGGGAGCGACGGCACGCGGCAAGCGTACCCGACGCCCCCCAGGCCACGCGAAGCCATAACCGGCCGATTCCGTCGGCCAGGAGGGCCGCTCTCCCGGGCCAGCCACCGGGGGGTTCCGGGGGGTCGCTCCCCCGGGCCAGCACTTCCCCCCTCCGACCTCCCCCAGCGGGGGATGTGGCCGTCCGCCGCGCCTGCCTACGGTGGCGGTTCACCGAGCGCCCGGAACCGCGGGGCGGAGGCGAGGACCACGACCATGCCGGACAAGCTCATGCGGCTGTGGCGGCACGACCAGCCAGAGCCGCGGCGGCCGGTGATGCTCGCGATCGCCGGCGACAGTGCCGCGGGCAAGACCACGCTCACCAGGGGCATCGCCGAGACCCTGGGCGCGGACCGGGCGACCGCGCTGTGCGTGGACGACTACCACCGCTATGACCGGGCGCAGCGCAGGGACGTGCCATTCACCGTGCTCCACCCGGACTGCAACTACATCGAGGTGATGGAGCAGCACCTGCAACTGCTGGCGCTCGGCCGGCCCATACTCAAGCCGGTCTACGACCACTCCACCGGTGAGCTGGTCCGCCCGGTGCTCGTTGAGCCGCGCGACTTCGTGATCGTGGAAGGCCTGCTCCCGCTGCACACCAAGCTGGCCCGCGCCTGCTTCGACATCACCGTCTACCTGGACCCGCCCGAGGAGATCCGGCGGAAGTGGAAGATCCGCAGGGACTGCGCCGAGCGCGGCTACACCCCCGATGCGGTGCTGGCCGAACTGGACCGCCGTGAGCCGGACTCCGCGGCATTCATCCGGCCGCAGCGGCAGTGGGCCGACATCGCGCTCAGGTTCGCGCCGGTGGCCGGGCACGCCGCCCGGCCGGGCGGCGACGATGGCTCGCTGTCCGCGGAGATCCTGCTCCGCCCAACCATCGGGCACCCCGACCTGTCCCACGTGCTCACCGACGACGACCGGCGCACGGTGCACCTGAAGCTGATCAGGGACGCTGGCCGCCCGGTGGACGCGCTGCACGTGCACGGGCACGCGCCACGGGAGGACAGCCGGATCGTGGAAAAGGCGATCTGGGAACAGCTTTCCTTCGACAACGGCACGGTGCTGCCAGACATGCTGGGCCAGTACGCTCCGGGCAAGCGCAACGAGGCGCTGGCCATCGCCCAGTTGCTGCTGCTGTGGCACCTGCTCGAAGCCAGGGGCTGACCAGCGCATGGCAATGACGGGTACCTTTCCTGGCATGAACGGCCAGTCCCCGATGCGGCTGGTGATCGTCGACGACCACCAGATGGTCCTCGACGGCCTCAAGGCCATGCTCCGGCCCTACGCCGCCCAGGTGGAGGTGACCGGCGAAGCCAGCGACCCCGGCGAGGCGGTCAGCCTGGTCGCCCGGCTGGCGCCGGACGCGGTGCTGCTCGATGTCCGGCTGCGCGGCGCGTCCGGGCTTGACCTGTGCTCGGACATCCTGGCCGCCTGCCCGGCGACCAAGGTCGTGTTCCTCACCGTCTACGACGACGAGCAGTACCTCTACCAAGCGCTGCGGGTCGGCGCGGCGGGGTTCCTGCTCAAGCGGATCCGCGGCGGCGAGCTTGTCGAGTACCTGCGGCGCATCGGCGACGGCGAGGTGCTCATCGACCCGTCGCTGGCCGGACGGGTGGCGCTGTCCGCGGCCCGGCTGCACAGCGGCGAGTTCTGGCCCGGCGCGCACCTCGGGCTCACCCAGCGGGAGAGCGAGGTGCTTTCGCTGCTGGTGGCCGGGCTGTCCAATCGCGCGATCGCGGCCAAGCTGGTGGTCAGCGAGGAGACGGTCAAGACCCACTCGCGGGGCATCTACCGCAAGCTCGGCGTGTCCGACCGGGCCGCGGCGGTCACCGTGGCGCTGCGCGAGGGCGTGTTCCATTGACCAGCGGCCGGCCCGGCGGCCGCCGGCCTGGCGGCGGGCGGCTTAACGGCGGCAGGCTGAACGGCGTCGACGCCGAGCGCGAGGTGCAGTTGCTGTTCCGGGTCATCGACACCATCTCGGCCGGCCTGGACCTGCACCGGATCCTGCAGGGCGTGGCCACTCTGGTGACCGAGACCACCGAGACCGACGTGTGCTTCGTGCACCTGCTCGACGAGCGGGGCCGGGCGCTCCGGCTGCACGGCGCGACCCCGCCGTTCGACGGCCTGGTCGGAAAGATCGAGCTCGCGGTCGGTGAGGGGGTGTCGGGGTGGGTCGCCGAGCACGGCGAGCCCGTGGTCATCACCGACGACAAGACCGCCGACCCCCGCTACCTTTACATCCCCGCGCTGCGCGGCGAGGAGTTCACCTCGATGCTGTCGGTGCCCATCGTGACCCCGCTCGGGCACCTGGTGGGCGTGCTCAACGTGCACACCAGGGCCAAGCGCGAGTTCACCGGGGCCGACGTGGAACTGCTGCGCTCGGTGGCAGGCCTGGTCGCGGGCGCGATCGAGAACGCCAGGCTGCACCGCCGGCTGGCCGAGCGGGAGGAGGCGCTGGAAAGCTTCGCCGAGCGGATCGTCGAATGGCAGGAGCGGGAGAGCCGCCGCCTGGCCGGGGAGATCCACGACGGGATCAGCCAGCGGATCGTCAGCCTGTTCTTCCACCTGTCCGCCGCGGCCGACACGATCGCCGCCGACCCCGAGGTCGCGGCGGAGCAGGTCGCGGCGGCGCAGGAACTGGCCGCCGCGGCGCTGGACGAGACCAGGTCGGCGATCGCTGGGCTGCGCCCGCCGGTGCTTGACGACCTGGGGCTGGCGGCGAGCCTGGAAAGCCTCGGCCACTCCTTCCCCGGCCTGGATGTCCAGATTGAGGCCGACGACCTGCGGATGGCCGGGCACGTGGAGACCGCCGTATACCGGACGGCTCAGGAGGCGCTGCAGAACGTGGCCAAGCACGCCGGCGCCGAGTCGGTGCGGATCCGGCTGACCAGGCAGGCCGGGCGTGCCGTGCTCGAGGTCAGCGACGACGGCTCCGGGTTCGACCCAGGATCGGTCCAGCACCCAGCGGGGGACGCGATGGCCCCGACGGGCCTTGGCCTGTCGGGCATGCGCGAACGCGCCGAATTGCTCGGCGGCACGCTGGAACTCACCAGCGCCCCCGGCCGCGGCACCACCGTGAAGCTGGCCGTCCCGTTCACTGCCGGTGCTGGCCTGGGGGGACGACCCCCCTGGAACCCCCCGATGGCCTAAGGTCCCGTTCCTCCGTCACTGGGCCTCAGGCCCTCTGAGCCCGGGACCAGCCCTCCCCGGAACACCCGGCTTGCCCGCACGTCCGCAGTGCTGATCTCCATCAGGTCGCCCCTGGCGATCACTCCCCCGGCGGCGACGAGGCGCCGCGCCTGGCGCAGCCGCAGCCGGTCGATCGCGTTGCGGATGCTGCGGGCGTTGGCGAACCTGGGCTGGGCCATCCGCAGCCGCACGTACTCGGCGAACGCCTCCCTGGCGCCGTCGTCCATCCGGTACTGCTCCCGGTCCAGCATCGTGTCCGCGATCCGCAGCAGCTCCTCCAGGGTGAAGTCGGGGAAGTCGATGTGGTGCGCGATCCGGGAGGCCATGCCCGGGTTGGACCGGAAGAACACATCCATCCGGTCGGCGTAGCCGGCCAGGATGACCACCAGGTCCTCGCGCTGCGCCTCCATCACCTGGAGCAGGATCTCGATGGCCTCCTGGCCGTAGTCCCGCTCGTTCTCCGGCCGGTACAGGTAATAGGCCTCGTCGATGAGCAGGACGCCGCCCATGGCGCGCTTGAGCACCTCTTTGGTCTTCGGCGCGGTGTGGCCCACGTACTGGCCGACCAGGTCGTCCCGGGTCACGCTGACGAGTTGCCCGGTGCGCAGGTATCCCAGCTCCTTGAGCAGCTCACCCATGTGCGTCGCTAGCGTCGTTTTCCCGGTTCCGGGGCTGCCCGTAAAGCACATATGCAGGCTCGGCCGCGACGACGCGAGGCCGAAACCCTGCCTCAGCCGGTCGACAAGCAGCAACGCGGCGATCTCCCGTACCCGGTCCTTGACCGGCGCCAGCCCAACAAAATCGTCATTGAGCCGGTCCAGCAACCTCGACATGCGCAGGGCCTGTTCCTGCGAACTCAGATCGACTTTGGCGTCCGCGGGCAGCGGCGCGGGGTCCACGCCGCGCTCATCTGGTTCCGCGGCCGGCCCGCTATCCCCTGGCCGCGGCATGGCGAACCCGCGCGGCGCGGGCTGGGCTGGGGTGCCCATCAGCCGGCCCGCGCCCCGTTCTGTCCCGAAGAGCCTTCTGCATAACGATCGCCCCGTGGCCGGTCGGCGGCGTAGGGGTGCAGCGTGTACCGGACCTGGCGGCCCGCGGACTCCTGCCGGTTCAGCCGGAACCCCGGCTCGGCCGTGGGCCTGCCGACGATGAACGACAGCGCCGTGGTCTGGCGGCCCAGGCTCGCGTCATAGGCGGTCACCCGGATGTAGTGATCGGGGTACTGGGCCCGGCAGGCGCAGACCTCCTGCATCGCCCCCGCGGGGTCGGCCAGGCCGAACATCGGCAGCCCCCACATCTCCCAGAGCACGTTGCGCGGGTGCGGGTCGTCGGTGAACTCGACCGCCACCGCCCACCCCCTGGCCTGCGCGTAGCCGATCTGGGCGGCGATCTCGTCGTCGGTGAAGTCAGGAAGATAAGAGAACGTGCCCTGGGTGATCCGCATAGCTG
>Ga0318563_10000725_pt1 | contig 13575 bp, 13 predicted proteins | sample GRESIP066b5f19_FD_203689 | JGI IMG/M metagenome (GOLD analysis project Ga0318563, IMG submission 203689) | Tropical soil microbial communities from Luquillo Experimental Forest, Puerto Rico - GRE.SIPMG.066b5f19 | ecosystem: Environmental > Terrestrial > Soil > Tropical forest > Bulk soil... | reverse complement strand
GCCGACCTGATAAAAGTAAACCTGTCCGCCGACTAGCGGCTGGCCGTTCTGGTCTATAAACTGCTGTTTGCCGTTTGGAAGATTGGCGCCTGGCATCAATGACCTTTGAGCATGCTTTGAGTGTTGCCGGGATTATCTGGGGCTATCAGTTCTGGCTTGGCTGGCGCGAAGCATCACTGGCCCGAAGGCGGGGAGAAAAGATTGTTTTTGGCGATGACGGCGCCGGGGATACCATATCGCCGCAAAGCCTCGGAATTGGCCAGCAAATTATAGAGGGTCGCTTCACTAGGGTTCGCTGATTTTTGCGCGCCCCTAAGCGCCATATTACGGTAGATATTGCTTTTTAAAATTGATCCGCCAATGTGCCCCGCAGCTAATAGGCCGCCAACGCTGGCCGCAGCTTTGGGGATTTCTTCAGGATTGGCGATGGCAAGGCCGCCAGCGCCGCCGGCTCCCACTGTTTCTAGCAGCCGGTAGAGTAAGAGGCGTTCCGCCGTAGTGCTGCTAGGAGATTCCTTGAGGAATTGCTGGCCTATATCCGCCAGCTCACCGATATCGCCCGCCCCAGTGTAGGCCATGTCCTTGTAGGATTTGCGGACTGCATTGAGCAGAAGCGGGGGACTTATTTCGCCCTCGATTCCGGCCTTAGACGCCAATTCCTGCACCGTCCGCATATTCTTCCATTGGCGGTTGGTCTGATTGAGAAGGGCCTGATCTTCCGGCGTTGCGGATCTGGTGAGCGCGCCGGATAGAGCGTCTTCAACTTTGCGGGCATAGAAGCGAATATTGGGATTTGAACTTTCCGTTGCCTTATCGAGCGGTGATCCTTTGGATGTTAGCGCCTTGTAGGCATCTCCGCTTATGGTGCCGTCATCGCCAACCTTGCCGAGAATATTGTCCATCTGCTGTTTGATGGGCGCGAATTCTTGCGGCGTGATGACTTGCTGCGCCTCGGTTTCGACCTTCCCAAGATCATTTACGAATTCGTCATCAGCCATGACGTTCGTGCGGGCCTTGATGGTGTTATATGTGTTACCGAGATCGGTTCGCGCTTTGCTCATAACCTGAGGCGTGAGATTGTCGGCATCTTGGCCCATGGTCTTGGCAACGGCGCGGGTGAAGGCGGTTCGCTGTTCTGCGTTCTGCGCTTCAAGACCTGATAGTGGCATCTTACCGATGGCCGAATCCGCCAACTTGGCGAAGGGACTTTCGCTGATCTGACTCCCGCGGATCGGGATGCCATATTTGTTAACTGCGGCTTCTGCCAACGCGGCACGGGCCGGATTCATGGTCCCCCCAAACAGGGAATTCGATATTTTGCCTCCTAGCCCCCTAGCAATCGGGATCCCGGCATTGAGGACACCGCCGAATTCCGCGCCTTCCTTGACTTGCTGGCCTATATCCTCATCGGATGCGCCGGACGTTGCCGCCGCCGCCGCGCCGCCCTGTAAGGCCCCAGAAGTGGCGCGGGAGGCTAGTTGGGCAAGTTTGTTTCCCTTGGTAGCTCCGGCCAGGAAATCCACCAGTGGAACCGCACCGGCCGCGCGAACCGCACCCGCAGCGGGAGCAAGCAGTTCGCCGCCGGCCGCCAAAAGCGGCAGCGAGCCGGTAATCTGGCCGCCGATCCTGCCGACATTGGCCGCAGTATTGTCGCCGTAATCCTGCGCGAATTGGTTGCGAGCCGCTACATTATGGGCGTGGGCCTGTTCTGCGCTTGGCAGCAAGCCACCCAAGGTGACTGGGCCAATTTGCCTGTCAACCCATTGGGCAATCGGATCAGCGCTGGAAATAACATCTTGCAATCCCTGTCTGACACCTTCCGAGGCGGATTGCAGAATGCCGGGACTTGCAGGGGCGGATTTCGGTGCGGGGCGCCCTGAAGCGGATTTTGATGCAGGAACGGCTTTTGATGGAGCCGCATACTGGCTGCCAATGGTGTTCAGCAACTCATCGTCCGACACATTGGATTGCGCAGTCTGCGAGCTGCCGATGGTGTTCAGAAGATCGTCATCGGAGACATTTGCCATTTTCGCCGCGATTACCTGCCGCCTGCCTTTAGGCGCAAACGAGATATGAACATGATCGCCGCCGTCCTCAATCTGGTCGAAGGGGATTCCGCTTTGCGCCAGTTTGGCTGCTGCGGTCCTGGTGTCCATGCCCTTGGGAACGAAATCGAAAGCTTGGCCAGTGAGGTGAGCCGAGTTGGGAACGCCTCCGACCGCTGCATTCTTATCCGGTGAGCGCAAGCCGGATGTGATCTGGACTTGCGTGCCCAACAGATTGCCGAGATAGCCCGCAGGATCGGCCTGCCAGTCATTACTGTCCACCGATCCAGCCCTGTTGCTTGGAATATAGAGCATCTTGGTGCAATTTATTCTTCTGGGCGCTGCTCATGCCGGCGATAAGTTTTTGCTGCTCATCCTTGGTGAGATACTGGAATTGGAATAGCCGTGGATCGAAATGCCGGTTGAATTCCGTCGAGAACTTGCCGTAATCCTGCGTCCCGGTCTGTTCCTTGAATTGCTGCCATGCGCGACTCTTTGTCTGGATAGCGTCCTCATTGCCCTGTAGCAGCGAGATGATGCCCTTGTTGCCAAGTTTTGATAGTGCGGAATTCGGGCTGGTACTGATTGTGGATTCGAGCTGGAAATTTGCCCCCGTCCCGCCAAGCTGTTGAAATTGGCTCTGAGCAAGTTGCTGCGCCATTTTCTCGAATTCGTTCTGAGCGGCACGGGCATCTGTACCAACACCTTGTAAATGAAGCCCCGGCACGGATTGAATGAGCCGATTAACCGCAGACATGGCCTCGTTCGTCCATTTTGCGCCTGGGCCTGGTGTAAATCGTTCCAACGTTGCATTAAGATTAGAAAGAAGGCCCTTATTCGTAGTGACCTGATCGGCGCGATTCGTAAGCGCAGTTCCCATGCCGGCATAGGCTAGCATGGTTTGTTCATATCCGGGCGCATATGCCGATTGCTTGCCGGCGATATTGCTTGCTGGCGCGGCCTGCGGCGCGGCCTGCGGCGCAGACGGCTGTCCATTGGGTGCGTTGCCCGGTGTTCCACCGTAAATGCTCTGCAATTTCTGGCGATATTCTTGCTCGTATGGATTTTGCGGCGGCGCCCCGACGAATTGCGGCTTTCCATCGGGGCCAATGACGGTCGTGGTCGGGCCAGCTTGGGGAGGTGCAGAGGGCCCGACTTGCTGGACTTGTCCATATTGTGGGAATGAATAAGGTGCCATGCCGCCGCCCGGCGTCGTTTGCATGCTGGGAGTTGGCATCAAGGAATCAATTTGCTTCGACTTATCCTGGACCCGAACAAGCATCTGGCGAGCCCAATCCGGAACTTTCGCTTCGTTGACCTGACCGTTGGGAAAGCGCGGCAATGTCGAATAAACTTGTGCCTGCCAGGGGAAATCGCCCAAGCCCATCATCCCGGCATGGGAAAGCGAGTACGCTATATCCCCGGAAGTCGCCTTTGAATCATTGGCGGCATATGGCGCGAGATACCCAGCTAACGCGTCGAAATGAGCTTTGGCAAGAGAAAGTTGCGATGCCTGATTCTGAATAGACTGCTGTCGCAATGCCTGTGCCTGATGATAAGCCTCCATCAATCCATAAGAAACCTCCGGATGCTGGGCGATTAGACCCGGTATCTTGCTGCTATCGAAATTCCCCTCTGAATCGACCGCCTCTTTTGCAATTTCGCTTAGGCCCAAATTAGTCTGGAACTGCTGCTGGAACAGCCTGTTCTGGTTCTGAATATTCTGGAGATTGGCATAGCCGGTCAGCGTATCCAGAGGATTTCGCGGCTTGGGATAAAGGTCAGAAATATCGGCCATGATGAGCGCCTTATGGGATCATCGAGAGATTGGAATAATCAAATCCCGTACTGGCCCCGCCAGTGCCGAGCGCGGAAGCAGAATTATTTGCGCCGCTTAAATAGTAAGACAACGGCGGCGCGCCGAGGCCATTATTGAACGCGTTGCCTGCTCCCAGCGTGCCAGAAGCCAGGGCATTTCCTTGCGCCTGAAGGCTGCTGGAAACATTCTGCCCAGTCTGAGCACCAACGCCCGCAATCGCTGCGCCAGCGCCATAGCCGGTATTGGCAGAATTCTGGAGCGCGCCCACATAATTATTCCAATTAGAATTAGCGAGGCCAGTTGCATAATTCGCAGCGCCCTTGAGCGCTGCGCCGCTGTCTGCAAGCCCCCGCGCCGCCATGCCGTTCTGAACCGACTTAAGCCCCTGTCCCAATGTGAACTGATAGCCGGGAAGATTTTCGAGCGCCGATTGCATGGATGCAGTATTGCCGCCGACACCCAACAGCCCGTTAAGTGTATTATAAGCGCCTAAGCCGCCTTGGACATATGGGTTCAGCAACTGCTGATTCTGATTGTAAATCTGCATCTGGGCGTTGGTGGCGTTCTGCGCCCCCTGCGCCTGTTGGCTCCCGCCAAAAAGCGAAGTCCCGACATTGACGCCCGTTCCGATAATGGCAGCGGACGAACCAAGCGCGGCTGCCGATCCAATCGCACCAGCGCCTATAGCAGCACCAATTCCCATGTCAGGCTCCTAGTTCCACACGATACAACTTGCCGAAATCTTCCGCGCCGAGTCGTTTATAAAGTGACCCCATGCGATTGCCATTACCACGAATTCCGGCCCGCATGAAAATCTCATAAACGCCCCTTTCCTTTAGTTTTTTCGCTGCTGCGCGTTGCAGTTTCAACCCAAGACCGGGAAAGGAGCTATCCGAATAGAATGCGGTATGCTGGGCGCTCAGCCGGGCCTCCGCTTCGAGCGAAGGCGAAATCAAGGTCATCAAATATCCGAATGGCCGGCCATTTGATCTTGCAATCAGAATTTGCATATAACCTTCCTCATACAATTTCCGCATTTGAGGAATGTTCGTATCCAGCCAACTGTCGGGATTTTCGTCAATTTTCAACCAATGATCTCGGAACAGGTGCGCGCATTCGCTCTCCCAGCGCTGGAATGACTCTTCTTCGATGATGACTGATTGCGATTTTACGGGTGTTCTCGCCAGATCACTGAACATGGCATGGGCAGCCTGCGCCGCCACTTTGTTGATTCCTCTCATATTAGCCCCGACATAGCGGGTTAAAGCCGGAAAATTGATCTGGACATTCGTTTCATTCCACTGCCGCCACCAATCCCGATCATGACCATATGGCAGGCAGAACTCGAATATTTCCCCGCAAGTGATTTCATCGGACAGATCGGCATAACGTACCGATTTCACCAGTGGCATCCGGCCTTCCACCTGATCGAGTTTGCAGTCCAACTTTACCAGCCCTCTGCGGATTTCAGCCAGATTTTCCAGGCCGATCCGGGACAGGCTTTCAATCACTGCGTCCACCGGCCGACGCACTGTCACCACCCTAATGTCGGGCGCATATTTCAGAAGCAGCCGCCAGAACGGTGCCCCCGCCGTTTCGCATGTGCCGAATTTATCCAGGGCTAGCCAGTTTTTTATGTCATCCAATGAACGCATGTAGCGCAACTGATCATGGCCACATTCCCATTCCCGATAGGACAGAAATTTGGATAACCAGGCAGAACGTGAGCGGGGAAGGGATAAGACGACAAAATGGCTCATGTTTTGATCGCGTAAACGATGGCGGCATAGGGCGGCACGAAATTAACCGGAGAACCGGAGCCAGTATTATTGATGGTAATGCCGGTTGTGCTTGATCCCGTCGTGCCCCCGGTCGTGACCGCGCCTGCCGCGGCTCCTGCGGTATTGGTGGACGATGCGGCGAAGTCGGTATGGGTATGGCCTGGGTCGGTTATGGTGTGGGTGTGAGACGGCAACTGCGCTACCGAGAGCGTGAAATTGGTTGCGCCGCCAAGAGTGGCAAACCCGAAATTCCCCGCCCCCACCAAAAACCTGTTCTGCAAATTCGGTACATTGAAAGTGCTAACACCATCCCCCGGGCCCCATGTTGTCCCGATGATGGCATAGAGCGCCGCATAGATGGTGCGCGAAACCGCCGTGCCGTCACATACCAGCCAACCAGTCGGAAGCACGGCAGAACCGAATGCCATTATCATTCCCGACGGGCTGGTATTGCCGCCAGACGATGCTCCGGTCCTGAGCCAGAGACTTATCAGCAGCCGATACCATGGCTGGCCGATGCGATAGCCTGTCTCCGGGCTGGTGATCGGCGCGGTGATCTGCGGAAAGCCCTGAAGATTGCCGGCGCCGCTCATGTCTGGTGTTCGACCAAATCCACATAGACGCCGTTGAGGGCCGTCTTGACCGGGGCAGACCAGGACAGTTCATAAACCCGATCACGCGCCATGCCGAGCCTGTTCCACTGGACCGAAGTGCGATAGTTGCCTGTATTGCCCAGAGTCTGGATAACAGCATCTCCATAAGAACGCCCTGCATCGTCGGAACATCTCAGGGAAACAGAACAGGTGTCATTCGTGGAAGTGACCATTTCGTTGCCCACCTCAAAGGCTGCGATGAGGTTGCGGTGCGTCAGGCGCTTATTCTCATTGACCGTGTGAGGAAAAGACCGGATACGAACGACTGGCATTCCATTGTCAAGATAGGTGTCAAGATCAAGGTTGTAGATATCTCCGTTCTGATAGTCCCCGACCATGATATTGTTGTTGAAAACGCAGGCACAGTTGGCGCGCCATCTGTGCTGATTTCCGTTGGTGTCGATCCATGACCGCTTGTGCCAGGCGTTTTCGGCAATATCGAAGACCCAGGTCACATCCTGGGACGGGAAATTCAGCACATAAAAGGCGTGGCCCTCTTGGAAATAGGTGAATCCGATGGCGTCGGACTTGACCGCATAGGAAGTGATTTCATTGTCGATTGCCTTGGTGGAAACCGGCGCCGCGTTATATTGCGCGCCGCGATAGACCACGGAATTTCCGAAATTGTCCTGTCCCAGCCAGTAAAGCGCCAGATCGTATTTGGCGATGGAGCCGACCGCGGCACAACCATGCTCGACAAATGCACCCGGCATGGCTTGGAAGGCAAAATCAGCCGCCCCGGAATCGAACCAAACCTCTGTCGTAGCCGTTCCGATCAGCCATATTTCCCGGTGCATCACGGCAAGCCCGACCATAGGGTCGTTACCACCGGTTTTCTTCATCACATCCAGCGGGTCGAATCCAATCCCGGTCGTGAGCATGGTATAGGTGACATTGGAAAGGGTGAAAAAAGCTCCCTGCCCATCGGTACGGGAGAACAGCAAGTAAGTATCGAGATAATCGACCCGGTTGGCCGGGTAGAAGTTTGTTGCTGAAATCATGCCAAAGGTAAAAGCCGGATTGGTCAGATCGATACAGAACCCTTCCTGGGTGCCGTCCACGATCACGCAAGTCAGGCTGTTATCCTTGATCGAGACAAACCCGCTATAGCTGTTGATCTGTCCAAGGAACGTGAAGCCATAGGAATCGGTTACCAGATAGACATTGTTCCCAACCACCGTGAAAGTCGCCCCATTCGAGGCGGTATAAGTCGCGCGAACCCCGCTTACGACTGGCGCGGTAGCGATGAAGGAAAGCCCCGGCGTTGGATAAAGTGTGAATGGAAACGGCGAATCGGGCGGGTTGCGTTCCGGGTATAGATTGACGCAGCGCTGCGCTTCCGAGATCAAGGAGCGGGATTCATAGGAACCGAGAATAAGCGGGATCTGCATTAGCGCGAACACATTTGCGGTTGATTTTTATATGAGTTGCACTGTTGCGGCGCCTTTCCGGCTGACACGGAATAAATCATCCATCCTATGACTATGGCCCAAAATAAATACCAAACACCCACCAGGAAATTGACTAGCTCACGCATGGTTTTTCCATCACGTGGCGCTTGGCATGTTCCATCATGCCACCGCCGTTGATTTTCAGGATGATATCGAAATACTCCGCGAGCTGGAAAAATTGTTCCGCGCCCTTGGCTTCCGCAACCCATGTGCGGGTTGTATCGAAGGTTTTGCCGCCGACCACTTCGTTTCCCTCGATTTTTCCGCCCCAGTTGACAGTTAGGCATTCCACCTTCGACCAGTCGTCGTCTACTGCGGCGTGATGCTTGCCATCCATGAAACAGCCGTCCCAGCCCCAATACTCGAAGTCGGTATAGCCAAGCCGATGCATCAGCCATGTTGCCGTCAAGGTCACGGAACAGCATAGCGCGATGCGGGAACGGTCGTGGGCATCATAATCGCGCATATGCCAAACCCGCACATCGCGGTGCTTGAGTTTGCGGAACACCTTGGGATGGCATTTGGAGGCGATCAGATAGGTAGTGTTTTCAGGCACCCAGTCCGGAATCAGGTCCGCAACTTCCATCTGCGGATCACAGGCGGCGAAGTAGGTCGGTGACAGTCCCTGTTTTACAAACAATCGCAGGGCGCTATTCAAGGCTAGAGTCGGCCCGTCAATGGACCAAAGGTCCACCTTGGCGGCGCTTGGCCCTCCGGCTATGATGGTGAGCTTGCGGCGCTCCACCGCTTCCGGCAATCCCAACTTGAGACTATCCGCGATATGCCGATTGCAAACTTCATCCGGCAACGGGGTAATATACTCAAATCCGGTGATGATCGACCCAGGCGGGATTTCCTCCCCCGCCTGGATAATGGGTGCTTCCAGCATTATTGCGCCAGCCACGCGGTCTTGGACACGGCACGGAAGATGATGGATTTGTTCTTGGTCAGTGCGAAAGAGGTATTCGTGGTTGCCGCGCTGATCTTGGCGCCGACTGCCGGATATACCTTGTTGCCATGCGAGGCCGCATTGGCAACGGTGACATAAAGCCCGGTCGAGGCCGCTGGCAGGATCACGCCCTTGCTGGAATTGGTCGTGGCGACAGTGACGATGGCATATTGCGAGGTAATTGCCGTGGCATTGCCCTGCGTAGCGCCGGCCGCAGTCAGAAGCTGCGGTGTGACCGAGAGCGTACCTGAAAAGGTCTGCCCGGCTGCGGTCAGGGCTTGCGGAGTGCCGAAGCCAGTCAAGTTGTTGCAGACCGTGATGATCTGATTGATGAGTTCGCCGGCAAACAGCCGGAATCCGGTAATCTGTGAAGGGATAGCGGCCATTGCTTTTCTCCAGGGGCGGAAATGGATTTATCAGGCGCAGCCCCGCAAGAGCCCAATAAATGTAATTCAAGTGAACCCTAGTACACGTAATCACCAAAGATATTATATTTCCGCCCCTGGTTGAGCCCGGCTGGCATCCTGAGGCGTGGAACCGCTGCGTTCATGTTGCGGATCACGTTCAGACTATCTTCGGCCAAGGCCACAAGGGAAGGATCGGGAGGCAGTTGGTACATTGTCCGCACCCGGCATCCAAGGCTGTAGCGCAATGCCCCATAATACTGGCTTGGCAGGTTGATCGGATTGGCGAGATTGGAGAACTGCGAAAGCTGGACCTTTGCCAGCACATGCAATTCATAGAGCGTCTGCGGGATGACCGGCCAGGGATAGATTATGCCAAGCGGAAACTGCGGATCATAGAATATGAACTGCGGAATTGTCATGAGCTGCTTGAGCCCGATGCGGGAATAATCCTCACGGGAATTCAGCAGATTTAGAGGATAGTCGATCTGGTTTGGCGCCGAGGCCGTGACGATCTGGCGGAAGAAATTGCCATCCTCCAGCCTGTCCGGGCGCTGCATGGCCCCGGTGTCGATATTGCCGCCGGGGCCGATGGTATAGCTTTTGGCCCCCGTCGAGAGGATGGAATATTCCTGCAACGAATAGATCAGCCATCTTTTCGATACCCATTCCCCCAGCATGATATTGAGCGTGTCGAAGCAATCGTTGGTATCCTCGGCGTTTGCGCTCTGTCCGACACCCAACACGCCGGTATCTTTCAAGACCAGCCGGATGATATCTGCCGGTGTCGTGACCGTCATGGTGTCACCGTGAAGGTCGAGATGTTCGAGATCAGATGCATCGGCGTCGCGTCAGTGTAAAGCACGCGCGCCTGCCATACCCCGGTGATGTTCAAATCCCCGTTCTGGAAAGTGTACTGCGCATATTGATTGGCGAGGAATGTGCCCAAGGCAGTCGAGATGTTGACATTCGGTGCCGTTGCGCTCTTGGTCAGCACCGTCCCATCCGGCTTGGTGAATTGGATCTGCAGGACCGTGAAAGCCGATAGATTGAAGGATGTATTGAATACGCAGGCAATGCCATATTCGCCTTGATTGACGGTGATGACTGTCACGGCACGGTGCCTTCCATTGGGATAGGAGCGCTCGTTATCTGGCCCGAGAGCGGAATGGGGTATTTGTTGGCGATAACCGCGAGGGGTATCCGGCCGGAAATCAGGCCCGTCATTGCCACCGGGCCGCTGTTCATATTAGCGGCGACGGGGATGGGAAGCTTGTTCATGATGGTGATGAGTGGAACGGTCACGAAATCTAAAGTCGGAAAGTAGGGTATGGCTGTGCCGGTTGTCGCCACGGATTGGAGTGCGACAGATGCATTGGCCCTGGTGAATGCCGCCGCCGCTCCGGTTGCGGAAACGGCGCCAAGAGGCGCGGTGATCGGAAATGAAACTGCCGCGCCTGTAGCTGTAGCGGCGACTAGATTGACGTTCTGCAATTGATTGAGAAACGCAGCCGCCGCGCCTGTGGCCGACGCAGCGACGAGATTTACATTGGTGCCGCTGGAATTCGCGGTAATCGCATCGACAATTATTGCATTGAAACTCACACTGTTGACGGAAAAACTTGCTGTCACCCCGCTTTGGGTCGACGTGACGCCTTCGTAATTGGCGCCTATGCCGGCAAAATTTGTCGCGCCGCCATTGTTGATAAAATCAAGCGCCGTCCAGGATGATGTCCAACTGGTTAAATTCGCATTAGTACGTGTGAAACATCCCGCGACAAAAATAAAATCATCTGCCTGGCTGGTGGAAAAAGTCGGCGCAAGTGGAAGCCCAGCACTGCCGGATGGATTGGTCGTGACCGCCGTGAGGCTTCCGTTGGTATCCCACGGAGCAGATGTATTCGCGCCATTGACACCGAACGCCATGAGGGCGGCGTCGTCAATACTGCTCGCCAACGTTACAGTAATGACTTTTGAGATTAAGGCGCCGGAAGCGAGTGCCCACCAGACTTCATAGCCATAGCCGGTGCCTCTGATCGTGCCAAGCGTTTGTGACCGGTTTGTAAAGCTAAGACCGGAAGCGGTAACGCTGGAAACGGCAACAGTACTGCTTGTCGTCGTGCCGTTGCAAATCAAAACGACGATGATGTCGTTCGTATTCGATGTGGTAAGTGTGACGGTGCCGGAATTTGTGCTGGAAAATTGGCCTGTTGCGTGGCCGTCAAGTGTGGGTGCTGCGGGCATTTTACTAGTTCAGTTGCAGGAGCGACGTGCCTACGCCATTGGCGGGCTGTACCAGGGTCAGCGTGCCAGAGGTCACAGATTGCGTGCCGCCGAACGAGCCGACATACACGCATTTATTGGATGCGCTTGCGTTATAGATCAGGCAGCCAACGGTGGAAATCGTGGCGCTTGTCCAATTGGGATTTGTGCCCCACTGCCAATAGGCCCCCGTCCCGGAGGTTGCCGGGGTAAGATTTTGTGCTGCGGTTAGGTCATATCCGCCGGCCGAATATCCTGTTCCCGTCACCTCATCGGAATTGCCGGTCAGGCTGGAATAGTTGGTTGTTGCCGCGCCATAAGTACCGGTTGGCGATACCTTGCCCAGCGCCACCTTGAAATCATGGCCCGTGGTTGCCGTGAAATTATGGATCGCCTGGGGCAGTTCGCCCTTGAACGAGGTCGGGAATGCGGTGGTGAAACCGGCCATGGCGTTACTCCGTTTTCATCGCGATTTCGCGCATGGTCAGAATATTCCTTGAAATCAGATCCTCGATCTGCTGGCGCATGTCGGGTTGGGTGAACAGATGCTCCCAGCGGGTCATTTCGGAAAGGTCGGCAATCTTGGAAGCGGCCTCCAGCGCGACACGCTTAAGCGTGGATGGCGATGAATAGACCGTGGCTTCCTGGAACGCCTCGCACAGCACCCGAAAAGCCAGCATTTTGAAGCTGGAAATTTCCTTGCGGGCCTTCTCCGTTGCGTCCGGCGCCGGCTCGCAGATCATTTTCAGCGTGATATTGGCCCAATCCGAGACGCTATGAACCCCGCCGTTGGTGACCATGGCGCGGTAGTTTCCAGCCTGGAATCCTGCCTCGACCGGCCTCATTTGGCACCTTTCTTGCTATCCTTGAGATGCAGAATGGGACGCTTTGGCGGTTGCGGCTTGGGTTCCGGCTTTTCCGGAGGTTTCGGTGCCGGAGCCGAAAAGTGGAAATTCTTCACGATCAATCCAATGGGCATTTGGTATGAGGGGCGGAGTTTCCCCCGCCCCTTCCTTTGGTTTAGATCTTATCGGGGACGATGCAGGCCCATTCTGGCCGCACGAACAACCACCCGAACAGGATATCCAGGCGATCTGCTGTCTGGTCGGTACCGATCACATACTGGGTGACCGCACGCATGGAGACGCCATCCATCTGCTCGCGTGCCGCCTTCACATTAGGCGGGATTTCCAGATCGGCGGTGACCATCGTGACCGCCTGGCGGGCATAGGCGAAGTTCATGCGGTAAGTCGCCGATGCCGGATTGACCAACAGCACCGCGCCGTTTGCCGTGGGAGACGCTGTTACGGTCTGATATTGTGCCGCTTGGCCGCTGACCGGCGGGACGATGGAAGGATAGATGGAGATCGAGGTTCCGCCCGATGCCATGGCCGCCGTCACCACAAACTGTTGCAGCTCGCCGGTGTCCTGCTTGGTGACACGATTGACGCGATTGCAGCCGGCCAGGGTGATGATATCGCCCTTTGCCAAAGTACCGGAACCTCCGGTTATGGTGACGGAGGCTCCTGTCTGCGTGCCGCCGCTGATGGTTGCCGCGCCATTATATGTGCCGCCGGTATGATTGACCGTGGTCTGGTCCATGAACCATTCGAAGTTCAAGGCATCATACATCTTGGCATTGCGGTATTGCCGGCTTATTTCCGTGGCGGGATTGAACAACCCGGACAAGCTTGAAACCGTGCGCGCCATGGTGAAGGGCGAGGTAATGATCTTGCGGTCGGAGACTTGCGCGGAATTGCTGTCCAGCTTGGCTCCGGCCGTCAGCCATGTCTCGGAAGTGGGAGAGATGATATTGCCGGACACGTCGGTATTGGAGACATAATTGCAGATGCCACCCTCCGCCCCGTTGACCACGGTACCGCTGAAGGCGCCCTGCGCTATGGTGACACCGGTCATGATGGTTGCCGCGACGTTGCCCGCGAGAACGTTAATCTTGGGCGCCAGGATGATTTCGGAATAATCATCCAAACTCATGGTCATATCGACACTGTTGAACGAGGTGTCCACATGGCGCTGGGTTGCCACGGTGATGGTGGTGGACTGTTCGTTGGTATCCTGGACCTGCAGGGACGGACCATCCGCCACAGTAAAGTCATTAGGCAGGCGGATCTTGAGTTGCTGGCCTATCTTGGCGCCGGTCTTGGCGAACTGGCTGTCATATTGCTTTTCGATATTACCGATGAAGGCATT
>Ga0318563_10000723_pt1 | contig 13587 bp, 8 predicted proteins | sample GRESIP066b5f19_FD_203689 | JGI IMG/M metagenome (GOLD analysis project Ga0318563, IMG submission 203689) | Tropical soil microbial communities from Luquillo Experimental Forest, Puerto Rico - GRE.SIPMG.066b5f19 | ecosystem: Environmental > Terrestrial > Soil > Tropical forest > Bulk soil... | reverse complement strand
AAAGGGAAGTCCTGGTCAGAAGCCGTCGCCTTCCGGGTTATCGCCGATCATATCCGGGCCATCGCATTTTGCATCGCTGACGGTCAGCTGCCATCCAATACCGGTGCAGGGTATGTGATCAGGAGGATCCTGAGACGAGCTGTCCGTTATTATTATTCCGGCCTGGAATATCGGCAACCTCTTCTGCACCTGCTGATTCCCCCGCTGGCAAGCCAATTTGAAACGGTATTTCCTGAACTGCAAAAACAGGCTGATTTTGTGGCTAAGGTGGTCGCAGAAGAGGAGGAGGCATTTTTGAGAACCCTCGACAAGGGGCTCAGAAAAATCGACGAAGTGATCAGTTCCCTTTCCTCCGGAAACCGGCAGACCGGAGTTATCAGCGGCCGCGAGGTTTTTGAGCTGTTTGATACCTATGGTTTTCCGCTGGATCTGACCAGGCTGATCGCTTCAGAAAGTCATCTGCTGGTCGATGAAGCTGGCTTTGACGCGGAGATGAAAAAACAGAAGGAGAGGTCACGGGCAGCAACAGCCGTAGATACGGAGGACTGGGTGGTGCTGGTTGAAAACCCCCTCCTGGAATTTGTAGGGTATGATTCAGTGGAGTCCAAAACAAAAATCGCCCGCTACCGCAAGATCAGGGCCAAGGGGAAAGAAGCCTACCAGCTGGTTCTGGAGGCAACCCCGTTCTATGCGGAAAGCGGCGGCCAGGTAGGTGATACCGGAATCCTTGAGTTTGATGGGGAGACCATCGAAGTGCTTGATACCAAAAAGGAAAACGATGTCATCGTACACTTCACAGGCAAGCTCCCGGCTGATCTCCAGGCAGAACTGCTCGCCAAGGTGGATCTCGGCAAAAGAAAGCGAACCGAAATCCACCATAGTGCAACCCACCTGCTGCATGCCGCCCTCCGCAGGGTGCTCGGAAACCACGTTACCCAAAAAGGATCGCTGGTGAATGCTGAGCACCTTCGTTTTGATTTCAGCCACTTTGCAAAACTCTCCGACGAGGATCTGAAACGGGTTGAGGAGCTGGTGAATGAAAAAATAAGGGACAATATTTTAGTGGTCATCCGGGAAATGCCCAGGGAAGAAGCCCTCCGGATGGGTGCCATGGCCCTGTTCGGTGAAAAGTACGGCAACCTGGTCAGGGTAGTGATCATGGATCAACGCTATTCCGTGGAATTGTGTGGGGGAACCCATGTGGAATCCACCGGGACCCTGGGGTATTTCAAGATAAAACAGGAAACAGCCGTAGCAGCCGGGGTCAGGAGGGTGGAAGCGGTGGGCGGGCCAGCCTGCGAAAAATTCATCGAAGAACAATTCACTCTGCTGAAGGCCGTCCAGGATTCGCTCAGAGGGACTACCAACCCGGTAAAAGCCATTGAATCATTATATACAGAAAACAGCGAGCTGAAAAAAAAGATTGAATCCATGGAGAGCAGACAGCTCCAGGCCATGACGCGGGAACTGCTCGGAAAAGTCCAGCACATAGACGGATATCAGTTCATCGGTGAACAGGTGGACGTCAGCAACCCGGATGCCCTGAAAAAATTGTGTTTCGATTTGAAAGGAGGCCTGAATAACTATCTTGTTGTGCTTACCGCAGCTATTGACGGAAAAGCCAGTGTGGCCGTCATGCTGGATGAGCAGCTGGCCTTGGCCAGGAACCTGGAAGCACCCCGGATTATCCGCGAAAGGATTGCCCCACTGATCAAAGGCGGCGGCGGAGGCCAAAAAACCCTTGCCACGGCAGGAGGCCTTGAGGTGGCTGCCCTGCCGGCAGTTATCGCCGAAGTCAGGTCTCTTTTGTAAACGACCCCCTCGCCCGAACTTAAAACCCAAGATTCTGTTAATTCAGGGAGTTGATTTCCGAAATTTTTCGTATTTCATAAATTTTCCTATATTTGAAATACGAAGCTTCACGTAGATATATTCTTAATCTGTAAAATTTGTAACAATGAAACCATACGTTTTCAAAATTTCCGCCATGGCAGCAAGCCTTTTTCTGCTCTATGGTACTTCTTACCCCCAGGACCAGAATATCAACAAGGATAAGAAGGTGAAGGCGGGTTCTACCGAAGAAATCATCATCAAGCGCAAGGGAGATAAAGATGCGAAAATAACCGTTGAGACCAGGGACGGCCAGATCCTGATCAATGGCAAACCCGCAGATGAATTCAAGGACGACAATTTCACCGTCAGGAAATTCAGTGAAACCTGGGTAGATGATGGGGATGTCATCTCTATTACCCCTCATTCACCCTTCCGGGGTGGCGCCTGGAGCAATGACGGAGACGGAGATTTTCTCTATTCAGAATCAAGAGCGGCATTTCTAGGGGTCTCCTCCGAGAAAGCACCCAATAGCGGAGCAGCTATTGAAGAGGTGACCACGGGTAGTGCGGCTGAAAAGGCAGGTCTGAAAAAGGGCGACATCATTACTAAGGTGGATGACATGAAGATCGATGATCCGGAGGATCTGACAAAAGCGATCCACAAATACAAACCGGAAGACAAGGTGGTGGTTACATTTACCAGGGATGGAAAAGAACAGAAGGCGACGGCCGTTTTGGGTAAGACCAGCAACGCGAACTTTTACGCTTATAATTTTAAAATGCCCAGGATAAATCCTGACATGAATATTAATGCCCCCCACGTACTTGCCTGGAGTTCACCTTCACCCAGACTGGGAATCAAGGCACAGGACACCGAGGACGGAAAGGGGGTAAAAGTGCTCGATGTGGATGATGAATCCCCGGCTGATAAAGCAGGAGTCAAAGAGGGGGACATCATTACCCTGTTTGACGGCAAGGAGGTAACCGGGGCCATGCAATTGGCCGAACTTGCCCGTGCCAGCAAAGGAAAAACCAGCTATAAAATAAAGGTTACCCGCGCAGGGAAACCACAGGAATTGGAAGTCAGGATCCCAAAGAAATTAAAAACAGCAGATCTTTAATCCTGAGGGCTTTCAGCGTCAGGAACAATGCACAATCCGTGATTCAGGAGGGGCTCATCAGGCCCCTCTTGCATTTTTGCCCGGCCCCTGGGAAAATGGTTTCCTTCCAAGTACCCCGTTTGTCATTTTACCGACAGGAAATAAGCCTTGAATGAGGTATTTTTGCAGGCCGAACGAAAACAGGGGTTAAAGTCCCGGGGAGGGCCAGGCCGCAAGCCCGGATTTGTCCGGAAAAAGGTTCCGGTGCATCTTGACGCCTGATCCGGCTTCCGGCCAGTGGCGTTGGGGTTAACCGCAAAGAAATTTATCAGGTCTGCATGTCTACACTTTCTGAAACATATGAGATGATAATCGGACTCGAGGTGCATGCACAACTGCTGACGCGGACCAAACTGTTCAGCACCGACAGCGCCTCCTTTGGTACCGATCCCAATACGCAGATCAGCCCGGTAACCCTCGGGTACCCGGGTAGCCTGCCTGTCCTCAACAGAAAAGCGGTGGAATACGCCATTAAAATGGGGATAGCCTGCCACTGTGAAATTGAACGGGAAAACTATTTTGCACGCAAGAATTATTTTTATCCGGATCTTCCGAAAGGATACCAGATTTCGCAGCACACAACCCCGGTATGCAGGGGTGGGTACGTGGAAATCAGGACGACCAACGGTCCAAAGCAGGTCTTGCTGAACCGGATACACCTGGAGGAAGATGCTGGTAAAAGCCTGCACGATATCGATCCTGAAAATACCTGTATTGATTACAACAGGGCCGGGGTTCCACTCATCGAGATTGTGACCGACCCTGTGATCAGCAGCAGCGAAGAAGCCTATGCCTACCTTACCGAACTTCGCAAGATGCTGCGCTACCTGGAGATTTGCGACGGCAACATGGAAGAGGGGAGCATGCGCTGTGACGCTAACGTGTCCATACGAAGGAAAGGTGAAAAAAAACTGGGTACCAAGGTGGAAGTCAAGAACCTTAATTCGATTCGTAATGTAAAGCGTGCGATTGATTATGAAGTAAAACGTATGACAGAGCTTGCTGAAAAGGGCGAGCTGATTGTTCAGCAGACCAGGAGCTTTGATGCTGCCACCGGCACCAGCTTCGCACTTCGAAGCAAGGAAGAAGCCAATGACTATCGCTACTTTGCTGATCCCGATATTCCCCCCTTCCAGGTTTCGGACGCCATGCTGAAAACCGTACAGGAAAGCATGCCTGAATTACCTGAACAAAAGGTAGCCAGATACATGGCAGATCTCAAAATTCCGGAATATGATGCGAGGGTGATTTGCGATGACAGGGATACAGCAACCTATTTTGAAAGGGTTGTCTCGGTCAGTCCACATTACAAGGCCGCCGCCAACTGGATCCTCGGACCCGTTAAATCCTACCTGAACGAGCACCATCTGGACATTTCACGACTCGCGGTTACCCCGCAGCGACTGGCAGGCCTCATTCAGCTTGTGGAGGAGGGCAGAATCAATTTTTCCACTGCGTCTTCCCGGATCTTTCCGGAAATGATCCGTCGTCCTCTGGAAGATCCCCTGCAGCTGGCTGAATCCATGAACCTTATGCAGAACTCTGACAGCAGGGAAGTGGCGCAGTGGGTGCAGGAAGCCCTGGAACGGATGCCCGATAAAGTAGCTGAGTACAAGAAGGGCAAAAAAGGACTCATCGGCCTTTTCGTGGGCGAAGTGAAAAAGATTTCAAAAGGCAAGGCTGACCCGAAACTCACCAGTCAGCTACTGCTGGAAAAACTGGAAAATTAGTCCGCTCAATAGGTTTAGGAAGTTTACCAGATATTGTTAAAAAGCATTTAATCGAGCCAGTATGTTTATAAGATTTTTTAGATTCCTGTTCTTTTCACCCCTGATGGTCATCCTTTCCTGCAAACAATCAGGCAAGAGTACCTTCCATGTATCCGGCGAATATAAAAATGCAGACAAGATAATGTCCACCTATCTTCCGGACGGCAGACGGGACTCTTCCACCGGTATGGTTATGGCAAAATTGTATTTACAGGAAGTCCCTTACGGGAAGGATCAGCCGCCAGTGAACCTGGATTCAGTCAGGCTGAAAGGAAGCAACGGCCGCTACGACCTCAAAGCTGAGGCCAGGTCCCAGGGTATTTATGAGCTCACCGTGGGCGACAATATCCTGGCTATTCCCGTCATCAATGATGCTTCGGATATTACTGTAAATGTGGACTTCGGTAAAAGAGACGACTTCTACCAGGTCAGTGGTTCTGATGCCAGCACCCAGCTGCAGGATCTGATGGGAACCATGGGCAAGAAAAGTTACCTGATTGAGAAGTCCTTTAATCAGCTGGACAGCCTTAAAAGTGTGTCTGCTCCCGATAGTGTGGTCATCGAAGCGACCGAAATAAAGAACCGGGCACTCAGCGACCTGAATCATTACCTCCAGCATTTTATCAGCAGCACCAACAATCCCACACTGGCCGTGCTTGCGCTGGGCTGGTCTTCGAGAAGCTTTTCCAAATCGGATTTTGAAGCCTCGCTAATGGAACTTTACCGCAAGTACCCGGACAATGCCGTCATCCTGAACATGAAGAAAAGCTATGAACTTCAAAAAGCGCAGCAGGCAGAAATGGAAAGAAAGCAGGATGCTAATGCCTGGACTGGGAAACCGGCTCCGGACTTTTCGCTTCCCGACGTCACCGGAAAGGACGTCAGTCTTGCTTCGTTCAGGGGAAAGTTTGTACTGGTTGATTTCTGGGCGAGCTGGTGCGGACCCTGCCGCCAGGAGAACCCCAATGTCGTAAAAGCATATAATGAATTCAAGGATAAAAACTTCACCATCCTCGGAGTCTCCCTGGATAAGGAAAAGGATGCCTGGCAACAGGCAATCCAGCAGGACCACCTTACCTGGACTCATATTTCGGATCTCAAATACTGGAACAGCAAGGCCGTCGATGTCTTTAAGTTCGACGGAATTCCGTTTAACATCCTGATTGATCCGCAGGGAAAGATCATTGCCCAGCAGCTCCGTGGTCCGGACCTGCAAAACAAACTGAAGGAAGTATTGCACTAAAGCCGCCTAGTTCTTTTTCTCCCTGGTCAGGATCATCAGCAGTGCCGGTAAAAAGATGAGATTGGTTAATGTGGCCATGACCAGGGTGAGTGAAGTCAGCCAGCCCAGGGCCTTGATGCCTCCAAAGCCACTAAAACAGAATATGACAAACCCCGCGATGAGTACCATGGACGTATAGATGATGCTTATTCCCGTCGTGTGAATGGTATGAATGACCGTCTTTTCGGTTTTGCCCCTTCCCGTGGCCAGCTCCTGCTTGTAGTTTACCAGGAAACGGATAGTAATGTCAATGGCAATCCCAAGGGCTATGCTAAAAACGATAACCGTGGATGGCTTTAGGGGCACTCCGGTCCAACCCATGACCCCTGCCGTGATGACCAGGGGAATGACATTCGGAATAAGGGAACAAAGAAGGATTCTCAGCGATCTGAACAGGTATAGCATACAGGATGCAATGAGGACAAATGCCCAGACAATACTCTGTTTGAGCCCGTTAATAATAAAACTACTGCCTTCGAGGAATGTAACGCTGCTGCCGGTAAACTGCACAGAATATTTGGTGGAATCAAACAGCTCTGAGGACCTCTGTTGAATTTCCTGCAACACCCCGGGCAGTCTCATACTGCCAATATCAGCCATGTTCACGCTTAGACGGGTCGCCTGGCGGTTGCTGTCAATAAAACTGCTGAGCAGCTTGGACATCACATTTTTTTTGCTGCTGCTGTCGGTGCGCATATTGAGATAGGGACCGAGAAAAGCAATTTCCATCTGGCTTGCGGGCAACCCATAATAGGAACTGTCTCCTCCATAATATGCCTGTCTTATAAATTTCAATCCTTCGTCCAGGGAAAGGGGCCTGGCCATTTCCGGCCTGGAAGAAATGAATTCCGAAAGCGAATCAATTTTTTCAAAGGTCTGCAGGCCCGGCAGACCGCTCAAGCCTCTTTTTCTCTTGGTGTCTACCACAATTTCAAGGGGCATCACTCCTTTAAAATTCTGCTCAAAAAATTTCAGGTCCCGGTAGATGGGATCCGTTTTGGGAAGGTCATCTACGATGAATCCCTCTGACCGTAAACGAAACATGCCCAGCAGCGAGACTCCCAGTACCAGCAGGGTAATGCCGAAAATAAACAGCTTGTGATGCAAGGTCCAGTGCTCAAGCCTGTTTAAGATAGCTGCCAGCCACCTGTTTTCCAGGTACCTGGTATGCCTTTCCCTGGGAGGAGGAAGGAAACTCAGGGTCACCGGTATGAGGATCACAGAAATAAAAAACAGGAGCATGATGTTTATGCCTGCAACCACTCCGAATTCCCGCAGGATCGGACTCTTGGTGAGTGCGAATACGCCAAAGCCGATAGCCGCCGTAATGTTGCAGAACAGGGTTACCACACCCATCCTGCGGATCATTTCATAAAGGGCCATCCGCTTGTCTCCGGTTTCGTTGAAGGTCGTATGATACTTATTGAGAAAATAAATACAGTTCGGTATGCCTATCACCACAACCAGGGGGGGAATCACCCCGTTGAGCAGGGTGATCTTGTAGCCAAAGAAATACATGGTTCCCAGGCTGAAAACCACACCAATCACCACTACTGCAAGGGATAGCAGCATGCTGCTGATGCTTCTGAAAAAAAGCAGCAGGATAAAGGCACAGAGAATAACCGATCCGAAGAGGAACCATCTCATCTCATCGGCCACTTTGGTGGCCATATTTGTCCGGATTAGAGGGAGGCCGCTGAAATGAACAGCCAGGTTGTGCCTCTGGCCAAAGGCCTTGGCTGCGTTCGTTATGGCTGCCACCGCCGCGTTCCTCTTGGGGGAATTGAGTATATCCTTGTTGATATTGATGGCCATCAGCCAGGCATGGGTGTCCGGATTATAAAGAAGTCCCCGATAGAAGGGGAGGTTGAAAAAAACATGACCCGCACTGTCGAGGTCCGCCTGGGAGGCATAGGGACCCGCAAAAACCGGAGCTGTATTTAATTTTTCCGCCGAATCGTTTTTCACCAGCCTTACTGCCGAGGGAATGCTCAGGACCGCGTCTACACCGGGAATACCCCGGAGCTGGTCATTCAGCCGCATATAATCGTTGAAAAGATCCTTCTCAAGCAATCTGTCTGTCTGTATGGCCATAACCATCAGGTTGCCGTCGTCGCCAAATTTCTGCCGGAAGGCCTGATAAATGACAAATTTTGGATTGTCGGTGGGAATGGCCCTGGCAAATTCATAACTCAGCTGGACCCTGGACGCATAGAAACCCATCAGGGCAGTAACGGCAATCAGTATAATCAATAAGGTCAGGCGGAATTTCAACACAAATCGGGCAATGCGTTCCCACATAATAAAAAAACTGTTTGAAGTAAGGTTACTCGTTATATAATCCTGCAAAGAAAGTTATTTTAACCGAAATTTACATTTGCCCAGAGGATTAAGCTGCCCGGCAATGCGCACGTATGATCCATTCAACCAAAGGCATTGTATTAAGGACGGTCAAATACGGAGAAACGAGCATCATTGTTTCCATCTATACCGAGCTGTTTGGCCTGCAATCCTATCTTGTCAACGGGGTCCGTACTTCCTCTAAAAGAGGTCCTGCCAGGGCCAACCTGTTTCAACCTGCATCCATTCTTGAGCTGGTGGTTTATCACAATGAGTTGAAAAACCTGCAAAGGATTAAAGAATTCAAATGGGGCTATCTCTACCAGCACCTTTTTTTCAGTGTGACCAGGAACGCAGTCGCTCTTTATATGGTCGAGCTTCTTCAAAAATGCCTGAAACAGCCGGAGGGCAATGCCCATCTTTTCGCCTTCCTGGAAAAGGCGTTTACCCAGCTGGACCAGGGAAGCGACCAGACAGTCGCCAACTATCCGTTGTTTTTTGCGGTACAGTTCGCCTCGCAGCTTGGCCTGGGCATGCCGGACGACTATTCCCCGGAAAGACCCTTCCTGGACTTACGCGAAGGTGTATTCGAAGCTGGGATTCCCGCCCATCCCCATTTTCTCTCTGAGCCCTATGGTCACATCACTGTTCAATTACTGAAGGCAAGACAGGCCGCCGAACTGGAAAAGATCAGGCTTAATCAGGAAGCAAGACGGATCCTCCTGCATGGTTACGAAACTTTTTATTCCCTTCACGTGGCAGATTTTGCCCAGATGAAAACTCTCCCGGTCTTGCAGGCTATCCTGTGAGCCGGCTGATGGGACTGGTCTCTTCCGGAATCCTTTACAGTAGCCTTTTAACCGCCGTCCTGCCGGTCAGTTCCATTCCCTGTAAATGTTCAATCAGGAGAATACCTGGTTTCTTTCCTTTTTCAAAGCTCCCGGCAAATCCATCCATCTGCAGCGCTGCAGCCCCGTTCCGGGTGGCCCATCCGAGTATTTCTTCCAGAGGGATGCGGGGAAAATGTTGACGGATGGTCCTGATTTCTTCAAGGATGCTGAGCTGGCGGTTACTCGCCAGGCTGTCCGTACCGAGAACCATCCGGCAGTCATGCTGCCTGAAAAGCTCTATGGGGGGCAGGGCATCTTCTATATAAAGATTGGCGTTTACGCACAGGCACAAAAAAACGCCGGCACCCTCCCCTTTCTTTCCGATAGATTGCCGGAGGTCCTCCTCCCGGGTAAAGGTATTGTGCACGAGCAGGACATTGCTGGCCCCTGCCAGGCCTTTAAGGCTGGCCTGAAGGCTGCTCGTCCCGGGGGGCCGGAAAAAGCTGTTGTCGATTTTCATCATTTCGTACATCCTGATAAAATCTCCCGTACCCTTTCTGAATAGCTCGTCTTCGGCGATGGCTTCCTGGTTATGCATCGTCGTTGTCCTGTTTTTAAAATAGGGTGCGATCAGTCGCCACAGTTCATCCGACACAGAATAAGGCGCATGCGGAGCCATCGCAAGCCGGTTCCCTGAAGGGCTGATAGGCAGGAAATCATCGTAAACCGACTTGCCCGCGGCAAACCGGGCGGCTGCTGCAGAGGGTGCCCAGCCACTTATTTCAATGAAGTTGTAATAGGACAACCTGCCAAGCTTTTTTTGGGGCAGGGTGCTTGAATTGTTGCAGATATCACCGGTTGCGACAATACCTCCGGCCAGCATTTCCTCTTCCGCTGCCCGGATTGCCTCATGTACAATTTCATCCGGCTGATGCCGCCTGCTGATTACTGAAAAAACAAAACTGGTCAGCCCGGTTTTTTCCGGAAACAGCCCTTTGAGGTGACTCAGTTCGAGGTGACAGTGACAATTGATAAAGCCCGGGCAGAGCATGCCCTGAAAGGATTCCACAGATTCGCCTGCCTCTGCACGATCAATGATGTCCAATATGGTGCCATCGGATGATGTGACAAGAACCGGAGATCCCGAAAGGGTTTTCCTGCCTGTAAAAAGATGGTCTGCAGCAAATTTTCGATAGGTCATTAAATTTTAGAAACGATTAACTTTGCAAACATTTTATTTAGGCTTCAGGGGGGAAACGACGGGAGACAGCAAAATGGCCTGAACGGGCTGTCACGGCGTTTAAATGGGATGAACCCTCCCAATTCAGCTGCATAAAAATATGTCAAAACAATGGTAGATAAGCTCGAGGCTATTAAGGCAAAATTTGAGGACCTGGGAGTGGCGCTCACCAACCCCGAGATAGTTAGTGACAACAGGAAATTCACTGCCTTAAGCAAGGAGTACCGGAGCCTGGAAAAAATTGTGCAGGCATACGAGGCCTATAAGAAGCTCGATGATGACATCCTGTTTAACAAAGAGGCACTCAACGGCGAGGATGCCGAGCTGCGGGAACTGGCCAAAGCCGAGGCACAAGGACTGGATGAAAGAAAAGAAAAGCTGGAAGCGGAAATTCGCCGCCTGCTGATCCCCAAGGATCCCCAGGACGAAAAAAACGCCATTCTGGAAATCCGCGCCGGAACGGGAGGTGATGAAGCCAGCCTATTTGCCGGCGATCTGCTCAGGATGTACCTGAAATATTGTGAAAAAAAAGGATGGAAGACAGCCATTCTGAGCGAAAGCGAGGGTACGGTCGGAGGATATAAGGAAGTTCAGGTGGAAGTGACCGGGGACGAAGTGTATGGTACGCTGAAATTTGAAAGTGGCGTTCACCGCGTACAACGGGTTCCGGATACGGAGCAAAGCGGCAGGGTGCACACCAGTGCAGCCACCGTGGCCGTTATGCCGGAGGCAGAAGAGGTGGACTTCGACCTAAAGGAAAGCGATGTAAAAATGGAGACGGCACGTAGTGGAGGAGCAGGGGGCCAGAACGTGAATAAGGTGGAGACAAAGGTCCTTCTGACACACCTGCCGACCGGAACTGTCGTTGTCTGTCAAACAGAACGGACACAACTCGGAAACCGTGAAAAAGCGATGCAGATGCTGAGAACAAAACTCTACGAAGAACAGGTTCGCAGGCAGGAGGAGGAAATTGCACGTCACCGGAAGAGCCTGGTCAGCACCGGCGACAGGAGTGCGAAGATCAGGACCTATAACTTCCCCCAGGGCCGTGTTACTGATCACCGCATCGGCCTGACAGTCTATAACCTGGATGATGTCCTCCATGGCAATATCCAGGAGTTTATTGATGCCCTTCAGTTTGCCGAAAATGCTGAAAAGCTGGCAAAACAGAATTAACTGTTAAAAAGCCTATTTAAGCGGTACATCCGGTTTCTGTAATCAAATGGGGTGTACCTTGCAGGGGGTGACAGTTATCAACCTCTTAACAGTCGAGCCAACCTCCACCCCCTCAATCCGCTGGTCTTCCCTGATGAAAACCAAATCCTGCCGGTCATAAATCGGCCTGTCCATGCCCTCAGTATGATCCCCCTACCTGGTTTGCCCTGAATCCGGTCCCTTCTTAACCAAAATTCTTTTTTTAGAAATTTTTAACCTCGATTCTGTAAACTTTCAGGAAGTTTTTGCGTCTAATTATTAAAGCTCTTTAAATAGTTAATAATCACCCAGAAGGCAACGGCACGCCAGTCAGGAATAGCTAAAAATATGTTATTGTGACCCAAAATAAATCCTGGAACCTGTAGTGTACGTATCTTTGTATGGTAATTGTTTTGAAGCTCTTTAAACGTCAAACGGAAGTCTTTATAATATTGGCACCTGTTTTGCGTTATATGATTTACAGTTCGTCTTTTCTATTGACTACACAAAGCAGTCAATTTTCTCATAAGCAGTTAGTTTTGGTTACGGCCCCTGTTTCCACAGGGGCTTATTTTTTGGGATAACTGTTGCTGCAGGATGGTTGTTATCCCGGGGCTCCAAGGGCCCCTGAAGCCGCGACTGCAGCTACTTCATGCCCGAAATGCTGATATTACAAAAACCATAAGCCAGGCCGGCCCCGATCAGGTCTGCAATGATATCCCCCAGGTCAAAATCACGCATGGGTATCAGGTATTTCTGCATATATTCCATTCCAATCCCATACACACAGGCTACCACAAAAATCAAAAAGAAACGACGGAGAAGTTTCTTCAGCGGCAATTGTTTTGATTCATAGTAAAAACACCAGAGCAACACAAACCCTCCAAACAGGGAGATATGAACGAACTTGTCAAATCCGGGTATGGCAAATCCCTGTTCCTGCGGCAGCATGGAGCCGGGCAGCGCCAGCAGGATGAAGATGACCACTGTCCACCCGGTTGCAAAGAATAGTTTGCCAAAAATCCTTTTAATTTTTTTCATGCTAACGGTTATCAACAAATTAAAAAGGGAAACGGGCAGGCAACAATTCTGGAAATTAACCGGGTAAACCTCTGACGCCAACCCGTCCTGGCCTCCGAAAAAGGCAAACATTTCTTTTTATCCGGATACTTTACCCATTACATACATGGCATCCAGTGTGGGTGCCGGGCTTCCACCTCTTTTTTCCAGGGTTATGGCAAAGCCCTGGGCCTTGGGAATGTTTTTCATTTTGACCAGGGACAAAGCATCTTTCACATCAAACACCCCGGCATCCACGGGTTTTCCGTCGACCAGTGCCCACAACTGGTATTGTTTGTCACCGGCCGGTAGCGGAAGGTTGTTTATCATCAGGTAAACATCCCTTGACCGGCTATCCCAGTAGACGGTGGCCAGGCTGGAGGGACTGGGGCTATTGGGAACGCCTGGCATCTTCACAACCACCATGGCCGGATCCCGGATAAGGTTCAAGGTCTGTTCGAAATCCTGCAACCTGGTTTGAAGGACCTTGTTTTCGCCAACCAGCTGCGTCTGGCTGCTGAGCAGTTCATCATATTTCAAAATATATTTCTTGTACTGACTGAAAAAATAATAATTCAGTGCCGTACTAACGGCCAGCAATAGGAGAGAAGCAGCAGCGAGATACCTGCTCCACCCCGCTCTGATGCGGGGAATGGATTTTGGAACCGGGTATTTTGTCTGCGGGGTATTCTCCTTTTCCATTTCCACCCGGGAAAATATTTTGGCCTTCACCTGCAAAGGAGGTTCCACAGCCTGATCGAGCGCCTGCTGTTCAAGGAGCCTTTCAAAATCATCCCGGGCCCGTCTGACCTCTGAATGGGCTGCGCACATACGCTCAAATTCCGCGCTCTCTTCTGTACCGGCAAGACCCAGTACATAGG
>Ga0318563_10000722_pt1 | contig 13590 bp, 9 predicted proteins | sample GRESIP066b5f19_FD_203689 | JGI IMG/M metagenome (GOLD analysis project Ga0318563, IMG submission 203689) | Tropical soil microbial communities from Luquillo Experimental Forest, Puerto Rico - GRE.SIPMG.066b5f19 | ecosystem: Environmental > Terrestrial > Soil > Tropical forest > Bulk soil... | reverse complement strand
CGGACCTCGCGCACGATATTGAATTCCTCGAGCGTGCGGCCCGCGTTCTCGCCACGGCCGATCGCCGATGTCGCGTGGCGCAGGTAGGGGACGAGCAGCACGTCGCACCCTGGCGACTGCGGCTGAGCGCCGATGTCGACGAGCAACTCGGCTTCGTGCAGGGAGAGGCTGAGCGGCACGCTCATCCGCTGCGCAGCGAGTGCCTTCGCCATCGCGCTGCCATCGGCGCCGACGGCATCAAAGCGTCCGTCGATCACGAGCTGGGGCGTATAGACCGACGCACGATGCAGGTTTCGCACGTAGATGTTCTGCCGCTTCACCGACTGTGGGAGCTCAAAACGGTCACGCCAACCGAGATCGTCCCAGTAATCCACGTGCCAGGCCAGCGCCACGACATCTGCTCGTGCGCTCAGCTGTCCGATGGCGGCCTCCGCGGGGGGACAGGAGCTGCACCCCTCCGATGTGAAGAGCTCCACGACCAAGGGCCGCTGCTGCGCACCGGCGCCCGCCGTGCAGCAGAGAGCCATCACGGCGGCGAGGCATCGTCGAAGTGAGTTCGTCACGGAGGACTCCATCGCTGGCAGAGCTGATCAGTAGACCGCTCGCTTGACGCAGATATTGCGCTCAGCCGTTCACGACCGACCGTATGATCAATCAGCTGCGTGATTCGCACCACTCATCTCCCGGATGAGTGCGGTCTCCTTCGGGTCGTACGGCCGGCCATCGCCACGGAAAATGTCGTGGAACCACGGGGTAGGCTCGTGATCGTAGGGCTTCTGCCAGGAGTCCCACGGATAGATGGTCTGCGTCTTCCCCTCAACCAGGCCCCAGTTGATGGCGCCGACGTGGTACTTGCGCGCGATCGGCAGCGTATTCTCGAAGGTACTGCCCGCGCTGCGCGCCATGTATTCGGTGCAAATGAGAGGGCGATGATAGCGGCTCAGGACAACGACCCTCTCCTCGAAGATGGCGGGCCTGTCGTAGCTGTGGAAGGAAATGATGTCGGACTCCTCCAGCTGGATCAGCGGAGTGCCGGATACACGACCCGACTGCTCCCAACTCTCGCCCCACACACCGCTCGTCAGCGGCTGCGTCGCGCCGGCCGCGCGTGCCCACATGAACACTTTCGGCAAGAGCGCGCGCACCTGCTGACCCTTGTGCGGCGCCTCGAGTGCGGCGTAGCTGCCGCCGACTTTGTCTGAATAGGACGGTTCATTCCACACATCCCAGCCGAGGATGCGCTGATCCCGAGCAAAGGCGCCGACCACTCCCTTGACGTAGCGCTCGAGCCTTGGGTACTGCGAAGGATGAGACAGTGCGGCTGCGCTCGGGCTCTGTACCCAGCCCGAGTTGTGGACGCCGGGCACCGGCGCGTGTTGTGGCCCCCGGTGCGGATTGGGATCCCAGACGGAATCGAACAGAACGAACAAAGTGCGGATATGGTGGCGCGCGGCGATCTCGAGAAAAGTGTCAATGCGCCTGCGGAAGCCTGAGGCGTCCTGCTGCCACAGCAGATCGTGCAGGAAGACGCGCATGGTGTTCATGCCGATGGCTCGCGCCCAACCGAGCTCGAGGTCGATCCTCTGCGGATCGAAAGTGTCCGCCTGCCACATCTCGAGCTGGTTGATCGCGGTCGCGGGTATGTAGTTGGCACCGAGGATCCAGGGCTGTCGCGCATACCAGTCACTGGCTTGCTGCTCGCTCCAGCGCTCCCGCGCACTCGCTGTCTCCGGGGTCACGCCCGCGAGGAGGAGCAGACCGAGTACTGCGCAAGCGTGGCGCACGGGCGTCATCAGTTAGTCTGCCGAGAAACGCAAGGTCGTGGTGGAGCGGTAGGTCACACCGGCTTTGAGAACGTACGACGGAAAGTTCGCATGGTTGACGGAGTCCGGGAAATGCTGCGTTTCGAGCGTGAAGCCGCCATGCTGCCGGTACACCACGCCTTTCTTTCCGTGCAGGGTGCCGTCGAGAAAGTTGCCGCTGTAGAACTGCACACCGGGCTCGGTGCTCCACACCTCCATGACGCGCCCCGAAGTCGGCTCGCGCACTCGCGCGACGAGGGTGAGACCCTTGCCCCCATCGGTTACCACATAGTTGTGATCGTAACCGATCGGATTGCCTCCAACCTGACGGATGTGTGCGCCAATGGCAGTGGGATGCAGGAAGTCCATCGGCGTACCGGCAACCGGCGTCATCTCGCCCGTCGGAATGAGCGTCGCGTCAACGGGGGTGTAGCGCCCGGCATTGATCAGCAGCTCGTGCCCGAGGATATCGCCATGCTCCGGTCCGGCGAGGTTGAAGTAGCTGTGGTTGGTGAGGTTCACGGGAGTATCGCGGTCGCTCGTCGCGAGATAGTCGAGGCGCAACTCGTTGGCATCGGTGAGCCTGTAAGTGACTGCGACGCGGCAGTTGCCCGGGTAGCCCTCCTCGCCGTCGCGACTTACATAGGTGAACTTGATCGCAGGTTCGGTGCCTGGGACTACCTCACCGGTCCAGACGACCTTGTCGAAGCCCCTCACACCACCGTGCAGGTGGTTGGGCCCATCGTTGGTTGCCAGTTGATACCTCCGGCCGTTCAAAGTGAAGCGGCCTCCTGCAATGCGGTTGGCCACGCGGCCGACGGTCGCACCAAAGTAAGGATCCCTGGGATTCAGATAACCCTGCAGGCTGTCGAACCCGAGCACGATGTCATCGAGTTTCCCCGCACGGTTCGGCGTATCGAGGGCGATGAGCGTCGCACCATAGGTCATGATCCTGGCGGTCATGCCCTTGCGGTTCTTGAGCGTAAACACCTCGACGTCATCGCCGCGGGCCTTGCCGAAGTACGACTGGCCAATGCCCGGAGTCGCGGCCGTCAGAACGCCGCCTCCGCTCACCACCAAACCAACCGCCAGGAGACCGATATGCCCGATTGCGTCGATGCTCAGCTCCTCGATGCAGCGCGGCGTTTGCGCCCCCTCGATCGGAGGACGGCGCGGCGCAGGCGGTCGGCTGCCTCCTCGGGGGTGAGGTCCCGCTGACCCTCGGCCAACATCTCGTAGCCCACCATGAACTTCCTGACCGTGGCGGAGCGAAGGAGTGGCGGAAACACGTGAGCATGCAATTGCCACTCGGGACCCGCGCCGCCCGGTGCGCCATGCCATCCAAAGGAGTAAGGAAAGGGAGCCGAGAAGAGCGCATCGTACCCCACGAGCGTTCGCTTCAGAGTCGCGGCAAGGTCATCGCGTTCAGCGGCTGTGAGCTCCGGCAGCGTACGCCGCGCCTGCCGCGGCAGGAGCAGCGTCTCGTACGGCCACAGCGCCCACCAGGGCACGACGATCAGCCAGTGATCGCTCTCGAGGATGACCCGCTCGCGGACCTTGCTTTCCTCCCGGGCATAACGCAGCAGGAGCGGCTCGCCGGATTGTTCCCAGTGGGACCGCTGCCGCGTCCACTCCTTCTCGATCTCGGTCGGGATGAAATCGCTCGCCCACACCTGGCCGTGCGGGTGGGGGTTGGATGCCCCCATGGACGCACCCTTGTTCTCGAACACCTGCACGAAGCGCCATGTGCGGCTCAATTCCTCGATCTGAGCGCACCACAACTCAACCACCGCGCGGATCTCCGGCACCGACACCTCCGCGAGTGTCAGGTCATGCCGCGGAGAGAAGCACAGCACGCGGCAGACTCCGCTCTGCATGCTCGCGCGGAACAGCGGATCGCCACGAACTCCGCAATCGCCCGACGCGGTCTCCGGGAGGAAGGCGGGGAAGTCGTTGGTGAAGGCGTAAGTCGAGGTATACGGTGCGTTGCGTGCGCCGCCGGCCCGGGAGTTTCCCGGGCAGAGATAGCAGCCGGGATCGTAGGAGTTGACGGGCGACTGTGCGGCGGCAGGCACTTCCACTGCTCCTTGCCAGGGCCGCTCGGTCCGCTGTGGTGAGACGAACACCCACTCGCCGGTGAGCGGATTGAAGCGGCGGTGCGGCGTCTTCACCGGTGCACCATGCCCGCCCCCGCGGCAGGTCGGGAAACGAACAGCGTGGGCGTCACCGCAAACTGCTGCGAATACTGCGCACAGATGCGCCCGGTGATCGAGGTGACGGCCGCGGTTCGCACCAGCAGCACCGCACAGCCGCCGAAACCTCCCCCGGTCATGCGCGCGCCGAAGACACCGCCCTCTTCCCCGGTTGCGCGTGCGATCTCGACGATGGCGTCGAGCTCGGGCGCGCTCACCTCGAAATCGTACCTGAGCGAGTCGTGGCTCAGGTACATGAGCCGTCCCGCCTCGCTCCAGCGGCGCGCCGCGATGGCCGCGGCGGCCTGCTGCGTCCGGTCGATCTCGGTGACCACGTGCCGTACGCGCTTGAGGCTCTGCGCATCGAGCTGGTGCGCGGCACTTGCGAGGTCGCCGGCGGCGAGCGCGCGCAGTGATGGCAGCTGCAGCTTCTGCGCCGCAGACTCGCATTGACGGCGCCGCAGCGGGTACTCGCTGTGGGCGAGCGAGTGTTTGACGTTCGTGCCGGCGATGAGAACCGCGACCTCGGGATCGCTGAACTCGATCTCCTGAGCGAGGTGCGACCGACAGTCGAGCAGCGTCAGATGGTCGCGGCGCGCCAGCGTCACGACGAACGGGTCCATGATGCCGCAGGGAACGCCTGCAAAACGCTGTTCCGCCTCCTGACACAGGCGCACCTTTTCGAGCGGCTCGAGCCGCTGTTGCGCAACAGCCTCGAGCAACGTCGCGGTCGCCACCTCGAGCGCCGCGCTGCTCGAGAGACCGCCGCCGAGCGGTACGGTTGAATCAACGAGAAGGTCGAGGCCAATGAGCGCTACATTGCGCTCGATGAATCCCGCGATCACCCCGCGCGGATAGTTGCTCCAGTGGCCGTGCGTCGTGCGCTCCACAGGCTGCGAGAGCTCGACCGTCGCCGGCCCTGCGATCGCAGTGCTGCGCAGGCGGATCTGCCGGCTGCCGTTGGGCGCGGCCGCCAGCAGCACCTCGCGCTCGATCGCCATCGGCAGCACGAATCCCTGGTTGTAATCGGTGTGCTCGCCAATGAGATTCACCCGCCCCGGCGCCCGCGCGATCCACGCTGGCAAGTGCCCGTAGTGGCGTGCGAAGTCGGCGCGCAGCGTTGCGAGCTCGCTCATCAGCGCTCCCTCACCGGAAGATGAGATTGAGAGCCAGGGTCGCCGCGAGCACGATAGCTCCCACCCACACCGGACGGGCATGCCAGGTGCCGACAGGCTCGGTCGGACGCGGGGTGAGGGAATACACGAGACCCTTCAGCTCCGCATGGCTCCGGGTGGGTCGCGTCGCGAGAGAGATACCGATGGTGAGCAGGAAGCACGCCGCAAAGGCCGCGATCGCCATGTAGAAGTTCTGTCCCATCTCGCTGCGGAACGAGAGTTGCGCCATCAGCCACCCCCCTTTCAGTCCGGGATGCGATCCGGCGGAGAGCGACAGTCCATGGAAGACAGCCGCAGCCACGGTGCCGCACAGCAGGCCCCAGAAGGCGCCGTGACCCGTGGCGCGCTTCCAGAACATGCCGAGCAGAAAAGTCGCCAGCAACGGCGCATTGACGAAGCCGAATACCAACTGCAGCAGATCCATGATGTTGTTGAAGCGGCGGGCCGCATACGCCGCCGCGACACTCGCGCCGACGCCGAAGACGGTCGCGAGCTGACCGACCTTCAGGTAGTGACTGTCCGGGCGATTGCGCGCGAGGTGCGTCTGGTAGATGTCCCAGGTCCACACCGTGTTGAAGGCGGTGACGTTGCCGGCCATGCCCGACATGAAGGAAGCGAGCAGCGCCGTGAGTCCGACCCCGAGGAGCCCGTTGGGCAGGAACTTGCCGAGCAGTATCGGAGTCGTCAGGTTGTAGTCCGGACTGCCATCGCCGGTCTGAGGCAACGGCATTGCCCCCGTGTGATCGAGGGCAATGCCGATCATGCCGGGCAGGATCACGAGCGCCGGGAAGAGCATTTTCGGTACCGCGGCAATGAGCGGTGTGAGACGTGCGGCATGGATCGAGCGCGCCGCCAGCGCACGCTGCACGACGAGGAAGTCGGTGCACCAGTAGCCGAAGGACAGCACGAAGCCGAGCCCCATGGCGAGACCGAACCATTCGACACCCATCGGATTGTCGTTCGCGCTCGCGAGGTGACTCCAGCTTTGTGTCCAGGTGCCCGGCGCGTAACTGTGGGAGGTGGCCACGGCATTGAGCTGCGCACCGAGCGCTGCCCAGCCGCCAATGGCATGCAGGGCGATGATGACGAGCGGCGCGAAGCCGGCGATGATGAGAAAGAACTGCAGCACCTCGTTGTAGATTGCGGAAGTGAGTCCGCCCAACAGGATGTACACGAGTACGATGCCCGCCGCGAGCGCGATGCACAGGTTGTAATCCCAGCCGAGGAGCAGCTTCATCAGGCTGGCCAGTACGTGCATGGAAATACCGGAGGAGAAGATGGTCATTACCGCGAACGTCACGGCATTCAGCGTGCGCGTCTTCTCGTCGAAGCGCAGCCGCAGGTACTCCGGCACCGAGCGCGCCCTGGAGCCGTAGTAGAAGGGCATCATGAAGACACCCAGAAAGACCATCGCGGGAATCGCGCCGATCCAGTAGAAATGACTCGTCATCAGGCCGTACTTGGCGCCGCTCGCCCCCATGCCGATGACTTCCTGGGCGCCGAGATTCGCGGACAGAAAGGCCAGTCCCGCCGCCCACGCGGGGATGGAGCGCCCGGAGAGCAGGAAATCGGCGCTGCCCCTGACACGGCGCCGGAAGTAGCCCCCGATGACGATGACGAAGGCCACGTAGACGCCGAGGATTGCGTAGTCAGTAGGCGAGAGATGAATGCGCATGGTGCGGCGGCGGGCCCGCGGCGCATCAGTGCTGCTGCGACGGACTCTGCGGTCCCGGCCCCGGGCTGACGGTCAGCAGAACGACTCCGTGCGCCGGGATCCTGACCGTCAGTGTCTCGGGCAGTGTGCCGAGCTCCTTGTTGTTCCAGACATCGTGCCCATGAACGCGTCCCTGGAGTCCCAGCTCGCCGAGTGGAACTTCCGCTTCCGTATCTCTCGCCCGGTCCGAGCGGTTGAAGAAGCCGACGGCTTTCGAGCCACCGGCGAGCGGCTTCACCCACACTTCCAGCGCACCCTTGACCCATACACGCTCGCCCTGGATGCCGCGAGGGTCCTGATCGATGGCGATGACCGCAGCATTCGTCAGCAGGGCGACGGTCGCGGGCGTCATGGTAGCGAGATCGTTGCCGGCAAGGAGTGGTGCCGCGAGCAGAGCCCAAAGACTCATGTGCGTCCGATATTCCTCCTCGTTCATGCCGCCATTGCCGACCTCGAGCATATCGGGATCGTTCCAGTGTCCCGGGCCGGCATAGCGCTCGATATCGATCTGACCAAAGCCGATGGCCGCCATGCTGAGGTAGCTGTCGGAAATGTCCTCGGTCGTACGCCAGAGGTTGCCGCCCACCGAGGCGCCCCACTTCCACACATCGTCCTTGCCGTACTGACACAGGCTGTAAACGATGGGCCGGCCCGTCTTGAGGAGCGCCGCGTGCATCCGCTCATACGCTTCGACCATCATCTGATGAGCCGCGGCGGGAGTTGCCGCCTTGGCCATCAGGACGCGCAGGCCGCATAGATCATATTTCAGGTAGTCGATCCCCCACGCAGCGTAGGTCCGGGCATCCTGCTCCTCGTGACCGTAGCTGCCCTCGTACCCGGCGCACGTCTTCGGACCGGGAGAGGAATAGATCCCGAGCTTCAGCCCCTTGGCGTGCACGTAGTCCGCGAGCGCCTTCATGTCGGGAAACCTCGCGTTGGGGTGAATGACGCCTTGCGCGTCGCGCTCGCCTTCCCAGGTATCGTCGATATTGACGTAAACATAGCCGACGGAGCTCATGCCGCTCCGTACCATGGCGTCCGCCTGGGCGCGAATTACTGCATCGCTCACCTTCCCGGCAAAGTGGTTCCAGCTGTTCCAACCCATGGGCGGCGTTACCGCAACAGGCTCCGCGGATGCCGCGCTCGCGAGCAGCGCGCTCGCCAGGATGATCGATGCACTTCTCATGATAGGGTCCTAGTGCGACATGGCGGGCGCCGCTAACGCGCTGCGCAGCGGCCGCCGCGCATAAACGCCGTAGGCCAGGATCACTGCGTAGCACAGCGCCGGCAGGATCAGCGCGAAATGCAGCCCGCCACGGTCGGCGATTGCCCCGGTGAGCGGCGGGATGACCGCACCCCCGACGATGGCGACGCCGATCACTCCGGCGCCTTCCGCCGCGCGCTTGCCGAGACCCTCGCTCGCCAGACTGAAGATGGTCGGGAACATGATGGAATTCATCAATCCGACCGCGAGCAGCGTCCATCCGGAGACTGCGCCCACGCTGTTGGCGGAGATCAGGATCAGCGTGATGGCGCCGCTGGCGACAAAGGCAAGCACTTTTCCCGGGGCAAACATGCGCAGCACTCCGGATCCTATGAAGCGGCCGACCAGCGCGCCACCCCAGTAGTAAGGTACGTGCTTGCCCGCCTCCTGCGCACCGAGGGCAAGCGTCGAGGGCTGCATGAGGTAATTCACCAGCAGTGAGCCTATCGCGACTTCCGCGCCGACATACAGGAAGATGCACAGCGCACCGAGCGCGAAGCGCGGTTGCCTGAGCAGCCCGAAGGCGTGGAACATGGTGCCGCTCGTATCGTGCTGGTCCCTGAGCCGATTGCGGTGCAGCCAGACTGCCACAGCGACAATGAACAGGATGGCCGCAAGGCCCAGATAGGTCGTGACGATGGTGTGCGTCTCGGCTTTGCGAAACGCGATCAGGGCGGCACCGCTGAGGGTCTTGGGATCGACCGTCGCCAGGCTCCCGAGGATCAGGATCGAGCCCACGTAAGGAAACACCGTGGTCCCGAGTGAGTTGAAGGCCTGCGCAAAAGTGAGTCGGCTATGTGCCGTGGCCGGGTCCCCGAGCATGGAGATGAGCGGATTGGAGACGACCTGGACTATGGTGATGCCGGAGGCCAGCACGAACAGCGCGCCGAGAAACAACGCGAACGAGCCGGCCGAGGAAGCTGGCACGAACAGCAGGCAGCCGACCATCATCGTGAGCAGCCCGATCGTCGCAGTGCGCATATAGCCGACGTGCCGCACGATCTGCGCGCCGGGGAGCGAGATGAGGAAGTAGGCTGCGAAGAACGAGGTTTGAACCAGCATCACCTCGGCGTACGAGAGCGTGAACAACCCCTTCAGCTTCGGGATAATCACGTCGTTCAGGCTCGTGATCCCGCCGAATATGAAGAAGAGTGCGAAAACGAACAGGCGCAGCTCCCGCACGTTCGACCAGGGCGCGGGGCCCCCAGGAAATCGCGCACCTTGCTGAGAGGAACTATCCTCAATCTGCGTTAAGCGCGATTTCCTGGGGTCGCTCGCCTGGGGATCGGCTCTCTCGATGTTTCCGCTCATGAAGTCACATCCTCGGGCTTTGGGCACTGATCGGCACTGGCAAGGGCAGCGTCCGCGGGATACATCGCCATGAGTTTACGCATGACGCCGTTGGTCCAGCCAAAGCCGTCCTGCCGGGGATATTCGCCACCGCCGCCCTCGCGGTGGGTGGCGATCACGTCGTACTTCTCGACCAGCTTGCCGCTGCGCCGGTAGACACCCTCGACGTTCAACATCCAGCGACAGGCAACACTCTCGGCGAGCCGCGTCTCGCTGTAGCGTCTGAAGCCTGAAACCGCGATCCACTGCAGCGGCGCCCAGCCATTGGGCGCATCCCACTGCTGCCCGGTCTCGAGCGTGGTCGTCGCGATGCCGCCTGCTTTCAGGAGCTCGGACTTCACCACGGTGGCGACGGACCTCGCCTGCCGTGCGGAGGCTACCGCGAGGAACAACGGATAGAGCGCAGCGGCCGACAGGTGCGGCACGCGGGCTTGCGCTCGTCGCTGATAGTCGAGATAGGCGCCGCTCCCCTCGTCCCACAGGTACCGATCGATGGCCGTCTGCCGTTGCGTGGCACGCCGGGCGAACTCCCGGGCGCAATCGTCGTCGCCCGCGCGCTCGCAGCCCGCATGAATCGCCTGCTCCAGGCCGAAGAGCAGGCTGTTGAGATCGACGGGAACGATGTCAGTGGTATCGATGCTCGCGAGCGTGTGCGAGTCTGCGAGCCAACGGGAGCTGAAATCCCAGCCGCTCTCCGCGCCCGCACGCATTTCGCGGTACAGGCGCCGCGCAGGGCGGCCGCTCTTGCGGGCGAGCTCGATATCCTCGCGATACGACTCATCGCGGGGGGTGTCGCGATCGTCCCAGTAGCGGTTGAGGATCGACCCATCGGGCATGCCGACGACACGCGCATGCGTTCCACCGCGGTGAACGTCCGCGGCGCCGCGCATCCAGAACGCATACTCTTGCCGCAGTTGCGGCAGAAAATGCGCGTAGGCCGCAGCGGGGTCCGCGCCACCGAGCAATCCGACCATAAGGAAAAAGAACGGTGGCTGCGAGCGGCTCAGATAATAGGTGCGCGTGCCGTTCGGTATGTGGCCGTAGATGTCGATGAGGAAGGCGAAGTTCTGCACCATGCTCCGCGCCAGGTCCTCCCGGCCGCTCTCGATCAGTCCGAGCATCGTGAAGTAGGAGTCCCAGTAGTAGATCTCGCGAAACCGTCCGCCTGGAACGACGTACGGCTCCGGCAGCGCCAGGAGCGACGACCAGCGCGGCGGAGTGACGCTGGTGCGCGTCAGTTGTGTCCATAGCGCATCGATGTGCGCCGTAATGTCCGGCGTGGCGCTCGCAGCCGGGATGGTGGCGGCTTCGGCGGGAAGCACGAAGTGCGCCTCGACGAAGGCGCGCAGTGCCGCTGCGGAATCCGGGCGCTGTGCGCGGTACTGCGCGAGAATCTCCCGGGGCGCCGCCTGCGGAACCGCATCCGGGAACAACTTGCTGTCGGAGTAAATACCCGCGGTCTGCACGGCGGTGAATAACCCGTCGAACAGCTCCTGTGGCGGGCTGGGAAAGGCGCGTGGCGGCGTCGCAGCCTGCGGCTGTGCTGCGGCAGCCACGCCGCCGCTGAGAACCAATGCCAGCGCGGAAGCGATAGTTGCTCGCGCGACCCTCACCATGCGGTCCCCATGGACGGAGTATAGCGAGACTGGCCGGCGTCGCGGCGCGGGTTGCTCACTGCGGCACGCGGGTCAGTCGCACGACCCCCGTGGCATTGCGCTCGATGCGGATATCCATGCGTTGGCCACGGAAGGAGAGGTTGTGCAGTGTCAGGGACTTCCACCGGGCCGGCAGTACCGGTGCGTACGCTTCCATCAGCCCGGCCTCGCGGATGCGCAGTCCGCTGAAGCCGTAGAGCAGGCTCTGCAGATAACCGCCCGAGCCGGTGATGAAATAGCCGGCATTGTTGCTCGCCGTTTCGGTACGCACGTTGAAGGGTGGCTTGAGCGAGCCGCCCGTGAAGTTGGTGGCAAACCAGGCGGCGGCATCGGCATCACTGCCAACGGTCGCCGCGGCGATCGATCGGGGTGCGATGCCCATCGGCGCCGCACCGACCCGTTCCGCGGCATTGGGGCGGATGCCGAACTCGTAGTCACTGCGCCGCATCTGCGCACTCATCTGCAGATCGAGCGAGGGCAGGAACAGGAGTGCGAGCGGACCGCCGCCGAAGTCCTCGCTTGGGCCAATGACTGCGGGATCGAACGGCAGGTGGTGCAGACCGCCGGGGGCGACCGGGATGTAGAGGGCGTCCGCGATTCGCTCCCAGCGGGGATCGGACCGCTCGCCGAGCTCGCGCGCAGCCGCGGTGGCGATCCGCAGCGCCCGGGCGGCCGATACATTCGTGAACGTGTCGTTCGGAATGTCGTTATGCGATTCGGCGACCGAGGTGACGTGCAGGATCTCGTAGCGCCGCGCGGCCGCATTATAAGTCGCGCGACTTACCCAGAAGCGTGCCACCTCGCGGATCACCGGCCAGCCTGATGCGCGCAGCCACGCGCGATCGCGCGTAGCGAGGTAGTACTGCCACTGCGCGATGGCAATGTCGGCATTCACGTGAATTTCGGTATCCGCCAGTACCACGGCCGAGTGCGGAGTCTGCTCGCTGCCGTTCTCCGGATCCGACTCCCACGGGAACATGGCGCCCTCGAAGCCGTGCGCCCGTGCCCGCTGTCTCGCGGCTTCCAGGGTACGCGTGCGGAAGGCGAGCAGCGACCTCGCGCGCTCCGGATGCAGCAGCAGCAACGCCGGCATGATCCAGGTTTCGCTGTCCCAGAAAACGTGATTGGCGTAACCGGGCGTGAGCGCGCACGCTCCAATCGCCCAGGCGGTATCCGGCGTCGAGCTCGAGAGCAGGAAATACAGCTCCGAGTGCACCGCCTGCTGTGCCTGCGCGTCACCATCGATCAGAACGTCTGCCTGCCAGAGCGCATCCCACGCGGCGCGATGCTGCTGCAACAGCTGATCGAAGCCGCCGTCGCGCGCCTCGCGGGCGAGCCGCAGATCATCCGCCGCACCGCCTCCCCAGCCCTCGCGTGAGACGGCGGCGAACCGGGTGAAGACGTAGCTGCGGCCCCGCTCGACCTTCATGCTGACATCGAGCGCGAGCCGATGGCGATCGCGGCGCAGGCTTACCCGCTCCGGCGACAGATCTTGCGGCAGCGCGACGGTGGCGGCCATGGCCATGCCGAGCCCCTGCTCCACCTTGCCCTCGAGCCACAGCGACAGTGAGCCGGCCTCGCCCTCGCTCGAGCGCACCTCGGTGTAACCGGGGTACCAGACCGCCGCGCGATCGGCCGTGGCGGGTGGCTGTGGCTCGAGCGACAGACCCTGTGCGGCAACCGCCTCCTCCATCTCCGGGCCGCTCAGTTGCGCGAGCGGAAATCGCGGCGCGTACTCGGACCACAGCAGCAGCGCGAACGACAGTTGCACGGTGCCGTCGTAGTCGGGCGTCACTTTGAGGCGTGTGGCAGCGAGGTGCGGCGATGCCTGACTCACGAGCGTCGTGACTTCGATCGCAGTCGTCCGGCCGCGATCGAGATACCGATAGCTCGTCGTCAGGGTGGCCGCGCGCAGGTCGAGCGTCTGGTGGTAATCGCTGAAACGACGTTCGCTGAGCGCTGCACGGTTGAGCCAGCCGTGACTCTCTCCGGCTGCGCCCGGGTTGAAATCGATCTCGGTCCAGGCCGGGATGGCGGCCGGGCGCGACATGTCCCCCGAGGTGTAGTCCATGAAACCGACAAGATAGGCGCGCGTCGCTTCGGTGCCGCGTGGTGCGGTGAGCGTCGATACAAACCCATTGCCCAGATACCCTGGAAAATATGCAGGCAGGTCCTGGAAGGAGGCGCTCAGCTCAAAGCTCGCATCGCTCGCAGCGCTGGTGGCGGTGGCAGCGCCGACAGCGATGACAGGGAGCAGGAGCGCGCACGCAAGAGCGCGCGGGCGGCTGTACGCGTGCTGCGGCCCGAGCCGGATCTCGTGCTCACTCATTGAAGGCCCCCCGCTGCGCGCGCCGCGCCGGCGCTGATGCCCGCGCGGAATGCCAGGCGGGCACCGGAATCCGAGTCCGCCGCAACGACGGCGGGCCGCACCGCAAGAT
>Ga0318563_10000721_pt1 | contig 13598 bp, 12 predicted proteins | sample GRESIP066b5f19_FD_203689 | JGI IMG/M metagenome (GOLD analysis project Ga0318563, IMG submission 203689) | Tropical soil microbial communities from Luquillo Experimental Forest, Puerto Rico - GRE.SIPMG.066b5f19 | ecosystem: Environmental > Terrestrial > Soil > Tropical forest > Bulk soil... | reverse complement strand
CGCGGTGCAATGGTCGTCGGACGTGGAGGCAGTCGCCCAGCAGTGGGCCAACAACTGCCTCTACCAGCACAACCCTGGACGCGGGCAGCTGGGAGAGAACATCGCCGCCAGCACGCCGGGAGTCTGGCCGACCATCGCCGGAGTGGTGGCTGCCTGGGCCGCCGAGGTCGCCTACTACGACTACGCCAGCAACAGCTGCGCCTCGGGCCAGGAGTGCGGCCACTACACCCAGCTGGTGTGGCGAGAGAGCACGCTCATCGGATGTGCCTACGCGCGGTGCACGGCGAACTCGCCCTTCCCGGGGGTGACCACCTGGGACTTCTGGGTCTGCGACTACAGCCCGCCGGGGAACTTCATCGGGCAAAGGCCGTACTGAGTCGGTGGTCGTTTCCGAGGTCCGGCCCTGGCGGAGCTCCGTGTTACCGTCGGCACGGGTCCCTCACCGGAGGCAGCGGATGCGACGTCGGTACGGGGCGTGGGTCACCATTCTCCTCGGCTGTGCCACGGGTCAGGAACCGCCGAAGGCTTCCCCCGCGCCTCCTCCCCCCGTGGTCCAGGCCGAGCCACCGCCGCCGGAGGTTCCACCCACCGTCGCTGCCCTGGCGGTGGGCGCCCAGCTCTTCGACAACCTCGGCACGCACCACCGGAGCATCGGGACCCAGGTCCCCGACGCCCAGGCCTTCTTCGACCAGGGGCTGAGGCTGGCCTACGGCTTCAACCACGACGAGGCCACCCGGTCGTTCGCCCGCGCCGCGCAGCTCGACCCGCGCTGTGGGGCGTGCTTGTGGGGCGTCGCCTGGACCCTAGGCCCCAACTACAACGTCCCGATGCTGCCCGAGCGCACCCAGGCGGCGTGGGACGCGCTCCAGGCTGCGCGCCGGCTCGCCCCCTCTGCCCAGCCGGTGGAGCGGGAGCTGATCACCGCCCTCTCGCGGCGCTATCGCGGGCCGACCCCGCTCGAAGCGGCCGACCAGCACTCCTATGACCAGGCCTTCGCCGCCTCGATGAAGGAGGTCGCAGGCGCGCACCCCAACGACGACGACGTGCAGGTCATCTACGCCGAGTCGCTGATGGACGTGAATCCCTGGAAGCTGTGGACGCTCGAGGGGAAGGCCGCGCCAGGCACGGCCGAGGCGGTGGCCATCCTGGAGAAGGTGCTCGCCCGGTCCCCCAATCACCCCGGGGCCAACCACTATTACATCCACGTGGTCGAGGCCTCGAACACGCCGCAGCGGGCGCTGGCCGCGGCCGATCGCCTTCCAGGCCTGATGCCCGGCGCCGGCCACCTGGTGCACATGCCGGCGCACATCTACCAGCGCGTCGGACGCTACGAAGCGGCCTCGGAGGCCAACCGCCAGGCGGTCAAGGCCGACGAGGCGTACTTCAAGCGCACCAAGCCACCCGGGTACTACCCGATGTACCTCGGGCACAACTTCGGCTTTCTCGCCTATTCGGCGGCGATGGAAGGTCGATCAAAGGAGTCGCTGGCCGCGGCGCGCGATGCGGTCAAGGCCATCCCGCCGGAGATGCTGGAGATGATGCCGGGCATGGACTTCTTCGCCGCCGAGCAGTTCCTGGTGATGGTCCGCTTCGGGATGTGGGGGGCGATCCTCGAGGAGCCGCGGCCGCCGGAGAAGTACCAGACCCTCACCGCGCTCTGGCTCCACGCCCGGGGAATGGCCCTGGCCAGCACCGGGCAGCTGGACCAGGCCCGCGCGGTGGCCCAGACGCTGCGCTCGCTGGCCACGACGATGCCGGCCGATCTCCCGGCGGGGTCGGGGCTGAATCAGGCCCGCACCGTCGCCGCCCTGGGGCTCCAGGCGATCGAGGCCCGCCTCGCCGAGCGCACCGGACAGAAGGCGGAGGCCATCGCCGGGTGGAAGCGGGCCGTCGCTCTCGAGGACGGCATGGCCTACAACGAGCCGGCGGACTGGTTCTATCCGATGCGCCACTATCTGGGCGCCTCGCTGCTCGATGCCCGGCGCGCGAAGGACGCCGAGCAGGTCTTCCGCGCCGACCTGAAGCGGAACCCGGGGAACGGCTGGGCGCTGTACGGGCTCTACCGGGCGCTGGCGGTGCAGAAGAGCAAGGCGGCGCCGAAGGCCAAGGCCGACTACGAGGCCGCCTGGGCCCAGGCGGACACGCCGCTCAAGCGCGCGGCGTTCTAGCGGGTGCCGAGGAGCAGGGCGAGGTCGACCGCCACCTCGATGTCCCGGAAGGTGTTGAGGATCGGCGGCAGGGTGATGCCCACCTGCTGGATGTTCCCGCCGCAGGAGCGCGGCCCGGCGTACCCGTCGCCGATGAACTGGACGTCGTAGCCGCAGTTGCCGAAGGCGCCGTTGATCCGGGCCTTGTTGAAGGTGAAGGTCGAGGGCCGACCACCGATCAGGCCGCTGGCGGTCACTCCCTCCGGGGTGCGGGTCACCTGCATGTTGAACGGGGTCCTGCCCACCAACCCCTCGGCGCTGACGTCACCGAGGGTGATGTTCACGTTCTTTCCGTAGGCGGTTCCCCGGATGGCGGTGCCGTTGTCGTAGCGGCCGAGGTTGTGGGCCGGCCCCTGGATGCCGGTGGGGGTGATCAGCGCCACCACCGGGCGGGCGAGGCCGGTGAGCACGAAGCGGCCCTCGGCGGGCATCGAGGAGGGGTCGACGTCGGCGGTCGGCTCGTCGTGCGCGCAGCTTGCCAGGACGGCGAGCGAGGTCAGGGAGAGGAAGAGTCGTCGCATGTTGGTCACTGTCATGATGACCCCCTGACGGGCAGGGAGTTGCGCTTCTTCACCGGCGCCGGCGTTCAGTCGGTGCGCCGGCGGTCGACCAGCGCGTTGAGCACTGCCCGGGTGATGGCGATGACCAGCGCCCCGAGGAAGGCCGGCCAGAAGCCGCGGACATGGAAGCCGAGCCCCAGCGACTGGGAGGCGGCGCCGGTCACCCATAACAAGATTGCATTGATGACCAGGGCGAAGAGCCCCAGGGTGAGGAAGGTCACCGGAAGCGCGAGCAGCCGGAGCACACTGCCGAGCAGGGCGTTGATCAGACCGAAGAGCAGCGCCACCAGGAGCAGGCCGGGCAGCGATCCGGTGTAGCTCAGGCCGTCCACCACCCGGCACGCCACCCAGAAGGCGAAGGCGGTCACCACCAGGTGCAACAGGAATCGCATCGGTCCTCCCCCGCGGGTGGCCGACCCGCGCACGCCGGGAGCTTCCGCAAATGGACGGCGGGTCGCCAGGGAAATGTCAGCGGGGCTGGACCAGGTCCCGTTGCTCGGGGTGGCGCTCGAGCCAGCGGGTGACGTAGGGGCAGCTCACCACCACCCGGGTTCCGCTGCTCCGCGCCCAGTCGAAGGCCGCCTGCGCCAGCTGCCCGGCGATGCCCTGCCCCGAGGCGGCCACGGGGACCGTGGTGTGCATGAAGTCGACGGTCTGGGCGTCCACCCGCCGGTAGACGAGCTCGGCAGTCCCCCCCGCCACCTCGACGAAGAAACGGTTCCGCTGCGGATCGTGCTGGATGGCCATGCGCCGGACGCTCGACCAGCGGGACCGGGAGGTCAACCGGGGTTCGCTGGCCGAGTGTCCGGAGAGGTCACTTCCCGTGAGCAGGCGCGGGCGTCGCGGACGCGGCAGCCGCCGGAGGAGCGGCGGGGGGGGTCGGGGTCACCGCGGTCGGCGTCGCGGAGGCTGCCGCGGCAGGAGGAGCCGCGGGCGGGGTCGGGTCCGGCACCCGGTTGCTCACCGGGGGAAGGGTCCGCAGATAGGCGTAGATGGCCTTGAGGTCCTCGGGCTTGGCCTGGCGGATCATCTCCCAGGGCATGGGAGGGAGTATCGGCCGGCCCCGCCCCATGTGGCGCCCGGTCTTGATCGCGTCGAGGAAGTTCTGCTCCGTCCAGTTGCCAAGCCCGGTCTCCTTGTCCGGGGTGAGGTTGGCGGCGTAGCTCGTCCCCCAGGGGCCGGCGAAGGCCGTGAGGGTGGCGCCCATCGTCGCCAGCCAGGGCATCTGCAGCGCCGGGGACGGCGGCATCACCATCTCTGCAGGATGGCCGGCGAGGAGCCGAGTGGTGTCGAGCTCCGGACCCTTCGGTCCCATCTTCTTCGGGGTGTGGCAGTCGTTGCAGAGGCCGATGGTGACCAGGTACTCGCCTCGCTTTGCCGCCGCCGACTTGGGAGGGGCGGCGGGATCGGCAAGAGCGACGGAACAGACGAGGAGGACGAAGGGGACGGCGCGTGTCATGGGGTGCTCCGGGGTGAGGTGTTCTGGATCCACCGCTCGACCAGCGTCAGCGCCTCGCGGTCGCTGGTGCGGGTGCCGAGCGGGGGCATCTGGGTGAAGGCGTCGCGAGAGCGCATCCGCTGCACGAGCAGGCTGTGCTCGGGACTTCCGGAGTCGATGCGGAGCTCGCTGGAGCCGAGCGCGCGCTGGGCCCGGGCGTCGAGCAACGAGGCGCGGATCCGATCGGCGGAGGCGGCACCTTCGGAGGGGCGGTAGAGCAGATCCATCCCCAGCGAAGCCAGCGGGCCCTGCGCGTTGTGGCAGATGCCGCAGTTGGCGTGGAGGTAGCCCATCGCCGCGCGCTCGTCGGGGCTGCGGGCGGCGATGCGAGGGGGCGCGGTGAGCAGGCTCGGAGGAGCGCGGGAGAGCAGTCCCCTGGCGACCAGCGTGTCGAGCTCGACGCCCGGAGCGTCGGCGTGGACCGCGCCCGGATCGCGGTCCGGCGAGAGCTGCAGCGCGGTGAAGCCGAGGACGGGCGTCTTCTGGCCCTCGTGGCAGGCGCGGCAGTCGGCCTCGCCGGGGACGGTCCAGCTCGTCCCGGCGGCCGCCACCGCGGGGATGCCGTCTTCGGGGGCGAGCACCGCGTCCTTGCCGTCCTCGCTCCAGACGTAGGTCGCATAGCGCCAGCCGCGCCGGGTGCGCTCCAGCATGCGGGTCTCCACCCGGCGGCCGAGGGTGAACTCCTTCCACAGCCGCGTGCCCACCGGGAAGACCCAGGCGTCGGGGTCGCGGGCATCGATGGCGGTGCCGGGGGGAAGGCGAATCCACCGGCGCTTCGTCGCCCCGTCGCTCCACAGCGGGTACTGGGGGCTGTAGGCCAGGACGTCGGGGGCGAGCCGGGTGCCGTCGGGGTCGGCGAAGAGGCCGGTGTCCCAGAGGTGCGCCGGGAGCGGGGCGTCGGCCCTGCCCGCGGCCAGGGCCGCGAGCGGGACCACCAGGACCACGAGGTTTGCGATTGGTGAGCGCATCGACCGCGCGGCATGTGCCAGCTCGGTCGCCGACGGGGTTGCTAAATCGTTGCTAAGCCCCCTTAAGAGTTCCCGATTTTTCTCCTCGCGAAGGTGTCAGACGTCTCGTCAGGACCCCGGCGTTGCGCTGCGTGACGGCTGCCATCACTCACCGTTCGACCCCTCCGCCCCTGGCTCCTCCGTGGTGTCAGACGTCTCGTCTTGACGGGGAGTCAACACGGATTTCACTGCTCGTTATCGTTGGTTTTCTTGGAGCTGTCAGACGTTTCGTCGGGGTCGGCCGTGGCGGCCGGCGCCGGCGAAGAAGCTGGAGATGCCGGCGGAGGCGTCGGTCGAGGAGAGCGAGCGAAGGCCGCGGGCGACCTCGTTCCGCATCGCTTCCTCCTCGGAGAGATCGAGCCCCTCCAGCATCGCCAGTCGGTCGTTGCGCATGCAGCTCTGGGGCAGCGCGGCCAGCTCGGCGGCCAGCTCCAGCGAGGCCCGCAGCGCGCCCCCGCTGGGCACCACCCGGTTGACCAGTCCCATCGTCCACGCTTCCTGCGCGGTCACCGCCCGTCCGGTGAGCACCAGGTCCATCGCCCGGCTGAGGCCAATCAGGCGGGGCAGGCGGACCGTGCCCATGTCCACCAGGGGTACGCCGAACCGCCGGCAGAACACTCCCAGCACCGCGTCCTCCGCCGCCACCCGTAGATCGCACCACACCGCGAGCTCGAGCCCTCCGGCGACCGCGTGCCCTTCGATGGCGGCGATCACCGGCTTGCCGAGCCGCAGCCGTGCCGGCCCCATCGGTCCGTCGCCCTCGGGACGGACCGGCCGCGCCTCCCCCTCGGCCATCGCCTTGAGATCGGCCCCGGCACAAAACGTCCCACCGGCGCCGGTGAGGATGGCCACCGAGGCCGAGGGGTCGCCGTCGAACTCGCGAAAGGCCGCCGCCAGCTCCACCGCGGTGGCGGCGTCGACGGCGTTCCGGCGTTCCGGCCGATCGATGGTCACCACCACCACGTCCTTGCTCCGCTCGACGCGCAGGCTCATGGCGCACTCCTCCCGGGCGGGGTCCCGGGTCTTTCGACTTCAGAGGAAGGTGTAGACGAACTGGACCTGGGTGATGCTGTCGAACTTCTTGAGGAAGACTCCCGGCGGGGCGAACGTCACCCCGGGCGGCGGGGAGAAGAGCTGAGGCTTGGCGTCGTAGCGGCCCTGCCAGCTCACCAGCAGCGAGAGCCGCTCGTAGATCTGGGTGGTGAGCCCGAGCCCGAGGTTCACCCGGTGATCCTGGAAGGCCGGCACGTCGTTGGGCTCGTTGATGTCGTCGTTCGGCGCGCCGGTCTCCTTGTTGAGGTTGATCAGGTACTCCACCCCGGCTTTGAACTTGGTCGCCTTGCTGATGTCCCAGGTGTAGCCGAGGGCCGCCCGTATCGAGTGAATGGAGTACGCCTCCGCATTGGGGTTGGCGGAAGTCGTGTACGGCTCGAGGTAGGTGAAGTCGTAACCCAGCTCGCCGATCAGGGCGTGCCCGCCCGACTTGATCAGGAGATTGCTGACTCCGGCCTGGCCGCCGCCGAAGAGCTTCTTTCCGGCGGCGTAGTCGGAAGCGATGTTTCCGGCGACGTAGATCGAGGTGTCTCCCCGGGCGTCGTGGCGGATCAGCCACTGGTCGAAGCGCGGGGTCACGTTCCACAGCCGCGCGGTCAGCGAGTTCTGCTGCTCCAGCTCGTCGATCGAGGAGATCTCCTTCGACACCACCCCGCGGGGAAGGACGTAGATGGTGGACTTGGCGAAGGCATAGTTGGCCACCAGCGAGTAGCGCTGCCAAACCGCATCGCGGGCGACGTTGAGCCCCGCGCTGATGCTGGTCGACTGGGCGTTACCGGCCAGCCAGATCAGGCCCGCCTTGGCCTCGACCTTCCACCCGCTGTCCTTGGCGTCCTCCTTCGGCGCCTCGGTGTAGCTGAAGGTTGGTGCTGCCGAGGTCTGAGCGAAGGCCCCACCTCCGAGCAGCAGCGAGACCACGATGCATGACGCCTGGACGCGCAAGGATTCCCTCCCGGGTTGAGCGCCCGCAGGCGCCGTCCGACGCACCCCGTCAGACGGAGTTCACCTAGCGCAAAGCCCCGCGCGACGGGGAGCCAGAACGCCGCGGAACGGTTGGGTCCGTCGAGCCCTTGACTGAACACTTGAGCAGTCAGGGCCGAGGGGATACGGTGGCCGCTCCATCGTGCGCCTCGACAACCTCAACGAACGGCAGCGCGAGGCGGTGCTCCATGGCGACGCGCCGCTGCTGCTCATCGCCGGGGCGGGAACGGGAAAGACCACCACGCTCGCCCACCGCGTGGCGCATCTGATCGACGGAGGCATCGCGCCGGATCGGATCCTCCTGCTGACCTTCGCCCGCCGCGCCGCGAGCGAGCTGCTCCGCCGGGTCGACGGGCTCCTCGGCCACCGGGAATCGCGGGCCTCGGGCCGGGTCTGGGGCGGAACGTTCCACTCCGTCGCCACCCGGCTCCTCCGGCAGCACGGCGAGCGGATGGGGCTCCACCCTGGCTTCACCATCCACGACCGCGGCGACTCCGAAGATCTCCTGGAGGTGCTCCGCACCGAGCTGGAGCTGGGGCGAGGCAAGCGACGATTTCCGCGCAAGGCCACCTGTCTCGACATCTACAGTCGGTGCGTCAATGCCCGCCTGCCGCTCGACGGCGTGGTGGAGACGCACTTCCCCTGGTGCATCGAGCAGAGCAGCGGCCTGAAACTGCTCTTCCGCACCTATGTCGACCGCAAGGCCGCGCAGCGGGTGCTCGACTACGACGATCTGCTCCTTTTCCTCCACGCCCTCCTCGAGCACCCCGGAGCTGGCGAGGCGGTGCGTGCACAGTTCGAGGCGGTACTGGTCGACGAGTACCAGGACACCAACGCGCTCCAGGCAGAAATCCTCGACCATTTGAGGCCGGGCGGTCAGGGCCTCACCGTGGTCGGCGACGACGCGCAGGCGATCTACGCCTTCCGGGCGGCGACGGTGCGGAACATCCTCGACTTTCCGTTGCGCTACCCCGCCGTGCGCCGGCTGCTCCTGGTCGACAACTACCGCAGCACGCCCGAGCTGCTGGCGGCGACCAACCGGGTCATCGCCCAGGCCAGAGAGCGCTTCCCCAAGAACCTCGTCTCCACCCGACTCGGCGGCGCCCGCCCGGAGCTGTTGTCGTGTACTGACGAGGCCCAGCAGACGGAACTGATCCTCGCCCGGGTACTCGAGCGACGAGAGCAGGGAATCCGGCTCCGCGACCAGGCAGTGCTCTTCCGGGCCGCCCACCACAGCCTCCACCTCGAGGTCGAGCTCGGCCGCCGCGGCATCCCCTTCCACAAGTACGGCGGTCTGCGCTTCGTGGAGAGCGCCCACGTCCGAGACACGCTGGCCTTCCTCCGGATGGGAGAAAACCCCCGCGATCTCATGGCCGGCACGCGGGTGCTGGGTCTGCTTCCCGGCGTCGGGCCCCGCTCGACACGCACCCTGCTCGAGCCGGTGGTGGCCAGTGGTCGCTTCGACGCCTGGCGCACCCAGCGGCCACCGGCGGCTGCCCTTCCCCGGTGGCCTGCGCTCCTCACCCTCTGCGAGGAGCTGGCCGCGCCGGTGGCCCCACCGCTGGCGACGCAGCTCCAGCACATCCGCACCTTCTACGCGCCACTCTGCGAGGAGCGGTACGACCACGCCGAGGCGCGGCTGCGGGACCTCGAGTCGCTGGAGCGGATCGCCGCCGGCTTCCGCGACCGGACGACCTTCCTCGCCGACCTGACCCTCGAGCCGCCCCAGTCGACGCAGGAGCTGGCCGGTCCTCCTTCGCTCGACGAGGACTACCTGGTTCTCAGCACCATCCACTCTGCCAAGGGCCTGGAATTCGATGCGGTGTATCTCCTCCACGCCGCCGACGGGAACATCCCCTCCGATCTCTCCACCGGCACCCCGGAGGAGATCGACGAGGAGCTACGCCTCCTCTACGTGGCGCTCTCCCGCGCCCGCAATCACCTCACGGTCAGCTTCCCGCTCCGCTGGTACGATCGACCCACCGGGGTGAGCGCCCGCCACTCCTTCGCCCAGCCGAGCCGGTTCCTGACGCCCGAGGTGACTTCCTGCTTCGAGCTCCACTCGCTGGCGCCGGAGCCGGCCCGCCCGGCACTCCCCGCCTCCGAGGAATTCTTGCCCGCCTCGCTGCGCAAGGCCCTGCAGGGACTGTGGAATTGAAGCTCGCCGGGACGATGCATACATCGAGGGCACTCCGATGCCCTTCCGCGCTCATTCCCGCGGCCCCCGCTCCGGGCGCCGCTGGCGGTCGATCGTGCGTCTCGCCGCCGTCGGGCTCCTGGCCCTGGTGGCGGTGGTGCTCCTCGTCGCCGCGGTCGCCCTGCCTGCGTATGCCCGGGGAAAGACCCGCCAGGTGCTCCAGGGCTCGAACAACGTCAGCGGAGACTTCCTCGACGTCGAGACCCAGCTCTTCCCGCTGAGCTACACCGTCACCCACCTCAAGGTCCGGAGGAAGGGCGCCCTCCTCGACGACCCATTCTTCTATGCCGACCGGCTGGCGATCCGGGTCCGATGGGCTCCGCTGCTTGCCGGGAGCGTCGTGGGCGACGTCGAGGGCGAGGGAGTCAAGGTGGTGATCGAGCAGCCCAAGCCCGGTGGAAACGCGCACCTCCCGTCGATCGAGGAACTCATCCCGGTGAAGGCGGTGGTGGAGCGCATCGCGGTGCGGCGCTCCGAAGTGCTCTACGCCTGGGTACGCGAGCCCAATCGACCAACGCTGTGGTTCCACGACATCGAGGCCACGTTGCAGAACGTCCCCTCGCGGCTGGGGCTGACCTCCGGTCCGGCGGTGCTCGCCGCCCGCGGAACAGTGCAGCGCAGCGGGACGATGCGAGTCGAGGCAAGCATCGAGCCCTTTGCCACACCGGTGGAGTACGCGCTGGAGGCCACCGTGGATCACTTCGACCTCTCGGAGATGAACGCGTACGTCGGCGCGGAGAAGGGGGTGAAGCTCTCCCCGGGGACCTTCTCCACCCGGATGAAGCTCGCCGTGGACAAGGGGCGCCTCGCCGGATGGGTGGATCCGGAGCTGTCGGGCACCCGCGTCGAGTCGGCCAACGAGGATCTGGGGAGCAAGCTGAAGGCGCTGCTGGGCAAGGTCACCCTCACCCTCTCACCGCCGGCGGACGGAACGAAACCCTCGGGGAAGATCGCGGTGAGCGATGATCTCCGCGGCCGCGACGTGCAACTGGTCATGGTCCTGGAGAAGTCGGTGGAGAACGCCTTTCTCCTCTCGATGCAGGAAGCATTGAAGCGCGCCTACACCAAGCCTCCCAGCGAGACCGCCTCGCAGGCGAAGCAGGAGCCCACCAAGCTCCAGAGCAAGCAGTGAATCGACCCCGCGGCGCGGTCAGAAGCCGTAGATGATCGCCAGCTCGGTCCGGAACGCGGTGGCGGTCTCCCGATTCACCCACCCTGTCCACCACCCACTGAATTCCAGGCCGATCTTCAGCCCGGCGACGACTCGTACCACGGCGTTGGCGAAGACCTCGGTGTTCGACCGCCGCTCGGCGTCGGCGAGGTCCTGGTCGAAGGGATCGTCGGTTCCGAATCCAGCGTGGAGCGTCAGGCGCGAGCCGATGCGCTGGGTGATCTGCACCCAGCCGCCCCGGGCTCGGATCGCCACCTGCGTAGTGGGATCGATGGTCTGAAAGATCGCGCCCGAGTAGTCGCCGAGCAGCTGCCCGATGAAGTACTCGCCCTCGATCAGGGTCGAGTCGGTGAGGCGGAGCGAGGCGTCGGTGACGAAGCTCCAGCTGGTGTACTGCTTCGCGCTGATGGTGACCTGCCTCCGGCCGTAATGGCCAGCGACGCCGCACTCGAAGACCCGCGGCCCGTCGTCGCGCTCGCCTCCGAAGGCCAGGCCGAGGTGGCCCTGGAAATCGGGAATACCGGCCTGGGTGGCCTGGACGGTGTCGCTGACGGCGAAAGTCTGTACCGCCTGGGCGATCGCGGCCTGGAGGGTGACCTCCATCCAGTCCGCCATCGGCTGGTGCCACTCGACACGGAACTGCGGGCGGTAGTCCCCGATGTCTCCGGGGATGAAGGAGAGCGGGTAGAAGTTCAGGGTCGCCGACGAGCGGGGGGAGATGATGTCCGCCGCCTGTCCGGCCAGGAGATGAAGTCGCGACCAGGTGGCCTCGAGGTAGAGGTCGCGCACCAGGGGGAGGAAGGCGTTTTCGTTGAGGTAGGGAGCGTTGCTCCGGAAGTCCATGTCGAACTTCGCCTGGAGCTGCACCGCGCCGAGCCTGGGCGGCGTGGCGCTGACGCCGAGGAAGGTGTTGCCCGGCGAGACATTGAATTGCCCGGTGGTCGCCGCCGAACGGATCTGGACGAAACCGGGGATGCTCCCCACCACCATCGTCGAGGTGTTGTAGTTGGTGTTGACCACCAGCTCGCCGAAGAAGTCCCAGCGGATGCCCAGCGCCGTCGCCGAGAGGTGGCCGGGAATCTCGCCGGGGGGCACGACGTGGAGCGGGGGTGGAGCCTCGGGCACGGCACCGGCCTGCGTCGGTGCGTCGGCGGGCAATTGGGTGATCGAGGAGGGCGGCGTCTCGGTGGGTGTGTCGTCGCCGGCGTTGTTGCCCGGAGCGGGCGCTGGATTCGAGGTGGTGGATGCCGCGCGGGTCGCAGCCTCGCCTGCGTTTGTCGTCGGATTCGACGTCGGCGTCGCCGCCGTGTCCGGCGGAACGAGCGTCCCCGCTGCACTGGCGACCGGCGCCCCATCGGATGGTTTCCCCGCCGACTGCGCGGCCGCAACCGAGGCAGAGAGGATCAGGCCGACGCCCGCGCCGCGGACCAACGCGCCGCGCGCGCGGCCCAGCCCTCCCCGTCGGGCGCTCCGGTCTCGCTGCTCGGCCAGCGGCTCAGCGTCCAGGGGTCCCTCCCAGGGCGGTGCATGTCATCGGACCTCGGGCCATTAAGCAACGAGATCGCAACACCTCCATCGGAGCGGGCCCCATAGAGTGGCCGCCGATGCTCCTCTTCCAGAAGCGCTTTCACGCCGGGCTCGCCTCCGGCGCGGTGACCGTCACCTTCCGGCGATGGAAGAAACCGCACGTTCGCGCCGGCGGCCGTTACCGCTGTCACCCCATCGGTGTTCTGGAGGTGGACCGGGTGGAGCGGATTCCCTCGGCGGCGGTGACCGACGAGGACGCACGGCGCTCGGGGTTTGCCTCGCGCGCCGAGCTGCTCGCCTACATCGCCGCCGGACCTGACGGGCCGCCAGAACCGGACGAGGAGCTTTGGCGAATCGAGCTGCACCATGGAGGGGATGGCGACCGGGTCGCGGCAGCGCTCGACGACCGGCTCTCGGTCGACGACGTGGCGGCGCTCAGCCGGAAGCTTGGCCGGATGGGCGCGTGGACCCTGCCCACGCTCCGCCTGATCGCCCGGCGGCCTCGGGTGGCCGCCTCGAAGCTGGCGGCGCAGCTCGGGCGCGAGCGGGACCCCTTCAAGGTGGACGTCCGGAAGCTCAAGCGCCTCGGGCTTACCCAGAGCTTCGAGGTCGGGTACGAGCTGTCGCCCCGTGGGCGGGCGCTCCTCGCTCGGATGCCCCGCACCTCGCCGGCCGGCAAGCGCGTCAGACCCCGAACGCGGTAGGGTGCGAATCGGCACGAGGGGAGGTCGCTCCGTGAGGGATGCGATGACTCGTCGCTGGGCGCAGTGGGCCACCCTGGCTGTGACGGCCCTGGGACTGGGATTGCCGATCCTGGTCGCTCGTCGGTTGTTCAACCATCCGGAGGTGCTGCCGCAGACGGTGGCCCTCGTTCCCGCTCCGTACGCGCTGGCGATCTGGGTGCCGATCGACGCCGGCTTTCTCGCCTTTGCGGTGTGGCAGGCGTTTCCGTCGCAGCGGCTCAATCAGCGGGCGGCCGGGGTTCGGCCCTGGTTGATGCTAACCGCCCTGCTCGACACGGCCCGCTTCTGGGTCGCCTCCCGCGGGCATCCCGGGTGGACCCTGCCGCTGCTGGTGTCGAGGCTGGTGGTGGCGTTGGTGATGCAGCGGGCGCTCCGGGATGGGCAGCCCGGCGCGGGAGCCGAGGGCCTGCTGCGGATCCCCTTCAGCCTCTACGCCGGATGGCTCACCTTCTCGGTCTTCATGGCCCTCGACGCCGAGCTGGTCCGCGTGAGCTGGGACGGCTTCGGGATGAGCGACGTGATCCGGGTGCTGATCCTCATCGTGGTCAGCTCGCTGGTGGGGCTGGTGCTGCGCTTCCGGCTCGATGATCCGGTGTACGGCTTCTCGCTGGGGTGGGCGTACTTCGCGGTCCTGATCCAGCAGCAGGGCAGCCC
>Ga0318563_10000718_pt1 | contig 13603 bp, 10 predicted proteins | sample GRESIP066b5f19_FD_203689 | JGI IMG/M metagenome (GOLD analysis project Ga0318563, IMG submission 203689) | Tropical soil microbial communities from Luquillo Experimental Forest, Puerto Rico - GRE.SIPMG.066b5f19 | ecosystem: Environmental > Terrestrial > Soil > Tropical forest > Bulk soil... | reverse complement strand
ATCGAGGTCGCGGATGTGGAGGCCGCAGTGGCGGCGCTCGGCAGCGTGCCGTTGCGCGTCTTCCTCACGGTCGGGCGCCTGTCGGTGCCGGCCTTCGCAGCCGCGCCGCAGCATCATTACCTGATCCGCTCGATCGATACGCCGCAAGGCCTCGACGTCCTGCCGCGACACGAGCTGCTGCTCGCCCGCCCGCCTTTCAGTCTCGCAGATGAGAAGCGCGCCATGAGCGAGGGCCGCATCGACATGCTGGTCAGCAAGAACAGCGGCGGGGAGCCGACCTATGCGAAGATCGCCGCGGCGCGCGAGCTCAATCTGCGGGTGGTGATGATCCGCCGGCCGAAGCCCGAAGCCTCCCAGGCGCTGCACGATCCCGCGGCGGCGCTCGCCTGGATCGAGGCTCATCGCAAGGCCCCATAGCTGCGCGGGGTGTAGACGAAGGGCCGCGCGCCACCTGGGCGCGGGACGAGGCGCGTCTCGCTCGAGCCGATGATCACGAGAGTCGCCATGTCGGCGATGCCGGGGTCGGCCTCGGCAAGGCTGGTGACGATGATCCGCTCGTCGGCGCGGCCGACGGCGCGCGCGAAGATCACCGGCGTCGCCCAGGCCTTGCTGGCCCTGAGGCAGGCGAAGGCATCTTGGATGCGCTCGGGCCTCGCCTTCGAGGCGGGGTTATAGAGCGCGATCACGAAATCGCCCTCGGCAGCGGCAATGAGGCGCTTTTCAACGATCTCCCAGGGCTTGAGGTTGTCCGAGAGCGAGATGGCGCAGAAATCGTGGCCGAGCGGCGCGCCGATTCTGGCTGCTGCCGCAAGCATGGCGCTGATGCCGGGGATGACCGTGACGTCGATCTCGCGCCAATGGGGCTCGCCGGTCTCGATCGCCTCGAACACGGCCGCCGCCATGGCGAAGACGCCAGGATCGCCGCCCGAGACCACCGCCACCTCGCCGCCCGAGGCCGCGAGGCGCAGAGCCTCGCGGGCGCGCGCTAGCTCCTCGCGGTTGTCGCTCGCATGGCGCCGCTGCCCGTCCCGTTGCGGCAGCCGCGCGAGATAGGGCGCATAGCCGAAGAGGTCCTTCGCGGCTGCAAGCGCCTGCGAGGCCTCGGGCGTCAGCCATTCAGCCGGGCCGGGCCCGAGGCCGATCACCATCAGGCGGCTGGACGTCACGGGCGCCTGCCTTCGCCGGGCACCAGGATCAGCGCGAAATAGGGTGCCTCGTCGTCGGTCTTGGCCGCGAGCGGCAAGATCACCTCCTCGGCCATGGTGCCGCGCTCGACATAGATGGCGCGGTCGGCGAGGCCAGCATCGGCGAGCGCGCCGCGCACCTTCGGCAGGTTGTGCCCGAGCTTCATCACCACGGCCGCATCCGTCGCGGCGAGGCGGCGCACGAGATCCTCGCGCCCCAAGGTGCCGGGCAGCACGGTGAGCACATCGTCGCCCCAGCTCATCGGCGTTTGCGCTGCTGCCCAGCAGCCCGACATGCCGGTGATGCCAGCGCAGATGCCGACCGGATGCCGGTCCTTCAGCCGCGTATGGATATGCATGAAGGAGCCGTAGAAGAGCGGATCGCCCTCGCACAGCAGTGCCACATCCTGGCCATGCTCGAGATGGCTGGCGATCGCCCGCGCCGCCTCGTCGTAGAAGGGCCTGAGCGTCTGCGCATAGCCGGGCTCAGCGAAGGGGATCTCGGTGGTTACGGGATAGAGGAGCGGCAGCTCGGTGACGCCATCCTTGATCCAGCGCGCAGCGATCTGGCGCGCATTGGAGCTGCGCCCCCGCTTCGCGAAATAGGCGATCACCGGGGCCGCCTCGATCAGCCGCACAGCCTTGACGGTGACGAGCTCGGGGTCGCCCGGTCCGAGGCCGACCCCGTAGAGCCGGCCGCCTTCGCCGCCGTTGCGGCCCAACACGACGCTCATTCGCGCTCGCTCGCGACGGCATTGATGGCGGCTGCCGCCATGGCGCTGCCGCCGCGCCGCCCGCGCACCACGAGATAGGGCAGGCGCCCATCGGCGATCAGCGCTTCCTTCGACTCGGCCGCGCCGACGAATCCGACCGGCATGCCGATCACGGCAGCAGGCTTAGGCGCGCCCTCATCGAGCATCTCGAGCAGCCGAAAGAGCGCGGTCGGCGCATTGCCGATCGCAATGAGCGCGCCGCCGAGACGCTCGCGCCATAATTCCATCGCGGCCGCGGTGCGCGTATTGCCCAGGCGCTCGGCGAGGCCGGGCACGGCAGGGTCGTCGAGAGTGCAGATGACCTCGTTGCGGCGTGGCAGCCTGGCGCGTGTCACGCCATTCGCGACCATCTTCGAATCGCAGAGAATCGGCGCGCCGACAGCGAGCGCGGCGCGCGCAGCCACGACGGCGCCCGGCGAGTAGACGATGTCGGCTGCGGCCTCGACGAGGCCGCAAGCATGGATGAGCCTCACCGCGACTTTCTCCTCATCGGCCGTGAAGCGCTTGAGATCGGCCTCGGCCCTGATGATGGCGAAGGATCGCCGGTAGATCTCCGCGCCGTCGCGGATATAGGCGTAAGGCTCTCTCATCCCATCCTTCCATGCAGGCGCGGCCGAGCTTTGGCCGGCGCCATCTTCGTCGAGGCGAGCCGCGCAAGCGCCGCTCGCGCCTGACCGAGGCTCAACCCGGATTCGACCGGCGTGTCGTCGGCCCTCCCGTCGAGCACGAGATCGTAGCGCCCGCAGCGTCCCGTCAGGGTCACAGCGGTCGCGCCGGGGCGCGCGCATCCCTTGGCGCAGCCGGAGATGTGCAACGAGACGCGTCCTTGGGCAAGCCGCGCCGCAAGCGGCGCCAGCGCCAGGGCGTCGGCACGCGTCTCCACTGTGGCATTGGCGCAGTCGGGTGCGCCCGGGCAGGCGACGACGGCAAGGCGCGGATCATCCGGCTGCGTAACGAGGCCCAAATTGCCGACGGCCTGATCGAGCTCGGCACCGCGCCCCGCTTCCAAGCCGGTCACCAGGAGAGAGCGGCCGAAAGAGAGGCGTATATCGCCTCCATGCCGCTCGGCCGCATCCGCGAGCCCCTCGAATGCGTGAGCGAGACAGCGCCCGAACGGCAGCCCGATCCCGAGGAAACAGCTCTCGCCATCGAGGTGATGGAAGCCGAGCGGAGCATTGGCGATCGAGGATGCGCGCTTATCCGTCCCCTGCTTGCAGGTGAGGGTGGCCAGCGCGGAGCGCGGGACGGGTGGGGTGCGCATCCGGAGAGGTCCCCCACCCGTCCGCGTGGCTTCGCCGTGCGGCCACCCTCCCCCGCTACGCGGAGGAGCGATGGGCGCCTCGTGATCATCCGCTGCAAGCATCTCGAGCCCGGCACGGCGCCGCAGCTCGTCGACGCCGATCTCGGCCACGAGGTCGCGCATCCGGCGCGGCCTCTCGTGCATCGCTGTGCCGAGCTCGAGGAAGGCGCGCCCCAAGGCCATGGCGAGGTCAGGCACGTGTCGCGGAGTGCAGAGACCGAGCAGCGTCGCCCCATCGGCGTCGCCGCCGATCGCGACTGCGAATCGAGGGCTTCCGACGCCCTGCAGTGCCTCGAAGCGGATATCGGCCGCGATCTCGCGCAGATCGATCCGTCCACCATCATCGATCAGCCAGCAGAATTTGTCCGGCAAGGCGGTGAGCGCAGCGTCCTGGGCGAGGTCCAGCCGCAGCTCGGCAACGAGCGGTCGGATATCGCAGACGGACTGAGGGTCCATGCCGGCGAGCGGGCTTGCGATGATGTCGCGGTCGGCGGGCCCTTCGGCGGAGGCAAGGCCGAGCGCGATGAGGCTTTGCGTGAGGGCCGGCAAGCTGTCCTCGCTCACTCCGCGCAATTGCAGATTGCCGCGTTGGGTGAGGTCGATGAGGCCGTTGCCGAAGCGGCGGGCGCAATCCGCGATGCCGCGCGCCTTGTCGTAGGACAGGACATGACCGGAGAGGCCAAGCCGCACCAAGAGCCCGTCGCCGCTCGGCATCGGGCGCTGCAGGTTCGGGCACCAGCCGCGGCGCAATTCGACGCCGGCGCTCATGCGCCGGCCTCTAGCATCTCGGCTAAGAGCGTGGCCGAGGAATTGCGGCGCGACACCCAGAAACCCCGACGCGCCGCTTCCGCGAAGCGGGCGGCGATAGCGCGCGCGGCCTCGGGATTAGCCTCGCGCAGGAAGTCGCGCACCCGTTCATTGCCGCAGGTCGCGTCATAGACGAGATCGAAATGTCGGCTCGCCACGGTCTGCGTGGTCGCCGCGAAGGCAAAGAGATTGTCGACCGTCTCGGCGATCTCGGCCGCGCCCCGAAAGCCATGGCGCATCTGGCCTTCGATCCAGCGCGGATTGGCGGCCCGGCCGCGCACCACGCGCGCGATCTCCTCGGCAAGGTTGCGGACCATGCTGCGATCGGGCCGCGATGTGTCGGCGTGATAGAGGGCAGGCTCCGCGCCGAGCGAAGCGGCTGCGGCCGCGAAACCTCCCTCATGCTCCGCGAAGGCATCGGCATCGAGCAGGTCCTGCCCTTCCATGTCCTGCACATGCACGAAGGCATCGGCGCCGGCGACCCTTGCCCTGAAAGCCTGGGCGGCCGGGCGCCCTTCCGCCTTCGACCCATAGGCATGCGAGGTCGCCGCGAGATAGGCTTCGCCGAGCGTGTCGCGGGTGACGGACGGATCGGCAGCGAGGAGATTCGCAAGCCCGATTCCATAGGCGCCGGGGGCGGCCCCGAAGATGCGGGCCGCCGCAAAATCCCGCTCGGCGGCGGGATGGGCGCGTAGCGCCGCGGCGAGCGGGTTCTCCGCATCCTCCTCGTCGAGTTCGGCGACCTTGCGCACGGCCTCGTCGAAAAGCGCGATCTGGGTCGGGAACACGTCGCGGAAGAGGCCTGAGACGCGCAAGGTCACATCGACGCGCGGCCGGCCGAGCTTGGCGAGGGGCAGGATCTCGAAGCCTGAGACCCGCGTCGAGGCATTGTCCCAGAGCGGCCGTACGCCGAGCAGCGCCAGCGCCTGGGCGAGATCGTCGCCGCCGGTGCGCATGCTGGCCGAGCCCCAGAGATCGATGACGATGCGCCGTGGCCATTCGCCATGGTCCTGGGCGTGGCGGGTCATCACCTCGGCCGCGGTGCGGCTGCCGATCTCCCAGGCAGTGCGGGTTGGCACGGCGCGCGGGTCGACGGTGAAGAGGTTGCGCCCGGTCGGCAGCACGTCGAGACGGCCGCGCGAAGGGGCCCCACCCGGCCCTGGCTCGACGAAGCGCCCATCGAGCGCGCGCAAGAGGCCGTCTATCTCGCCTGGCGCCTCGCGACCGAAGACGTGCAGCCCGTTGCCGATGCGCATCTCCTTAAGGTCGCAGAGCCAGGCATCGAGCTTCGTCAGCGCCTCCATCGGGTCGCCGCCGGTGTCGAGCCCGAGCTCGTCCGCGAGACCCGCCTCGGCGGCCTTGGCGAGGATCGCCTCCGCTATCAGCCCGGCGCGGCGCCGGTCGAGCGACTGGGCGCTCGCATATTCGTCGAACAGGGATTCGAGCTCCGCGACCGCCCCGTCGAGGCCCGCTTCGATCAGGGGCGGCGTCATATGGCCGATTGTGACCGCGGCGATGCGCCGCTTCGCCTGTGCCGCCTCCCCTGGATTGTTGACGATGAACGGGTAGATCACCGGCATCGGGCCGAGCACCGCCTCGGGCGCGCAGCTTTCCGACAGCACCACCGCCTTGCCGGGCAGCCATTCGAGCGTGCCATGCGTGCCGCAATGGATCATGGCGTCGATTTGCTCGCAATGCCGCAGCCACAGATAGAAGGCGATATAGGCGTGCCGGGGCGGCAGATTGGCATCGTGATAATCGTTTTTGCGGCTGGCGACGCGCCCGCGATCCGGCTGCAGGGCGATGACGAGGCTGCCGCATCGCAGGATGCGAAACGAGAAGCCGCCGGCGCGCAGCGCCTCATCCTCCTGCGGCGCGCCCCAGCTCGCCGCCACCGCGTCGCGGAAGGCGGCTGGAAGCGCTTCGAAGAGACGCTGATAGGTTTCGAGGCCGAGGCGGGCGGCCTCGGCGCCAAGCGAGCGGCCAGTGAGCGCGCCCATGAGTTCGGCCGCGTCCGGCGGCGTGGCTATCGCATAACCGGCGCGGCGCAATCGCTCGGCGATCTCGACCGCGCTCGCTGGAGCGTCGAGGCCGACCGCATAGCCGGCCCGCCCGCCCTTGCCGGGATAATCCGACAAGATGCAGGCGAGGCACCGTTCGGGCGCCGCGAGCCGGCGCAGCCGCGCCCAAGCCGCCGCGAGATCCGCGGCCCGCGCCAGCCGTGAGGCTTCCGGCTGATGCGCGAGCCGCGTGAATTGCAGCGCCTCGCTGCGTTCGGCCTCACCCTTGAAGGAGATCGCACCTGCGAGGATCCGCCCATCGATCTCGGGGAGAACAACGTTCATAGCGAGATCGGCGGCACCCAGGCCCCGCGACCCCGCCTGCCATTCGGAAGCGCCGGAACCGGCGAGCACGGTCTGCAGCACCGGGCAATCCGCGGCGTCGAGCGGGCTTGCACCATCGAGCCTTGCTGAGAAGGCCGTGGTGTTGAGGATGACATCTGGGCGGGTCGCTGCGAGCCAGCTCGCAAGCGGGCAGGCGGCCTCTTCGTCCTTGAGGCTCGTCACGAAGGCGGCCGAGACCGCAAAGCCGCGTGCGGCGAGCGCATCGGCGAGCGCCGTCACCGGGAGCGTGTCGGCAGCGAGCAGCACCGAGCGGTAGATCAGGACCGCCGCATGCGGGGCGTCGCGGCGTGCCTTACGGCAGGCCGCCTCGAAGAGCCCGAAGGCCGGCACCGGCACCGGCTCCTTGCCACCGCGGCCTCCGCCGAACCGATGCGCGATGTGGCGCAGGAGCTCGCGCAAATTGTCAGGCCCGCCATTCTGCAGATAGGCGAAGAGACGCGCGAGCTCAGGCTTTTCGAGCGTCGAGACGTCGTCGAGGCGCTGATCCGCGCGCGCGTCGCCCGGCAGCACGGCGAGCGCGAAGCCGTGACGGCGCGCCGCGCGTCCGAATTCCTCGGCACCATAGCGCCAGTAATCGAGCCCGCCGAGGAGCCGGATCAGCACGAATTTGGCCTTGAACGCCGTGTCCTCGATGTAGCGATCGACCGAGAAGGGATGTCGAAGCGCCGAGAGGCTCGCGAGGCGCAGGCTCGGCAGCTCCGCTTGCGCGCCATCCCAGGCGGCGGCAACCCCGGCAAGATCGCTGTCCGAGAAGGAGAGGACGAGGATATCGGCAGGATTCTGCGCCAGATCGATCGCCTCGACGGTCTCGTCGAGCGATCGTGTCTCTGTGCGCAGAAGGTGCATGCCGTCGGCTTCTAGGCGTGGGCGCTGATCTGCGCCGTGATCGCGGCACGGTCGATGCCCTTTTTGCCGATCACCACCAGGCGGCCGCGCCGTTCCTCGCCGTTCCAGGGCCGGTCGAATTGCTGGCGGAAGCGGCGGCCGACACCTTGCACCAGGAGGCGCATCGGCTTGCCGCGCACCTCGAGGAAACCCTTCATGCGCAAGACATCGTGCTCGGCCGCGACCTCAGTGAGCTTCTCGACGAAAGCGGCCGGATCCGCGATCGGGGCGAGATCGACCACGAAGCTGTCGAAATCGTCATGGTCGTGCTCAGGCTCGGCATCGTGATGCGAGGGCCTCGCCGCGAGGTCGTCCTCGGCCGCAGCCGAAAGGCCGAGCAGCACGGCGGCGTCGATCCGCCCCTCGCGGGTCGCCACGACCTTCACGGCGCGCGGCACGGTGCCAATGATGTCGCCGCGCACGCGCGCGGTCTCTGCCTCGTCGACGAGGTCGGCCTTGTTGAGCACGATCAGATCGGCGCAGAGAAGCTGATCCTCATAGACCTCCTCCAGCGGATTGTCGTGATCGACGGAGGGGTCGGCGGCCCGCTGACGCGCAAGCTTCACCGGATCGTCCGCGAAGCGCCCCGCCGCAACGGCCGCTGCGTCGACGACTGCGACTACCCCATCGACCGTGAGCCTCGAGCGCACGGTCGGCCAGTCGAAGGCCTTCACCAGGGGCTTCGGCAAGGCGAGGCCCGACGTCTCGATGACGATGTGGTCCGGCCGCTGCTCGCGTGCGAGCAGCGCTTCGATCGCCGGGACGAAGTCATCTGCCACCGTGCAGCAGATGCAGCCATTCGCCAATTCGACGATGTTCTCCTCGGGGCAGCTCTCGATGCCGCAGGAGCGCAGGATATCGCCGTCGACGCCGACATCACCGAATTCGTTGACGATCAGCGCGAGGCGCCGCCCGCTCGCATTCTCCAGCAGGTGACGGATCAGCGTCGTCTTCCCGGCGCCGAGAAAGCCGGTGACGATGGTGACTGGGGTCTTCAGCGTGACGGGAGAGTTGGCGGGCGACGTCATTCGGCGGCCTCCGGCAGATCATGAGAGGGGGATGAGGGGAAAGGAGGAAAACGCGCCACCACACCCTTCTTCAGGGCGTCGGGGCGCTGCTTCCAGGGGATGAGCCCGTCAGGAGCGGCAGCGTAGAGGGACGCCGCATCGAGTATCGCTTCGGCGGTGGGGTCGTCCGGGGCGAAATCGCCATACACGTAGGTCCATTTGCCTCGCGCCGCGAAGCCGATCGTGCAAGGGCGCTTGCAGACGCTGAGGCATTCGACCGGCAAGAGCTCGACGGGGTCGCGCCCGCCGCGACGCGCCAGCGCCCGCCGCAAGGCGCCATGGAGGCGCGCGCCGGCGCGTTCCGCCGCGGGCTCGACGAGCTCGCTCGCTGAACGACAGGTCACGCAGATATGGATCGATGTCGCCTCAACCGCCATCTTCGCGATGCTCCCGCTCGGCCTTGCGCCGTCCTCTGGGGTGCATCGGCCGGGCATGTGGAACCGCCCAGCGTCCGGCCGCGTTGAAGCGCGGCGCCGAACCGCCTCCGGGGCGCCCCGCCCGGCGGCCTGCTGTCGGCAATGGCAGGTCTCCTGGCTCGCGGATCCTCGCCTCGCGCTGCCTTCCCGGGTGCCTATGGGGCCTCCAGTGGCGTCGTTGCGCGAAGCTCACCGCTTACAGTTGCGGGGGCAGCTACGGCATTGGCCCGCATCGTGGCCCAAAGGCTTCGACGTCGAACCGCACCGCATTCCCTTTTCACCTCTCGATCAGAGAGGACCAGTGCCGCAGCTAGAGATAGAGGCGCGCCGCGCCAGGTGTCAATCTTCAGGCCGTGCCTTGCGGGCGCTCCCTGCCGACCTATCTTCAAAGGGCAATGGTTCAGGAGGGTTTCGCATGACGTCGCGAACGGTTGGCGGCACGGCCGAGCATCCGATCATCGTCGATTCCGCCAAGGGCCGCACCAAGGTGAGCTGGAAGGGGGCCGTCATCGCGGACAGCGGCGGGGCCCTCGATCTCCAGGAGGCCACCTATCCCGTGGTCAAATACGTGCCGCGCGCCGATGTCGACATGGCGCTGCTGCGGCGCACCGAGCACACGAGCCATTGCCCGTATAAGGGCGATGCGAGCTATTTCTCGATCGTGGTCAACGGCGCCGTCTCCGAGAATGCGGTCTGGTCCTACGAGAATCCGCTCCCCGGGGTTGCGGCCATCAAGGACCACCTCGCCTTCTATCCGAGCCGCGTCGACCGTATCGAGGAAATCGGCTGAGCTGGGACCGCGATCGTCCCGGTCGCAATCTCTTCCATCAAGGCGAGCGAGGACGGCGAGGCTTTAAGAGCGCGAGACGCCCGCGGTCCCAGGACCTGCGGCCGCGATTATTCCTTCGGCTTCAGGTCCTTGAGCTTCGCGAACACGCTGTCGGCGTCGATGCGCTCCTCGGCGGGCTTCGGTGCCGAAGGCGCGAAAGTCGGCAGTTTCTCGGTAGGCTCAGCCGGCTTGCGGGCAGCCGTGATCTCGGCCGAGAGCAGGGTCGCGCCCGTCTCCTGCACCACGATCGGCTTGTCCTTGGCGGCGCGGGCCACCTCCATGTCGAGGTCGATCTGCGAACAGAGGCCGAGCGTCACCGGGTCGAGCGGCTGCAGGCTCGCCGAATTCCAATGGGTGCGCTCGCGCACCGCCTCGATCGTCGATTTGGTGGTGCCGACGAGGCGCGAGATCTGGGCGTCCTTGAGCTCGGCATGGTTGCGCAGCAGCCACAAAATGGCGTTCGGCCGGTCCTGGCGGCGCGACAGCGGCGTGTAGCGCGGCCCCTTGGTTTTGCGCTTCACCTCGGGTAGATGGACCTTGCTCTGCGCCATCTTGAGGCTGTGGCCGGGGTCGCGCTCGCCGCGCACGATCTCCTCGCGGGTGAGCTGGCCCGTCAGCACCGGGTCGAGCCCCTTGATGCCGGCCGCCACCTCGCCATCGGCGATGCTCTTCACCTCGAGCGGGTGCAAATGGCAGAATTCGGCGATCTGCTCGAAGCTGAGCGCGGTATTGTCGACCAGCCACACGGCGGTCGCCTTCGGCATCAACAAGAGAGCCATAAAGTTAACCTCCGTTCGTTCGGATGACGCAGATCCAAAATGCACATATCCCTTCGGCCCCGGCTCGGCCGAGGCCGGAGCATCCTTCGCGCACAGAACCGAGGGAATACTGGGGCATATAGGCGGTTTGGCCGCTCATGGCAATTGTGACGCCTCTTCCTTCTCCCGCGGAGCGGGCGAAGGAGGAACGCCGACTCTTCGGCCCTCGGCAATGGCGTGGATTTGGGCGCTGACCGAAGGTTCGCGCGCCATCAGGCGCTGGAAATCGCTGCGTGGCAGGAAGAGGAGCTGGCAGAAACCGAGCGCCACCACATCGGCATTGCGGGGCTGGTCGTAGAGGAGCGACATCTCGCCGAAGAACTGGCCGCTGCCGAGCCTGAGCGATCCGCCCGGCAAAGCGACCTCGGCGGCGCCCGACGAGATGAAATACATGCCGTCGCCGAACTCGCCCTTGCGCACGATGGCTTCGTCGGGCGCTGCGAGGCGCGGCCGCAGGAGCCGCGAGATCTGCTCTTGCGTGGCGCTCGCCGTGCCGCGGAAAAGATCGACCCGCGATACGAGCTCGCGGCGGTCGAGGCTCAAATCGAGCCTCGGGCGGCGTTCTTCGGCGGCGCGCCGGCGCGAAAGATCGCGCAGCAGATCGGTGAACGCCTGATCGGGCAGGATCGATTCCTCATGCAGCTCGGCAAGGCTGTCCTCTTCCTTGCGCAAAGCCCTCAGCGCGAGCAGATTGTGCCGCAGCGCCTGCGCGTAATTCGGATATTGCAGCTCGATCGCGGCTTCGGCGCGCTGCGTCTCCTCGAGGCGTCGGGTCAGCGCCTGTGCGACGGGCTCCATGACGGTCTCGCCGAAGAGCGGCTGCAGCTTCTGCTCCACGAAGACCTGCAGGTCCTGCACCACCGAGCGCATGGTCACCAGCAACTCCAGGCGCTTGGCGAGCTGGCGTGAGAGCGGCGTTTCGAGCCCGAGCCGCCGATAGAGGGAGAGCGCGATCCGCAGCTCGCGCGGCAATTCGAGCGCCTTGCCCGCAGCTGCGAGATAGCCGTCGAGACCGCCCGTCTTGATGCTATCCTCGAGGCGGCTGGCACGCATGAGGAGCTCGGCGAGCACCCGGCGCGACACGGCGTGATGCTCGAAGCGATAGCGGTAGAGCTGCTGCTCCCGCTCGGCGAGGATGCGCAGGCCCGAATAGGTCTGGGCCTTCGGATTGAGGCTCGCGAGGCCGGCGGAGGCGTCGCCTGCCGCGGCATCGCTCGCCGGGGTTGCGCTCTGCGGGAGATCGCTTTCCTGCAGCCCGTGGGCGCGGTTCAGCTCGGCTACGCCTTGCGCCGCGTCAGCGCGCGCAATGGCGACGGCCCGCTGGCGCAGCGCTGCCTCGTCGGGCGAGGGCTTGTCAAGGCCAAGGAAGCTCATCAACGAGCGCAGCGAGGGCGCGTTCACCAGCAAGGTGAACAGCACGAAGGCGGTGCTCAATATGGCGACGAAGTGCCGGATCTCGGCCGGCACGGCCTCGTTCTCGGTGACGGCGAGCGCGAGCGCGAGCGAGATGGCGCCACGCATGCCACCCCAGAGGATGACGATCTTGTAGCTCGTCTCGATCCGTTGCCCGATCCTGGTCGCGGTCATCAGCGGCAACAGCCCGAACAGGATGACGGCGCGGGCCCCGAAGGCGGCCGCGATCAAGATCGCGAGCAACACGAGGTCGCGCAGATGCATGTCGGCAAGCATGCGCGGCGCGATCATGGAGGCAAGGAGGAAGATCAGTGAGCTCGCCCAGAAGCCGAGCTGCTCCCAGGTGCTCGAGAGCCGCCGCCAGCTCGAGAGCGATAGGCGGCGCTGCGCCTGGTGGCTGAGCACGAGGCCCGCCGTCACCGCCGCCACCACGCCCGATACGCCGAGATAATGATCGCCGAGGACGAAGCTCAGATAGGCGCCCGCAATGGTCAGCGTCACCTCCGCGAGCGGGTGCGAGCGCAGCATCGGCAAGAGGACGCACATGATGCCGCCCGAGAGGACGCCAAGCAGCAAGCCGCCGAGCACTGCATGCAGGAACGCCAGGGTCGCTGCGAGGAGCGAGGCCTCCGCCTGCCCGGTGACGACGCCGATCAGCACCGCGAAGATGGCGATTGCCGCTGCATCGTTGAAGAGGCTCTCGCCCTCAATCAGGATCGAGAGGCGCGGCGGCGCCCCGATGTCGCGAAACACGGCGACGACCGCGACCGGATCGGTGGTCGCGAGCACCGCGCCGAGCATCAGGCAGGCGGCGAGGCCGACACCTGCGAAGGGCCAGAGCGCCAGGCCGATGGCCGCGGTGCAAGCCAGCACCGCAACTACGGCGAGCAGCATGATGGGCGCGATCTCGTCGAGCAGGCGGCGCACATCGACATTGAGCGCCGTCTCGAACAGCAAGGTCGGCAGGAAGATATAGAGGAAGGCCTCGCCGCTCAGATTGAGGCTCGACAGCGCCTGCAACATCTCATGGGGGCGCCCGCTGGTATCGGCCTCGGCGAGCCCGATGATCGAGCCGATCGCGCAACCCACAAGCGCGAGCAGCACCGCGAAGGGCAATCTCAGCTGCGTCGCGACCGGCAGGAGCAGGCTGACCAGCGCAAGCAGCGCCATGATGGCAAAGACGGGGGCCGGGACGTCACTCATCAGGCTTCGCCGCGAGCTCGCTCGACACACCCATCCACACGTCAACTCCCGGTCCGTTCATCCGCTCTCGGCGCCTATCCTGATATGAGGGCCAGACTGCGGCAAGCCTGCGGTCCATAGGGGCCGGCGCTCGCCTGGACCGGAGGACGGCGCTCGTTCGGACCGCCGGCTTCCGGCCGGCCCTTACCTTCAGCGGCCGGGCTTCGTCCGGCGCAGGGCTTCGTCGATCAGTGCATTGGCGAGCGTCATGCGGCGTGAGGCGAGCTCGCGCCGGGACGGGTCGAGGCGATCGGGGTGGTTCTCGAGTGCGAAAGCGCGGCGGATGCGCTTGAGCTCGGCCGCCTTCAGCCCCGGCCTCAGGCCGAGCTCGGCCGCGACCGCGGCAGGATCGCAGCTTTGCGCCTCGGGCTCCGGCTCGACTGGGGGCGGCGAATGCGCCTCAGCCAGTGCCGTGACGGCAGGCTCGGGCTGCGGGCGCGCATCCTCGGGCGCGGCCTCCGAAA
>Ga0318563_10000714_pt1 | contig 13627 bp, 11 predicted proteins | sample GRESIP066b5f19_FD_203689 | JGI IMG/M metagenome (GOLD analysis project Ga0318563, IMG submission 203689) | Tropical soil microbial communities from Luquillo Experimental Forest, Puerto Rico - GRE.SIPMG.066b5f19 | ecosystem: Environmental > Terrestrial > Soil > Tropical forest > Bulk soil... | reverse complement strand
GGTCGCGGAGCGTCGGCAGGTCGGCGCGGATCCGCCCGTCGTCGGTGATCGTGGTCCCGTCCAGCGGGACGTTGAAGTCGGATCTGACCAGGACGGTCTGCCCCGCGACGTCCAGGTCCGCGGCCTGCCTCATGACCGGGCGGGCAGCCCGGAGCCGACCAGGACGGCGAGGTCGGCCAGCCGGTTGGAGTAGCCGAACTCGTTGTCGTACCAGCCGACGATCTTGACCTGGTCACCGATGGCCATGGTGAGCGGCGAGTCGAACGTGCACGACCAGGGCGTGCCGACGATGTCGGAGGACACGATGGGGTCGGTGGAGTAGTACAGGTAGTTCTTCAGCGGCCCGTCGGCCGCGGCCTGGAACGCCGCGTTGACATCGGCCACGGTGACCTCGCGCTCCAGTTGCGCCACCAGGTCGGTGACCGACCCGTCGATCACCGGCACCCGCATCGAGATGCCGTCCAGCTTGCCCTTCAGCCCGGGCAGCACCAGCGAGGTCGCCTTTGCGGCGCCGGTGGTCGTCGGGATGATGTTCTGCGCGGCGGCCCGGGCCCGGCGCAGGTCCCGGTGCTGGAAGTCCTGCAGCACCTGGTCGGAGGTGTAGGCGTGGATGGTCGTCATCAGGCCCTTGACGATGCCGAAGCTGTCGGCCAGCACCTTGGCCATCGGCGCCACGCAGTTGGTGGTGCACGAGGCGTTCGAGATGACGTCGTGCCGCCCGGCGTCGTAGGAGTCGTCGTTGACGCCCATCACGATCGTGATGTCCTCGCCCTTGGCCGGGGCGGAGATGATCACCTTCCGCGCGCCCGCGGTCAGGTGCGCCGCCGCCGCGTCGCGGGAGGTGAACCTGCCGCTGGACTCGATGACCACGTCCACGCCCAGGTCGCCCCAGGGCAGGGCCGCCGGGTCCCGCTCGGCGAAGATCCGGATTTCCTGGTCACCGGCCCGGATGACGTTGCCGTCGGCGGTCACATCCACGTCCAGCTTGCCCAGCACCGTGTCGTACTTCAGCAGGTGCGCGTTGGTGGCCGGGTCGGTCAGGTCGTTGGCCGCGATGATCTCGATCCGGCCGCCCCGCCCGCTTTCCTGCGCGGCATGGACGGCGCGCCAGAAGTTCCGGCCGATCCGGCCGAACCCGTTGATGCCCACGCGGATAGTCACGGCGTTCTTCTCCTCGGTTACGAGTGCGGCGGAGTTGGGCGGCACGTCGAGCCTACCGAACGGCCTTCCCCGGGGCGGGACAGCCCGCCCGCCGCGGGCCATTCCCGCGCCGGGTCACGGCATCAGCATGTCCGGGGGCAGCTGGGCATCGGTGCCCGGGATGCCCAGGTCGCGGGCGCGCTTGTCGGCCATCGCGAGCAGGCGGCGGATGCGGCCGGCGATGGCGTCCTTGGTCAGCTGCGGGTCGGCGAGCTGGCCCAGTTCCTCCAGGCTGGCCTGGCGGTGCTCGATCCGCAGCAGCCCGGCCACGGTGAGGTGCTCCGGGGCGTCGCTGCCCAGGATCTCCAGCGCCCGCTCCACCCTGGCCCCGGCGGCGACCGCCGCACGGGCGCTGCGGCGCAGGTTGGCGTCGTCGAAGTTGGCCAGCCGGTTCGCCGCGGCCCGCACCTCGCGGCGCATCCGGCGCTCCTCCCAGGCGAGCACGCTGTTGTGCGCGCCCAGCCGGGTCAGCAGCGCGCTGATCGCGTCCCCGTCCCGGACCACGACCCGGTCCACGCCGCGCACCTCCCGGGCCTTGGCATGGATCTTCAGCCGCCGGGCGGCCCCGGCCAGTGCCAGCGCCGCCTCGGGACCGGGGCAGGTCACCTCGAGCGCCATCGACCTGCCCGGGCCGGTGAGGCTGCCGTGCGCCAGGAAGGCACCACGCCAGGCCGCTTCACAGTCGCAGGCCGGCCCGGACACCACATGACGGGGCAGGCCGCGGACCGGCCGTCCGTGGCTGTCCACCAGCCCGGTCTGGCGGGCCAGGCTCTCTCCGTCCTTGCGCACCCGCACCACGTACCGGTTTCCCTTGCGCAGGCCGCCGGGGGCAAGCACGATCAGGTCGCTGGCGTGGCCGAAAACCTCGGCGATGTCCTTGCGCAGCCGGCGGGCGGCGGCACCGGTGTCAAGCTCGGCCTCGACGACGATGCGCCCGCTCGCGATGTGCAGCCCGCCGGCGAAGCGCAGCAGGGTGGACACCTCCGCCTTGCGGCAGCACGGCTTCAGGACCTCAACGCGGCTCAGCTCATCCTTGACCAGGCCGGTCATGGCCATTGCTTCACTCCCCCTCGAAGATTTCCGCGAACGCCCCGGCCAGCCGCCGCGGGTCATGCTGCGGCGACCCGTCGCGCATCGCCAGGTCGGTCATCATCAGCCTGCCACCGAGCAGGCCGGCGGCCTTTTCCAATTCGGCGGCGTAGTCCCCGGCCGCGCGGCGGTCCGCGAGCACCACGTCCACCCTCAGGCCCGGCGCGTGCTCGGCGAGCACCTCCAGATGGGCGTGCGGCGAGAAGCCGTCGGTCTCCCCGGCCTGCGGCACCAGGTTCAGCGCGACCACGCGGCGGGCCGGGGTGGTGATCAGCGCCTCCGCCAGCTCGGGCACCAGCAGGTGGGGCAGCACGCTGGTGAACCAGGACCCGGGGCCGAGCACCACCCAGTCGGCGGCGCCGACCGCGGCGATGGCCTGCGGGCAGGCCGGCGGGTCCGCGGGAATCAGCGACACCGAGCGCACCCGGCCGGTGGTGGACGCGCAGGCGACCTGCCCGCGGACCAGGGTGATCTCCCCGGGCCGGGCCGGGTCGGCGCCGGCCACCTCGGCGACCAGGTCCAGCGGCACCGAGGCCATCGGAAGCACCCGCCCGTGCGCGCCGAGCAGCCTGCCGACCCAGTCCAGGCCCTGTACGGTGTCGCCCAGCAGCTCCCAGAGGGCGACGATCAGCACGTTGCCGACGGCATGGCCGCCCAGGCCGCCGCGTCCCTCGAACCGGTGCTGCACCACCTGGCTCCAGGTGGTGCCCCAGGCGTCGTCACCGCACAGCGCGGCCAGCGCCATGCGCAGGTCTCCCGGCGGCAGCACGCCGAAGTCCCGGCGGAGCACCCCGGACGAGCCGCCGTCATCGGCGACCGTCACGACGGCGGTGAGCTGCCGGGTGACCCGGCGCAGCGCGGACAGGGCGGCGAACAGGCCGTGGCCGCCGCCCAGCGCCACGACCTTCGGGTTGAGCGGCCGTACGGCGGGGACGACCGGAACGAGACCGGCCGTCATTCACGCCCCAGATCGCGGTGGACCACCTGCACTCCCAGACCTGCTTCCTCCAGGCGCAGCCCGATCTCCTCGGCCATGGTCACGCTGCGGTGTTTGCCGCCGGTGCAGCCGATCGCCAGCGTCACGTACTGCTTCCCCTGCCGGCCGTAACCGTCGAAGGTGATCCGCAGGGCGTCGGTGTAGGCCTTGAGGAACTCCTCGGCGCCGGGCTGCTTGAGCACGTAGTCGCGGACCCGCTCGTCCTGCCCGGTGAGCGGGGCCAGCGAGTCGACCCAGCGCGGGTTGGGCAGGAACCGGCAGTCGGCGACCAGGTCGGCGTCCACCGGCAGGCCGTATTTGAAGCCGAAGGAGACCACGCTCACCCGCAGCTCGGCGGCGGTGCCGGTGCCGAAGAAATCGCGCACCCTGGCCCGCAGCTCGTGGACGTTCAGCAGGGAGGTGTCCAGCACCAGGTCGGCCTCCTCCCGGATCCCGCTGAGCATCTGGCGCTCCGCGGCGATCCCGTCCACGACCCGCCCGTCTTCCTGCAGCGGGTGCGGGCGGCGCACGTTCTCAAAGCGGCGCACCAGCGTCTCGTCGCTGGCCTCGAGGAACAGCACCCGCGGGCGGACGCCGCGGGAGCCCAGCTCGCGGATGCTGGACGCCAGGTCGGTGGAGAATGCCCGGCTGCGCACGTCCATGACCGCGGCGATCCGCGGCAGCGTGCGGCCCGCCCGGATGGCCAGGTCGGTCATGGTCGGCAGCAGGCCCGGGGGCAGGTTGTCGATGACATACCAGTCCAGGTCCTCCAGGGACTTGGCGGTCGTGCTGCGCCCCGCGCCGGACATGCCGGTAATGATCACGATGTCGGTCGGCGGGCCTTCCACGGCCGCCTTCTCCTGCCCGCTCACCCGGCCCACCCAGGCCGCCACGCGTGTCTCACGACGTCCCTCCGCCGCCGGTTTCGCCATTACCCGGCCCGGGTGACAGCGCTGCCAGCACCGCGCCGGCCAGGCGGGGGCCAATCCCGGGCAGCTCCGCAAGCTCCCCCTCGGTCGCGCCGGCGATCTTGCGCACCGAGCCGAAGTGCCGTAGCAGCGTAGCCCGCCGGGCCGGGCCCAGTCCCGGCACCGCGTCAAGCTCGCTCACCGCGAGGGCCTTGGACCGCTTCGCCCGGTGGTAGGTGATGGCGAACCGGTGCGCCTCGTCCCGCACGCGCTGCAGCAGGTACAGGCCCTCGCTGCTGCGCGGCAGGATGACCGGGGAGTCCTCGCCGGGCAGCCACACCTCCTCCAGCCGCTTGGCCAGCCCGCAGACGGCGATGTCGTCGATGCCCAGTTCGTCCAGTGCCCGGACGGCGGCGTCGACCTGGGCCGGGCCACCGTCGACGACCACCAGGTTCGGCGGGTAGGCAAACTTGCGCGGCCGGCCGTCGGAGTCCAGCGGCGCCGGGCCGCTGCGCCCGGCCGCCGGATCGCCGCCCTCGGGATCGCGGGCCGCGAGCTGCCCTGCGGGGTCACCGAGCACATCCAGCTCGCCGGTGGCCTCCCGTTCCTCCAGGTAGCGCCGGAACCGCCGGCTGATGACCTCGTGGATTGAGGCGACGTCGCCCTCGCCGCCGGTGCCCTTGATGCTGAACCGGCGGTACTCGCTCTTGCGGGCCAGCCCGTCCTCGAACACCACGGCGGACGCGACGACGTTGGTGCCCTGCAGGTTGGACACGTCGTAACACTCGATCCGCAGCGGCGCCTGCTCCAGCCCGAGCGCCTCCTGGATCTCGTGCAGGGCGCGGCTGCGGGTGGTGAGGTCGCTGGCCCGGCGCATCTTGTGCTGGACCAGCGATTCCGCCGCGTTGCGCGCCACGGTCTCCAGCAGGGCCTTCTTGTCCCCGCGCCGGGGCACCCGCAGGCTCACCCGGCTCCCGCGGCGGCGGCACAGCCATTCCTCGACGGCGGTGGCGGCCGGCGGCAGGACGGGGACCAGCACCTCGCGCGGGATGCTGCCCCTGGCCGCCCCGGGGCCGGCGCCGCCGGCGGCCTCACCGTCCCCGGCATCGCCGCTCGCCGCGGGCGCCGCGACCGCATCCTCGCCGTAGACCTGGCCGAGGAACTGTTCCACCAGTTCGCCCGCGGTGACGTCCTCGACCTTGTCCACAACCCAGCCGCGCTGGCCGCGGACCCGCCCGCCGCGGACGTAGAACACCTGCACGGCGGCTTCGAGCTGGTCCTCGGCCAGGGCGATCACATCGCAGTCGGTGCCGTCGCCGAGCACCACGGCCTGCCGCTCCAGCGCCCGCGCCAGCGCCTGGATGTCGTCCCGGAGCCGCGCGGCGCGCTCGTACTCCTCGGCCTGCGCGGCCTCGCGCATCTGCTCCTCGAGCCGCCGGGTGAACCGCGCCGTCTGCCCGGCCATGAAGTCGCAGAACTCCTCGGCGAGGTTGCGGTGCTCCGCCTCGCTGACCCGGCCCACGCACGGGGCGGAGCATTTGCCGATGTACCCGAGCAGGCACGGCCGGCCGATCTGGCCGGCCCGCTTGAACACCCCGGCCGAGCAGGTCCGGACCGGGAACACCCGCAGCAGCGTGTCCACGGTCTCCCGGATCGCCCACGCGTGCGAGTACGGCCCGAAGTAGCGGGTGCCGCGCCGCTTGGCCCCCCGGGTCACCATCACCCGCGGGAATTTCTCCTCCAGCGTGACCGCCAGGTAGGGGTAGGACTTGTCGTCCCGGTACCGGATGTTGAACCGGGGGCTGAACTCCTTGATCCAGGAATACTCCAGCTGCAGCGCCTCCACCTCGGTGCCGACCACGGTCCAGTCCACTCCGGCGGCGGTGGACAGCATCGACTGGGTGCGCGGGTGCAAGCCGGCGAAGTCGGCGAAGTAGGAGTTCAGCCGGGACCGCAGGTTCTTGGCCTTGCCCACGTAGATGACCCGGCCGTGCCTGTCGCGGAACCGGTACACGCCGGGCGACTCCGGGATCGAGCCCGGGGCCGGCCGGTAGCCGTGCGGATCAGCCACGCAGCAACTCTATGCGCGTGCGGCGCCCACGGGCGTCAGCCACAAGCCGTAGCCGCAAGGTTGTCCGATCCGGTGCCCGGTCAGTCCTCGAATGCCTCGGGCGGGGGGCAGGCGCAGAGCAGGTTCCGGTCGCCGTAGGCCTGGTCGACCCGCCGCACCGGGGGCCAGTACTTGGCCCGGAGGCTGCCGGCCAGCGGGTAGGCAGCCTCCTCCCGCGAGTAGGGGTGCTTCCAGTCGGTGGCGAGCAGCATCGGCGCGGTGTGCGGGGCGTTGGCCAGCGGGCTGTCGGCGTGGTCGTAATCGCCGGCGGTGACCCGGGCGATCTCCTCCCGGATCGCGATCATCGCCGCGCAGAAGCGGTCGAGCTCGGCCAGGTCCTCGCTCTCGGTCGGTTCGATCATCAGCGTCCCGGCCACCGGGAACGACATGGTGGGCGCGTGGAACCCGTAGTCGATGAGCCGCTTGGCCACGTCGTCCACGGTGACCCCGGTCTGCCTGGTAAGCGGCCGCAGGTCGATGATGCATTCGTGCGCCACCAGGCCGGCCCGGCCGGTGTGGAGCACCGGGTAGTGCTCGTCCAGCCGCCGGGCGATGTAATTGGCCGCCAGGATCGCCACCTGGCTGGCGCGGCGCAGGCCCTCCCCGCCCATCATGGCGATGAAGGCCCAGGAGATCGGGAGGATCCCGGCGGATCCGAACGGCGCCGCGGCGACCGGTCCGACGCCCGGCGCCGCGGCCTCCGCGCCGGGGGCCGGGCTGCCGGGCAGGAACGGGGCCAGGTGGGCACCGACCGCCACCGGGCCGACCCCCGGGCCGCCGCCGCCGTGCGGGATGCAGAACGTCTTGTGCAGGTTCAGGTGCGAGACGTCAGCGCCGAACCGGCCCGGCTTGGCCAGGCCCATCAGGGCGTTGAGGTTGGCACCGTCCACGTAGACCTGGCCGCCGGCGTCGTGCACCGCAGCGCAGACCTCGGTCACGGTCTCCTCGAACACCCCGTTGGTGGAGGGGTAGGTCAGCATGATCGCCGCGACCTCGCCCGGGTGCGCGTCCAGCTTCCCGTGCAGGTCACCAAGGTCGATGGCGCCGTCATCGCCGCACTTGACCACCACGACCCGCAGCCCGGCGAGCACCGCGCTGGCCGCGTTCGTGCCGTGCGCGGACTCCGGGATCAGGCAGATGTTCCGCTCCCGCTCGCCGCGGGCGGCGTGGTAGGCACGGATGGCCAGCAGCCCGGCCAGCTCACCCTGGGAGCCCGCGTTCGGCTGCAGCGACACCGCCGCATAGCCGGTGATCTCGGCCAGCCACGAGCTGAGGTCGGCGATCAGCCTGGCGTAGCCCCTGGCCTGGTCCGCCGGGGCGAACGGGTGCAGGTCCGCGAAGTGCGGCCAGGTGATGGGCTCCATTTCCGCCGCCGCGTTCAGCTTCATCGTGCAGGAACCCAGCGGGATCATTGACCGGTCCAGCGCCAGGTCGAAGTCGGCTAGCCGCCGCAGGTACCGCAGCAGCGACGTCTCGCTGCGATGTTCGTGGAACACCGGGTGAGCGAGGAACCCGGTGCTGCGCCGCAGCCCGGCCGGGAGCGCCTCGCCCGCCTCGGCCAGGCGCACCCCGGCGGGGTCGGCGTCGGCGAGAGCGGTCACCACGTCCCGCAGGTGCTGCTCGGTGGTGGTCTCGTCGCAGGCGGCCTGCACGGTGTCCGGGCCGGCGAGGTAGAGGTTGTAGCCCAGGCGGCGGGCCCGGGCCACGCCCGCCGCGGCGCCGCCGGGAATGCCGGTCACCGCGACGGTGTCGAAGAACGCGTCGTGCACGGTGGCGCAGCCGGCCGCGCGCAGCGAGGCGGCGAGCACGGCGGCCTTGCGGTGCACGCCGCCGGCGATCGCCGCCAGTCCTTCCGGCCCGTGGTAGACCGCGTACATCCCGGCGATGACCGCGAGCAGCACCTGGGCCGTGCAGATGTTGCTCGTCGCCTTCTCCCGGCGGATGTGCTGCTCCCTGGCCTGCAGCGCGAGGCGGTAGGCCGGCTGCCCGGCGGCGTCCACCGACACCCCGACGAGCCGGCCGGGCAGCTGGCGGGCCAGGCCGTCCCGGACCGCGATGTAGGCGGCGTGCGGGCCCCCGTACCCCATCGGGACGCCGAAGCGCTGCGTGCTGCCTACCGCGATGTCGGCGCCCAGCTCACCCGGGGGCATCAGCAGGGTGAGGGCCAGCAGGTCCGCAGCGACCGCGGTCAGCGTGCCCCGTTCGCGGGCAGCGGCGATGACCGGCCGCAGGTCGCGGACCTCCCCCGAGGCGTCGGGGTAGGGCAGCAGCACGCCGAACAGCTCCCCGGCGGGCTGGGCCGCCACCTCCTGCTCGGTTACCTGGGTGACCACCAGGTCGATGCCCAGCGGCGCCGCCCGGGTGGCCAGCACCGCGAGCGTCTGCGGCAGGCACCGGGCGTCGGCCAGGAAGATGCGGCCGGTGCGCGCCGCCCGGCGGGCCAGCGTCATCGCCTCGGCGGCCGCGGTGGCCTCATCGAGCAGCGAGGCACCGGCCACGGCCAGCCCGGTCAGGTCCTCCACCATCGTCTGGAAGTTCAGCAGCGCTTCCAGCCGCCCCTGGGAGATCTCCGGCTGGTAGGGAGTGTAGGAGGTGTACCAGCCGGGGTTTTCCAGCACGTTGCGGCGGATCACGGCGGGCGTCACGGTCCCGTAGTAGCCGAGGCCGATCATTGAGGTGAGCACCTGGTTCTGGTCCGCCAGGTCGCGCAGGCGCTGCAGCGCCTCCGCCTCCGACGCCGCGGGGGGCAGGCCGGACAGGCTGCCGCCGGCCAGCCCGGGCGGCAGGGCGGCCGTGGTCAGCTCATCCAGCGAGGCGTAGCCGAGCGTGCCGAGCATCCGCTGCTGCTCGGCCGGAGAGGGTCCGATGTGCCGTGACGCGAAATCCATCTGCGCCTCCAGGGCGGGAGCCACCTGTCGCGGTCTCCCCCTCTGTCGTCACGCTCGCCGCGGGCTCCAGAGACGCCTGCCCCGTCCGGTCCCTGATGCCTGAGAGGTTCCGGGGAGGTTGCCCCTTCGGCGCCCCGGGCCCACGGCCCGTGGTCTCTCCCGGACGGTGTCAATCAGCACTGCGAGCTTACCCCCAGCCGCGACCCAGCGCCCGCCAGCACGCCGGAGCGAGGCGTCGGCCCCGGGCCAGCAGGGCACGACTCAGATCTCGTCCCAGCGGAACACCCGGATCGCGATGAACATCAGCACCGCGGTCAGGACGGCCAGGATGCCGATCGCGGGCAGCGCGGCGCCGGGGCCCTCGCCGCGGGCCATGACGTCCTGCATCCCGGTCACCAGGTAGCGCAGCGGCATCGCATAGGAGGCGTCCTGCAGCCAGACGGGCGCGAAGCGCAGCGGGATGAAGGCCCCGCCGAGAAACGCCATCGGCAGGATGATCAAGTTCGCGATCGCGGTGGCCGCCTGCTGGGTCTTGGCGAACGAGCCGATCAGCAGGCCGATGGACATGAAGGCCAGGGTGCCGCAGAGCACCACGGGGACCGCCATCCACCAGGCCGCGGTGAGCTGCAGGCCGAAGAAGGGCGTGGTGGCGATCAGCAGGAACAGCGCCATCTGGATCAGCGCCACGAGCAGGCTCACTCCGGCCCGGGCCAGCACCACCGAGCCCGTGCTCACCGGGGCCAGCCGCAACCGGCGCAGCAGCTTGCTGTGCCGCCAGTTCACCAGGGTGATAGCCGCGCCGAACGTGGCCCCCGAGGCGATGGCCCAGCCCAGCAGGCCGGGCACGAGGAACTGGATGGGCTTGGGCGTCGTGTTCTCGACCTGGTGGGTGAGCAGCTGGTAGCTCCCCGCCGGGTCGGCCCGCACCTGGTCCGCCCGCGCCACGATCGAGGAGAAGACGGCCTGAACGATGCCCGCGGTGGTCGGGTCGGCGATCGAGTAGTGCACGATCAGCTGGTTGCCGATCTGCTGGACGGCAGCGTCGGCGTCGCCACGGCGCACCTCACGGACCGCGGCCTTCCTGTCGGCGGAGCGGGTCACCGCGAGCACACCGGACAGGCCAGGCTGGCCCGCGGTACGGCTGAGCAGGCCGACGTTCCCGATCTCGACGACGGTCAGCTTGGGCGAGCCACCGCCCCGGTACAGCGAGCCGAGCAGCACCAGGAACAGCACCGGCAGCAGGACCGAGAAGGCCAGGGCCGTCCGGTCCCTGACGAACCCGCGCAGCATGGCCCGCGACAGGCTGCGGAGCGCCGTGAAGTTCATCCCGGGCGAGGAAAAGGCCATGCGCCGAGAGCTTAGCCGCCATCGCCGGCGGCCGGTCCGGGGACTGCGGGCGCTAGCCGCCGGTCCGCATGGCGCGGCGGCGGGACAGCTCGTCCCGGCTGTCCGCGGCGGTCGCTGCGCCCTCCTGGGGGCCGGCCTTCTCGGCGCGCTCGGCGGGCAGTTCGGCGAGCGTGCCGTCGACCTCCTGCCAGATGCGCCCGAGCGCGATGCCGAAGACGCCCTGGCCGCCGGCCAGCAGGTCGACGACCTCGTCGGTGGAGGTGCACTCGTACACGGTGACCCCGTCGCTCATCAGGGTGAGCCGGGCGAGATCCGCGGAGCCGCGGTCCCGGAGATGGGTCACGGCGGCGCGGATCTGCTGCAGCGAGATGCCGGTGTCGAGCAGCCGCTTGACCACCTTGAGCACGCAGATGTCGCGGAAGCTGTACAGGCGCTGCGACCCGGATCCGTGCGCCGCGCGGACGCTCGGCTCCACCAGGCCGGTCCTGGCCCAGTAGTCGAGCTGGCGGTAGGTGATCCCGGCGGCGGCGCAGGCCGTGGGCCCCCGGTAGCCGACATCGTCGGAATGCATGGTGAGTGTTTCGTCACCGAACAGCAGGCCCTGTTCACCGGCGTGCTGCATGGCGGCGCCGCGTGCGGGCGATTCGCCGTCGTTGCTCCTGGTTACCGCCACACCTGCCTCCGGCCCGGGAAGGCACCACGCTGGGTACCCGAATTGCACGCTAGGCGGTACAGAGTGTGCCCGTCAACGACCCCGGCGGCGCGTCGCGCCCCGCTGCACCGGCTCAGGTGGCCCGGCCGAAGTCCTCCGGGCTGATCGTGTCGAGGAATTCGCGGAACTTCTCGACCTCGTCCTCCTGCTCGTCCGGGATCGCGACGCCGGCCTCATCCAGGATCTCCTCGGCGGCGAAGATCGCGGCCCCGGTCCGCAACGCCAGCGCGATCGAGTCCGAGGGCCGGGCGCTCACTTCCTTGCCGTTGGAGAAGATGAGGTCCGCGAAGAAGATCCCATCCCGCAGCGCGGTGATGTTCACGGTGGTCAGCTGGACGCCGAGCGCTTCGAGCACATCGCGGAACAGGTCATGGGTGAGCGGCCGCGCGGGGACCATGCCCTGCTGGGCGAACGCGATGGCGGTAGCCTCCACCGGGCCGATCCAGATCGGCAGATACCTGTCCCCCTCGGTCTCCTTGAGCAGGACGATGGGCTGGTTCGTGGGCATCTCGACCCGGACGCCGACGACCTCCATCTTCCTCACGGCGGCTCCGTCCTCGCCTCGCGTCAGGCACTGTCCGTCCTGAACCTTGCTGAAGAGATTCCCCTGTCAAAGTACACCCGCCTCGGCAGCGGGCACGCCCGTGCCCCTCCGGTCAGCGGCCGGTATCTCCCTGTTCGCGCCCGGCGAAACCGGCGTCGGCCAGCGTCATCTCGATGAGTGCCGCGTGCACGGTGAGCACGAGCGCCGCGATGTCATGCGCGGATGTAGCGGCCCGGTCCCGGGCGCCGGGGCTGCGTTGCCGCAGGATAGGCGCCACGACCTGCTCGATGAGCGCGGTCTCCCGCTCCACGGAGGCGCGGAGCACCCGCAGGTGCCGGGCCTGCACCCCGTACCGGCCGAGAGCCGTGATCGCGCGGACCGCTTCGGCCGCCTCCGGGGCGTAATGCCGGCCGGACCTGCGCACCAGGCCGAACTCCTCAAGCTCGGCCAGGCTCCGCTCGTCGATGCCCGCCACCTCGAGCAGTTCGCTCCTGGTCAGCGGCCTGGCCGCGGGCTGGTCGGCGTCGAGCTGATCCTTGATCACCCGCAGCGGCAGGTACCGGTCGCGCTGGGCGGTGAGGATGTACCTGAGCCGGTCCACGTCCGCCGGGCCGAACCTGCGGTAACCGGACGGCGAGCGCGCGGGCTGGATCAGCCCTTCCGCCTCCAGGAAACGGATCTTGGAGACGCTGATGTCCGGGAATTCGGCGCGGAGCTGGGCAAGCACCTCGCCGATGCCAAAGTATGCCCGGGCCGGCTCAGCACTCATGCCCCGACCTGTGCGCCCCCGCCACGGTCTGCCTGCGAGCGCCGTGCCCCGAGGAAGGTCAGCCGGAACTTGCCCACCTGGACCTCGTCCCCGTCGTTGAGGGCGGTCTCCTCGATCCGCTCGCGGTTCACGTAGGTGCCGTTCAGGCTGCCCACGTCGCGCACGATGAACCCGGCCCCCTGCCGGTAGAACTCCGCATGACGCCGGGACACCGTGACGTCGTCAAGGAAGATGTCGCTGCCCGGGTGGCGGCCCACCGTGGTGAGGTCGCTATCGAGGAGGAACCGGCTGCCCGCGTTCGGGCCGCGCTTCACCATGAGCAGGGCGGTGCCGGCCGGCAGGGCCTCGGTCGGGCCCGCCTCGGCCGGCGGCTCCTCGTAGTCACCGTCGGCCAGGTCGGTGCCGCCCAGCGAGATGGTCGAGGTGCTCTCGCCCGGCCGCTCCCCCCCGCCGCGCACGAGCGGCGCGCCGCAGTGCGAGCAGAAACGGGCCCCTTCCGGGCTCGCCTGCCCGCAACGGGCGCAGTAAACGCTCGGCATCACTTGGTCCAGCCTCTCCTCTGCGGGCCAAGGGCTCGGCGCGGGCACCCCATACGCCGGGGCGGCTCGTGGCGTCATCTCCGGTACGTGCGCCCACGCTACCTGCGACACCGGTGCTTGGTCCATGCGCCACGCATTTCTGCCCCGGCGGGTGCGGCGCCGCCGCCAGCCCCGTAGTAGCCACATGGGCAACCTCCGACGTCTAACTCCCGGCGCCCCCTGGATGAACCCGGCGAATTATCAGGCAAGGTGCGATTGTCTCACGCCCGCGCAGATACGTCCCGGTGAGTCAACCTCCGCACGGGCGCCCGGCTGTTCCCGCTGCCGGTGCCGGCCGGGTCCCGCGGCTACGTGCCCGCCTGCTCGGCGATGCCCGCCCAATGGTCGAGCAGGTCCTGTGCGGCGTCCGCGTCGGCGCCCTCGGCCCACAGGTGGGTGACCGCCTCCGCGGGGTCGGGGAGCACCAGGACCCAGCCGCCGTCGGGCTCGACGATCCGGACCCCGTCGGTGGTGTCCACCGTCCGGTCGCCCGCCGCCTCCAGCAC
>Ga0318563_10000713_pt1 | contig 13639 bp, 14 predicted proteins | sample GRESIP066b5f19_FD_203689 | JGI IMG/M metagenome (GOLD analysis project Ga0318563, IMG submission 203689) | Tropical soil microbial communities from Luquillo Experimental Forest, Puerto Rico - GRE.SIPMG.066b5f19 | ecosystem: Environmental > Terrestrial > Soil > Tropical forest > Bulk soil... | reverse complement strand
GCAGCGGCCAGGCGCTCGGGTTGACCCGCCGCACGATCTCGTTCAGCACGATGCGGACGTAAGGCTCCCCCACCCACAGGTGCTTGGCCCGGTCCACCGCGATGACCTCCGCCTGCGGCACGCGCGCGAACCGGGCCCGCGCCTCGTCGGGCCGCAGGTAGTCGTCGAGCTCGGGGACTACCGCGACCAGCGGGCGCCCCGACGCCGCCCAGCGGTCCAGGTCCGCGTCGGTCGCCCGGTGGAGCGCGGGCGAGAGCAGGATCGCGCCCTCGACGGCCGGGTCGTTGCCCCACTTGAGGGCCAGCTCGGTGCCGAACGACCAGCCGAGCAGCCACAGCCGCGGCAGCCCGGCCGCGACGCTGTAGGCGATCGCGGCGGCGACGTCGTGGGCCTCGGTATCGCCCTCGCCGAACGTCCCCCCGCTGGTCCCCTGTTCCGACGCGGTGCCGCGGGTGTTGAACCGGAGCACCGCGAGATCGGCCAGCGCGGGCAGCCGGTTCGCGGCCTTGCGCAGCACGTGGCTGTCCATCATCCCGCCCGCCGTGGGCAGCGGGTGCAAGCCGATCAGCGTCGCAACGGGCGCCCGCCGCTCTGGCCGCGCGAGCTCGCCGACCAGGTCCAGGCCATCGGCGGTGCGTATCGTTACCGGCCTCCTGATCGCAGGCAGGACCGTGCTGGCCCGTATCTCGCTCATCGCTCCCTCACCGGCGCATCCGGGGGCGGCGCGGCCGCCGCTGCCAGCACGAATTGTGCCAGTGCCTGCGCTCGGCCGGGCCGGGGGCCTGCGCGGGCCAGGCCACGATGTGCGGAACGCCGGGCCCGATCTCCTGATCGCACCCGGGGCACCGGTACGTCTTCGTGGCCACGCCGCCGGGCACCTGGCGGACGACCCAGTCCCCGTCCGGCCAGGCCTGCGTCTGCGGCGGCCCGAGCCCGGCCGCGGGCGGCCCGCCGGCGCCGGACCGCCCTGCGGGCTCATCCGCGCGCCGCGATCCGGTGCCCCCGCGCGGCCGGCGGCGGACCTCGGCGGGCAGGCGGCGTGCCTTGCGCGGGCTCACGGCCGACAGGCTATGGCATGAACCAGCCGCCTACGGGCTACAGTGGGCTCCCGTGCGGCTCGTCATCGCCCGGTGCAGCGTGGACTACGCGGGCAGGCTCTCGGCGCACCTGCCGCTGGCCACCAGGCTCCTCATCGTCAAGGCGGACTCCTCGGTCCTCGTGCACTCCGACGGCGGCAGCTACAAGCCGCTCAACTGGATGTCGCCGCCGTGCCGACTCGCCGAGGAGCCGGGCCGGTGGGTCGTGACCGGGAAGTCGGGCGAGACGCTCACCATCGAGATCGAGGAGATCATCAGCGACTCCTCGTTCGAGCTGGGCACCGATCCCGGCCTGACGAAGGACGGCGTCGAGTCCCATCTGCAGGAACTGCTGGCCGCGCAGATGGACGTGCTCGGCGAGGGCTGGCGGCTGGTCCGCCGGGAGTATCCCACCGCGATCGGCCCGGTCGACCTGATGTGCCGGGACGCCCTCGGGGTCAGCGTGGCCGTCGAGGTCAAGCGCCGCGCCGAGATCGACGGCGTGGAGCAGCTCACGCGCTACCTGGAACTGCTGAACCGCGACCCGCTGCTGGCCCCGGTGCGGGGCATTCTGGCCGCCCAGGAGATCAGGCCGCAGGCGCGGGTGCTGGCCGAGGACCGCGGCATCCGCTGCGTCACCCTGGACTATGACTCGATGCGCGGGGCCGGGGACGGCGCGCTGCGCCTGTTCTGACCGGGCCGGGCTGAGCCGGACGCCATTGCGCTCCGTTCTATAGACGTGGCCGACCCCCCGCCGGTAAACGCGGCCTGGGGTTCAGCTTCGCCCCGGGCAATATCAGAGGCCGACCTGGCCATCACCTCGATGTACGGCACGCAGTATCGCCCGCTGGTCCGCATGTCCGCCATGCTGCTGGGCGACACCGGCGCGGCCGAGGAAGTGGTGCAGGAGTCCTTCATCGCCGTGCATGCCGCCTGGCGGCGGCTGCGGGATATCGACAAGGCCGTGCCCTACTTACGCCGGTCGGTGCTGAACCGGTCCCGGTCGATCCTGCGGCACCGGATGGTGACCGACCGGCATGTGCCGGTCCGCGAGCCGGACATGCCCAGCGCCGAACAGGGCGCGATCGCCCAGTTCGAGCGCTCGGCCGTGATCGAGGCGCTGCGCTCCCTCCCGGCCCGGCAGCGGGAGGCACTGGTGCTCAAGTTCTACCTGGAGCTCTCGGAAGAAGAGATCGCCGCCGCCATGAAGATCAGCACGGGCGCGGTGAAGAGCCACACGTCCCGGGGCAAGGCGGCCTTGCGCACCGCCTTGGAACCGGAGCGATGACCCCGAGGGCCAGCGCCCCGCCGTCCCGTTCAGTGATCATCCGCTCCCTCCCCCACCAGGTGCGCGTTCACCGAGCGCGCCAGCGCGGCGAGCCAGGGAATCTCGACCACCGTCACCCCGGCCCGGCGCAGCGCCCCGGCGCCGCCGCCCGCGGCGAACAGCGGCGGCTCCAGCCAGGCGATGACCACGCGCGGGACTCCGGCCCCGATGATGAGCTCGGCGCAGGAGCGGGGCCGCGAGGCCCGGGCCAGGCACGGCTCGAGCGAGCTGTAGAGCGTTGCCCCGGTCAGCAGCGGATCGCCGGCGGCCTGGGCCAAGGCGACCTCCTCCGCGTGATCCTTCGGGTCACGTTCCCTGGAGTAGCCGGTCGCGATGACCTTTCCCGGGTCGCTGACCACGACGGCACCGACGGAAAAGGCCGACTCCGACGGCGGGCAGCGCCGGGACAGCTCGATCGCCTCGCGCAGCCAGTGCAGGTCGGCCTGCGGCTGCCCGGGCCGCGGCGGCGCGGGCGGCCCGCCGGCCGACGTGGGTTCTGCCATGAGCGCACTCCGGTGTGCCGATCGGAACGGATGCCTGCCCGGCGGTACCTTCCGCCCGTGGCCCGGTGATTTACTGGCACCCGACGGCGACTGCCGGCCAAACCGGCGGCAGGTACCGCCAGGCACGAACTTACGCGGCACAGGACGGTGGTGCACGGCGATGGTCACGACGCTGCGGCCTTCGGGGGAAACCTTCGACACACTGAATCCCGCGACATCCGAGGTCATTGCTACCTTCCCGGTGTTCGGCGAGGGCGAGGTGGCTGAGGCGGTCGAGCTGGCCCACCGGGCCGCGTCGTGGTGGGCGGGCCTGCCGGCGAAGGAGAGGCAGGCCCGGCTGCTCGCCTGGAAATCGCACATCACCAGGTACATCGGGCGCCTGGCCGAGCTCGTGCACACCGAGACCGGCAAGCCGCTGGCTGACGCCCAGCTGGAGATCCTGCTCACGATCGTGCACATCGACTGGGCGGCCCGCAACGCCCGCAAGGTCCTGGGCCCGCGCCGGGTCCGCAGCGGCCTGGTGGCCATCAACCAGGCCGCCACGCTGGAATACCAGCCGCTCGGCGTGGTCGGCGTCATCGGGCCGTGGAACTACCCGGTGTTCACGCCGATGGGCTCGATCGTGTATGCGCTGGCGGCCGGCAACGCCGTGGTGTTCAAGCCCAGCGAGCTCACGCCTGCGGTGGGCGGCTGGCTGGTCAGCTCGTTCGCGGAGGTGGTGCCGGAGCAGCCGGTGCTGCAGCTGATCACCGGGGCCGGCCCGACCGGCGACCACCTCGCCCGGAGCGCGGTCAGCAAGATCGCCTTCACCGGCTCGGCCGCCACCGCGAAGAAGGTCATGGCCGCGTGCGCCGAGAACCTCACGCCGATGGTCGCCGAGTGCGGCGGCAAGGACGCGCTCCTCGTCGCCGCCGACGCCGACCTCGACGCGGCCGCCGACGCCGCCGCCTGGGGCGCGCTGTCCAACGCCGGCCAGACCTGCGTCGGCATCGAGCGCGTCTACGTGGCCGAGGATGTCTACCACTCGTTCCTGGAAAAGCTGGCCGACCGGATGGCCGAGGTCCGCCCCGGCGAGGACCGTGAGGCCGACTACGGGCCGATGACCCTGCCGGGCCAGATCGACGTGATCGAGCGGCACATCGCGGACGCGCTGGCCCGGGGGGCAGGCCGGTCATCGGCGGCCTCGCGAGCATCCGCAAGCCCTTCGTGGGCCCGGTGATCCTCGCCGATGTCCCGGAGGAGAGCCGCGCGGTCGCCGAGGAGACCTTCGGCCCCACGGTCACGGTGACCAAGGTGGCCAGCCTCGACGAGGGCGTCCGGCTGGCGAACGCCAGCCGCTACGCGCTCGGCTCCTCGGTGTTCGCGCGGAACAAGAAGGCGGCGATGGCCGCGGCCAGGTCCCTGCGCAGCGGCATGACGGCGGTCAACTCGGTGATCGCGTACGCCAGCGTGCCCTCGCTGCCGTTCGGCGGGTCGGGCGATTCCGGCTTCGGCCGGATCCACGGCACTGACGGGCTGCGCGAGTTCGCCCGGCCCAAGTCGATCACGCGGCAGCGGATGAAGCCGATGGTCAACCTGACCTCGTTCGCCCGCTCCGACAAGGACATGAAGCGGATCCTCAGCCTGGCCACCGTGCTGCACGGCCGGCGCTACAAGTAGCCGTCCGGGAGGGCGCGGCTCATGACGGCTAGCCGGGACGTGGTGGTGATCGGCGGCGGCCATAACGGGCTGGTCGCCGCCGCCTACCTGGCCCGCAGCGGGCGCAGCACGCTGGTGTGCGAGCGCCGCGGCGTGCTCGGCGGGGCCGCGGTGAGCGAGCACCCGTTCGGGCCGGACTACACGGTGACCTCGCTGTCGTACGTGGTCTCGCTGCTGCCGCCGGGGCTGGTCCGCGACCTGCGCCTGGCCGGTCACGGCTATCACGTGTACCCGCAGGGACCCTATTTCGCCCCCCGGGCGGACGGGCGCTATCTCAGCCTGCCCGCTGACCCGGCGGCGCGCCGGGCCCAGATCGCCAAGTTCTCGCCCCGCGACGCCGAGGCGTACCAGCCCTACCAGGCCCACCTGGCGCGCCTGGGCGCCGTCCTCGGGCCGCTGCTGGCCGAGATCCCGCCCCGGCTCGGGTCGCGGCGGCCGCAGGACCTGTGGCGGCAGGGACTGCTGCTGCGGCACCTGCGCAAGCTCGACGAGCGGGGCGCCGTCGACGTCACCCGCCTGCTCACCAGCAGCGTCGCCGACCTGGTCGAGCGCTATTTCTGCAGCGACGCCATGCGCGGGCTGCTGTCGGTGTCCGGCGTGATCGGGACCTGGGCCGGGCCGCGGTCCAACGGCACGGCCTACGTGATGCTGCACCACCACATCGGCGACACCGGCGGGCAGGCGGGCGCGTGGGGCTTCCCGCGCGGCGGCATGGGCGGGGTCACCAGGGCGCTGGCTGCCGCGGCCCGCTCGCTCGGCGCCGAGATCCGCACCGGCGCCGAGGTGGCCAGGATCCGCACCCGCGCGGGCCGGGTGACCGGGGTGACCCTCGCCACCGGCGAGGACATCGACGCGGCGACCGTGGTCACGACCGCGCACCCGCAGATCTCGTTCCTGCGGCTGCTCGACCCCGCCGTGCTGCCGCCTGAGTTCGTCGAGGACATCCGCGGCTGGCAAACCCGCAGCGGCACCGTGAAGATCAACCTGGCGCTCGGCAGGCTCCCGGTGTTCGCGAGCCATCCCGGATTCGACCCCCAGCTATACGGCGGGACGATCGTGCTGGCCGAGAGCCTGGACGACATCGAGACCGCGTTCCAGGACGCGGTCTCGGGCCGGCCCTCGTCGGTCCCGTTCGCGGACATCTGCATCCCGAGCGTCTTCGATGACTCGCTCGCGCCCGCGGGGCAGCACGTGATGTCGCTGTTCACCCAGTGGGTGCCGCACCAGTACGCCGACGCCCCGCAGGAGGAGGAGCTGTCCGCCTACGCCGACCGGGTGATCGCCCGGGTGGAGGCAGTGGCCCCCGGGTTCACCGACTCGATCCTGCACCGCCAGGTGATCGGGCCGCACCAGATGCAGCAGGAGTACGGGCTGGTCGGGGGGAACATCTTCCACGGCGAGCTGAGCCTGGGGCAGATGTTCCACGCCCGGCCGGCGGCCGGCTACGCGGACCTGCGCACGCCGGTCCGCGGGCTGTACCAGGCGGGATCGGGCACGCACGGCGGCGGCGGCGTGACCGGCATACCGGGCCGCAACGTGGTGCGCCAGATCCTCGCCGACGCCAGGACCGTCCGCTGGCGCGCCCGGCTCCGGGTGCCCGTGCCGTAGCCTCGGCTCGTGGAGTTCAGCCGGGAACTGCGCGACGACGTGATCTCTGGTGACATCACGGTCTCCTACCGGCTCTGGCGCCGGGCCAAGGTGCGGGTGGGCGGCCGGTATCCGGTCGGCCCCGCGCGCATCGAGGTGGACTCGGTCGAGCTGGTGCCGTTCGCCTCGATCACCGCTGCCGACGTGCGCCGCTGCGGCGAGCACGACCGGGAGTCGCTGCGCCGGCGGGCGGCCCACGCGGGCCCGATCGGCGATGACACGCTGCTCTACCGGGTCGAGTTCCACCTCGTGGAGGGCTGACATCAATGGCCGGACCGGTAACGATCGCCGTGCTCGGCACGGGCGCCCGGGGCAGTGTCTACGCCGGGTTCGCCGAGCGGTTCCCGGACCGGGCCCGGGTGGTGGCGGTCGCCGATCCCCGCGCCGATCGCCGTGACGCGCTGGCGGACCAGCTCGCCGTGCCGGCCGGCCAGCGGTTCGGTGACTGGCGGGAGCTGGCCGAGCGGCCACGGCTGGCGGACGCGGTCCTGGTGGCCACGCCGGACCGCGAGCACGCCGTCCCGGCCGCCCGCTTCGCCGGGCTGGGCTACCACGTGCTGCTCGAGAAGCCGATCGCGCCCACCTGGACCGAATGCGTCGAGGCGGTCCGCGCCGTGGAGCAGGCCGGGGTCATCCTGGCGGTCTGCCACGTGATGCGGTACACGCCCTACACCGAGGCGGTGATGCAGGTCATGGCCGCCGGCCGGCTGGGTCACGTCGTCGGCGTGGAGCACCTGGAGCCGATCGGCTGGTGGCACTTCGCCCACTCGTACGTGCGCGGCAACTGGCGCCGGTCGGACGCGGCCGGGCCCAGCCTGCTGACCAAGTGCTGTCACGACCTCGACTGGCTGCGCTACCTCGTCGGCCGGCCGGCGGTGTCGGTATCCAGCCACGGCGGGCTGCATCACTTCACCGCCGCGAACCAGCCGGACGGCGCCGCCGACCGTTGCCTGGACTGCGCCGTCGAGCCGGCCTGCCCGTACTCGGCCACCCGGCTCTACCTCGGCTACCTGGGCGACCCGAAGCGGAAAAGCTGGCCGCTGTCCGTCGTCACCACCGACATGACCGAGGCCGGCGTGCGGAAGGCACTGCGCGAGGGCCCGTACGGCCGCTGCGTGTACGCCTGCGACAACGACGTGGCCGATCATCAGGTGGTCACGGTCGAGTTCGACGGCGGCGTGACGGCCACGCTGACCATGAGCGCGTTCACGCCCTACGGCAGGCGCCGCACCCGGGTCATGGGCACCCGGGCGTTCCTGGAGGGCGACGGCCACCAGGTCACGGTGACCGATTTCGTCACCGGGCGCGCCGAGCAGGTCGAGGTGGCCAGCCCCGGGACGGACCCCGGATACGGTCACGGCGGCGGGGACTTCGGCGTGATCGGCGCCTTCGTGGACGCCGTCGCGTCCGGTGACCGCTCGCTCATCTGCACCGGGCCGCGGGAGTCGCTGGACAGTCACCTGATGGCGTTCGCGGCGGAGCGCAGCCGGCAGACCGGGACGCCGGTACGGGTCGCGCCGTAGCGGCGGCCGCCCGTTACGGAGCGGAAGCCGCGGCCAGTTCCGCGTCGGCGGGCTCCACCGCGGCCAGTGGCGCGCGGCCCGAGATCAGGTCGGCCGCCCGCTCGGCGATGGCTATCGTCGGCGCGTTGGTGTTGCCCCGGGGCACCGTGGGCATCACCGAGGCGTCGACGACCCGCAGGCCCTCCACTCCCCGGACGCGGAGCTCGGGGTCGACCACACTGGTGAGCCTGCTGGCGGCCAGCTTGGAGTCACCGCCCATCGCGCAGGTGCCGACCGGGTGGTAGATGGTCGTGAGGTGGTGCCTGATGAAGTCCCTGATCTCGGCGTCGGTGCGGACCCCGTCCCCCGGCGCCAGCTCCGACGTGCACATCTTGGACATCGGGCGCGCGGACGCGAATTCCCTGGCCATCTGGATCCCGCTGACCAGCGGCTCGATATCGGCTCCGTCGGACAGGTAGGCGGGGTCGATCTCCGGCTTGTGCCGCGGGTCGGCGCTGCGCAGCCGGACCTGGCCCCGGCTGCCGACGGCGACCAGGGTCACCAGCAGCGAGAGCGCGCGGACCGCGGGATCGGCGAGCCCGCCGTTCTGGTACGGCGTGGGCAGTGCGTGCCACTGAAGGTCGGGCGCGGGCAGCGCCGGGTCGGAACGGGCGAACCCGCCGGACTCGGCGATGTTCGTGGTCATCGGCCCGGAGTGCCGTAGCTGCCAGCGGGCCAGGTTCCCCGGGCCGGCCTGCTCCCACAGCCCGCGCGATTTCGGCGTGTGCCACATGACCGGGACCATGGGGTGATCGGACAGGTTCGCGCCCACCCCCGGGCTGTCCGCCACCACGGTGATGTCGCGGCTGCGCAGGTGATCGGCGGGGCCGATCCCGGACAGCATGAGCAGCTGAGGGCTGCCGACCGCGCCGCCGGCCAGGATGACCTCGGCCTCGGCGTGCGCCGTCTCCTCCGCGCCCCGCACCAGGTAGCGCACGCCCGTCGCCCGGCCGCCGGCTATCGCCAGGCCGGTGACCAGGGCATCGGTCAGCACGGTCAGGTTGGGCCGGTCCGCGGCCGGGTGCAGGTACGCGTCCGCCGCCGACCAGCGCCGGCCCTGCCGTTGGGTCACCTGGTAGAAGCCGACGCCGTCCTGCCGGGAGCCGTTGAAGTCGTCGTTGCCGGGTGCGCCGGAGTTCCTGGCCGCGTCCACGAACGCGGTGGTCAGCGCTGACTTGTACCGCAGGTCCTGCACGAGCAGCGGCCCGGACGCGCCGTGGTAGGCGGAAGCGCCGCGGGAGTTACCCTCGGCGCGCAGGAAGTAGGGCAGCAGGTCGGTGTATCCCCAGCCCTCGCAGCCGTATTCGTCGCGCCAGGTGTTGTAGTCATAACGGTTGCCGCGGATGTAGATCATCGCGTTGATCGACGACGACCCGCCGAGGGTCCGGCCGCGGGGCCAGTAGACGCAGCGGCCCGCCGTGCGCTCCTGCGGGGCGGTCTGGTAGTTCCAGTCGTAGGTGCTCTGGAACAGCAGGCTCAGCGCCGCGGGAATGTGTATCTCGTCGGCGTCATCGGGCGGTCCCGCCTCGAGCAGCAGCACCCGCGTCGCCGGGTCCTCGGAGAGCCGCGCGGCCAGGACACAGCCGGCACTGCCGGCGCCGACGATGACATAGTCATACACGGCCAGCCTCCGCGCAGTTCTGGACATTTGACAGATACCATACCGTTGCCGCTGGGTTGCTTGTGGTCGCAGCTTATGCGGCACCCCTGTCGGGGTTGTGGTTCGGCGCTTCATCGCCACGCGCGGGATGAGGTCCCGTCTTACCGTCGGCTCGGCGCTTGACGCGGGACCCGACTGGTCCCACGGCCTGCCACCCCGAATCGGGATAGCGGGCAAGGTTGACCGCGGCGTTGTCGTCGCGCTGATGATGAGCCCCGCAGCCGGGGCAGTCCCATTCCTCGGCCCAGCCGATCGCGGTCTGCAGGTCACACTTCGAGCAGATCTGCGAGCTGGGGTAGAACCGGTCCGCCTCGATCAGGCGGCATCCGTACCAGGCCTGCTTGTAACGCAGCCGGGTCCTGATCTGGGCGAGCCCGGCGTCGGCCAGCCTGCGCCGGCGTGAGCGGGCTCCGGGCAGGCCCTTTTGCTGGAGCATCCCGGCCGCGCTCAGCGTCTCGACCACCACCGTGCCGTGGGTTTTGGCCAGGCGGGTGGTCAGCTTGCTGATCGCATCGGTGCGGATGTCGGCGATCCGGCGGTGCAGCCGGGTGATCTCGCGGTTGGCCTGCTGGTAGCGGATTGATCCTTGCTTGCGGCGTGAGCGAGCCCGGCCAGCGCGGCGCAGCCCGGCGAGATTGCGATCCAGGGCCCGCGGATTGTCGGTCACCTCCACGATGGTCCCGTCCGGTGCGCCGACGGTGGCCAGCCGCCGCACGCCGACGTCAACGCCAACTGTCGAGCCAGGCCGCCCGGGTGTGCGCGCGCGCCGGGAAACGATCACCCGGAAGATCGCGAAGACCCGTGTCCCCCGGCGCCGGATAGTCACCGCCAGGATCCGCGCCCGGCCCAGGCTGATCAGCCGCTCCAGCCGCCGGGTGTTCTCACAGGTCCTGACCGTCCCGACCTTGGGCAACGTCACCGAACGGCGATCCGGGTTGACCCGCATCGCGCCCGTGGTGATCGTGAACCGGTCGGGGTCGCGGCCCTTGCGCTTAAACCTGGGAAAGCCGGCCCGCTTGCCCCCGGCCTCGCCGTTGCGGCTGTTCTGCCAGCGCCAGTAGGCATCGACCGCCCCGCGGATCCCGTCAGCGAACGCCTCCTTGGAGATCTCCGGCCACCACACCTCGCCGGTCTGCTTGTCCACGCACTCGTCGTTCTTGACCTGGTTCCACCGCCGGCGCAGGCCGTAGAACGACGGCGGCACGGCATCCAGACCGGCCAGCCCGCACTGGTAGGCCTCGATGCCCTCCTTCAGCTGGCGGACCGCCCAGTTGCAGGCGTACCTGCGCCCCCCGAACTGGCGCGCGAGGATCCGCGCCTGCTGCGGCAGCGGGTCAACAGCGAAGCTGAACGCCTGCAGCACCCAGCCATCGGGCACCTCGAACCTAGCCATGCCCACCGCCGCAAGCTCGCCGCAGCAGCCCGGCGGCGCGGTACACCGCAGCATGGCGGGCGGCACCCCGCTCTCGCCCGATCCGCGCGCGTACCTGCCCCGGGGTCAGCTCCTCCACCAGCTGCCATGCCTCGCGCCTAGCCCGCCCGGCTTCGGATGCCCACCGCGCGCCGGCGGCATCACGTTCCCCGTCGCCGGCAGCGCGCTTCAGTTCCTGGAACCAGCCATCATGGACCGATGTGATCAGGGCATCAGCGAGGTCCCGCCGCAGCAGGTCCTTGGCCTCACGTCCAGCCTGTGCCCGCTGCCTGGCCTGTTCGGCGCCCAGCCACTCAGGCGGGGCAGCCAGCAGGCCCTCGACCTCGCACGCCCCGATGCCGCGTTCCTTGACGGCACGGGCCTGAACACCGAGCCGGGCGGCTGTCTCCCTCCGGTCACGGAGCTGACGTTGGCGAGCCTTCTTCTGGCGCAGGCGCTCACGGGCCTCGCTCAGCCAGCCCGGAGGGCTGGCCCTGGCCGCTTCGACGCGCTCTGCCGAGGCGGTCTGCCAGCCGTGCTGGCGCAAGGTTGTGCTGGTGACGCCCAGCAGCTGGGCCGCGCGCTTGAGCTCGCCGGCGCTCATCCCGCGTCCGCTGCTGCGGTGACATGGGGCACCGGGAACTGCGCGCACCCCAGGGCACGCAGCGCCCGGCTGCGCGTACCGCGCCGGCCGTGGAGCCGGGCGCAGAAACTGGTCAGCACCTCGGCCATGTCCCTGACCAGGTCGTCCTCCAGCTCCCCGGCGTCGAGGATGATGATCCGCCGTCCCCGAGCTGAGAGCGCGGCCTGCACGTGCTTGGTCCCGAACCAGGCGAGGCGGTCCCGGTGCCCGGCGATGATCTGAGCCGTGGCCGGATCGGCGAGAACCCGGGCCAGCTCGCGCCGGCGTCCGTCTATGGACGACCCGGTCTCGGTCACTACCTCGGCGGCCGTCGTGCCGCTCGCCGTAGCCCAGCTGGCCAGGCGGGCGACCTGCCGGCCGAGGTCAGCTCGCTGATCCCAGGACCAAACGCGTGCGTAGATGACCGTGCGGCCCTGGCCGTCGCCGCGGGCAGCGGGCCCGGCCAGGACCAGGCGCCCGGCCCGGCGCGCTGGCACAAGCAGCGTCCCGGCGTGATACCAGCGGCAGGCGGCGTACTTGCTCACGCCCACCCGGTGCGCCCAATCCGATAAGTTCACCCTGGCCACGCTAATGCACACCTCTGACAACCAGAGCCAACTGAATTGGCAGCTGCTGCCATCCCATCCCCGGAACGGCCGGCCGGCCATCCCGGCCGGCCGGCTATCCCGGCGCGCGGCCGTCTGTCCCCGGGCGGCCCGCCGATCCCGGAATCAGCCCGGCCAGCGCCCGATACGGTGGATCTCATGTCACGTGACCGCCGGGAGACGCCGGTCGTGCTCTCCCGCATCTACACCCGCACCGGGGACGACGGCACCACCTCGCTCGGCGATGCCAGCCGCGCCGCCAAGACCGATCCCAGGCTGGCCGCCTACGCCGACGTCGACGAGGCCAACTGCGCGATCGGCGCCGCTGTCACCTTGGGCGGCCTGCCCGCCGAGATCACCAGCCTGCTGGTCCGCGTGCAGAACGAGCTCTTCGACGTGGGCGCCGATCTGTGCAATCCGGTCTCGGCCGCGGACGACCCGCCGCCCTACCCGCCGCTGCGGATCGGCGAGGAGTACGTCACCCGGCTGGAGCAGGCCTGCGACCAGTTCAACGAGGGCCTGCCGGTGCTGCGGAGCTTCGTGTTGCCCGGTGGCAGCGCGGGCGCCGTGCTGCTGCACACGGCCAGGGCCGTTGTGCGGCGGGCGGAGCGCAGCGCCTGGGCGGCCATCGAGGCGCACGGCCAGACCGTGAGCCTGGTGCCGGCCAGGTACCTGAACCGCCTGTCCGACCTGCTGTTCATCCTCGCCCGGCGGGCCAATGAGCCCGACGGCGACCTGTTGTGGAAGCCGGGCGCGCAGCGCTGAGCCGGCTCAGCGGAACTCGGCTACCGGCCCCGGCGGCGCGGCTTCCAGCCAGGCCAGGAACCCGGTGAGCGCGTCCTCGCTGAGCGCGAGCTCGATCCGCGCCGCGGCCTGGCCCGTGTCGCACTCCACCACCACCGCGCCCGAGCCGATGCTCGTCTCTTCTACCGGGTCGGCCGGCCTGCGGGATACCACGGTCAGCGCGCGCCGGGAGAAAATCTCGCCCGGGCGCAGCCGGAACCCGAATACGGGGTACCAGCGCAGCTCGCCGGGCTGGTACGCGGCCAGGCCGAGCCTCCAGCGCCGGTCCCCCACCCGCCGCAGGCCGCAGTCGACGGTCCCGCCGCCGCGCTCGATCAGGGTCCTGCGGGCGGCGATGCCGGAGGCGCACGCGAGCGCGATGACCAGGACGACAAGGAGGAGCCAGCCGGCGTCTAGCGCGACCCTTCCCCCTGCCAACCCCGGCCCTCTCCGCGCCGGCCCTGGTCAGGACCGGTCGGCGGGATCGCCGGCGGCTCTGAGCAGCGCCCTGAAGTAGCGGACGTCCGCGGGCTCTACCTCGCCGCCCGGCGCGGCCTCCGCGCGCTGCACCGCCTCGTCGAGCGCGGCCCGGGCGGCCCTCGCGTCGACGTCGCCGCCGAGCTGCGCCTCGCGGGCGAGGATGGATACCCGGTCGTCCGCCACGGAGAAGAACCCGCCGTTCACCGCGGCCACCACCTCACCGGTGCCGTCGGCCCCGGCGTCCGGGCGGCCCTCGGGTATGATC
>Ga0318563_10000712_pt1 | contig 13644 bp, 12 predicted proteins | sample GRESIP066b5f19_FD_203689 | JGI IMG/M metagenome (GOLD analysis project Ga0318563, IMG submission 203689) | Tropical soil microbial communities from Luquillo Experimental Forest, Puerto Rico - GRE.SIPMG.066b5f19 | ecosystem: Environmental > Terrestrial > Soil > Tropical forest > Bulk soil... | reverse complement strand
GCCGTCGCCGTTGCGGACCAGGATGCAGACATAGTGACCGGCGTCGGAGCTCTTGAACTCGATCTCCGCGATCTTCGGCAGGTCACGCCCGAGCACGAGTCGGTCGCTCGATCGCGGCGTCCCCAGCTCGTGGAACCAGGCCTGCTGGTAGAAATCGAGGTCGGCGTCCGGACGCTCGCCCGGCGCCGGGTAGCGCGTGTAGAGGAGGCCGGAGCCGTCCGCGGTCCATGCCACGCTGCCGCCGGCCGTGCCGCCGTTGACGCGCGGGAGCACGTCTTTCAGCTCGCGTCCGCTGGCCACGTCGTAGAGGTGCACGTCGCCGGACTCCGTGCCGCCTCGCGACAGCGATACCGCCACCCTCGCGCCGTCGATCGAGGGCTCGAAGAAGTCGATCGTCACGCTGCCCGTGGAGTCGATCGTGTTCGGGTCCACGAGCACGCGCTCGCGCGAGAGGCTGTCGACTGAGGGGATCACCACCAGCATCGGCTGGTTCTTGGGCGGCTGGTCCTTCAGTGCGAACAGTACGCCGCCCCGATAGTCGAGCGCCGAGTAATCGGGCGAGATGCTGCGCGAGAGCTCGGCCACGCGGTCGCGGATCGCGGTGCGAGAGGGGATCTGGTCGAGGATGGCGCGCGTGTACGCGTTCTGCCCGTCCACCCAGGCCTTCACCGCCGGATCGGACCAGTTCTCCATCCACTGGTAGTCATCTTTGACGGTGGTGTCGAAATAGCGATTCTCGACCGGCTGCGGTACCGCGGCGGGAGGCTTTCCAGGCGTGTCCGCGGCGCGGGCGGGCGACCACGCGTACGAGACGAGACCCACGCCGATGCCCATAGCGACCGCGATCGAGCGCGTTGAACGAGACATGGTCCACCCCCGTGTGCACGATGGAGACGGCGAGGGAGCGGAGGCTATCACGAACGGCTCGGGCCGCCCCGATCCCACACGCGGAACCCGCCGCGGAATGCGTTCTTGTTGTCGCCCCGCCGCGCGCGCGGCGGCAGGCTGCGGAGCTTCTTGACGTTGCCGCCGCCGAGCACGACGTGGTCCGCCACCACCGCGGCGCGCAGCATGCCCGCCACGATCGTCACGTGCCTCTCCCACTTGGTGCGGCCCAGGCGCTCGAGGCCGCGCACGCCGAGGTAGTCCTCGAACGACTTCCCCTCGCGGTACGGCAGGTGCGCCAGCTCGAGCGCCTGCACCGCGCCGTCCTCGACGATCGCGGTGCCGAGGCCGGTGCCGAGCCCCAGGAACAGCATGCGGCCGCGGTCGTAGCTTCCGAGCGCCTGCATCGCGGCGTCGTTCACGATGCGCACGGGACGGCCAAACGCGCGGCGGAAGTCGAACCGCCGCCAGCCCTTTCCCAGGTTGTGCGGATCGGCGACCGGGCGGCCCTTCGCGACCGGGCCGGGGTAGCCGATCGTGATCGCGTCGTAGCGCCAGTCTTCGGTAACGGCCAGCGCCTCGCGCACCATGAAGGCGGGCGTGAGATGTGGCCCGGACACGAACTTGATCGGCGTCCTGCGGCCCGTCGCGAGCAGCTTCACGTGCGTGCCACCGACGTCGATCACGAGCACGTTCACTGTGGCATCACCCAGCCGCCCGTGTCCCGCGTCAGCCGGTCGGACTCGCGGGGCCCCCAGGTCGAGGGCGCGTACGGAAGCGGGGCCGCGCCATCGCGCAGCAGGGGATCGACGATCGCCCACGCGGCTTCGACCGCGTCCTGCCGCGCGAACAGCGTGGGATCGCCGTCCATGGCGTCGCCCAGGAGCCGCTCGTAGGCGTCCATCTCGTCGCTCGTCGGATGCCGGGCGATCGACAGCTCGATCGGCTGTCCCTGCATGGCTTCGCCGGGCTGCTTGGCGCTGCAGCCGACGCCGATCTCGACATCGGGGCCGAGTCGGAAGCGCACGAAGTTCCCCATCGCGGCCGCCGCCTCGTGGAACACCACGGCGGGTGGCGCCTTGAGCTGCACGCGCACCTCGGTCGCCGTCGCGGCCAGGCGCTTGCCGGCGCGGATGTAGAACGGCACGCCGGCCCAGCGCCACGACTCGATGCGCACCTCGAGCGCGGCGAACGTGGGCACGCACGAGTCGGTCGCCACGCCCTGCTCCGCGCGATAGCCCTGGTACTGGCCGAGCACGAGACGGTCCGGCGCGAGCGGCGGGATGCTGCGCAGGATCTTCGCCTGCTCGTCGCGGATCGCCTCGTGATACGAGCCCGAGGGCGGCTCCATGGCGAGGAAGCCCACCACCTGCAGCAGGTGGTTCTGCACCACGTCGCGGACGACGCCGACCTCCTCGTAGAACTTGCCGCGGCCCTCGACGCCGAAGCTCTCCGCCATCGTGATCTGCACGTTCGCGACGAAGAGACGGTTCCAGATGGGCTCGAGGAACGCGTTCGCGAACCGGAAGTAGAGCAGGTTCTGCACCGCCTCCTTGCCCAGGTAGTGGTCGATGCGGAAGATCGCCGACTCGTCGAAGCAGCGGTGGAGCGTGGCGTTCAGCTCCCGGGCCGACGCGAGGTCGCGGCCGAACGGCTTCTCCAGCACCACCCGCGCGCGGGGCGAGCAGTCAGCGCCCCGGAGGCCGTCGACCACGGCTTCGAACAGGGACGGCGGGATCGCGAGGTAGTGAAGCGGCCGCTTCGCCGCGCCGAGCGCCTTGCGGATCGCCTTGAACGTTGCGGGCTCGCGGTAGTCGCCCTGCACGTAGCAGAGCGCCTTCGCCAGGGCGGCGAACGCCGCCTCGTTCACGCCGCCGCCGTGCTCCTGGATGCTCGCGCGCGCGCGCTCGATCAGGCCCTCGCGCGTGTAGTTGCTCGAAGCGACGCCGACGACAGGGAGCGAGAGCATCCCGCGGCGGGCCATCGCGTGCAGCGCCGGGAAGATCTTCTTGTAGGCGAGGTCGCCGGTGATGCCGAAGAACACCAGCGAGTCGGAGCGCTCGGCGCTCATGCGCCGCTCTTCTCCGCATGGCCGCCGAACTGCCAGCGCAGCGCGGAGAGCACGCGGTCCTGGAACTCGTTCTCGCCCCGCGAGACGAACCTGCCGAACAGCGACGCGGCGAGCACGTACGCGGGCACCCCGAGGTCGTTCGCGGCGGCGAGCGTCCAGCGGCCTTCGCCCGAGTCCGCGACGCGCCCCGAGAACTTCGCGAGGCCGGGATCGGCCGCGAGCGACTGCGCGGTCAGGTCCAGGAGCCAGGAGGGAATGACGCTGCCACGGCGCCACAGCTCGGCGATGTCGCCGAGCGCGAAGTCGTAGCGATAGAACTCGGGATGGCGGAGCGGCGTCGTCTCTGCGTCGACCGCGCGCGTGCCGCGACCGGCGCCCGCGTGCTGCAGGATGTTGAAGCCCTCCGCGTAGGCGGCCATCATCCCGTACTCGATCGCGTTGTGGACCATCTTCACGAAGTGGCCGGCGCCGTGCGGGCCGCAGTGGAGCCAGCCCTCCTCGGCGGTGCCGGCGCCCGGGGCGCGCCCGGGCGTGGGCGGCGCGGCGGCCCGGCCCGGCGCCAGCGCCGTGAATACGGGTGTGAGCCGCGCGACGACGTCGGCGTCGCCGCCCACCATCAGGCAGAAGCCGCGCGCGAGCCCGAACACGCCGCCGCTCACGCCGCAGTCGACGTAGCGGATGCCGCGCGTCTCGAGCCGCTCGGCGCGCACGAGGTCGTCCTGGTAGTAGGAGTTGCCGCCGTCGATGAGCGTGTCGCCCGGCTCGAGCGATGCCGCGAGCTCGTCGAGCGCCGCGTCGACGACGCCGGCCGGCACCATGAGCCACACGTGACGGGGCTTCGCCATCGCCTTCGTGAATCCCGCCGGCGAGCCCGCGTCGTTGGCGCCCTCGCGCACCAGGGCCTGGACGGCGTCGCGCGAGCGGTCGTGGACGACGCAGCGCATGCCGGCGCGCATCAGCCGCCGCACCATGTTCGACCCCATGCGACCGAGGCCGACCATGCCGAGTTCCACGCCGATCCTCCGTGTGCGAGTGCCGTGCGCCGCGCGAGCTGCGCTATGCTCGGGGCGATGACCGTGGACGCCTCGGGCACCTTAGCATGTGAGCCCGCTTTTGGAGACGCGGTGGACCGATGCAGGTGAGGCACGAGCCCGCCATCGTGGTGGCGTCGATCCCCTCGCTCCAGGAGCGGTGGGTGTCGCGCTGCGTGGCGGCCGCGCGCGAAGCGCAGGCGCGGCGCGGCCGCTTCGCGCTCGCGGTGCCGGGCGGCTCGGTGGCCGAGCACTTCCTGCCGGCGCTCGTGGGCGAGGACGTGGACTGGTCGCTCGTGCAGATCTTCTTCTGCGACGAGCGGTGCGTCCCGCCGGAGGACCCGGACTCGAACTTCGCCGCGGCCGAGCGGCTGCTGCTGGCGCCGCTTGGGCCCGATGCGCCCCGGGCTCACCGCATGCCGGGCGAGGACCCCGATCCCGCGCGCGCGGCGCGCGACTACGCCTCGACGATGCGATTCGTGCTCGGGTCGCCACCGACGCTGGACATCGTCCTGCTCGGCGTCGGCGAGGACGGGCACGTGGCTTCGCTCTTCCCGGGCCGTCCTTCGTTGCACGCGGCGGACTCGACCGTGCTGGTGGAGGAGGCCTCACCCAAGCCGCCGGCATTGAGGCTCACGCTCTCACTCGAGGTGCTCGCGGGGGCGCGCGAAGTGATCGTCGCCGCGTTCGGCCAGCCCAAGGCGGCGGCTCTGGCCGACGCGCTCCAGAGTCCCGCGTCGGAGCTGCCGCTGGCGCTGTTGCTCCGCCGCGCTGCGCGCGTGACCGTGATGCTGGACGAGGAGGCGGCGAGCGGGATGGCGTGGTGAGCGTCGCGGCGGGCGGCCACGCCGCGTGTCGCGGGTGGCCGCCACCACGAACGCGTCACATCCCGAGCTTGTGCGAGATACCGACCCGCAGCGCGAACTGGCTCACGTCGCTCACGATCCCGTACCAGGCCTCGGCGCGGAAGTCGTTCTTGGCGTTGATGGGCGTGGCCAGACCGCCGCCCAGGTCCAGGCCGAGCTTGGTGTCGCTGGCGCTCGCGGACATCGGGCCGAAGCCGGGGAGCGTCGTCGACACTTCCGAGTGCAGGAAGTGGAGGCCCAGGCCGGCGCCGGCGAACGGACGGATTTTAGGGTTTTGGACCTCGAAGTAGTACTTGCCGCGCGCGCCCACCGTGACATCACGGAGCGACGACGACGCGCCGAACTCGTCGACGGACTTCGACCAGAATTCGATGTGTGGTTCGAGGCCGATGTGCGGCGCGATCTGGCCGAGGTCGGCGAACACGCCGAGGCCGAACGTGCCGTCGCTGTTCTCGGGGCTGACGAACGCGGCGGTGGCGCCGATGGCGCGCAGGCCGATGTTCGACTGCGCCATCGCCTGCTGCGCCGACAGCAGCCCGAGCGCGAGCACCAGGAATAGAGCCTTGCGCTTCATGGAGTCCTCCGTGGTTCAACCGCACGCTGCGGGCCGCGGGTTCAGGGGGTGCGACCGGTGGCGGCGACGGCGTGGTTATCGTCTGCGTGACATCGCGACTTCAGGTGCGCGACCCCGCAGGTGCGGCGCGGCGAGCGCTTCGCACGGTCGGCGCGCGCACCGGGTGTTTTGGCGCAGCGTGCGCGACGGCTAAGCTGGAACCGGTACCGTTCGCTGAACCTGTGTGAGGGGCCGCATCGAGATGAGCACGCGCCGGGGGCTGAGCCGTTGCGTCGGCATCGCGTTCACGTGTCTCGCGCTCGCGCCCGTGACCGCTCGCGCCGCGCGCACCGGGAGCTTCGCGCTCGCCGAATCGCTCTACGTCCGCGGCCGGCTCGCGGCGGCGGAGTCGGTGTTCGCCACGCTCCGGAGCGCGCCCGGCGACTCGACCATCGCGCTCCGGCGTGCTTCGCTGGCGCTCCTGCGCAACGACCTCGGCGCCGCCCGCGCGCGGCTCGAGCCCGTGCTTGCGAAGCACCCGGTCCCGCGCTCGGCCAACGTGATGCTCGCCGAGGCCTGCGTGCGCGAGCTGGACTTCGCCCGCGCGGTGCCCGTCGAACGCGCGCTGGGACGCGAGCCGACCGCGCGCCAGTTGGAATCGTTCGCAGGCGTCTCGCCCTATCGCTACGAAGGCCCGGATCGCGTCACCATCAAGTTCGTCCAGACCGATCCGCTCCCGGTGCTCGAGATGAAGGTGAACGGGCGTGGGCCGTGGTTCTTCCTCATCGACACCGGTGGCGCCCAACTGGCCGTGGACCCGGTGCTGGCCGATTCGCTGGGCTGCCCGCGGTTCGGTGACGAGATGGGGACGTTCGCGGGCGGACTCAAGCGCTCGGTGACCAAGTCCGCGGTCACGTCCCTGAGCCTCGGCGAGGCGACGTTCCACGACGTTCCCGCATCCCTGCTCGATTGCAGCAGGTTCACGATCATCGCCGGCGGGCGCCGGGTGATGGGCGTGCTCGGGACACTGGTGCTCATGCGGATGCGCGCGACGCTCGACTACCCGGGCGGCGCTCTCGTGCTCGAGCGGCGCACCGCCGGCGGGCCGCCGCGCCCCGCGACCGACGCGCCTGACAGCGCCCGATACGTGATGCCGATCTGGCTCGCGGGTGATCACTACGTGCTCGCGCGCGGCCGCCTCGCCGCCGGCCCCGAAGGGCTGTGGTTCGTGGACACTGGTCTCGCCGGCGCCGGGGTGACGGCGCCTGCATCGACGCTCGAGGCCGCGGGCATCCCGGTGCCGGACACGTCGTCGGGGCACACCGGCGTGGGCGGCGGCGGCAACGCGAAGTTCCAGATGTTCGGCGTGCCGGGATTCGCGCTCGGCGGCGCGAGTGCCACCGGGCTCATCGGCTTCTTCGGGCCGTTCCCGGGGTCGCTCGAGTACGCGTTCGGCCCCCGTATCGCGGGAATCATCTCGCACGGCTTCCTTCGCACCTGGCGCGTGACGTTCGACTTCGACGCGATGCAGCTCGTGCTCGAGCGCCCGCCGGGGACGCGTCCGTGAGCCGCGGTCGCCCGCACGCGGGCGTGTACGCGCGCATCGGGCGCTCGCGCATCCACGGCGTGGGCGTGGTGGCGATCCGCGACATCCCGGCGCGCACGTGGGTGTTTGCGGGCGAGGACGAGCGCGTGGTGTGGGTGCCGCGGGCGGAGGTGCGCCGGCTCCCGAGGGCGTTCCGGCAGCTCTACGAGGACTTCGGCATGCTCTGGGGCGAGCGCGTCGGCGTGCCGCGCACGCTCAACATGCTCTCGGTCGGCTGGTACCTGAACCACTCGAACCAGCCGAACGTCGAGGCCGACGAGGACGGCCGGTTCCACGCGCTGCGCCGGATCCGGAAGGGCGAGGAGCTGACCGCCGACTACCGCACGTTCGCCGACGAGCGGCTGGGCTTCAAGCCGAAGCCGGCGCGCCGCGCCAAGGCGTCGCGCTCGCGCCGCCCCGAGCCTCGAGGCGCCCACTCGTAGACACTCCGGCGGTCACGGCGCCGCCCGCGTCCGCTCCAGCATCTGGCGCAGTCTCAGGTCCTGCGGGTACGCCTCGGAGGCCGGCAACAGCAGGGCTTCGGCGAGGTGGAGCTTCCCGCTCTGGATCAGGAGCGCGCCGAGTCGCAGGTGCGCGTCGGGGCCGCTTCCGAAATCCACGACGTCCCCCGCAGGCGTGTTCGCGCACAGGTCGAAGTCCGCGTAGTTCGCGGACCACCGGGTGACGAACGCCACCGAATCGAGCCCTGGGCTCAACGCGCGGAGCGCCCGCCCGCCGTCCAGCACCTGCACCATCATCATCTGCTCGAGCTTGAGCGTGGTGTCGCGGGTCGTGTGGCCCGTCCGCTGGTCCAAACGCCACGAGGCGTCGGTAGGCATGTAGAGCACCATGCGGTGCGGCGTGCCGGTGCGGCGAAGTCCCTCCGCGGCGCGGCGGATCATCTCGCTCTTCCGCAGCTGGCGATCGAACGGCAGGTCGACCTCGGCGAGCCGACGGCTGACGCGAACCTCCAGCAGGCGGTCGCTTGCGATCGCGCACGCGAGCACCGCCACGACCACGAGCGCCCCTGTCACGACCTCGGGGCGGACGGGCGAGCGCTCGTGGCGGGACTTGCCCTTGCCCTCCCGCTGCACGCCGGCCCGCGAGGTCGCGAGCGCGATGAGCGTTTCGACGCCGGATCCCAGCGCGAGCGCCAGCCCCGCGAGTGGCGTGTAGAGGTAGTTCGCGTACGTGTGATGGGTCAGCGGCAGCACGGGAGCCAGCGTCAGCGCGGCCCATGCGAGGCCGATCACCGGGAGCCGTGTGCGCGTCCGAACCACCCAGGCGAGCGCCAGCAACAGCGCGAGGATCGGGAGCCCGACTTGCCACGCACTCCGGGAGATGAGGCCCGGGTCGTCGAAGAACGCGTTCCGGAGATCGAACGACCAGACGACGTACGTCATCAGGTTGTGGAAGAGATCGGCGCCGAACGCCATGGCATACGCCTCGCCGCCGAACGCGCGGCCGCGCACGTTGCCGATCGCGAGCGTCAGCGCGGCCGCGCCGGAGGCGAGGAGAATCGGCGACGCCACGAGCCATCGTTCCCGCCACGCCGTGCGCTGATTCCAGCTGCCCGGCTCGCGCGGCAGCAGGAGCGCGAGCGGCAGGAGCAGCACCGCCTCCTTGGAGAGCAGCGCCGCGGCGAAGAGCAACACGGCCGCAATCCTCGCTCTCGTCGTCCGCCGCTCGGACGCCTGGAGCGCACCGATGGCGAGCGCGAGCGCCAGCAGCTCGCCGATTCCGACCGCCTGCTGCAGCACGCTGAACGCGGGGCGCGCAGCAGCGAAGAGGCCTGCGGCCAACGTCGAGGCGGCGCGTGAAGCCCCCCACCGGCGCGCGAGCGCATAGAGCAGCACGACGTTCGCCATGTGTAGGAGCGCGTTCAGCACGTGATACGGGAACGGGTCGGTGCCGAACACGCCGAGCGCGGCGGCGAAATAGGCCTTGCCCGAGAGCAGACGCCACAGGCCGAAATCGGGCGACGGGAGGATCCCCCGCGTCCACTCGAGCGAGATGAGGTCGTCCGGATGGAAGTAGACGCCCATGGCCCTGCGGTGCACCCAGAGCGCCAGCAGCGCGCAGCCGAGCGCGAGCACGGCGTCCAGCCCGCGTGGCGTCGAGGCGCGGCGGGTCGCCGAGGGGCGTGACGGGCTGGCCATGTCGCTTGAGCCTACCAAGGGATTCCCCATGATGCGGGCATGGACCGCGTTCCCTCGTATGCCCTGCACACCCTCGCGACGCTCGCATCGATCCTGGAGGCGGTCCTCGGCTCGGACCTGGTCGGCCTCTACCTCTACGGCTCGCTGACCCAGCGCGCGTTCGATCCCGCCCGGAGCGACATCGACTGCCTCGCGGTCGTCCGCGGGCACCCGACGCCGCCGGCGTGCGCTCGCCTCCGGCGCCGGCTCATGCGTGCGGCCTCGTCCGATCGCTGGATCTCGCGCGTCCAGATGCAGATCCTTCTCGAGCAACGGCTGCTGCGGGCCGACCGCCGCGGCGCGCGCTACCAGTTCGGCACGCTGAGGCCGAGCGGATCCGACGGGAACCCACTCGTGTGGATGAACGTCCTCGCCTCCGGCGTCACGATCACCGGGCCCCGCCCGGCGACGCTACTCCCGCCGATCACGCGCGACATGGTCGACGCCGCGCTGCGGCGGGAGCTCGAGTACCTCCGCACCGAGATCTCCGACCCGGCCAGTCCCTGGCGCCGTCGCCAGTTCTATCGCGCCTACGCCGTCCTCACGCTGTGCCGGATCCTCTACACGTCGCGCGCGCGCAAGGTCATTTCCAAGCCGCGTGCGGCGGGCTGGGCGCTCCGAACGCTTCCGATCCGCTGGCATCCGCTCATCCGTGCGGCGATCGCCAGCGATCGCGGCCGGAAGGCGTCCATGGCGCTCGCGGACATCGCGCGGCTCATCGCGTTCGCCGACGAGCGACTGTCGGCTCCCGCCTGACGCGACGGCGACGATCCATCGGCAAGGACGCTCGATCTCCGCGCTCGTCGTTTCATGCCCGCGGTCGGAGGTCGTTCCGACAGTTGGCTGACACCTTTCTCGTTCGTCGAGCGTCGAATGTACGAACGGCCGTGCCCATAGGAAGGACCCTGACCATGACCGAGATGCGCGCCGCTCTGCCGATCCCGCTCCCGCCGCTCGTCGAAGTGAACCGGAACGGACGCGGCACGCTCACGTCCGATGCGCGCTACCGGCTGCTGCTCGAGGTCTTCCACAGCACGCGCGGGACCCTGGACCTGCACGAGACGCTCGACCGCCTCCTGGATGCGGTGCAGCTACTCGTGCCGTTCGACGCAGCCGGCATCTTCGTGCTGCGAGAGGAGATGTCGCCCCCGCGCCAGGGCGGCCTGGTCGAGCAAATCGCCGGCGTGAGCTGGCGTGGGTTCCCGCCGCGGTCGCCGGCCACGGACCCGATGCTGCGCGAGGGCAGGGGCATCGTGGGCCACGTCATCCGCAGCGGCGAGGTCGTGAACGCGCCCGACGTGCGCATCGACCCTTGGTACGTCCAGGGCCGCGTGGCCACGCGCTCGGAGCTCGCGGTGCCCATCCAGCTCGATGGCCGTACGATCGGCGCACTCAACCTCGAGAGCGATCTCACCGCGGCGTTCCGCACCAAGGACGTCGAGGTGTTGCGATTCTTCGCCGAGGCCACGGCGATCGCGGTTGAGAAGGCCATGCTTCACGAGCGCCTGACCTCGGCCGGTCATCTCGAGCGCCAGCTTCGCACCGCCCAGCAGGTGCAGGAGCGGCTGCTGCCCACGACACTCCCCGACGTGCCCGGTCACGAGCTCGCGGGCCTGTGCCTGCCGAGCGCGCGCGTGGGCGGCGACTATTTCGACGTCGTCCCGATCCCGGGCGGTCAGCTGGGCATCGTGGTGGCGGATGTCTCGGGCCACGGGCTCCCGGCGGCGATCATCATGTCGGCGTTCCGAGCGCTCGTCCGCACGTGCCTGCGCGCCGGCCAGTCGCTGGACGAGATCGCGCAGACGCTCGACCGCGAGCTTCCCGACACCACGGCGGGCAACGCGTTCGTGACCGCGGTGCTCGCGATGTTCGACCCCGCGAGCGGGCGTTTCCGCTACGTGAATTGCGGCCACCATCCGCCTTTGCTCGACCGGCCGGGCCGGAGCCCGCAGTGGCTCGACCAGGGCGGTCCGCTGCTCGGCTTGATCGACGGTGCGCGCTTCGAGGTGGGAGAGATCGTGCTCGCACCCGAAGACCAGCTCGTCATCTTCACCGACGGGATCGTCGAGTCACGCAGTCCCGCGGGCGCCTGGTTCGGAGCCGAGCGTCTCGCGGAACTGGTGGCGGAAGGCCGCGCCCAGCGCGCGCGCGAGGTGGTGGAGAACGTTGTGATCGAGGCGCGTGGGTTCGCCGGCGTCCAGGGGCTCGAAGACGACGTGACGCTGGTCCTGCTGCGCCGGCGCACCTGAGGTCCACGCCCATGACGCACACCGCACGCCGGTCGCGCCAGCAGGCAGTGCTGCCCGCGTACCGCATCAAGTTCGCCTGCCTGATGCCGATAGGGGACCGAGGAGCGCCCGTGATGACCGGGGCGCCGTCCGAGGAGACCCATGGGGCGAGCCCGACAGGCGGGACTGGTGATCGGCGGCTACGTCGCGGCGTTCGGCGCGGCCGCGCTGGCGGGGTGGGCCTATGACGTGCGCGTTTCCTCCCTGCCTTATGACACCTCGGGTGGGATGTACGCGGGCGGTCAGTTGCTGCAGGAGCTGGGCGTGTTCCTGCTCGTGGCCCTCCTGCCGACGCTCTACGCGCTCTGGCTCCTGCGCCGCAATGCGGGATTCTGGAACACCGTAGCGGCCGCATCACTCGCATTCGCCGTCGGCGGGCTGTGTGCCGTGCTCACGCCCCTCGTGACCGGTTCGCCGGGGCGGAGCGCAGCGCTCGCGGTCGTGGAGCTGCTCGCGCTCTCGCAGTTCCTGGGCATGCCGCTGTGGTTCGGGGCGTTCGCGTTGTTCGCCGTGCTCGCCCCGACACGACCTGCCCGGCGGATGCTGGTCGGTGCCATCGGGACCGAGCTGGCGATCGGGGTGCTCGCGGTCGTCCACTGGTTCTCGCCGCGCCCGCCGTTTTAGCCGTCGGAGCGTTGCCCGGCCACGTGTAGACTGGACGCGGCATGTTCGCGCGTTCCAGATCCGTCGCGGTGCTGGCCAGCGCTGGCCTTGCGCTTGCGTTCTGGCCGGGCGCCACCTGGGGCCAGGGCTCGGCGCCGCTGCTCTACACCGTGTCCGAGATCCACCCCACGTTCTCGGTCTTTCACGACCCGGACGGGGACGTGTCGGTGAAGGAGTTCGCGCTCTACCGCAACGTCGTGAGCCATCACGACACGCTCGGCACGCCGGACTCGATGGTCATCGTCGTGCATCCGCGCGATCTCTACCACTTCATCTACCAGCGGAGCGGGGGCCGGCACGCGGCCGAGACCACGTTCGGCCACGCCTGGTCGCCTGACCTCGTGAGCTGGACCGTGGACACGCTCGCGTTCGCGGTGGACACGACGTGGTGGAACCGCCGCCACGTGTGGTCGCCCAGCCTGATCGACGTGAACGGACGCACGTACATGTTCTACACGGGCGTCGACGACCACAATGACCAGCGGATCGGCTACACGTCGACCGCCGTCCTCGACACCTCGAACACGGTGTGGGATCCGGGGCGCGTCATGGTGTGGGAGGCGGCGAACACGGCCTGGGCGGTGCCCGACCCGCCCGTGTACGGCGGCGAGACTCAGTTCCGCGACGCCTACCTCATGAACGACCCCGAGCACCCGGGCAGCCTGCTCATGTACTACGACGCTCACGACTCCGCCGACGCGAAGCTCAACCGGGGAGGGCTCGCGGTCGGGGTCGCGCGCAGCGATTCCGGCAGCGTCGATGCCTGGCACGACCTCGGCTACTTCCCTAAGACGCTCGAGAGCGTCACCGGCATCCCGCAACTCGAGGGGCCCCACGTCTTCTCGGTGAACGGCACGGGCGAGAACTGGCGGCTGATGTTCTCGAACGCGGGCTCGCCGCCGGGCGAGCATGGCGGCACCACGATACGGTTCGAGACGCTCGCTCCCGGCGAGAGTCCCGCGGACACCACCGCGAGCCACTGGAGCACGCCGATCATCCTCTCCCAGTACCTTGGCGTGCCCACCGCGTTCGGCTGGAGCGGCAGCGAGGAGATGCACGTCTCGGGCGCCGACCTGCTCGGGGGATTCACGGCGTGGTCCCTGGGCTCCACCGGCATCGCGTTCACGCGGATCGTCTGGAACGGGACGGATTTCACGCTCGCGGCGCCCAGCGTGACGGCGGTGGACGAGGTGCGGTCGCCCACGCGCGACGTGACGCTGAGCCCGGCGGCAGCGGGCGCGCGCGCCCGGGAGGTGACGTTCCTGATCGAGACACCGGAGGCCCTCGCGGCGAAGCTCGAGGTGTTCGACCTGCAGGGCCGGCGCACGGCGAAGCCGTTCGATGGCATGCTCGCCCGCGGGCGGACCACGGTCACCTTGTCGCTGCGGACGCGCGACGGCGAACCGGTGACGAACGGCGTCTACTTCGCGCGCTTGAGCTATGCGGGCGGCCATCGCACGCTGCAGCTGGCGGTGACACGGTGAGGAGTGAACGGTGAAGGAAG
>Ga0318563_10000711_pt1 | contig 13645 bp, 12 predicted proteins | sample GRESIP066b5f19_FD_203689 | JGI IMG/M metagenome (GOLD analysis project Ga0318563, IMG submission 203689) | Tropical soil microbial communities from Luquillo Experimental Forest, Puerto Rico - GRE.SIPMG.066b5f19 | ecosystem: Environmental > Terrestrial > Soil > Tropical forest > Bulk soil... | reverse complement strand
GACGCCGGCGGCGCGCAGCCCCGAGAAGGACGGATTATCGGCGCTCTTCGACGGCGCCGCGCTCGTGCGGCGACGCGCGGCCTCAGCCCAGGTCAAGGTGGCGAGCGGCGTGGTGCGCACCGCCTTGCCGAAGGCCACCCAGGAGGCGATCGCGCAGCCGAGCTCGACCGCTGGGCGCTTCTCGGCCTCCACGGCCCAGCCGATCGTCAACCACTTCTCCGGCAAGGCAGTCGAGCCGCTGCGCGCTCTCGGCTTCACCCCAACCGAGTAGTTCCAGTCTCCTCCTTCTCCCGCAAGGCGGGGGGAAGGCGCCACCCTGCCGGCCGCCTCTGGCGCGGCGCCGCGCGCGCTGATAAGTCGGTCGGATGGCCGGGCGCCAAGCCCGGCATGGAAGCGCCTCGTCACGGGCAAGAGAGAGCCGCCATCGCAGCCGACGCTGACTGCGGATGTCGATCGGCAATGGCGGCCGCAAGGAGGGTTGCAATGGCCGTCGTTGAGATCAAGCGTTCGGGCGATATCGCCGTCGTGACGATGGACCATCCTCCCGTGAATGCTCTGTCGCAGGCGGTGAGAACCGGACTGCAGGAGGCCGCGAAGGAGCTCGGCGGCGATGCCGCCATCCGGGCCGTCGTCATCACGGGCGCCGGCCGCTGCTTCTCGGCAGGCGCCGACATCACGGAATTCGGCGGGGCGCCGCGCCAACCGCCGCTCTATCAGCTCATCCATGACATCGAGGCGCTCGGCAGACCGGTCGTCGCCGCGATGCACGGCACCTCGCTCGGCGGCGGCTTCGAGATCGCGCTCGGCTGCCATTATCGGATCGCCGACAAGGGCGCCAAGATGGGTCTGCCCGAGGTCAAGATCGGCTTGATCCCGGGCGCCGGCGGCACGCAGCGCCTGCCGCGCGCCGTCGGAGTGGCGGCGGCGCTCGACATGATCGTCTCCGGCAATCCGATCGATGCCGCGACCGCGCACAAGGCCGGTCTCGTCGACCGCATCGCCACGGGCGAGCTCCTTGCTGACGCCATCGCCTATGCGCGCGAGCTCGCGGATAGCGGGGCGAAGCCGCGGCGCCTCTCCGAGAGGGCGATCGGCGAAGCGCCCGCCGATCTCTTCGAGAAGAAGCGCGCCTCGCTCGGCCGGCATCCGAGCGGCAAGGTCGCACCGAACGCCTGCATCGACGCGGCCGAGGCCGCCACCAAGCTGCCTTTCGCAGAGGGCATGAAGCGCGAGCTCGAGCTCTTCGGCCATTGCTACAAGAGCCCGGAGGCGCGCGCGCTCTGGCATGTCTTCTTCGCCGAGCGCGCCGCTGCCGTGATCCCGGATATCGGCCCCGAGGTGAAGCCGCGCAAAGTTGAAAGCGTCGGCGTGATCGGCGCCGGCACCATGGGCCAGGGCATCGCCATGAGCTTCGTCAATGCGGGCATCCCGGTCACGGTGGTCGAGACCGCGCAAGAGGCGCTCGATCGCGGCTTCGCCAAGATGCGCGAGACCTTTGAGTCCGCAGCGCAGCGCGGACGCATGAGCGAGGCCGATGCGAAAGCGCGTTTCGCGCGTCTTTCGCCCTCGCTCTCGCTCGACGAGCTCAAGGACAAGGACCTTATCATCGAGGCCGTGTTCGAGAGCATGAAGATCAAGAAGGAGGTGTTCGGCAAGCTCGACGCGATCGCGAAGCACGGCGCCGTGCTCGCCAGCAACACCTCGACGCTCGATGTCGACGAGATCGCGCGCTCGACCTCGCGGCCGGGCGATGTGCTCGGCATGCACTTCTTCAGCCCGGCCAACATCATGCGCCTGCTCGAGGTGGTGCGCGGCGCGAAGTCGGACAAGGATGTGGTGGCGACTGCGATGGGCCTCGCCAAGCGCATCGGCAAGGTCGCGGTGCTCTCGGGCGTCTGCGACGGCTTCATCGGCAACCGGATGCTCGCGAGCTACGGCCCAGAGGCGCAGGCGCTCGCGCTCGAAGGGGCGGCGCCCTCGCAGATCGACAAGGCGATCACCGATTGGGGCCTCGCCATGGGCCCCTTCGCGATGGGCGATCTCGCCGGCCTCGATGTGGGCTGGCGCATCCGCCAGGAGCGCGCGCTCTCGAATGAGCGCAAGATGCAATATGCGGTGAATGACAAGATCTGTGAGATGGGCCGCTTCGGCCAGAAGACGGGGCGCGGCTTCTACATCTACGAGAAGGGCAGCCGCACGCCGAAGGCCGATCCCGAGGTCGAGGCGATGTATGTCGAGGAGGCGAAGCGCCAGGGCATCACGCGGCGCGCCATCTCGGGTGAGGAGATCGTTGAGCGCTTGCTGTTCCAGCTCGTCAATTCCGGCGCCGAGCTGCTCGGCGAGGGCATCGCGCTGCGTGCAAGCGACATCGATACGGTCTACGTCAATGGTTACGGCTTCCCGGCCTGGCGCGGCGGCCCGATGTGGTCGGGCGATGTGATCGGCTTGAAGACCGTGGTCGAGAAGATGCACGCCTATGAGAAGGCGCATGGGCCGCGCTTCACGCCGGCGCCACTCCTCGCCAAGCTCGCGAGTGAGGGCAAGAGCTTCAACGAGGGAAAATAGATATGCGCCGCGCCGTCATCGTCTCCACCGCCCGCACGCCGATCGGCAAGGCCTATCGCGGCGCCTTCAACGACACGTCCGGCCCGACGCTCGCGGCGCTGGCCCTGCAGCATGCGACGCGACGCGCGAGGGTCGAGCCCGGCGAGATCGAGGATATGGTCATGGGCTGCGCAATGCAGCAGGGCACGACCGGCGGCAACTTCGCGCGCCAGACGGTGATCCGTGCCGGCTTCCCGGTGAGCATCGGCGGCACTACCATCGACCGGCAATGCGGCTCGGGCCTCCAGGCAATCGCCGTCGCGGCGCGCTCGATCATGCATGACGGCGTGCCGATCGCGGCGGCCGGTGGCGGCGAATCGATCAGCCTCGTCCAGAACGAGCACGCCAACACCTATCGCAATCGCGACGAGACGATCCTCGCGACAAAGCCCGAGCTCTATCTGCCGATGATCGACACGGCGGAGGTCGTGGCGAAGCGCTACAACATCCCGCGTGAGACGCAGGATGCCTATGGGCTCGAGAGCCAGCGCCGCACGGCGGCAGCCCAGCAGGCCGGGCGCTTCGCGGCAGAGATCATCGAGGTCGAGACCGAGATGGTCGTCACCGACAAGGCGACGGGCGCGACGCGCAAAGAGAAGATCAAGATCGCCAGGGACGAGGGCAACCGCCCCGACACCACAGCCGAGGGCCTCGCAGCCCTGAAGCCGGTGCGCGGCGAGGGCATGACCATCACGGCCGGCAATGCGAGCCAGCTCTCGGACGGCGCCTCCGTCTCGATCCTGATGGACGAGAAGCTCGCTGAGCAGCGCGGCTTCGAGCCGCTCGGCATCTTCAAGGGCTTCGTCAGCGCCGGATGCGAGCCCGACGAGATGGGCATCGGGCCGATCTTCGCGGTGCCGCGCCTGCTCGAGCGCCATGGGCTCTCGATCGGCGACATCGACCTGTGGGAGCTGAACGAGGCCTTCGCGGTGCAGGTGATCTATTGCCGCGACAAGCTCGGCATCGATCCCGAGAAGCTCAATGTCGATGGCGGCGCCATCGCCATCGGCCACCCTTACGGCATGTCGGGCGCGAGGCTCACCGCCCATGCCCTTATCGAGGGACGGCGGCGCAAGGCGAAGCATGTGGTCGTCACAATGTGCGTCGGCGGCGGCCAGGGAGCGGCCGGCCTCTTCGAGATCGCCTGACACCGGAGAGCGAGATGGCGAGAGAGACGGCATCGAAGCTCTTCGACCTCAACGACAAGGTGGCTCTGGTCACCGGCTCGTCGCGCGGCATTGGGCGCGCCATCGCCGAGGAGCTGGCGCGCGCCGGCGCCAAGGTGGTGATCTCCTCGCGCAAGATCGAGGCCTGCGAGACGGTTCGCGACGCGCTGATCGCCGAAGGTCACCAAGCGATAGCCATGGCGGCGCATGCGGGCTCGAGGGCGCAGCTCAAGGCGCTCGTCGCGAAGACCGTATCGCATTTCGGGCGCCTCGACATCTGCATCGCCAATGCGGCCGTCAATCCTTTCTACGGCTCGCTGATGGACACGCCCGACGACGCCTTCGACAAGACCCTGGCGACCAATGTGAAGGCCGTATGGTGGCTGTCGCAGATCGCGCGCCCGCATCTCGCGCAAAGCTCCGCGGGGCGCTTCATCGTCATCTCCTCGATCGCCGCCATCCGCGGCACGCAGTTGCTCGGCGTCTACGGCATCTCGAAGGCGGCCGAGACCGCACTGGTGCGCAACCTCGCGGTGGAATGGGGCAAGGACGGCATCTGCGTGAACGCCATCGCGCCGGGCTTGGTCAAGACCGACTTCGCGCGCGCCCTATGGGACAACGAGCAGGCTCGCAAGAAGCGCGAGGCCGAGACGCCGTTGCGCCGCCTCGGCGACCCGATCGACATTGCGGGCGTCGCGGTGTTCCTCGCATCGCCCGCGGCGAACTTCGTCACGGGGCAGGTACTCGTCGCCGATGGTGGCGTCACGATCGGCGGCTCGGGGGAATGAGCACGAGATGAGCGCACAGCCTGTCCTGATCGAGCCCCTGGCGCAGCATCGCTTCGACGCCGAGGCGCTCGACCGCTATCTTACGGCGCACGTCGCACAGTATCGCGGGCCCGCGAAGATTCGCCAGTTCCAGGGCGGCCAGTCGAACCCGACCTTCCTGATCGACGTGCAAGATGCGCGCTATGTGCTGCGCAAGAAGCCGCCGGGCAAGCTCCTCGCCTCGGCCCATATGATCGAGCGCGAATACAAGGTTCAGAAGGCGCTTGCGGGCTCGGCGGTTCCGGTCGCCCCGATGCTCGTCCTGTGCGAGGATGCGGCGATCATCGGCACGCCCTTCTATCTGATGGGTCATGTGCCTGGCCGGATCGTGCCGACCGCCGATCTGCCGGGTATGGAGAGGCCTGAGCGCGCCGCGGTCTACGGCTCGCTCGTCGCGACGCTCGCCCATCTGCATCTCGTCGATTGGCGGGTGGCGGGACTTTCCGATTTCGGCCGGCCCGACAATTACGCGGCGCGCCAGATCGATCGTTGGACGAAGCAATACGCGGCGACGCGCACCGACGATATTCCGCAGATGGAGAAGCTCGCCACCTGGCTCGCCTCACGTGTGCCAGCGAGCACTGACGCGACGATCGTGCATGGCGATTACCGGGTCGGCAACACGATACTCGCGCCTCAAGAGCCGCGCATCGCCGCGGTGCTCGACTGGGAGCTCGCGACCATCGGCGATCCGCTCGCCGACCTCGCCTATCTGTGCATGGCCTATGACCTGCCGCCGGGCGGGCCTGGCGTGGCCGGCGGGCTCGTCGGAGCCGATTTCGTCGCGCTCGGCGTGCCGCGCGAGGATGAGGTGCTCGCGGCCTATGCGCGCGCGACCTCGCGCTCCGAGGTGCCGCATTGGAGCTTCTACAAGGCGCTTGCCCTCTTCCGCATCGCCGCGATCGTGCAAGGGGTCTATGCGCGCGGGCTCGCCGGCAATGCCGCCGACTCGTCCGCGATCCAGCAGGGCGAGCGCGTGCGCTTGATGGCCGAGATCGGCTGGGCGATCGCCCAGCGGGCCAAGGATTGAGTCGGTGAGCATTGACCGGGCAAGAATCGAGCGCGCGAGGCGCGGCCGACGAGACCGCAACGGGAGGAGATGATGGATTTCGAGTATTCGCCAAAGACCAAGGCGCTGCAATCCAGGCTCCTCACTTTCATGGAGGAGCATGTCTATCCGAATGAGGAGGCGCTCCACACCGAGCATGAGGGCAAGGCCCGCTGGACCGAGATCCCGCCGCTCCTGGAGTCGCTGAAGGCGAAGGCGCGTGAGGCGGGGCTGTGGAACCTGTTCCTCCCCGAGAGCGAGCTCGGAGCCGGGCTCACCAATCTCGAATATGCGCCGCTCGCCGAGATCATGGGCCGCTCGCCCGTCGCGCCCGAGATCTTCAATTGCAGCGCGCCCGACACCGGCAATATGGAAGTGCTGGTGCGCTACGGCACACCCGCCCAGAAGGCGCAATGGCTCGAGCCGCTGCTGAAGGGCGAGATCCGCTCGGCCTTCGCCATGACCGAGCCAGCCGTCGCGTCCTCGGACGCCACCAACATCGCGACCTCGATCAAGCGCGAGGGCGACGACTATGTGATCAACGGCCGCAAATGGTGGACCTCGGGCTCGGGCGATCCACGCTGCCGCGTGCTCATCGTCATGGGCCAGACTGATCCCGGCAATGAGAGCGTGCACAAGCGCCAGTCGATGATCCTCTGCCCCCTGCCCCATCCCGGCGTGACCATCGTGCGGCCGCTCAAGATCTTCGGTTTCGACGATGCGCCGCACGGCCATATGGAGGTGACCTTCGACAATGTGCGGGTGCCGGCAACGAACATGCTGCTCGGCGAGGGGCGCGGCTTCGAGATCGCGCAAGGACGGCTCGGCCCTGGCCGCATCCACCATTGCATGCGCATCATCGGCGCGGCCGAGCGGGCGCTGGAGCGCCTCTGCCGGCGGCTGAAGGAGCGCGTCGCCTTCGGGGCGCCGATCGCCACGCAGAGCGTCTGGCTCGAGCGCATCGCGGAATCGCGCATCCTGATCGACCAGGCGCGGCTCCTGACCTTGCAGGCCGCCTATAAGATGGACACGGTCGGCAACAAGGAGGCGCGTGCCGATATCGCGGCCATCAAGGTCGCGGCGGGCAGCATGGCCTGCCAGGTGATCGACTGGGCGATCCAGGGCTTCGGGGCCGGCGGCTTCACTGACCAGGTCATGGCGCGCGCCTACGCCTATGCACGCACCTTGCGTATGGTCGACGGGCCGGACGAAGTGCATCGCAACCAGATCGGCAAGCTCGAGCTGCGCAAATACGGCGTGCAGGACGCGCACCGCACCGGCGGCGAGCCGAGCGTACACATGAAGTGAGCACCGAAAGCCCGATGCAGACGACCGAGATCCTCTACGAGGTCGCCGACCATGTGGCGACCATCACGCTCAATCGCCCCGAGAAGCTGAACGCCTGGACACAGGTCATGCAGCATGAGGTGCGCGCCGCGATGGAGGCAGCGGGTGCCGACTCTGCGGTGCGCGTCATCCTGGTGACCGGGGCCGGCCGCGGCTTCTGCGCCGGCGCCGATCTCGACAAGATGAAGGCCTCGCTCGAGGCCGGCCGCCCAGGCACCCTGGCGCGCCATGCGACGACCGAGGAGGCGACCGGCATCGACGCCAATTACCAGCAGCGCTTCAGCTATATGCTGCGCGTGCCGAAACCGACCATCGCCGCTATCAACGGGCCGGTCGCCGGCATCGGGCTCTGCTTCGTGCTGTTCACCGATCTGCGCTACATCGTACCGGAGGCGAAGGTCACCACCGCCTTCGCGAAGCGCGGCCTGATCGCCGAGCACGGCATGTCCTTCATGCTGCCGCGCCTGATCGGCCTGATGCCGGCGCTCGATCTTCTCTACACCGCACGCCTCATCGACGGCACCGAGGCGGCGCGGCTCGGCCTCGCCAATCTGCTCCCGGCCGAGGGCTTCGCGGCGACGGTGCGCAGTATCGCGGTCGATCTCGCGCAGAACTCCTCGCCGCGCTCGACTGGCGTGATGAAGCGCCAGGTCTATGACGACATGTTCCGCGACCTCGCCGAGTCCTGGAAAGTGGCAGATGCCGAGATGTACGCATCCTTCGAGAGCGCCGATTTCAAGGAAGGCGTCGCCCATTATTTCGAGAAACGCGCGCCGCGTTTTACCGGCCGTTGAGGCTCAGCCGAGTGAAGCTCGACGAAGCGGCGCGCGGCGCCTTCGCACCGGCCGCGCAGGCGATCGCCGAGCGGCGCATCCCCGGCGCCGTCCTCGGCATCGTGGACCGGGAAGGCCGCCGCGCGGTGCTGCATCAGGGCCTCGCGCAGATCGAGCCGACGCCGATCGCGATGCGGCGCGAGACGGTGTTCGACCTCGCCTCGCTCACCAAGGTGATCTTCACGACGACGACGATCCTTCGCCTGATCGAGGGCGGCCGCATGCGGCTCGACCAGCCCTTGAGCGAGCTCATCCCGGATCTGCGCCAATACAATCTCGCGGCGCCCGAACGGGCCCTGAGCATTCGCCAATGCCTCGCGCACCAAACCTTCCTGCCGGCGGTCGAGCCCCTCTACACCTATGGGCAGGACGCATCGACCTTGCGCGCCTTCGTGCTGCAGCGCGCCTTCAGGCAGGGACCGCCGGTCTATTCGGATCTCAACTTCATCCTGCTCGGCATCGCCATCGAGCGCGTGACACGGCTGCCGCTCGCGAGCCAGCCGCTCGCGCCCGGCTTCAGCTTTGCGCCGGATCCCGACGCCTGCGCCGCGACCGAATTCTGCAGCTGGCGCGGCCGCGTGATGCGCGGCGAGGTGCATGACGAGAACGCCTTCGCGCTTGGCGGCGCCAGCGGCCATGCGGGCCTCTTCGGGGCAATCGATGCGGTGCTCGATTTCGCGGCCTCGCTGCTCGACGGCACGGCGCTCTCAGCGCAGAGCCTTGCGCTTTTGCGCGAGCGCCAATCGCCGCAACGCGGCCTCGGCTGGGAGATGCGCTACGACTCGTGGTCCGGCGGCACGCTCTGCTCGGAAGAGACGATCGGCCATACCGGCTTCACGGGCACAGGGCTCTGGATCGATTTCGCGCACGGCATCGCCTGGTCGCTGCTTACCAACCGCGTGCACCCGACCCGCCATTCCGATTCAGGTATTCTGCCGCTCCGCCGCGCGGTGGGTGACCGGGTGATCGCGGCTTTCGACCTCTCCCCTGGCGGGTCCCCTGGCGGGAGAGGTTAAGCCAGAGAGGGACCAGCCCTGCGCAAACGGCCTTGCATCGAGGCGCGGATGCGCGCAGGTCTCGGGCTTTCCTGACACGTCTTTTCGCCGACACTGGAGCGCTTCCTTGAATTCGCCGACCTTCGACACTCAATCCATGCTCGCAGGCCTTGGCCGCTGGGTCGAGATCGAATCCCCGACCGATGTACCTGAGGCCGTCAACCGCATGATGGACACGGCGGAAGGCGCCTATCGCGAAGCCGGCGCGCTGATCGAGCGGGTGCCGGGGCGGGACGGGCGCGGCGACCATCTCATCGCCCGCTCGCCCTGGGGTGTTGGGCAGAAGGGCATCCTGATCCTGAGCCATCTCGACACGGTGCATCCGATCGGCTTCCTCAAGCGGCTGCCCTTCAGGGTCGAGGGCGACATCGCCTATGGGCCGGGCATCTGCGACATGAAGGGCGGCGTCTACATCGCCTATGAGGCGCTGCGCCGCATCATCAGCGAGAGTGGATCGCCGTTGCCCGTGAGCCATCTCATCGTCTCGGACGAGGAGACCGGCAGCCAGACCTCGCGCGCGCTGATCGAGAGCGAAGGCCGGAACTCGCGCTTCGTGCTGGTCACCGAAGCCTGCCGCGACGGCGGCAAGGTGGTTACCGCCCGCAAGGGCGTCGGCCAATTCGAGATACGCATCCGCGGGCGAGCCTCGCATGCGGGCTCCCGCCCGCAGGACGGCCGCAGCGCCGTGCGCGAGCTCGCCCATCAGATCCTCGAACTCGAGGCGCTGAACGACGAGGAGACGGGCGTGACGCTGACCGTCGGTGTGGTGCAGGCCGGCACACGCCCGAACGTCATCCCGGAAGAAGCCGTCGCCCAGATCGACATGCGCCTGCCGACCATGGCGCTCGCCGAGACGCTGATCCCGCAGGTGCTCGCCCGCAAGGCGCATCGCGACGGCGTCAGCGTGACAGTGACCGGCGACCTCAATCGCCCGCCCTATGAGAAGACCGAGGCGATCACCGCGCTCTTCGCGCATGCGCGAAAGGTCGCGGCCGAGATCGGCATTGACCTTGGGGACGTGTCGACGGGCGGCGGCTCCGACGGCAATTTCACCGCGCCCTTCGTGCCGACGCTCGACGGGCTCGGCGTCGAGGGCAAGGGCGCCCATACGGATCACGAGCAGATGCTCGTCTCTTCGCTCGCGCCGCGCGCCATGCTTCTCTACCGCCTGATGCGAACGCTCGGCGCCTGACCGCGCCGCGCTTCGGACAGGCGACACATCCACATAAGGTCCCCGGGAGGAGTCTCATGCAGAAGGCCGTGAGCGACAGCGAGGCGCAGGTGAAGGAGTGGCTGGCCGGCCAGGGCAACGCCATGGTCAAGCTGCTCGCCGAGCTCGTGAACACCGATTCTGGCAGCTACGACAAGGCGGGCGTCGATGCTGCGGGCGAAGTGCTGAAGCGCTTCTTCGCCTCCGAGGGGTTGCCGGTCGAGACCGTGCCGCAGACGCAATTTGGCGACCAGATCCGCGCCACCCTCGACCATCCGCACGCCAATGACCGCCGCCCCATCATCCTGATGGGCCATCGCGACACGGTGTTCCCCAAGGGCGAGCCGCAGCGGCGGCCCTTCCGCGTCGAGAATGGGCGCGGCTACGGCCCCGGGGTCTGCGACATGAAGGCGGGGCTCGTCATGAACGCCTTCGTGCTCGTGGCGCTGAAGCGCTTCGGCGGGCATCCGGGTCCGGTGGTGGCACTGGTCACCAGCGACGAGGAGATCGCCTCGCCGAGCTCGCGCCCCGTGATCGAGGCGCAGGCGCGCGCCGCGCGCGCCGTGTTCAACTCGGAGCCGAGCCGGGTCGGCCACAAGATCACGAGCGGCCGCAAGGGCGGCGTCTTCTCGCGCTGCGAGGTCATCGGCAAGGCGGCGCACTCGGGCGCGAATTTCGAGCAGGGCGTTTCGGCGATCGAGGAGCTCGCCCGCAAGATCCCGGAATTCCACAAGATCACCGATCTCGCGCGCGGCACGACGGTGAATATCGGCCTGATCGGTGGCGGCCAGACGGTGAACACAGTCGCGCCTTCGGCCTGGTGCGAGATTGATCTTCGCTATGTTCGCTCGAAGGATCGCGACGAGGCGGTCGCGGCGATCCGCAAGATCGCCGAGACCTGCTCGGTGCCGGGCGCGAGCTCGAGCTTCATCATCAAGGGCGAGTTCCTGCCGCTCGAGCAGACGCCGGAGGCGCGCGCCCTCTACGATCTCTACAGCGCGTCCGCGGCCGAAGCCGGCTTCTCGGTGAACGCCGAGTTCACGGGCGGCTGCGCCGATTCCGGCTATACGGCGGCGCAAGGCTGCCCGACCTTGTGCTCGGTCGGCCCGGTCGGCGGCAAGGCGCACACACCCGACGAGTTCCTCGAGATCGACAGCATGGTGCCTTGCGCCCAGGCGCTCGCGCTCAGCGTCATGCGGCTGCGAGAGGGCGTGCTGCCGCCTGGATAATGGGGACACCATGAGCTGGCGCGCCTCGGTCCTCACCCTCTATCCGGAGATGTTTCCGGGGCCGCTCGGCCATTCGCTCGCGGGCGACGCGCTGCGCGAGGGCCGCTGGACGCTCGAGGCAGCGAATATCCGCGAGCAGGGTCTCGGCAAACACCGGCGCGTCGACGACACGCCGGCGGGCGGCGGCCCCGGCATGGTGATCCGCTGCGATGTCGCGGCGGCTGCGATTGATGCAGCCTGGCCGCAGCCCGATGCGCGGCCGCGCCTGATGATGAGCCCGCGCGGCAAGCCGGCGACGCAAGGGTTCATCCGCGAGCTCGCGGCGGGGCCGGGCATCGCTATCTTCTGCGGCCGTTTCGAGGGCATCGACGAGCGCGCCATCGCGGCGCGCGGCCTCGTCGAGGTGTCGCTCGGCGACATCGTCCTCGCCGGCGGAGAGATCGCAGCAATGGCGCTCATCGAAGCCTGCGTGCGGCTGCTGCCCGGCGTGATGGGCGCCGAGCTCTCGGGCGCCGAGGAGAGCTTCGAGGATGGCCTCCTCGAATACCCGCATTATACGCGGCCGCGCGATTGGGAAGGCCATTCCATTCCCGCAGTGCTCCTCTCGGGCGACCACGCCAAGATCGCAGCCTGGCGCCGCGCCGAGGCGGAGCGGTTGACGCGGGAGCGGCGGCCGGATCTCATCGCGGCACGGCGCGAGGACGGGAAGCCGCAGGATTAGGCAGCGGGGGCAGTGCCCTCTGCTCCGAGACCTTCGGCCATGAGATGGGCGAGGTCTCGCGCCGCGGGTGCGGCTTGCGGTTTGAGCCGCAGCGAGAATTCGGCATCCGCGACCTGAGGTAGGCCAAGGGTCGCGGGCGCCTCGCGCACGCCCTCCCCGATCGAACGGCGCGTGCGCAAGGTGAGCGCGATGCCAGCCCGCAAGGCGGTGGTGAGCCCTGTGAGACTCGGGCTCGTAGCAGCGATCCGATGCGGCCGCCCCGCCTCGCCGAGCGCGAGCAGCGCGGCGTCGCGAAAGCCGCAGGGCGGATCGAGGAGCGCGAGCGGCAGTTCGTCCAGCGCAGCGGCGCCCTCGGGCGAGCCGAGCCACAGCATCGGCTCGCGCAGAATCGCGATTTCATCCGGTGCCGACGCCAGCCGCATGGCGATCAGGATGTCGATCTTCCCTTCGAGATAGTCCTGCGTCAGCGCGGCCGTCCGCCCGATGCGCAGATCGAGGCGAAGCCGCGGATGTGTCCTGGCGAAGCGGCCGATCATCTCAGGCAGGTCGCTGCCCGTGAAATCCTGGGTGGCGCCGAGGCTAACGCGCCCTGCGGCGCTGGCGCCCTTGAGACTGAGCCAGGCTTCGCGATGTGCCGCGAGGATGCGCCGCGCCTGGATGACAAGCGCTTCGCCGAAGGGGGTGAGGGTTCGCCCGCGGCCGGCGGCGGAGAGCAGCTCCTCGCCCACCGCCTCCTCGAGCCGCTGCATCTGCGCCGTCACGGCGGAGGCCGAGCGGCCGACGATGGAAGCGGCGCGCGTCAGCGAGCCGCTGTCGGCGAAGGCGACGAGGGTGCGCAGGAGCTCGGGATCAATCAGGTTCATAATTCATGATAACAGAAGTGTTTTTCAAAAATAATTCGATTTTGTTGAATCAATGATTGGCGCAGAGTCGCATGCAGCTGAGGGGTCGAGACGTTCGATCCCTGAAAAGACAAAGGAGATTGTCATGCCCATCATCACCGTTGCCGTGACCGGCAAGCCCGATGCCGAGCTTTCAGCCCGCATCGCCAAGGAGGTGACAGAGCTCACCAAGACGCATCTGCGCAAGGACCCGACCATAACGGCCGTCGCCGTGTCCTATATCGATCCGCAGCACTGGTTCGCGGGCGGCACCTCGCTCGCCTCGCAGGGGAAGACCAGCTTCTGGCTCGACATCAAGGTGGTCGACGGCACGAATACGAAGCTCGAGCTCGCGGCCTATCTCGAGGCGATCTTCGCCGGAATGGGAGGGATTCTCGGCGATCTGCACAATGAGAGCTATGCGCTGGTGCACGAAGTCCCGGCGGCGGCTTACGGCTTCGGCGGCAAGACCCAGGAATACCGCTTCATCGACAACCGCATCCGCCAGGCGGCGTGATTTCTTCCCTTCTTCCGTTTACGGGAGAAAGCGCCCGAACGAAGTGAGGCGGATGAGGGGCGCAAGGTCCTTGCTCGAAGGTCTGGCGCTTCCCCGGCCTCCCTCATCCGCCCCTTGCTGCGCAAGGGGCACCTTCTCCCGCCTTGCGGGAGAAGGGAAAGATTAGGAGGGGATGCGCAGCGTTTGCGTCTTGGCGATGGAGCGAAG
>Ga0318563_10000710_pt1 | contig 13647 bp, 14 predicted proteins | sample GRESIP066b5f19_FD_203689 | JGI IMG/M metagenome (GOLD analysis project Ga0318563, IMG submission 203689) | Tropical soil microbial communities from Luquillo Experimental Forest, Puerto Rico - GRE.SIPMG.066b5f19 | ecosystem: Environmental > Terrestrial > Soil > Tropical forest > Bulk soil... | reverse complement strand
GGCGAGCGTCGCCTCCTGCGTCTCGAACGTCAGCCGGTACGCCAGCCAGTACGACGCGAACGCGTCGTGGACGTGGTGCTCGCGCACCAGCGCCAGCAGCGCGGCGTCGTGCGCCGGCATCGGCGCGCCGGCGGCGGGGAACTCGGAGAGCTGCGACGGCGGCTCGCGCACGAGCGCCACGAACCCGAGCGCGGCGAGCGCCGCCAGGCACGCGGCGAGGACCGCGACGGCGGGCACGCGACACCGCGCGGCCACCGTCCGGCCCAGGTTCTCGAGCCCGACGCCCACGAGCAGCGCGCCCATCGTCGCCCCGAACAGCACGTAGCGGCCCTGGCCCACGTGGTTGGCGAGCGAGTTCGAGGCGAAGATGAACGGCAGCAGCGCGAGGGTGAGCACCGGCAGCCGGCACCGCTCGGCGCGGCCCATGAGGACCGCCCGCCCGACGAGCACGACGCCCACGGTGCAGGCGACCACGACCGCCGCCCCGAGCGGTCCGAGGACCCACGCGAACGACCCCTCGACGCGGCCGCCGAGCGCGATCGGCCACTCCCACCAGAAGAACTGCCCGAACCGTCCCGCGATCGCACCGAGGAACGAGCGCTGCCCCGGGTACCAGAGGTTGCTCGCCCGGTGCGTCGCCGCGAACCAGATGACCGGGAGGCCGCCCAGCACCCCGCCGGCCACCACGATCCACACGCGCCGCCCGAGCCGCACGAGCGGCCGCCGGCACCAGATCGCGGCGGGCACGAGCAGCTGGAGGGACATCGGGCTCGACCAGAGCGCGAGGCCGGACAGCACCCCGAGGACGAGGAGCAGCCCGGTGCGGTCGTCGCCTCGCCGCAGCCGCGCGACGGCGTTCACCGCGCACCACGCGATGACGAGCGCCTCGAGGTAGGTGCCGCCGGGCTTGAGCGACCGCCAGGTGAAGAGCGGGGGCCACACCCACAGGGCGAGGGCGGCGAGAGCCGCGGCCGGCTCGCCCACGATCCATCGGGCCGCACGCCACACGGCGAGGACCACGCCCGCGCTCATCACCGCGCCGGTCCCGAGCAGCTGTCCGGTGCCCACGCCGTCGACCCTGAAGACCGCCGCGGTGACCAGGGCCTCGAGGTTCGAGCCGTAGGACTGGCCCCACATGTACGCGGGCACCTGCCCGTGGTGCAGCACGTGCAGCGCCATGAGCCCGATGACCGAGCCGTCCGAGGTGAGCACCCCGAGCGGGTTCGTGGCGACCCAGATCCGTTCGAGCGCGCCGACGGCGACGAACCCGATGGTGATCGCGACCCACGCGAGCCGGTCCAGCGCGGGACCCGGTCGTGCGGCATCGGGGACGGGACCGGTGGTCGCCGCGGTGGGTGCGTCGGCGACCGCGACCGACGGCGGCTCGAGCATCCGAGCAAACTAGGTGGCGCCCAGTGTGGCGGGAGGCCGCTCCGACCGCTACAATGGGGGCATCCCACCCCGCCTCCGGCGGATCGCCGCGGGGCCCAGGGACACCTTCCTTGGAGCGTGGGTCCGCGCCGTGCATCACGCGCGCGTCGTCCCCCGTGGGCGCACTCGCGTCACCGGGTGAGAGAGAGGACACGAATGACCGCCGGTCCCCAGTTGGAACGGTCCCTCCTAGAGGCCAAGGAGCGTGACGAGCTCCAGACCATCGCCCAAGCGATGGAGATCAAGACGTCCGCGCGGGCGAGCAAGGCGACGCTGATCGGCGCCATCCTCGAGGCCGCGGGGGTCGGCGACGGCGCGCCGGAGCCGGCGCCAGCCGAGGTCGCGAGCAACGGCGCGGCTTCCCATGACCCAGAGCCACGCGACGACGCCGAGCTGGTCTCGGTCGCGGCCGCGCCGGCCGTCGTGACGACCGCCGACGCCGTCGAGACCGCTGAGACCACCCTGGACCCGAGAGGCGCGCGGCCCCAGGCGCCGTACGACCCGGCGAACCGCCGCTCAAACCGCCGCCGCCGGGGCCGGGACCGCGAGCGGGGCGATCGGGACCTCCAGGGCGTCCAGGAGCAGGCCTACACCGGAGAGCTCGTCGAGGTGCGGGGCCTCCTCGACCTGCGCGACGAGGGGTACGGGTTCGTGCGGACCCAGGGGTACCTGCCGTCGTCGCGCGACGTGTACGTCTCGATCAGCCAGGCCAAGCGGTTCTCTCTGCGCCGCGGGGACGCCATCGTCGGAGCGTGCCGACCCGCGGCGAGCAACGAGAAGTACCCGGCGCTCCTGCGCATCGACTCGGTCTCGGGCCTCGACCCCGAGGAGGCGAAGACGCGGCGCCGGTTCGAGGACCTGACCCCGCTCTTCCCCGACGAGCGGCTCCGCCTCGAGACGGTCGGCGAGAAGGAGAACATGACCTCGCGGATCATCGACCTGCTCTCCCCGATCGGGAAGGGGCAGCGCGGGCTGATCGTCTCGCCGCCGAAGGCCGGAAAGACCGCGATCATGAAGCAGATCGCGCACTCCATCGAGGAGAACAACGAGGAGGTGCACCTCATGGTGCTGCTCGTCGAGGAGCGGCCCGAGGAGGTCACCGACATGCGGCGCAGCGTCCGCGGCGAGGTGGTCGCCTCCACGTTCGACCGCCCGAGCGAGGAGCACACCCAGGTCGCCGAGCTCGCGATCGAGCGGGCGAAGCGCCTCGTCGAGCTCGGCAAGGATGTGGTCATCCTGCTGGACGGGATCACGAGGCTCGCCCGTGCCTACAACCTCTCGCAGCCGGCGACCGGCCGGATCATGTCCGGCGGGGTCGACTCCGGTGCGCTCTACCCGCCGCGGAAGTTCTTCGGCGCGGCGCGGAACATCGAGGAGGGCGGATCGCTCACCATCCTCGCGACGGCGCTCGTCGAGACGGGGTCGAAGATGGACGAGGTCATCTTCGAGGAGTTCAAGGGGACCGGGAACATGGAGCTGCGGCTCGACCGCCGCCTCGCGGAGCGGCGCATCTACCCGGCCATCGACGTGAACGCCAGCTCGACCCGCCACGAGGAGCTCCTCTTCGAGAAGGGCCAGCTCCAGCAGGTCTGGAAGCTGCGACGCGTGCTCAACGGGCTCCAGAACGACGGGAGCAGCGCGGCGGGCCTCGAGCTGCTCATGGACAAGATCAAGACGACGCGCTCCAACGACGACTTCCTCGCCGAGATCGCGAAGGGCCCGACCGCGAACGCCTGAGCGGGTGCGCCGGTACACTGTCGCGCCCATCGGAGGAGCCATGAAGCCAGAGATCCACCCCGCCTACGTCGAGTCGACCGTCACGTGCTCGTGCGGGAACTCGTTCACGACGCGCTCGGTGAAGGCCGACCTGCACGTCGAGCTCTGCAACGAGTGCCACCCGTTCTTCACGGGCAAGCAGAAGCTGGTGGACACCGGTGGTCGCGTGGAGCGCTTTCAGCGTCGATACGGCGCGAAGGGCAAGACCCGCGCCGCCAAGAAGAGCTGACCGGCGGCGCGCCGCGCCAGCCGATGGGGGCGCTCGACGAGACCGTCGCCAGGCTCCGAGAGGAGCTCGACGCGACCGAGGCGGACCTCGCGGCGCCGGACGTCGCCCGTGACCCTGCCCGGCTCCGCGACCTCCAGCGGCGCCACAAGAAGCTGACCGCCGTCGTCTCGACGTGGCGCGCGCTCGGGTCCGCGCGCGCCGACGTCGCCGCCGCCGACGAGCTGCTCGAGCAGGCGAGCGGCGAGGACCGCGCCCAGCTCGAGGCGGACCGGTCGAGGTCCGCGGCGCTCGCGAACGAGCTCGAGGCCCGGCTCGAGGAGCTGCTGATCCCAGAGGACGAGAACGCCGGCCGCGCCGTGCTCGTCGAGATCCGTGGCGCCGAGGGCGGCGAGGAGGCGAACCTCTTCGCCCGCGACCTCTACGAGATGTACCGCCGCTACGCCACGACGCACGGGCTGGCCGTCGAGGTGCTGGAGGAGCGGGCGAGCGACCGCGACGGGATCGACGAGGCGATCCTTCGGGTCTCCGGCGACGACGCGTGGGAGCGGCTCGAGCACGAGGGCGGGGTCCACCGCGTGCAGCGCGTCCCGGTCACCGAGGCCAAGGGCCGCGTGCACACGTCGTCGGCCACCGTCACGGTGCTGCCTGAGGCAGAGGAGGTCGACGTCAAGATCGACCCCAACGAGATCAAGGTCGACGTGTACCGCTCGAGCGGTCCAGGCGGGCAGTCCGTGAACACGACCGACTCGGCCGTGCGGGTCACGCACCTGCCCACGGGCATCAAGGTCGAGATGCAGGACGAGAAGAGCCAGCTGCAGAACCGCGCGAAGGCGATGGTCGTGCTGCGCAGCCGGCTCCTGCGGCTCGAGCAAGAGGAGGCGGCGTCGCGCCAGGGGGCGCTTCGACGCTCCCAGGTCGGCGGTGGGGGGCGGAGCGAGAAGATCCGGACCTACAACTTCAAGGAGAACCGGGTCACGGACCACCGGATCAACCTGACGCTCTACAGGCTCGAGCAGGTCATGGCGGGCCAGCTCGACGAGCTGGTCGACGCGCTCGTCGCCGACAAGCGCGCCCGCCTCCTCGCCGAGCAGGGCGCCTCGCTGCGCGCCGCCGATGCCGACTGACGCGCTCTGCGACGAGCTCGCGGTCGCGATCGGCGCCCGTGAAGCGCGGTGGGTGCTCGAGGAGGTGGATCGCCAGGGTCGCGTGGGCGCGGATCGGGACCGTGCGGCGCACGCGCTCGTCGCGAGGAGGCGGGCGGGCGAGCCGCTCCAGTACGTGCTCGGCCACTGGCCGTTCCGCGGGATCGACCTGCTCGTGAGGCCCGCGGCGCTCATCCCGAGGCCGGAGACCGAGGCGCTCACGGGGCTCGCCGTCGCCCGTGCGCTCGAGCTCGACCGGGCAGCCGTCGTGTGCGACCTCGGGTGCGGGACCGGTGCGATCGCGCTCAGCGTCGCCGTGGAGCTCTCGGCCGCGGGGCGGGCCGCGGAGGTCCACGCCGTGGACGTCGCGCCGGAGGCGCTCGACCTCGCCCGTCGCAACGCCGCACGGCTCGGCTGCGCCGGTGTCGCGTTCCACCTCGGCTCGTGGTACGACGCGCTGCCGCGCTCGCTCGTCCACGCGGTCGACGTGGTGTGCGCGAACCCGCCGTACGTCTCGGCGTCCGAGCGGCCGAGGCTCGCCCGCGAGCTCGACTTCGAGCCGGACCTCGCGCTCGTCGCGACCGACGGGTCCGACGGCACGGGCGGGTTCGCGGCCGTCGAGGGGGTGATCGCCGGCGCGGGGCGGTGGCTGGCGCCGGGTGGGACGCTCCTCGTCGAGCACGGCGCGGCGCACCGCGACGCCGCGACCCGGCTCGCGGCACGGTGCGGGCTCGAGCTCGTCGCGGACCACGCCGACCTGGCGGGGCTGCCTCGGATCCTCGAGGCGCGATCCCCGGCGTGACGCGGGTCCTCGCGGCCGTCGAGCTCGAGGCAGCGGCCGAGCTGCTCGCCTCGGGCGCGCTCGTCGCGATCCCGACCGACACGGTCTACGGGCTGGCGGCGCGCCTCGACGACCCGCGTGCGGTCGAGGCGCTCTTCACCGCCAAGGGCCGGCCGACGTCCGTGCCGATCGCGGTGCTCTGCGCGTCCCCGCACGCTGCGCGCGCCCTCGCGACGAGGTGGCCGCCGGCCGCGGCCGCCCTGGCGACCCGGTTCTGGCCCGGGCCGCTGACCCTCGTCGTGCCGACCGACGCGGCGCTCGCTGCGAGGGTCGGTGCCACGCGCGGGGTGGGGCTGCGCGTCCCCGCTGACGCCACGTGCAGGGGGCTCCTCGAGCGGAGCGGACCGCTCGCCGTCACGTCCGCGAACCGACACGGCGATCGGCCCGCGACCTCGGCGGAGGCGGTGCTCGACGCGCTCGGTGCCGCCGAGGTCGCCGCGGTGCTCGATGCCGGGCCGCGCGACGGCGAGGTCTCGACGGTCGTGGATCTGACCGGCGACGGCGCGGCGATCGTCCGCGAGGGCGCGATCGGGACCGCCGACGTGCGCTCGACGGTCAGCGGATCGTGACCCACCCGTCCCGGACGGTGACGCGCCCGCCGAGCGGGTCGGCCGCCTCGAGCTCGGCGGCCGCCGCGGCGTCGTCGCACGCGAGCATGCGGCGCGCCCCCGATGGCGCGAGCACCGAGACGATGGCGCGGGCCGCGTCGCCCCCGCGGTCGTGGCCGACGGTGAAGGCCTCCACCTCCGCCTCGCCCTCGTAGCCCCAGTCGGCCTCGCGCAGGGGCACCGCGTCGACCGCACCCTGGGCGTCGTGGACCGCGAACCCCCCGCCACGTGGCGGGGTCGTGGCGTAGGTGGCCCACGCGTGCGTCGAGGCGTACCAGCCGAGCGCGGTGACGAGCGCGGTGGCGCCGGGGCTCGCGCGGAGCCGAGCGACGGTCTCTGCGATCGAGTGGGTGACGTAGTTGTTCCCCGGGCCGCCGAAGAACGTCATCCCGCCGGTGACGGTAGGCGGTCGCGGGTCGGTCAGCGGGTCGATGCCGAGCGCCGCGCAGCCCAGCTGGACCGCCGAGGGGAAGCAGCTGTACAGGTCGACGAGCGCGACGGCCTCGGGGCTCGGCGCCGCGGGCCCGAAGAGGGCCCTCGCGCACGCGGCCATCGCCAGCGACGTCGAGAGCTCCCTGCGTGTGGACACCAGCCACTGCTCCTTCGCGACGGCGCCAGCGAGCGGGAAGACCATCGCGTCCTCGTCGACCCCCGCGCGGCGGGCTGCCTCGAGCGAGCAGACGATGATCGCCGCGCCCATGTCCACCATCACGTTGGAGGCGAGCAGCTTCGTGTACGGCGCCGAGACCATCCGGTTCGACGGCGACGCGGCGGTCACCGACCCGTCGCCGCCGCCGTCGCGGAGCCACGCGCCGGCCGTTGTCCTCGCAACCTCGCGCATCCGTGCGGCGAGGGCGTCGAGCCTCGCGAGGTGCCCGACCCGGTCGAGCCCGGCCGCGCGCCGAAGCGCCTGCTCGAAGAGGGCGTACGTGCTCACCGGGAGGGCGAGGCCGCACGCCCGCTCGGGGTCGCTCAGCGCGTCGGGGGCGGTGAGCACGACCGGCGCGGCCGGGACGTCGTCTCCCTGGTGGCGCCACGCGACGTCGGCGCGGCGGCGCTTGGCGAGATCGCGGCTCTTCATGGCCTCGGCGCCGACGACGACGGCGACGTCCAGCTCGCCCGCGGCGATCCGCGTCGCGGCGTCGAGGAGCGCGGTCTGCGGCACGGTGCCACCGGGTCCGGTCACCCGGGTCGCACGTGGCGAGATCCGGAGCGACTCGGCCGCCGCGCGCGCGGGGTCGCGCGGGGACCAGACGAACGAGGGGATCGCCGTCACCTCGTCGACCCGGTCCAGGAGCGACGAGCGCCGAGCGTCGCCACCCGCGGCGTCGCCACCCGCGCGCGAGAGCGCCTCGACCATCAGCTCGAGCGGCTCGTGCCACGTGGACGGGTCGTCGGCCGTGGGACGGGCGGTCACCTGGCCGACGCCGGCGATCACCGGCGTGCGAGGGTCGATCGACACCTCGCAAGTATGCAGGGAGGACGAGCCCCCGATCGGTGGAACGGTAGGGTGCGGACGATGCGGATCGCAGTCGCTGCAGACCACGCGGGCGCGGCGCTGAAGCGGACGATCGCCGAGCACCTGCGCGATCGTGGGTTCGACGTGATCGACCTCGGCTGCGACGGCACCGAGGGCGCGGTCGACTACCCGGACTACGGCGCGGCCATCGGTCGCGAGGTGGCGCACGGCGACGCGGACCTCGGCGTCGCGGTCTGCGGCACCGGGGTCGGCATCGCGATCGCGGCCAACAAGATCGCCGGGGTTCGCGCGGCGCACGTGCAGGACCCGACGACCGCGCGCCTCGCCCGTGAGCACACCCACGCGAACGTGCTCTGCCTCGGTGGCAGGACCATCGGCCCGGCGCTCGCGCTCGACGCGGTGGACGCGTGGCTCGACGCGGTCCCCGCGCTCGGCCGGCACCTCGCACGGGTCAACAAGCTCGCCGCGCTCGACGACCTGAACACCATCCCGATCGAGCGCTGAGGAGGCGACCGTGGCCGACGCGACCGCCATGGCGAGGCTCGCGTCGCTCGCCGACGACCCGGAGGTCGCGAGCCTCGTCGCCGCCGAGCTCGAGCGCCAGCAGCGGACGCTCCAGCTCATCGCGAGCGAGAACTTCGCGTCTCCCGCGGTCCTCGAGGCCACCGGGTCGGTGCTCACGAACAAGTACTCGGAGGGGTACCCGCACCGCCGGTACTACGGCGGCAACCGCGTCATCGACGAGGTCGAGGACCTCGCGCGCACGCGGCTCGCCGCCCTCTTCGGCGCTGAGCACGCCAACGTGCAGCCGCACGCCGGCGCGCCCGCGAACCTCGCCGTCTACCAGGCGCTGCTCTCCCCGGGCGACACGGTGCTCGCGATGCGCCTCGACCACGGCGGGCACCTGACGCACGGCTCGCCCGCGTCGATCACCTCCAAGATCTGGCGGTTCGTCTCCTACGGGGTGACGCCGCGCGACGCCGACGGGCCCCGGACCGGGGAGCGGATCGACTTCGACCAGGTGCGCGACCGGGCCAAGGCCGAGCACCCGCGGCTCATCGTCGCCGGCGCGACCGCGTATCCACGGCTGCTCGAGGCCGAGCCGTTCCGGGAGATCGCCGACGAGGTGGGCGCCATGCTGATGGTCGACATGGCTCATGTGGCGGGGCTGGTGGCCGGCGGGGTGCACCCGAGCCCGGTCGAGGTCGCCGACGTGGTGACGCTCACGACCCACAAGACGCTGCGAGGGCCGCGGGGCGGAGCGATCCTGTGCCGCGAGGAGCACGCGAAGGCGATCGACTCCGCCGTCTTCCCGGGGCTGCAGGGGGGACCGCTCGAGCACGTGATCGCCGCGAAGGCCGTCGCGTTCCACGAGGCCGCGTCCCCGGCGTTCTCGACGTACGCGCGCGCGGTGGTGGCGAACGCCGCGGCGCTCGGGGCGGCGCTCGAGGCCGAGGGGCTGCGGCTCGTGACCGGCGGCACGGACAACCACCTGCTCCTCGTGGACCTGCGCGACCTCGACGCGGAGCTCACCGGCAAGCAGGCCCAGGAGGTCCTCGACCGGGCCGGGATCACCCTCAACCGGAACCAGATCCCCGACGACCCGCGCAGCCCGTTCGTGACCTCGGGGCTGCGGCTCGGGAGCGCGGCGGAGACGACCGCCGGGATGGGGACCGAGGAGATGCGCCGGATCGCGGCGCTGCTCGTCCGCGCCCTCCGCGCCCGGACGGACGAGCAGGTCCAGACGGCCGTGCGCGGGGAGGTCGCGACGCTCTGCGACGCGTTCCCCCCGTACCCGACGACGCCGGCCTGAGCCGATGGAGGGCCTCGGCTGGTACATCGCGGTCGCCGCGGCGGCTGCCGGCACGACGGCTGTGCTCTGCTACCCCGCCAGGCTGATGGCCCGGAAGGTCGGGTACGTCTGCGTGCCGGGCGACCGCTCCGTGCACCAGCGGATCACCCCGTACGGGGGCGGCGTGGCCATGTTCTCCGGCCTCTGCGTCGCCATCCTCATCGGGGCGAGCATCCCGGCGCTGCGCAGCCTCTACGTCTCGACCAACGAGGTGATCGGCGTCGTGCTCGCGTGCGCGGTCGTCCTGGGCGTCGGCCTCGTCGACGACTTCCGCAGCATGTCCGCGCCAGCCAAGGTCGCCGGCGAGGTGCTGGCAGCGTGCGTCCTGTACTTCACGGGCGTCACGATGTACCAGCTCAAGATCCCGTTCCACGGCGCGCTCGTGCTCGGCCCCGGGGTCCTCCCGCTCATCACCGCGATCTGGGTCATCGCGCTCACCAACGCGATCAACCTCATCGACGGGCTCGACGGCCTCGCCGCGGGCATCGTCGCGCTCGCGTCCGGCACGCTCTGCATCTACGGGCTCCGCCTCGAGCACCTCGGGCTGCTGCCGATCACGAACATCGGCCCGCTCGTCGCCGCGGCGACCTGCGGGATCTGCCTCGGGTTCCTCCCGTCGAACTTCCATCCCGCGCGGCTCTTCATGGGCGACGCGGGCGCCCTGCTGCTCGGCGTGCTCATGAGCGCCTCGACGATGGTGATCGGCGGCCGGACGCCGCCGGCGAGCGGTGTCACGTACTTCTTCTTCGCGCCGCTGCTCATCCCGTTCTTCATCCTCGGCGTGCCGCTCGTCGACATGGCGTTCGCGATCGTGCGGCGCACCGCGTCCGGCCAGGGGTTCCAGAACGCCGACAAGGACCACATCCACCACCGGCTGCTTCGCCTCGGCCACGGGCACCGGCGCACCGTCGCGATCCTGTGGCTGTGGACCGCGCTCCTGGGGCTCTTGGTGCTCTACCCGCTCTACGAGCCGGGGGTCGGGGTCTTCATCCCGGTCGGCGTGGCCGCGATGGGCGCGGCCCTCTACACCTGGTTCCACCCCGGGCTGCACCGCAACGGGGTGGACGAGCCGACCCCCGTGCCGATCGCGCGGAGCTCGGCGCGAAGTGGCGTTTCCGGCACCGAGATGCCATAGTTTTCGCCGTGATTGACGGCCGTTCCGCCGCTTCGTGACCTCGAGGCAGCTCCGTGACCGACGCCGTCAGCCCCCCTGTTGACCACGCCCCCACCCGAGCACACCGACGAGCCTCGGGACCTGCCCGGCCTCGCCGCGTTCGCCACGCTCGGGACCACGATCGCGGTCACGATCGGGGTGTTCGTGGTGCTCGGGATCTGGGCCGACGCCGCCCTCCACTCCTCGCCGTGGTGCCTGCTGGCGGGGATCGTGCTCGGGTCCGTGGCGGCGACGGCCGCGACCGTGGCGCTCGTGCGCCGGTACCTGTGAGCGCGGCGTGAACGTCCTCGGCGCGCTCGAGCCCGAGGTCCTCCGGTCGCTGCTCCGCCGGCTCACGGTCACCGCGATCGTCCTCGGCGCGGCCGGCGTGGTGGTGGCCCTGCTGCTCGCACCGCCGCTCTCCGGCCTCGGCGTCGCGCTCGGCGTCGCCATCGGATTCTGGAACGTGCGCGCGATCGACAGGCAGGTGTCGCGCGTCGACGTCGACCCCGACGCGTCGCGCAAGGCGATGCGCCGTGCGATCGGCTCGCGCACGATCCTGCGCCTCGCGGCGCTCACCGCCATCGCGCTCGTGCTCGTCGTGATCGAGGCCCCGCTGGGCATCGGTATCGTTGTCGGGCTGGTGATCTTCCAGCTGGCGTTCGTCGGCAACGTCATCGGCGCGATGCTCGCCCAAGGAGGCGTGAGGTGACGTTCCTCGCTGCGGGCAAGCCGCAGATCACGATCGGCGACAACCCCACGTTCAAGATCGGGCCGCTGACGTTCGACACCTACGTGATCTTCGCCACGCTGGTCGCGGCGGCAATCGTGCTCGTGCTCGGGTTCCGGATGCGGGCGAAGGTGACGGCGGGCGTGCCGAGCCGCCTCCAGCTCTTCTTCGAGACCCTCGTGGAGCAGGTGCGCGACCTCACGAGCTCGTCGATGGGCGAGGCCGGGGAGCGGTGGGTGCCGCTCGGGCTCGTGCTCTTCTTCTTCATCCTCGTGTGCAACTGGATCGAGTTCCTGCCGTCGACGCTGCAGGTCGGGGTCAGCCAGGAGCTCCTGCCCGCCCCCACGTCCGACGTGAACCTGCCGCTCGCCATGGCCCTCATGGTCTTCTTCCTCTGCCACTACCTCTCGATCCGCACCAGGGGCCTCGGCGGGTACTTCCGCCACTACGCCAAGCCCTACTGGCCGATGGCGCCGATCAACGTCATCGAGGAGCTGACCAAGCCCATCACCCTCACGTTCCGGCTCTTCGGGAACCTGTTCGCCGGCGCGCTCATGATCACGGTCGTCTCGGTCGTCGGCGCCCAGATCCTGGGCTCGGTCGGCGGCGTGGTCCTCACCGGCATCTGGACCGCCATCTGGAAGCCGTTCGACACGATCCTCATCGGCTCCATCCAGGCGCTGATCTTTGCCCTGCTCACGATCATGTACCTCGGGATGGCGACGTCCCGCGACCACTGAGCCTCAACCAACAACGGAAGGAACCACATGGCAACGAACACCGTGGACACCGCGATCCGGACAGCCGGAGCGATGGTCGGCGGCGGGCTCGCTCTCGGCGGCGGGGCGATCGGCGCGGCCGTCGGCGACGGGCTGGCCGGCTCCCAGACGATCGCCGCCATCGCGCGCCAGCCCGAGGTCGAGTCGAAGGCGAGGACCTACTTCTTCCTCACCGTCGGGCTGGTCGAGGCCATGTACTTCATCAACCTGCTGTTCATGGTCGTCTTCGTCTACGTGTTCTCGAAGCACTGATCCCGACCGCGCAGCGACCGACGGACCGAACCCAAGGAGCACGACCGTGACTGCCAGCCTCTTCCTCCTGCCGAACGCCACGTTCTTCGTGGAGCTCGTCGTCGTGCTCATCTTGGTCTTCCTCTTCTACAAGTACCTGCTGCCGCCGCTCCTCAGGGCGATGCGGGAGCGCCAGGAGCAGATCCGCGACTCGATCGAGGCCGCTGAGCGCGCGCGCCGCGACGCGGAGTCCGCCGACGACGAGCGCCACCGCCTGCTCGAGGAGGCGCGCGCGAGCGCGCGCGAGATCGTGGCGCTCGCCCAGCAGACGGCCGAGCAGGTGCGCGCGGAGGCCGTGACCCGCGCACAGGCCGAGCACGACCGGATCGTCGGCCAGGCCGAGGCCGACGTCCAGGTGGCGCGCCAGCGCGCGATCGACGAGGCGGCGACCCGGCTCGGCGAGGTGGTCATCGAGGTCGTGACCAAGGTCCTCGGCCGCGAGATCGACGCCGCCGCCCACCGCGACCTGATCGACGAGGCCATCGCCGCGCTCAGGGACGAGTCGCAGAAGGGTGTGGCGCAGCCGCGATGAACCCATCGCTCATGGGCTACGAGACCGCGGTGCTCGAGCGGCTGGACCCCGCCCGTCGCCGTGCCGCCGCCGACGAGCTCCTGGCCCTCGAGGCCACCGTGCAGGGCGCGCCGGCGCTTCGCGCTGCGCTGACCGACACCGCGGTCACCGCCGTGGCGCGCCGAGGGGTCATGGAGGACGTGCTGCGCGGCAAGGTCTCGGCGGAGGCCGCGCGGATCGCCGCGTTCGCCGCGTTCGCCGCCCCCGCCCCCGACGTCCCGATCGCGCTGACCGACGCGGCGCTGCGCGCCGCGGCGGCCGCCGACGCCGACGGCGAGCTCGACGAGCCCGCGCTCTCGGTCACCGGCTCTCGCGCGCGTGTCGGCGGGTACGCCGCGTGCGTCTTCGAGGAGCTGCCGACCGAGGCGCTCGACGGGGTGGAGGATGACCTCTTCCGCTGGGCCCTCACCGTCTCGGCGAGCCCCGAGCTGCGCCGCGCCATCACGAACCGCGACCTCCCGGCGCCGGCGCGCGCCGAGATCGTGGTCGGACTGCTCGCCGGGCGCGCGAGCGAGGTCACCGTGCGGCTCGCGCGCTACGCGGTCGTCGGCGGACGGCCCCGCGACCTGCTCGGCACGCTCGACTGGCTGGTCGACCGCGTCGCAGAGGAGCGCGGGTGGCGGGTCGCGCGCGTCCGCGCCGCCCGCGCGATCGACGAGGAGGCGGGGGACCGGCTCTCGGCCACCCTGCGCGGCCTCGTGGGCCGCCCCGTCGAGCTCCAGGTCGAGCCCCGTCCCGAGCTGCTCGGCGGGGCGGCCCACGAG
>Ga0318563_10000709_pt1 | contig 13663 bp, 8 predicted proteins | sample GRESIP066b5f19_FD_203689 | JGI IMG/M metagenome (GOLD analysis project Ga0318563, IMG submission 203689) | Tropical soil microbial communities from Luquillo Experimental Forest, Puerto Rico - GRE.SIPMG.066b5f19 | ecosystem: Environmental > Terrestrial > Soil > Tropical forest > Bulk soil... | reverse complement strand
ATTGTAAACATTGCTGTCGGTTATAAAACTGCCCGTAGGGTCATAGAAATAGTTGGGTTGCATCTGGTTACTGCGGATCCTGTACATTCCATAATCGGCATCCAGGTTCAGTTCATGGCCGCTGGTATCGGCAAACCGGTAGTTCAGGTTTGCATTCAGGTTATTGCGTGTCGAAGAGGTGCTGTTGGGAGCATACAGAATCCTGTCCACATCGCCTGTGGGTATATAAGAAATGGCCGTGGTACTCAGGCTGTTGAAATGTATGTCAGAGAAGGTTCCGTTCACAACGACGCCAAGGGTGGACTTTTTATTTAAGAAATAATCCAGGCCTGCCTTGAAATTATGCGTCTTGTTCCTCGAGGTAACCGTCGTGTGACCGTCAAACAAAGTATCCAGGATAGTTCGGTAGATGTTGATATAGCTCTCATTCTTCGAGTTGTTATAGGAATAATTGGCAAAGGCATTGATATGCTGATCGCGGTGATTGAGCGAAAACCCCCCATTGTATTTGGGATAGGTTCCGATATTGTATCCTGCATTGATGGAACCATTGGTACCCATGGATTTATTCTTCTTCAACTTGATGTTGATGATGCCTGCATTCCCGGCTGCATCATATTTGGCAGACGGGTTGCTGATCAGTTCAATGGATTCAATGGAAGAGGACTGTATGGTCTTCAGGTACTCAGAAAGGTCCTTCCCTGTGAGGGGAGTTGGACGGCCGTCGATATAAATCTGCACACCGTTTTTCCCGTTCATGCTGATGTTGTCATCCTTGTCCAGCATGACGCCCGGAGATTTGCGAAGCAGTTCGAGGGCATCCTGGCCAACCGCATTGATGCTGCTTTCCACATTCATAATGATTTTATCGGCTTTCACTTCGACAATTGGTTTGGAACCCGTGACCACTACCTCTTTAAGGTTGCCTGACGCTTTGACCAGCTGGATCTCCGGAACGGGAGAATTGCCGCTTCCCTTCACATCAAATGGAACAGAGCTGGCCGCTGCAAAACCAATATGGGAAACAGAGATAACATATTTACCAGGCTGGATTCCTGAAAACTGGAAAGATCCATTCCCGTCCGTGAGTCCCAATTTAACGACAGAAGAGTCTTTGATTCTTTTCAGGGCGAGCGAGGCCGAGGCAATGGCTTTTCCCTGGTTGTCTTTCACATTACCGGTAATATGTTGTGCCTGTACCGTGGCAGCCAGTAATACACTCAGAAGCAGTACAATCAGATTTCGCATAACAATAAGTTTTGTTCTTTAAAACCAAAACTAGCAGCAATCGATGCTGACAAAAATGCTTTTGCGGCAAGCTGTTTCAGGCGCACGGTAATCGACCGGAACAAGTCGGTGTGACAATTATTTTTGGATCCAGAAATCCTGCCGGCAGTTCGGTGGCTTTTACCGGCAGAAGAGGGTCACTCACTTTAATTCAAGGAGAACAAATTCCTGTGTAGTAGAGTGGTTGTTGTTAAGGCGGAAGGGTTTACCTGCAGGAAACCATTGGAAGGAACCCGCTTTCGTATCTCCGGGAGCAGATGAATTCAGCTTTGTATCTGAATTGTCCGGATCACCCGAAATCCTGATCAGCAGATGGGCGCTGGAGCTGGAGGGAACTTCAAAGCTTTTGCCCTTCGCCAGGTCCAGGGTATAGGAGCGCACCATTTTCTGGTCAAAATTCAGGCGGACATTTTCACCGCTCAGGGCCGGGGGTGCATTTTCAGGGCCGGGTTTCAACAGCTCAATATCCATGACATGGTAGACAACCGTATCCTGGTTCCAGACCCGGTGGATAATGGGCTTTTCCTGATAGGGTGCAAAAAAACTGTTTCCCGGGACAGCCTGACCGCCAGAAGGATTCCCGCCCAAAGGCTGGGACCCGGTTGCAGTCTTCGTGAGAAAGACAATAGCGGATGCTGTTGCGTGGCGGTGATATAAAGTTGTATCCCCGGGTTTTATCCAGACATCAAGCAGCCGGATATAATCGTTGGAAAATACCAGCTTGTGACGCGGTTCATCCACGACAGGTACAGGGCTTTGGGCCCTTATACTGAAAAACCACAGAAGCTCAAGACCGAGGAAAATATGTGACTTAGCCATACCAGCAGCTGGGAACAAATATAAAAATTACCAGGCCGGTATCGGTACCGTTTATAAAATTGAGTTCCTTGATAAACGGTCACTGGAATTTTTGAGCGAGATCGCAAAGGATTTTGACATCTGCTCCGGAAAACATTTTTGTGGTATCCTGCTGGACAAAATGTATATGAAATGACTGAATGGCTGCTTCAGGGCGACTGATGTCATAACCAATGATGCGCAGGGCGCGCAGCGTGTCAAAGTGTTCGGGGACAAGCGTAGCGGCCGTGTCATACCACAGTCCGTATCCTTTTTGAGCGAGGGTTTGCCAGGGAAAATTCCTGTTGGGATCCACCTTGCGGCCCGGCGCAATATCCGAGTGACCAATAAAATTAGCAGTAGGGATGGAATAGGTTTTCTTCAGAACGTTCAGGAGATCCAGCAGGCTATTGATCTGGGTATCCGGGAAGGTATCAAATCCACTATTATCCAGTTCAATTCCGATGCTCAGGGAATTGATGTCCGTCGCATTTCCCCACTTACTTAACCCGGCCTGCCAGGCGCGCATATAATCATTCAGCATGTGATGGACTGTACCGTCCCTGCAAATGACATAATGGGCACTTACCTTTGATGAAACGGTGGTAAAGGTCTTCAGGGTTTGTTCACAGCTGTTCTGCGCCGTATGATGAATGATGACAAAATTGGGTTTGCGCATATCAAAATTGGTGGTCCCGATCCAGAACGTTGTCTGGCTTAAGGAATCCTGCAGAGGATATTGCCTGATCAGTCCCGCATATTGGTTCGCCAGTTTTTTATAGGCCTTGTTACTGGCTGAATAAGGGTTATGGGCACAACCGGCCAGAAAAACCATCAAAGCCAATTTGGGAAGGGTTGCGGATCGCAGATGGAAACTGTTCATCGTGACTTCATTTATGAAATCTGCGAATATAAATCAAAAGGCCGAATCGCCGGGAGCGTCCTTGGGAAAAGACAGTGCCCTGAATATCCTCCCGGCAGGATGGCCCTCGTCACAACAAAGCAAAATCAGGATTTGACACAGCACCAAAAATCTTCTTTAACCGTTAAACGTTTTTTACTTACCATCTCTTTTGGAAATTTATAGGTTTCCAGGAATCATTGGTGCAGGTGGCCCCTAACTCGGGACCTGATATCGGAATGCCTGGATCCATCCAGGCCTCGATAATGTCCGGTATTCTTTTCAGTTCAGCAAAAAATAATCATGAACGTCCTTGCAGACATCCTGCGCACGCATACGGAGCTTTCCTTATTCCTGACACTCTCACTCGGGTTTTTGATCGGAAGACTGAAAATTGGCAGCTTTAAACTGGGACCAATGCTCGGTTGCCTGTTTGCCGGAATGATCATCGGGCAACTGGGAATTCATATCCCGTCAGTAGTCAAACTCATCTTTTTTGATCTTTTCCTTTTTGCAACGGGTTATAAAGTAGGCCCTCAGTTCTTCAATGGATTTAAGAAGGGTGCGCTCCCGCAACTGGTTCTCACGGTGGTCATCTGCACCTCCTGCCTGCTGATTTCCTACCTGATTTCAGAGGCCATGGGCTATGACACAGGTACAGCGGCCGGGCTCCTGGCCGGTGCTTTTTCGGAGTCTACAGTAATCGGAACGGCAACGGATGCGATTCAGAAACTCAACCTGCCCGAGAAGGAAGAAACCAGACTGGTCAATGAAATCCCGGTCACCTATGCCATCACCTACCTGATTGGTACCGTTGCCAATGTGTGGTTTCTTTCTGTGGGTGCCCCAAGACTGCTGCGGATAAATCTTCGCGAGGAGGCCCGGAAGCTCGCCGCCATTTTTTCCGGCGGAACCGACAGGGTAGATATTAATTCTGCATACAAAGAATGGAGCCTTCGCGCTTTTCAGGTTTCGGGCGATAAATGGAGCGGCCGGTCCATTGCCGAAATTGAGTCAAGTATTCCGGACGCCAGAATTATTATTGAACGTGTCCGCAAAAATGGACTTATTCAGGATCCAACCCCGGCCACCATCATCAGCGAAGGGGATGTGGTTGTGCTGGCTGCGCGTCGGAGTGTAATGCTTGAAAAACTTGGGGGATTTGGTCAGGAAATTTTTGACCGGGAGCTGATGGATTTTCCGCTGGTCAACATAAACATTGTGGTTGCCAATAAAGTGGCTTCAGGAAGATCACTCAGGGACCTGGCGCTGGCCTATGGAAGCAGCTTCATGCTCAACAAGCTGATCAGGTCAGGCCATGAACTACCCTTTGAGCCGGAGACCGTAGTTAACAATGGAGATGTGCTGGCCGTTACCGGCCGGCAGATCGATATGGATCGTGCCTGCCAGGCCATCGGGTATGCTAAGGAGACAAGTTTTGAGACAGATGTGATTTTTGTCGCAATTGGAATAGTCTTGGGGGGCCTTCTGGGACTATTGTCCACCTCAATCGGCGGAATTGCCATTACGCTCAGCACCAGCGGGGGTGCCCTGGTGATGGGTTTGATTTTCGGTTGGCTTCATTCCAAAACACGCAGATATGGAAATATTCCGGAAGCAGCACTATGGGTATTTGATAACCTGGGCCTCGCGACATTTCTGGGGGTGGTGGGCATTGCAGCCGGGAAGACCTTTATCCCCGACCTGAAGGAAATGGGGGCTGGAATCATCTTTTCCGGGCTTGTGGTCGCCCTGTTGCCTCATGTCATCGGACTTTTCTTCGGCCGCTACATCCTTAAGATGAATCCACTCATCCTGCTGGGTGCCCAGACAGGAGCCGGCACAACGACTACGGCACTCAAGGCACTCCAGGATGCAGCAGACAGCAAAATTCCAGCACTCGGATACACGGTGCCTTACGCCCTGGGCAATATTCTTTTGACTGCCTGGGGACCAGTTATTGTTTCGCTCATGAACCTCCACCATTAGCTACAGGATGCCCCGAAAGTAAGGATGCACTGAGCACCTTAGTCAGACTAATAGGAATGAAATCGTCCACCGGGAACCCGTCCGGTCATTAATTGTTGGAGCCCAGCATTTCCCTCAGGTTCATGACCATTTCGGTTTTGGTGATGGGAATACCCATGATCTTGTTGTGTCCCTTGGCGTCCACGAAATACTGGTCGCGGATGATTTTGATCAGCTGGCCATTGTTGATTTCCGGTATCAGCACCTGCTCAAAATTTTTCAGCAGGTCGCCCAGGTTCTTCGGGAAAGGTCGCAAATAACGCAGATGGGCATGCGAAACGGCATAGCCTTCATGCTGCAGCTCTGCCACCGCACTCTTGATGGCCCCGTAAGTACTTCCCCAGCCCAACACCAGCAGTTTTCCTTTTTCCGGGCCACTGTCAATTTTCTGAAGAGGAATATGGTCTGCAATCCGGTCTACTTTTTCCTGGCGGATCTTCACCATGAGCTCGTGGTTTTCCGGATCGTAGCTCACATTTCCGGTGATATTTTCCTTTTCAAGCCCCCCGATGCGATGTTCCAGGCCGGGAGTGCCGGGTATGGCCCAGGGGCGAACCAGTCGCCCATCCCTGGAATATGGCGTGAACTGGTCTTCTCCCTTATCCAGTTCCTTTTTGAATTTGACCTCGATCGCCGGAAGGTCTGCTGCTTGCGGAAACCTCCAGGGCTCGGCCCCATTGGCAATATAACCGTCACTGAGAAAAATAACGGGCGTCATATGCTGGACGGCAATCCGCACGGCCTCATATACCGCATCAAAACAATCGCTGGGGGTGGAGGCCGATATAACCGGCATGGGGCATTCCCCGTTACGGCCATAATAAGCCTGCAGCAGGTCACTTTGTTCCGTCTTGGTGGGCAATCCGGTAGAAGGACCCCCACGCTGTATATCGCAAATCAGTAAAGGAATTTCAAGCATGACTGCAAGACCCATGGCCTCTGCCTTCAGGGCCATACCCGGACCCGATGTCGTGGTGACGCCCAGCGATCCGCCATAGCTGGCTCCGATGGCTGCCGTAATACCAGCTATTTCATCCTCGGCCTGGAAGGTGCGTACTCCAAAAGCTTTGTGTCTGCTCAGCTCATGCAGAATATCCGAAGCCGGAGTAATGGGATAAGAGCCCAGGAAGAGAGGCAGGCCACTGATCTGGGAGGCAGCAATCAGGCCATAGGCCAGTGCCTGGTTACCCATTACGGAACGATAAACCCCCGGCTGCATTTTGGCCTTTTCCACCTTGTAGGTAGTGGTAAATGTTTCGGTCGTGTCCCCGTAGTTGTAACCGGCCTGAAGGGCTTTGATGTTGCTTTGCAGGATTTCCGGCTTTTTGCCAAACTTGTCTTTGAGGAACTGAATGGTGTTATCCATGTCCCGGTTGTACATCCAGTAAAGAAATCCCAGGACAAACATATTTTTTGCCCTGTCTTTTTCCTTTGTACCCATGGAGATGTCCTTAAGCGCTTCCCTGGTCATCTTGGTAACATCGATCTTGATGACTTCATAGTTGTCAAGGCTGTTGTCTTCCAGGGGATTGATGCCATCCGGGTAATTGGCCAGACGAAGGTTTTTAGCGTCAAAGCCCTCCAGGTTGACGATGATCTTTCCACCCTTGCTTAAGGTAGCGAGGTTGGTTTTCAGGGCAGCGGCATTCATGGCCACCAGCACATCACATTCATCACCAGGAGTAAATATGGGATTGCTGGAAAAACGCAGCTGGTACCCGCTTACGCCGGGCAAAGTGCCCTGGGGTGCCCGGATTTCTGCAGGGAAGTCCGGAAAAGTGGCCAGGTCTATCCCCAGCAGGGCTGTGTTGTTTGTAAACTGGCTGCCGGTAAGCTGCATGCCATCGCCGGAATCGCCGGCAAATTTTATGACGACATCCTGAAGAACTTCTTTTTTACGATTCACTGCTCGATTTTATTTTAAAATTTGACAAAGTTACAACTAAACCTGATTGCAACGGGGTCAGCCGGGATATTGACCCAGATGTTCGAACCGGAAATTCCCCTTTGCTTTCAGCACATGGATAAGCTGTTTCAGTTCAATCTCCTCCCATCCGTTGCGGAACATTTCGTCATGGGCCAACAGTACAAGATGGTTTTTTGTCACTGTTTTGCCCTCCTTTAGTTTTTCTCGATCATTTCAACCATTTCCTTTACCGACTGGACAGGCGTACCCGTCTCACCACTGTGCTGCCATTCTATATCCCACCCGAATACCCTGTATCCATATTTAAAAAGCAAATCCGCCGCTTCCCTCCCGGTATTAACGTCGTTGAGCCTGATATCTTGTATTCTCCATATATTACGCCCGGGCAGGCGGGCCAGTTTATATGGAATGTGAAATTGTTCCTGATTTTTAACAAAATCTTCCAGGACACTGTCCGGCTTTTCATAGTACTCCTTATAATGATCATGCGCGTGGGTGAAACTGTGGTTTCCCACCTCAATATATGGGTTTGACTCGTACAACTGAAAAAACCTGCCCATCCTGGGAATGGAAAGCACATGCATCCCGACAATAAACACATTTACCTTGATGTCTTCCTTCCTTACAGCGTCATTGATGTCTTCGCTCCCTTCCAGCGGGCCGTCATCAAAAGTCAGGTATATGCTGTAAATACTATCCTCATGACCACCGGAGGGGCCTTTTTGCTGCACTGCATAGGGGTAGCCGGCTGAAAGCAGGACGACCAGGGGACCCAGTGAGACAAAAAGGTTCTTTAAAGAACCAGTCATAATTGATTGTTCTTTAAAATTATTCAGTTTTGACCCGGACCATTTACCCCCATGGCGTTATAGATTGCTTCCATGATACTGCCCCTCACGCTGAGGGTAGACAGTTTGACATTGTCGCCCATCGGGTTGACCCGGTTGGAAAGAAAAATAAAAATCAGCTTGTATTTGGGGTCCACCCAGACGCAGGTTCCGGTAAACCCGGTATGGCCGAATGTTTGCGGAGACGCGGACAGACAGGGGTATGGCTCCTTTCTGTTCGTATTGTCTTTTTCCGGTTTATCAAAGCCCAGACCCCTCCGGCTTGAATCACTGTGATAGGAGGAAAAGTAGTCAATGGTCTCCTTTTTAAGGTACTGCCGACCGCCAAGGCGGCCACCGTTCAGGAGCATCTGCTCAAGGACAGCGAGGTCATAAGCGTCGCTGAACAGGCCGGCATGGCCTGAAACACCCCCAAACATGGCGGCACCAGGGTCATGAACATCTCCGCGGATCAGCTGCTTTCTGAATATCGGTTCATTTTCCGAAGGGGCGATCCGGTCCAGCGGAAACCGGTCCCTGGGCTTGAACCCGGTGGTAGACATCCCCAGGGGATCGTAGTATGTCTCACTTACATACCGGTCCAGGGTTTTCCCGGTGATTGCCTCGACAATCTTCCCCATGAATATAAAATCATTGTCGCTGTATATATATTTCCCATGCAGCCCGACCGTACTCTGCAGGATTCTCTGGTACATGGTATCCCTCCAGTCCCGGCGCATGAACATATCTTCCGCTACCCGTATCTGGTAGAGGCTGTCAGCCCGGGGAGCGTAGAAACCTGGCAAGGGGGTCCCGTCCCTGGCAGGAGTAATCGTTTCCTTGTAAAAAGGGATGTAATCCTTCAGGCCGGCCTGGTGTAGCATGATGTCCCAGATTTTCAGGGATGCTTTGTCACTGCCCCGGACCCATGGCAGGTAATCTCCCAGGGTTTTCTGAAGATCCAGTTTCCCTTCGTCATAGAGTTTCATTGCGGCCATGGTACTGGCGCATATCTTGGTAACGGAGGCCAAATCGTAGAGGGTTTCCGGATATACCCTTTCCGTCCGGTCGTAGGTGAGATACCCAAAGGCTTTTTCATAGACGACCTTCCCGTCCCTGGCCACGAGAACCACACAGCCCGGTGTGGCCTGCCTGGCAATGGCTTCCTTGCAAACAGAATCTATCAACAGCAGGCGGTCGGAAAAAAATCCTTCTGTCGATGGGGACACCCCGGGCAGCATCTTTCCGTGACGGATTATACCTGCACCATAAGTGAACCGCTGGCATACCGTCACGGGCAATTTTCCTTTGGCCGTGAATTTGCCGGCAAGCCAGTCGGCTGCCACATCCTGGGTAATGTCATTGTCATCATAACAGGCTACCAGCGAGGAAGCGCCACAGAAATTTTTTATCGCATAGGGGTTACCGAATGCAATGGTGATTGATTTTCCCTCCTGCTGTAACCGGTTGAGCAGCCAGAAGGCAGGACCGCTGATTCCAAAATGGTTTGCGGGAAACCGGTTATAATTGTGAATGCCGATCACGATGTCGTCATAACGGTTGCCCAACAGGTCAGCCAGCGCGACTGCCTTACTGCTGTCCAGGGAGTAATCGAATAAATAGACATGGGCCCTGAAGTCCTTCCTCATCCGGGCAGCAAATTCGTTTTCGGCCGTAAGACCGATCCCGACATAGGCAATTCTCTTTTTTGGCTCCGGATGCAGGGGATAAATTCCGGCCTCGGCCTGTTGCAGGAAGGTGAGGGAATTTTCGGCGACCCGCTTATACAGGTCACCCACATCCTTATTCAGATCTTCGGCAAGATGATCAGTGCTGACCGGGGTCCAGGAGGCGAGGCCATAGGCATACTTGGCCAGCAGCACCTTTTTCACCCTTGCATTCAAATCCTTCCATTTTAGCTTTTTATGATGAAGGGCATCCTTGATCTTATCAATGCTGCCCGGTATATCCTCGGGAAGGCACAGCATATCATTGCCGGCAAGAAGGGATTGGACAGATGCCTCGGCACCCGGAAAATATTTGGCGACTCCCTTCATCTCGAGGGCGTCAGTAAAACTAAGACCACCGAACTTCAGCTTTTTCCTGAGTAATTTGGATACAGCCTTCTTAGAAATCGAGGAAGGCAAATCCGGGGTATTGTCGATCGCCGGGACAAAAAGGTGTCCCATCATGACACTGCCAACCCCATTCTTGAATAATTCCTTGAAAGGATAGAGTTCAAGGGTGTCCAGCTGTTTGTACGATTTGGAAATAACAGGCAGGTCTATATGTGAATCCACCGATACATCCCCATGTCCGGGAAAATGTTTTGCGCAGGCCATTATGCCGGCATCCTGGAGGCCCTTCATGTATCTGACCGCGTAGGCAGCCACTCTGCTTTTGTCTTCCCCAAAGGACCGGTCGTTGATGACAGGGTTATCCGGGTTGTTATTGATGTCCGCAACAGGCGCGAAGTTCACCTGGATGCCCATGCGTTTGCACTGCGCGCCGACGATGCGACCGTATTGGTAAAGCATGTCCGAGTCCTGGACCGCTCCCAGCATCATTTGCCTGGGAAGCCCCATCACGCTGTCCAGGCGCATACCCACGCCATTCTCGGCATCAATACAAATCAGTATGCGTGTTTTTGCCATGCGCTGGAAATAGTTGATATAGCCGGCCTGTGTAACGGGCCCTCCCTGGAAGAGGCAGATGCCCCCGACATCATATTTGCGCACGGCTTCTTCCACTTCCCGGTTGTAGAAAATTACTTTCCTGGTGGTCGGGTCAATGGCAGAAAGTCTGACGACGATCAGCTGTCCGATTTTCTCCTCATCGGTCAACGTTTTGAATACGCTGTCCGCCCACTCTTCGGCCGGAAGATTGGTGTGGCGCTGGGAAAAAGAATGTGTGGTAAATAAGATGAGCGAGAGCAGGCAATAGTATTTCTTCATTTGGTTTAGAATCTGGGCTTTCAAATATTCGAGTAAATTGCAGCTCCAAATTAAGACAGAATTGTCAGACATCATTCAACAATTACCGGATAACATTGCCAACCAGATTGCTGCGGGGGAGGTCATCCAGAGACCGGCCAGTGCCGTGAAGGAACTGTTGGAAAACGCGGTAGATGCCGGGGCTACTGAGATCAGATTGTTTGTGCAGGATGCCGGCAAAACTCTGATACAGGTAACTGACAACGGTCAGGGAATGAGTAGGAAAGATGCCCTGATGGCTTTTGAAAGGCATGCAACGTCCAAGATAAAAAAGATCGAGGATTTGTTCACGATCCGGACAATGGGTTTCCGCGGGGAGGCGCTTGCTTCGATTGCGGCCGTTGCACAGGTGGAGCTGAAAACCAGAAGGGAGGAAGACGCCGCAGGAACTTACGTCGAAATTGAAAACAGTGTGGTTACCAGGGAGGAACCGGTCGCCAGCAATAAGGGTACCGTTGTGGCCGTGAAGAATTTATTCTTCAGTGTGCCGGCAAGGCGGAATTTCCTGAAGAGTAATGCAGCAGAGATGCGCCACATCATTGATGAATTCATCCGGGTAGCCCTTTCATTTCCGGATATTTTCTTCTCGCTCACCAGCAATGGACAGGAGGTTTTTTATCTGGAAAGGGGGAGCCTTAAACAGCGTGCTGTTCAGGTGCTGGGCACCAGTCAGAATTCCAGGCTCGTATCTGTCCTGGAACATACCGATTATCTGGATATCATCGGTTTTGTGGGCAAACCGGAAACGGCGAAAAAGACCAGGGGAGACCAATACTTTTTTGTTAACAACCGCTTTATCCGCAGTGCCTACCTTCACCATGCAGTCATGAGCGCCTTCCAGGAAATGATCCCGGCAGACAGTTACCCGCTTTATGTTCTTTTCATAGACCTGGACCCTTCAAGGGTGGATGTCAATGTGCATCCCACCAAGCAGGAAATAAAATTTGAAGACGAAAAGATCGCCTATGCGTTTGTACAGGCAGCGGTAAAGCATGCCCTGGCCCAGTTCAGCATTACGCCCACCCTGGATTTTGACCTTGACCCGGAAATCCAGCGGCTCGATGCCATTAGCAAACCGCTGTCAGAGGAAAAAAAATCAGCGATCATTTCCTCCTCGCTTTACCAGACGTTCACGCAAAAAAACCAGGCGCATTTCATTGAGCCCAGCAACAAAAGCGAACTGAAGCATTGGCCTGATGCGCCGGACAGTGAAGGTGAAAATGCTCCCGAAGCGAAAACCGCAACCGGACGATCCGGGATAGACTGGATCGAAGAAGTTCCGCTCCTGCAGGTTCAGAAAGGCTACCTCATCTTGACTACCAGGAAGGGTTTTGTGCTGATCAACCAGCAGGCTGCCCATGAAAGGGTTTTGTATGAACGCTATGCGGAAGCCTCCAAAGGAAAATCCATCGCGGCTCAAAGAAGTTTGTTTCCTGTCAGCCTGGAGTTATCCCGTGCCGATGCTGCACTGCTGGGAGAACTCCTCGAAGACCTCCGGGATCTGGGATACCTGATAGAGCCGTTTGGAGGGGATGGTTTTGTGATTCAGGGAACACCGGCAGACGTTGTTCAGGGGGATGAAAAGGCTGCGATCGAATTGTTGCTTGAACAATACAAACATTTCAGTAAAGACAGGGTCTATTCAAGAAGGGAAAAACTTAACCGGTCTCTTGCGCGCCAGCACGCCATTAAGCCCGGAACAACTCTCGGAGAAAGGGAAATGCAGTCTCTCGTATCGGGTCTCTTCCATTGCGACCAACCTAATATTTCTCCGGGTGGGGACCCTACCTATCTGGAGTTTACTGAAGATTACCTGCAAAAACTATTTGGGAGGTGATTTTTCTTTTTTCTTTCTTTCATAGAAAGCATACCTCAACGTGAATGTCAGGGACTGATTTCTTCCTTTGGCTGGTCCCACTCCGGACAAACTCTGGGTATTGATGAAATCCGAAAACGCCCTGTCCCAGGCAAGATCAATCGTAAACCTTTTCCGGTCATACAGTATGGCCAGGAAATCACAAAATCTCCTGTGTCCGGGATCATATACGAGAATTCGGAGTCAGACTGCTGGGTTAATCATGATTGTCGGAACAAAAAAAGGGTCAATATTGCCTCAGGTAACCGGAAATAAACTTCTCAATGGCCTTTCTGACATCGATGCTGCTTCCGTTGCTGTTATTCACCAGAACGGAAAAGATCAGGAGGCGTTTCTTGTCTGTAATGAGATACCCGCTCAGGGCAACGACCCCGGAGAGAGAGCCCGTCTTTGCATAAATACGACCGCTGTCCTGCTTATAATAACTGCGCAGGGTTCCCAGGCCTCCTGTGGGCAACAGCCTCTTCATTCTCTCCAATCCGAATTCATTTTTCATTTGATTGAGCAGCCATACCATGTCTTCCGGAGTAAAGAGGTTGAACCGGCTCAGTCCGCTTCCGTCCACCCACCTGGGTCGTTGTGGAAGGCCTTTCAGATCCGAGGCCAGGAGTGTGTCGATTATTTTTTCATCGTTCATGAGCCCAAGTCTCACATTACTTGCCATCAGGAGGGTCTGCTCTGCAAAAAAATTGTCACTGCGCAGCATCATGGGCCTGTACATGGAATCCACTGGCTGTGAATGGATGGTTCTTAACACCGGGAGGCCAGAAAATAATCCTTTGGTGATACTTATATTTTTCCCCGTTGTATCCCGGAGTAATTCAAGCGCGGATAAAAGTCCATGGGTCACAAACGGGACATCCTGGGTCTTGTAAGATTCCGGTCCTTCCGTGATTTCAAAGATATTTTCTCCCAGGGCTCTTTTTACAAAGAAATTCTTGCTTCCCGTATCGGTTGCAAATTTTACTTTCCAGTTAAGCTCGGGCA
>Ga0318563_10000699_pt1 | contig 13731 bp, 15 predicted proteins | sample GRESIP066b5f19_FD_203689 | JGI IMG/M metagenome (GOLD analysis project Ga0318563, IMG submission 203689) | Tropical soil microbial communities from Luquillo Experimental Forest, Puerto Rico - GRE.SIPMG.066b5f19 | ecosystem: Environmental > Terrestrial > Soil > Tropical forest > Bulk soil... | reverse complement strand
AAACAGGTTGGAAGCCGCCCATGTGTTGGCGGTACCGAGCCCGCTGCTGCCAGACATAACTGTGATGATCAGATCAAGGCCACCCGTGTTGTCCTTGACCCACGTGCCGGTAACATCTCCTGATATGGTGACCGTCTTAAATTCCCAGGTATCGGCAACGTTCTGCGTAAAAGAGAACGGATAAGATCTATTGCCGCCGCTGTTACGAATGCTGCCCGAGTACGTGCCAGTCCTGTGGATTTTCGTCCAAAACACGATCGATACCGACTGCGCGGCAGCAGCGCCAAAGGCCAGACGTGCTACACGGTACCCCTCAATGCGTTGATACAACAACAAAGCATCACCCGACGCGGGCGACGCGTTGGCGGTTGATACCGTCACTTTGATAGAGTTTATCAACCCCGACGGGGCATCTGCGACCTGTGCGGCCGAGATAACCTGCACGCCAACAGTGTACAGTTGCCACCCATCAATCACATAGCTGCCGCTAGTTGCAATTGCCGATGTGCCGCGCTCTTGGCTGATATCACACGAGCCATTGATCTGCATCCCGTTGTAGCTCAAGGCATCAAACGGAGCCGCGTAGACGTTGGTGCGGCCTTGTACTTGCTGGGCCGAACTCAAGGACTGAGCCGCATCATAACGCACCGCCTCGCTATTCACAAAAGCGGTGGTAGCTAGCTGCGTCGTGTTCGTACCAGCCGTTGCCGTTGGAGCTGCTGGAGTTCCGGTAAAGGTTGGTGAAGCAAGAGGCGCAAATGATGTAGCCACGAATGCAGTCGTAGCCATCTTAGTTGTATTATCACCAGCAGTAGGTGTCGTTCCAGTAACTGTGCCATTGGGGAAATTGATATTAGAAATGGTGTAACCAGAACCACGAGTAACAATCATCCAAGTAGTACTGGCACTATAGGCATCATTAACAGCTCGGAAATTAAGAGTTGTGCTTGAAGTCTGATCAAAAATATCCCATATTTTTTGATCAGTACCGCCAGTAGCATCATTAAAAGATATTGTAGGATTAGTAGCAGCAAGTTGCACATTACCAGATGTCTTTAACGCACCTGACCATAATGGTGATGTGATACTAGTCGGAAAGTTACCTGCTCCAGCATCACTAATACTTAGAAGTGAACCACTATAAGCACTATTCAGAATTTGGAAGTCACCTAAATTATCAACACGAACAGATTTATTCCGAACAGTGCTTCCAGCATTATTATTTACAAATTGAATTTGGGCTCCCTGAGATGTGTCAGACGTATAATTACTAATCAACTGAAGACTGTTTGCACCAGTCGTTGTGCCACTCGTAATAATCTCACTAGCAGAACCACTAGGAGAACCAACATTCACCACACCAGTAAAACTAGGTGAGGCGAGAGGCGCACGAGAGGTATCGGTAGGGTGAACATGATCTTGGCGAGCATATAGAAGTGATGTACCAACAGCAACCGTACCATCCATTACCGGATTGGCTGTTCCAGCTTGTCCAACAACATAAGCAGTCGTCGCTAATTGAGTCGTATTGGTGTTAGCAGCTGCTGTTGGAGCAGCCGGAACTCCAGTAAATGTGGGAGAGGCGAGTGGAGCATATGTTCCACTAACAAAAGTTTGAGTCGCAAGAGTATCTGTTGCAGCCGGGAGTGTTAATACTCCAGAAGCACCGGGAATAATTTCTTGACCAGAATTAAAATGTAAACGACCATTAGAAACAAAACGACCCCATGGTCCTAGGGTACCGGCAGTCATAACCAAGACTTCTAAATCACCAGCCTCTGATCCTGCAGTACCATTTGTTCCATAACCTTTAATCGCTCCATAGGTTTTCTGTGCAGAAGAAGCATTTAAGCCCTGAAGATTTAATTGACCACCGACACCTGTAGTTACCGCAGTAGTATCAGAAATATTTTCAGTGGCACCAGCATTCGTTAATGTGATAGTACCAGTGAATGATGGTGAAGCTAATGGTGCGAACGATGCAGCTACGAAAGCAGTTGTCGCCAATTGAGTAGTATTTGTTCCCGCAGTTGCTGTTGGAGCAGCCGGAGTTCCAGTGAATGTTGGTGAAGCAAGAGGCGCACGTGACGTATCTGTCGGATGTATGTGATCACCTCTTGCATAAGTTGTGAGGATGCCAACCGTAGCAGTACCATCCATAGCAGGAGTAGTACTCGACGGAGCAGGAACAGCAGCATTGGTGATCGCAGTTCCAACAAAGGCAGTAGTAGCAAGTTGAGTAGTGTTCGTACCAGACGTCGCCGTAGGTGCAGCCGGAACTCCTGTAAATGTGGGCGAGGCAAGAGGTGCATAGGATGTGGCTACGAAAGCTGTGGTCGCAAGCTGTGTCGTGTTTGTGCCAGCAGTCGCAGTGGGAGCTGCTGGAGTTCCGGTAAAGGTCGGAGAAGCAAGAGGAGCGCGTGAGGTATCAGTTGGATGTACGTGGTCTCCTCTAGCATAAGTTAGAAGAATGCCGATCGCCGCAGTACCATCCATTGCTGGAGTAGTACTAGATGGAGCAGGGACTGCGGCATTCGTAATCGCAGTTCCTACAAAAGCCGTGGTCGCAATCTGCGTCGTTGCTGTACCAGCAGTCGCAGTCGGAGCCGCTGGAACTCCAGTAAACGTAGGCGAAGCAAGAGGTGCATAGTTTTGATTCGTAGCTGCTGTAACGAGTCCTTTTCCATTGACTGTGATCCCCTGAAAAGTGCCTACATTAGAATTAACAGTAGCAAGAGTAGTGCTGATAGCAGTTGTACCAGAACCAGAAATATCACCAGATAGAGTAATGGTCTGGTTTCCGGTAAGATATCCTTGTGCTTTAACATAAGCTGTCGTCGCTATCTTAGTAGAATTGTCAGTCGTAACCGGAGTTGTAGATGTTGGAGCATTTAATAATTGAGCACCTGTAGAGGAAAAAGTAGCTTGATTAACACCACCTATGACAAATTGCATATTGCGTGAAACACCAGTCCCATTGTACATTGTTCCAATAACTAGAACATTAGAAGTCACTTGCCAGCCAAAAGTGCCCCATTCATAAACGATACTAGTTGGTTGATAAACATGTACTTCTGCGCCAATAGTATTCGTTCCAGAAACATAAAGTTCACAGGGACCATCATTCCCAATTCCAATAGCATCAGATACACCACCAAAATTAAAGGAAGTATTTGCTGGGACTGTCCAATTTGAACCAGAAAAAGTAACACCATAATCTAAAGAATTTGTTCCGGCAATCTTAACAGTTGCAGTTGAACCTTGAAAATCTAATTCTGAAGCAATCTTTAGAATATGCGCAGTGTTATCCCAGAAATAATTAGCATTGTTTTGAGCCAATACACCCGCTGTACCAGCAAATAGAGCACTTCCAACAGTAGCACCAGTGATAGTGCCACCAATTGCCATTCCACCACCACCTCCACCAGCATGAGCATCAACATATTCTTTATTAGCAGCATCTAGATTATTAGCAGGATCAGGAACATTTATGATGGGGAAATTATTAGAATTTTTAGTTGCATACGATTTGTTTGGAACAACAGTCAAAGTATTCAATGTTGCATTATATATGAATCCAACACCATCAATATTTCGAGTAACAACAGTTCCATCAGCCCACGGACCAGTCGGAGTATAATCCGTCCAAGCTGCTCTTTGTTCAGGAACCATGTTTCTAGATAGATACATTTACCAGTTCGTCCCTATTTGTGACCAAACACCAGGATCCATATACATAAATACTTGACCCTGACTATTAGCCCATAACCACCCATTCTGTGGGCTACCGGGTGGAATATCTCCATACCATATTCCACCATTATTCACCGCTGCACCGGGTACAAGAGGGGGGACATAAACCGGTATGGAGGGCTGCTCAGGGGGTAGAGCAGCCGGAGCAGCGGAAGGTAGGTTCTTAGTATAATAATCCTGCGGTAGCTGATCTGGGTATGGTAAGATAAAATCAGCCATTATCGTACCCGCCTTGCGAAGATAGCACCAGCCGCAGTTAGAGTACTAGTGAATGTTGCTTGTGCGACAAGGTATATAGAAGTATTCGCACTAATGTTAACACGACACATACCAGTCTGCATAGTCGCAGGTTTAGCATTGGTAAAGTTGAGATTATATTGTGCCATTGACCCTGTTCCAGCAGCCATTTGAGCTGCCGTCGGTAAGGTAGCAGAAGTTGGAGAAACTGCTGCTGCTACCACTGTCAAAGCATTAGCAGGTGTGAATGTGATATATCCCCAAACATCATAATCACCAGGAGTTAACGACAATGTCACAATATTGACAGTTGTTCCACTTGTTAAGGCCGTTCCCGCTGTGTTAGAAGATGATATAAATTCTCCAACATTTCCAGCAGTCGCATTATCTGCAGCAACAGTTCCCTTTACATTAAACTTAGAAGAATCGTTTGGATGGACATGGTCACCACGCGCCCATACATTCGTAGTCCCAACTGCTGCCGTCCCATCCATCAACGGTACAGCAGCAGAAGCAACTGGAGCTAATGGAACAAAAATTAAACTATCTGAACCAAGAGTTGCAGCATTATTAGAATCTTTAGACACAACAGAAGGGCCTGCCGGACCAACTGCACCTTGTGGTCCTTGTGATCCGGTAGTACCTTGAGGACCTGTAAGACCAGTAGGACCTTGAGGACCTGTAGGACCAGGAATACCCTGAGGGCCTGTAGGACCAGCAACTCCTTGCGGGCCTTGAGATCCTGTGCCAGCAGGACCTTGTGGTCCTATAGCACCCTGTGCTCCTGCTTGTCCTTGAGGGCCTTGTGGCCCCATTGGACCATCCATACCCATAGGACCTGCAACACCTGTAAGACCTTGTAATCCCTGTGGGCCTTGTGCTCCATCAGGTCCTGGTAGACCTTCAAGACCCTGTATTCCTTGCGGACCTGCTACTCCATCATTACCTACTGGACCTTGTAGACCCTGAGGCCCTTGTATACCTTGAGGTCCTTGTGGCCCTACAATCTTACCAACATTATTCCACTGAGTACCATCCCAAACCCAGCCATCACCAGTATCAGCAGTGATATACATGTCATTGATAAAATTACCCGTAGCTGGAAGACTTGTTGATGTATCAACCGTTCCCTTCAAATTTAGTGAGGGACCAACTGGACCAATAGAACCTTGTGGACCTTGTGCACCATCATTACCGGGTGGACCTTGAGGTCCTACTGGACCTTGTGGCCCAGTAGGACCTTGAGTCTGTGGACCAGCTGGACCTGTCATTCCTCTAGGACCTTGTGGCCCTGTCGAACCTTGTGGTCCTATTGGACCTGGGTCACCAGTAACTCCTGGCATTCCTTGTGGCCCTTGAGGACCTGCTGCTCCATCACCACCCATAAGACCTTGCGGACCTACTGGGCCTACTGGACCTGGATCACCTTGTGGACCCTGTGGCCCTTGTCCAGTAAGAATCTGCCATTGTCGATTTACACGTACATATTGATTATTGTCATTTGGTGCTTCAGGAAATATCTGAGGCATAGGACCTACAACAACAGGATTATAAACAGGAGTTAACAATGGCGAAACAACAGGACTGCCACTTCTGGAAGCAGTTAATCCCTGAACTATCGATCTATTGAAAACCGCTGCCATGACTGAATAGCCTATTTCGGCATTGAACAGGATCCAGGAGAGGACGGTTTCGATGATCCAGGCATCGGCTTCCCAGGGGATTTCGGGCCACCCGGTTTATTGATAGGAGAACATACTTCAGTTCCACCTTTTTCACCCATGAGTACCCACTCCCTCCATTCATTCATGTCGGTTTCAACTAAAGGCCAGTCAATTGCACCTGTGACTTTAATCATTTGAGTTTCGGGAATTCACCCATCCCGCCCACACCGGCAAGACTCAGTAAGAACCCGATAACAATTAGAACTACGATAACAAGAACAACAGCACGAATAACACGAGGTATTGGATCAGGAAGTGGAAATACACCAAGAAGATAGTCAATTAGCCAATAGATTAGGCCAAGGACTATTAGATAAATAACCAGTGTAATAATAGAGGCTATCATTCTTCATCCTCCTCTATCCATGCCCTGAAAGTACTTCGGTACAAACCTGTATCAATGAAACTAGGTCGCGGTTTAGGATTATTCTTAGAATAAGGATGTGGTAATAGATGTGAAACACCTCGTGCTGCTGCTGCCGTCTTTATGCCATGTTCTTCTTTATCCAAATAATTTCTAAAACCTGTTTCTAATAACCCTGTATATTCATCACCCAATAGCTTTTTAGGAAGTTTTTGCATTGAGAGAACTTCTTCTATAGAATCGCTGTAAACATCCTCTAATTTTTCAATAACCATTTCTTCAATAGCTTCCCAATATATCTCAACCACCTTATATTTTTCCTCTAATTCTTGTGCAACATCAGCAGTATTTTTGCCTGCTCCATAACCTGGATGAATACGAGTACCTTTCCCCAATACCTTCCTAGTACGGGAAGATTTCATTGTATAAGGAATGGCTTCGAACCCAAGGTTTATCTTCAAAATGTGATACCCCAAATAGCACCCCACTGACCTGCGAACATAAGATACCTACGACCCCATGGCGTCTTAGCCAGTTGTAGATCCATAAGTGTCATACCCTTAATTTGATCAGGAATAAACGTAGATTCTGATGTACCTTGATCAGTAGCACTTGTAATAATACCAAAATTCATAGAATTAAGTCCTAATTTATTCCTCAGATCTGTCCAATATGTACTCGTACCATTAGGATCATCCCATGCTATTTCTACCAAAATATCAGTAGCAAGATTGTACACAGCAAAGGCATATATAGAAGGAGATGTGGATTGACTTGGTACGGTTTCAAGACCCCAATAGGCAAGGTTAATAGCTTGATCATAACAAGCTTGAAGAACCGTAACATCTGGGATCTCACTCGCAGGAATACCTGCCATATTCGCCACAAACCACTGGAATCCAGCAAATGTAGGATCACCGGGAGGTAATCCTAATACAGGAGCATAAGGCTCTACTAAAGTCATCGACGACGTCCAGCCATATTAATCGGGGTCGGGGCTCCAGGTTGAGCAGATTTAGTCACAAGAATCCCTTCTGAAGCATGGTCTGCATTATCAGCATAGCCACCTGATGGTTCTTTTTCCTCGAAACTCATTTCCAATTCACGTAGTCGCCCACCAGAAGACTCATCGATCTGTGCATTTACTGCCAATGCTGCTTCTTGGCGAAGCTTCTGCCCAAAGGCTTTCAAAGCTTCTTCTTTTTTCAACATAGCCTTGCGCATTTTCTCAGGTGTCAAAGGCTTACCAATAGAATAACAAAGTCCATTAAACGGGCTCTGTTTACTATCAATTTCATTAATATCGATAAGACCATATGCACGATGTTGATCTAAAATAGCATCAATTTCTGGTGTAGCAAGATCAGTATGCCGCCCATCAGGCGAAATACGTATTTGCCCGCCAATCGGGATTGTTTGCGCAATCACTCCCGGTCTTTCTGGTGAACGATAACAAAACGTTTGAATTTGCTTCGATACGTTTCCGACATATAGTTCAGGCATCTCTTTACTCCCTAGAAAAGTCCGTGCCGGACGCTTACAGTCGCCCCTACAGCTTGAAGCACGTTTATTCGTGCTGGCACAGAGCTAGTACCTTCATCTTTTCAGGGGGCTGAGAACCCTGCACGACGGAGGGTACTAGAACTTATTGATATTGCATTGTGACGATCGTAACTGCTTCAGGGCGAACTGCCCATCCACTCGTAACACGTTGCTCGGCCAGAACGTCTATGGCACCACCAGCCAGAGGCACAGGAATCTCCTTTGGTGCTGCCATATCCGCAAGCTGAAGAGTACACGCAGTCAATGAAGGTGTCAATTTCGCGAACTCGTTCGTATTGATGGCACCTCCTTTCGGCTGTTCGACCTCTGGCATAACAATCAGAACGGCGTCGTTACCACCCGCGCCTTTACCGATAAGTGTATCATCATAGGCCCAGATGATTTCGTCATCATTCATTTCCAACACATCCTTAACTACACCAGCCGTGGAAGTGCTGCCAGCACCAACACGCTGATAGCTGGTGAGCTGAACAATGTTCTGGTATTCCATTGCACCGAGTGTCCGTTGCGGACCCACGACAACGAACTTACGCCCAATCCCAAGTTGATTGGTGCGAGTCTTAATGGCACTGATCTGAGAAATAATAAAAAATGCCATTTGACCATTGTCATAAGTCACAACAGTCGTATTGCCCGCGCTATCAGCCGGGAGGGTAATCGCGGTCGCACCACTCGCATTGATCAGACCTTCGCCATTACCGGGGTTGAACCCATACAAAAGTGCATTCCTGATCAACTGGAAGGTTGCCTGACGCATGCCGAGACGGTGTGCATCTACAATAGAAAGACCCCATCGTGCCATAGCGGCAGTGTCGTGGTGGTCATATTCTGCACGAACACGTAGTAGATAGGTAGGGGCACTGATTTGGGACAGTGCGAAGTTGACACCGGGGAGCTGGTTATAGGCAGACTGACCAGCGGCCATACGAGTCCGCAGATCGACCCGTTTAATATATGCATAGAGATCTCCATCCGCTAAGCGGATAAGTGGGGCACCAGAAGCCAGTAGCTCAAAGGCACCACTAGCTTGAGAGTACGGCATCAATGTGTCAGGCATCATATAAGAAGGATGAACCTGCACAAATGCCGGAGAGATGTTAGCCATAGTTCATCCTCCTTCTTACAGCAGAACCAGCGCTGCTGCGCCGTTATAACTCCATGTAGTCAATCCGGTGCCGGAGCTATAGGAAGGCACCATACAATTCGAACCCTTGACCACCACGCACTTTGCTGGAATCAAAAGGTTCGAGGTAGAAGTAGCAGAGACCCGCAAATTAGTCGGATCCCAATAGAGAGGCGTTGAAATTGGAGCCGTGCCGGTTTCAATGGCAGCCGCCAGAGCAGGATCTGCCGACAGTGCTACACGAGCACCAGAACCAAAACGGTAGAAATTCACCAACCCTCCGCTTCCAACAGTCGGAACCGGAGAGGTAGGTGTATTCACCGCTGCATAGTTCTGGTCAAACACACTGAACCCGGTAATCGCACCAGTCGTACCAGCCGCAGCAGCGACTGTACCACGAGTAATAAGACCACCCAACGAGATATCTGACCGAGTAACCGGGGGACGTTCTTGAGGAACGTTTTCAGAGATAGCAAGCCCGCCAAACATCGGCAAGGTCTCTGACGTTGCTAGAATACCACCAGACAGCGCAAACCGTGCTGCCGGATCAGGCATAGCCGTGCCAACAATGAAGCCATCGGATTCGATGACAAACATGCCAGCCGCAGACGTTTGAACATAGGGGTTGAAACTAAATGCCGGAGCAGTCATAATCGTAATCCCTCCTTACTGTGAAGCCAAAGTACGGAAGGATTGGACCCTCCGGCCTGGACGACCCATTGCCTTAGTGAAATGCTCCTTACCATAGAACTCAATGGTAGTACGACCCATACCATCGACTCTCTTTACTTCCCGCAACTCGCCTGGAGTAAGGTCTATCGGGTTAGCGGCAGCCGCAACCGCGTCTGCATAGATTTGCTCTTCGATAGGGGTAAAGATCTCCTCATCAAGACCACGGAACTTTGCACTCTTCCACTTTGGTGAATGCATCTTCAACTGGCGAGCAAGCCGCTTCCGATAGCTCAGAAGCTCCTCACCTTCCAGAGGCCGCGGAGCACGCTGCCCGAAACCGTTGAACACAGTATCGGCCCTTGCTTGAGTATCTGCAAAAGCAGAGTGCTCTTCATCAGTACGTGGCTTCATAAGTGCAGAAAGCTTTTGGAGCATAGCTTGCTGCTCGGCGACGGTTCGACGCAAGGCGGCGACATCATCCGCGCGTGCAGCGTCGGACTTCTTATCATCGTCGTCGTCATCCTTTTTATCGTCGTCATCATCATCCTTCTTATCATCATCGTCAGCCTTTTTGGCATCTGCTTTCTTGGCCGCATCAGCCTTCTTACTATCCTTTTTGGCTGTATCGCCCTTTTCCTCCTTGCCCTTGTGCTTGATTTCTAATTCACCATCATCATCCTTCTTATCATCGTCGTCGTCATCATCCTTCTTATCATCATCATCAGATTTTTTGGCAGAATCATCCTTCTTCTTGGGCGGGAAGGCGTCGTCCTTCTTATCATCATCGTCATCATCGTCCAAGATTTTATGCTTGGGAGCAGTGGCATCGTCCTTCTTGTCATCGTCATCATCTGACTTTTTGGACGCATCACCCTTAATAGGGTTCTTTGAACCTTGGCCAGTCTCCAAGGCATCCATACGCTTGGTCATTGCATCCATCTTTGCAATCGCGTCGGCGAGCATCGTGTCGACCGACGTTCCACTATTTGCTGCCATGATATCCTCCTTAGATAAGCAGCTTCATCATCGGCACAATGCCGTCTTCTTAAATTCTAGTACTCTGTCCACACCATATCAACAGATAGAGTTGCAGCTATTGGAGATCCATTAAAACTAACACAAAAAGCACTCCCGGGAGAACGCATAATAGGAAGACCAGCTGGTGGAACAATAGAAGCAAAGTTCAAGGTTGCTGCACCTGACGGACTAGCACTGCTGCCATTGGTTGTAACATCCCATTGTAATTGGCGAAAAATGCCATTAAGTGCACCGAGTGTTGTGGGATTAACCGTATAGCATCGAAGTACAGCTTGGGATATACCTTGTTCATCTGATGGTGTTGGCGTTATAAGAAATGATGTGCCACCACTATTAAGTGATGATCTTCTGATCACTGACACATTTATCGTTCCATTTGCTGCACCAACTCCGTAGAGAGCCACACCTACAAGACTAATAGAAGCACCATTAGGATTCTCTAGGCAAGCGATATCTGTAGCTCCAGCCGGAATTGCAACACTAAAAGCGCTAGCCCAATAAGTCGCCATCTGTCATCTTACCATTAAGTCACTTCGACGCTTTGCATAGAACTTATCAAGTCTCTCAGTAAGCTTAGTCATACCATCCGCTAATTTAAACAAATCAGGAGGAATACCTTGCATCTCTGGCGCTGGGTCTTTATTGCCTTCCGGCAGTGCTAAAGAAGGAGTTGGCAACTCACTTCCATCCAGTTTTGCTGTCACCGCCTGCTCCTGTGGTTGTCCAGTAGCCTCAGAATCAATCCGAATACCACTAGCGTCGCCACCCTTATCCCAAACGCCTTTCTGACAAATTGCCAAATGATCAACAAAACTTGGCTTACCCTCAACCAACAAATGGCTGTCATCTTCCATTTCAATGGTATAATTGACTTTAGGATCTCGGAATACCACACTTGGAGAGGTAGATAGTTCTCCTTCTACCACCATCTTAATTGCGGTTGAATCATAAAGTCGGCCAATTCCCCAAACCTCATCTTCTTTGATATAAGGAAGGGCCATGGTCCCAACAATTCGCTGGGCAAATTCATCTGAATTAAGAATCTGTGTAGAGGGATGCTCCATAATAATTGGGATGCCTGAGCAACGTTGTAAAAACTCATGAGTAAGATAAATGGTGTCGCGTCGATATACCCACTCATCGAGCTTGGGGCGATAGGAAAAGCCAGTTCCACTAATTCGCATGTCAACAAGGCACACATTTTCAATGTATTGCGGAGATACCAACTCTCCATCTCGAATTGCCTCTGCAAGCTCTAATTCTGTCATACCCTTCATTTTGCGAAGGGCAATCATAATACCAGGATGTAGATCTAAGCTAGTCGCATGGTTGGGGTCAACCCATACAAACGCATCATGCTCATGATTAAATTGAGGTATAAATTCATCATCACAATCGTATTGAAAAGTGGTAAAGTCAACATCATTTCGAACACGTCGACATAGAAACTTTCCATGATGTCCAGCGCGGTATTTGGTCTCCTCCCAAATTTCGCGTACAGCACATTGTTCGACCGTTTCGTGATCCTTTTTGACCCCTCCCGGGAATGCCCATCCTTCGCCATCTGTCCTCCTACATAATAGGATCTTACCAGAAGGTGCCTTAAAGAGTATCCCAACAGCTATTGTCACTTCGGTCTGTCGATCTCTTTAGGATGTCGATTGCTCGGCTGCATATTATCTTTCGTACGCGGCTTGACTTCTATAGGCTTACGCTGATGTGACCATTTCTCGAAAGCATCTAATCGCTTGGCGAGGGCATCACACTGAGAAACCAGCTTTTTAACAGGCTCTGCTCCAGAGCCTGAGAAACCCATATGCTGAGCATCATCACCTTTAGATTTAGAGGCTTGACGCTCAGCAATGCCCTTCGCTGCCTCAGGGTTATGGCCCTTATTCACTAATCTTTGAGTATTTCTACTTATGGCCTCTTTTGACTTCCCTTCTTCCAATGGTATGCGTTCATCATCAACACCAGTAATGGTTCCCTTATTCTTACTAGCGTAGAATACCCTTTCACCTTTCTCAGAACCATACTGAGAAACCATGGCCGACTTAATTTTCTCGCCTTTTTCGGTCAATGGCATTTTGGTTCTCCTTCTAACGACGCGGTCGATTAAACCGCGTCGTCAGATAACATAATCTCTTACGGCTTCTTTGCAGCAGAAGGAGTTGGTACGTTTGCTCCAACCGGAATAATTACAATGACCCAGCCAGTCAGTGGGCTCCAACCAGCTTTCACTTCCCACTTCGCTGGATCATCCGGGGGCTCGGGAATTACAATCGGATGCGCGGGATGACCTGGAGACGGCCAAATAACCGGAGGAGACTGACCCCCACCCGGAGGCTTCTCTGGCGGAGTCGGCCACACCTCTGGAGGCGGGCCACCTGGAGCAATTGGGTGAGCAGGATAACCCGGTCCTGGCCAAATAACAGGAGGCTGACCAGGAGGAAAATAAATCGGAGGAGCAGCTACAGGAGGAGGACCGCCCGGAGCGATCGGATGAGATGGGTGAAAGCCGGGAGGAGTCCAACCTGCGATTGGAGGAGGACCGCCCGGAGCGATCGGATGAGCAGGATGGCCTGGAGAAGGCCAAATCCCCGGAGGTTGGCCAGGAAGAGGAGGCCAAACCTCAGGTGGATAATAGATAGGCGGAGTAGGAACACCACCACTAGGCGGCATAGGTGGACTATCACCGTCTACCCAAGTGATGATAGCAAGTTTAGATGGCATCTTACTCTCCTTTGGTTACTGGTTAAATTCCCCGTCTTAGCGCCGCCGCGATTCTTTTCTACCCTTCTGGGTAGAAAATCTACCTGTTTTATGATTACGCAGTGACCTCTGAACGATTTCTTCCCAGCTTTCCTCTGGTTCTTCTGCTGTCTTAAACTTCTTTGCCAGAGCAACTAAATCACGCTCCTTCACCTTATAGCGATGGCGTAAATAACTTAGAGCTTTAGAAACATCACTATTCAGTGCCATTGTTCTTCATATGTTCCAAAAGCTTGACAACTGTACCTTCAACATCATCCGCACGCGCCATTTTCACTTTAGGTATTTGAACTTGACGAGGGTCGGACCCGCTGTCAGGACCGCCGGGTCCACCACCGGGTCCGTTGCCGCCGCCCATCAAGGCCAATTTTTGTTCAGCCTTCTCTTGCTTCTCCATCTCTTTATATTTCTTAAGCAATCCCTGATAGTCAAGGCTCAAGGGGCTCGAATAAAGAAGCTTGTTATTCGTTACAGCGTCAGCTAAC
>Ga0318563_10000697_pt1 | contig 13740 bp, 22 predicted proteins | sample GRESIP066b5f19_FD_203689 | JGI IMG/M metagenome (GOLD analysis project Ga0318563, IMG submission 203689) | Tropical soil microbial communities from Luquillo Experimental Forest, Puerto Rico - GRE.SIPMG.066b5f19 | ecosystem: Environmental > Terrestrial > Soil > Tropical forest > Bulk soil... | reverse complement strand
GCTGATATGTACGGACTCGGGAGCGGAGCGAAGCGCATCGAGATCAACGCCGCGCTCCGCCCACCACGCCCGCGCCGGCTCCATATCGTCTATGTCGAGCGCGCAGGTTCCGCTTAGAGAGTGCAAGAGGCCGACACCGGCACCGATGGCTTCGATAGCCTCGGCCGGCATGGGGCTGGTGTTCCAGCCCTCGTACGTCGGTCCCTTCTTTCCCGTCGCGATGGCGCACAGCTTAAAGCCGGCGGCCTCGTAGTCGGTTAGGCTCAATGGGTGCTCCGGTTCGTTTGAGCCGCGAGTCTAGCAGCGCGGGCACTTATTGTGCAACACCCGCACCGGACCCACGGTGGTGTCAGGTGGTGGCGTCGTGCGCAGGTGAGCCCATGCCTGCAAGTTTCGTGCCAGCCATGCCTGCTTCTCGGGGCGGGCGAAAAAACCGGGGTATTTCTCTCCCTGTGGCCAAGGTCGTAAAGTCATGATAGTAACTCCTCGTCGCTTATGATGGGCTCCGCCAGCACGTGCTGGAGGTGAGCCCGGATGATATTCGCCGCGTTCTCTATCTCCCCGTTGGGGTCGCTGCGCACGCGCGCGTGGCGGCGCAGGATAATCTCCACGGACTCGATAGCGTCTCGCGTCAGGTCAAGGCTGATGTTGGAGTCGAGCCAGAGCTTCATTGCTTGGTCGCCTTGTGCAGCATGTAGGTCCACGGCAGGCGCTTGAGCAAGAACGCGCTCAATCGCACTGCGTTAAGACTCCGCCCGGCGCGATGTAAATCGCCGTCGGACACCCGTGGTCGTTTCGCTTCAGGTTTTCTTGGTCCCATGATTGCTCCTTGGTTGAGTGAGAGGCGCAGCCGCTACCAGCCGAGAGAACGGCGTACCATATTGCGGCGATCAGCAAGAATCCGCCGAGCCTTGCGAACAGCGAGTACCACATAGAACACTCCAATAGGCCCGTAGGCCGCGATGAGGATGAGAGCCGGCCAAGCCGACTTAATAGGCCCATGATGGAACAGCAAAGGCGTTACTCCCCCATTGTGTTGCAAAAGCGTTGGCTACCGCCTCAGGCGTGCGACTGCGCCAGTACCAGCGGTCCGGGCCGGGGCTGGTCATATGCACGCGGTGCGCCACCTTGGCGGGTTTGCGGTGTGTTGGGATCAGCGCCGGCAAGCCGCGCGTCCACAGGCAGGTAGCCTTGGTCTCCGGGTCGCCAAACTGCCACGGCTGGATGATTTGCGGCAGCGGCAGCTTTGGCCCGCGCAGCTCGCGAATGCGAGCGTCGATAGTGTCAGCCGCCATGCCATGCATGATTGGATTCTCTATGGCCACACGCGGTATGTCGAGACACCAGAGCCGGGCGAAGAATGTGCACGCAGCGTCCATGGCGTCGTACCTGGCCAGGTCCAAGTTGTCCGTGCCGTCCGCGTACTCGATGCGCTTGCCGCCCTCGTACATCCAGCGCACGCCCGCGTTTGTCAGGTAGGTGCACGGCGGATGCGCAATCATCAGGTCCCAAGGTTCGCCGGCCCACCCCTCGGTGAACCATAGCGCGTCGCCCTCAAGGTGGTACGCGGGCCAGCGCTGGACGTGCCACGTCTCCGCCCATTGCGCGGGGCTGAAGCCGGGCACGTCCGAGTCCGGGCCGAGTATGTCGCAGGACCAAGCGTCGTGCGCTAGGTCGCGGAACGCGTCTCGGACGCGCCCCGACACTTCACACGCGATTAGAACGTGCACTCGCGTTCTCCAATGCGTCGTCCGCCTCACGCAACGCGCGTTGTATATCGGCGAGCGTCCACGGTTCGTCGTCCGCTATGGTGCGCAGCCATGCTGCCGCTGTGCGCAAGGCAACATCGTGCTCTTTGAGTCGAGCGCGCAGCCAGCGCTCCGTGGCGTATGAGTTCGCCATGTTTAGCCAACCTCCGGTGGTTCAGTGTCCAAGGTGGCACCCCACAGCGCGCCGAAAGCTAACAGCCAACGCGCGTGCGCCGGGTAGGCGTGCGCTAGGTCGTCCGCGCTCTCGTACGGGATGCCGTTGTCGCGGCAGTAGGTTTCGAGCAGCGCGCACAGCAATCCGACCTGCCCCGCCCTGACCAGTTCATCCTGGCCAGGCGGCAGATCCAGCTCGCTGTGCGCGATGCGCTTCTCTGCGTCCGTGATGCCGGTCGCGCGTTCAATCAACTCGTGTATGTACTGCATTACTTTGTCCTCGTGCGCTCGCGGCCGGAGCCGAAAACGCTTGTGGTGAATTTGGGACCGGCGAACCCGGCCGCCGGAAGCGCCGCGTTGGCGCGCTTCTTGGCCCGTGCCGCGTCGCGCTGTGCCTGCCAGTTGGGATTGAAGCCGAGCCGATTGATACGCGCCATGCGGCGCCGCCTCGCACGCTCGCGCGCCTCGGAGTTAGACTCCTGAATCGTGCCGCACTCCCGACACTTGAGCGCAACGTGAAGGGTATCCGTGCCGCATGTGGCGCACGGGACCATGTGGAAGTTACGGATGCTCACGGCCGCACCTTGATGACGTGCACCATGCCGCCTGCGGCCCACGTGTACGTTTTCCCGTCGCGCTTCGTAATGACCTTGCCGCGTGGCGTCGCGCCCGTGACGGTGTACTCGTGTCCGCGGTGCAGGAACGTTGTGCCGAGCGGTGGCAGATCCAGGCCAGGATGCCGGCTGAGTTCTTCGCCTCGCGCGTTGCGCGTGATGGTTGGCATTGCCATTACGTTGCGCAGCCGGTCGTATGCTTGCGTCTCGCGGCTCTCGCCGCCGGGCAATACGCCAGTCAGCTTGAATGTGAACGCGCCGGCCGGGCTGAACGTGCACCGGCCTAGCTCGATGGTGAGTCCGGGGTTAGTGTCTCGCACCGCGCCTAGCACGGTATCGAGTTCAGTTCGCAGCGCTTCTAACGCGCGCCGCTGCGTTGTGGTGGTGGTCATCGTGGGGGCTCCTTTGTGGTGGGGAGAGTATCACGCGCCGCGAACACCGTGCTACGGTGTGCCGACAACGCGTCGTGTTGGATTTGACAGAATGCAATGTGCCGGGTCGAGTCGCTGGCACAGCCGCACGGTGTACGGAACACCTTGTCCCGTGGCTTCAGTCCGGTCGTGTATACGGGGCCGCCGGGCGCGCTGTGCTCCGGGGGCGGCGCCTCGGCTGGCTTGGCCAGGCCAGGTTCCTCAGTACGCACCGGGGCAACTCCAGCCGCCACGGCATCCGGCAAGCTTGCATGCTTTGCACGTTTTGCGCTTTGTCGCGCGCTTGCTCTTTGTCGCGCGCTTCACAGCACGGCCGCCAGTATCAAGCGGACGAAGGTCCACGCCATTGCGAGCGCCAAGCCTAGCGCCAATGCGTAGGTCAGAAGCGCCACTATGATCACGGCGCGCATGGCGCCGGTAAGGTCTAACTTGGTCATCTTCGTATGCTCCGTGTGAGTGAGAACAACCAAGGGCCCGAATCGCCCGGACCCTTGAGTGCGTCACTCGTTGTTGGACGTGATGCCGTGGCGCTTCCGCAGCCATGCCACGTAGGCGCTGTCCTCGTCTTCATGGCCGTCTACGTCCAGCGTAGGCCCGGCGCCGTAAGTCTTCTTGCGTGTCTCCGGGTAGTCCCAGTGCCCCGTGACAACGTTGTAGCGCTTGCCGGCAGCGTACCCGTAGTCTCCCGCCAGCATGCGCGCGGGCTCCGTGGGCGTGCGCTTAGCCTTGACCCACGTCCGCGAAAGCGCGTCGTACCAGTCGGCAGGATCAGCGAGCCCGCAGACGGCGCTGGCCTCAGCGTCGGCCGGGCCGGGTACGTACTCAAGACCGTCGTCGTCGTCGCCGTCGGGGAGCGAGTAGGTGTTCGAGTACCACACGCCGTCCAGCCATTCGCCCGCGTGCTCGTTCAGAATGTAGAACGTGGAGCCGTGGAGCACGACGAATTTGTTGTTGTAGCCAATGTCCTTTTCGACCTCGCCCCAGTACGTGGACTCCTGGCCAGGACACTCCTCCGGGATATCCTGCAGCGCACCGACGTAAAGCGCGGTGTCCGACAGCGCGCCCGTAGCCTTGTGCGCGTACTGCCCTAGCACGCCATTGTGCATGACGTGAGCGCGTCCGTCCGCGGTCGTGAAGGGGTGGCACATGGCGAGCGATGTCTCGCCGTGCGTCGTGTAGCGCCAGTGCACCGCGTGCGCTACGCCGTCCGCACTGAGCGCGGCCGAGTAGCGGCGCGCACGCTTCAGTTGCTTCTTGCCGTAGAACTTGCGCACGCCGTCGCGCGCTGACATCACGCCCAAGCCGTCGCGGTTCACCGCGTGAGCGTAGTCAAAGGTCAAGCGCGGCACGGCCGAGCCTGAGGGAACGTAAGCTATGAGACACATCAGAGTTACTCCTGGCCAGGATTAGGCCGACTGGTTGTCGTTGAGAAACTTGGAGAGATTAGGGTACGCGCCCGCGCGCTCCATGATCCAGCGCCGCATGTTGGCAGGTTTCTCGATATCGAGCATGGAGGCGTCGCGGCAGTAGATGCACAGCGCGTGGCAGAATTCCAGATTCTTCATGATGCGACTGTGGCGCGTGTTGCCGCGGAAGATCCGCAGTTCAAGCGTACCATGTTCCGTGCCAATGTTGAGCGCGTCGTAATGGTCGCTGTGATCGTGCGGCCGGTTAACGTCGGTGACCTTCTTCGCTGAGCGTTGGCAGTATGACGTGGCGGAACGCTGTGCCACTAACTCTACGAACCGCTGCATGGTAGGTGAGTTAATCAGTACCAGCATCTTACCCACCGTCAGCGCGCTGAGCGCCTTGCGGTTTATGTGGACGTGCATGCCGCAGTTTTTGGTGTTCGCGCCAGCCTTGGCGCCTACTTCTTTGAGCGCGTGCGCCACCTTGCGCCACGGTATGCGGCGGCCTGTGTGATGCTGCTCAAGGGTCTGCGGGACCGTGATGATTTCCACGCCACAGTCGAGCGAGCCGTCGGCCGCGAGAATGTATGCGCCGCCAAGCTCGCCGTTGTGGCCGTTACGGCCGCCTAGCGCCGCGGCCAGCGCATGCTGCCCCGCGTTGGTGTTATCGCCGGGCTCAGTCTCAAGCTCGACGCCAAAGCACAGCGCGTCGGGAGCCGTCTCGCCTGGCCAGGAATGCCGCCCCAGTACGTTCGTACCGTAGCGGTAGATGGTGCCGTCGTCGTCCGCGGGCAGGTCGTCTGAGCCTTGCTCCTCCTCCTCCTCCTCAGGCTCGAAGTGATACTCGCCGTCAGACTCCCAGTAGTGGGCGTTTTCCTCCGCCCACCTACACGCTACCGTTTCGCCGTCCACGGTTGTTACGTCATCGCTACACCATAGCTGCGACGTGCGCTCGCAGTAGTAGGTGTCCGACGCGCAGTCAGCGCACCATGTGGCGCTGTTAGACCGGCCGGTAGACGTGCGGTAATGAACCTCGGACCAATCGTCGTCTGACGGCCCGACGTGGCTGCAATGCTCGCACGTGTTCGTTTCGGGCTCATACCGGCCCGAATCGTACTCAAAGCGGGCACCATCGCTCGACGTGCGCCACAAGTACCGCGCATCCCCGAATACAGCGCGCTGAGGCGCCGTCAGTTCCACGGCGTGCCACGGCGCATCTTCGCCGGCCGCAGCTATGATGCTGTACGCGTACGGGCCGCGCCAATCGGTGCGACGCCAACCGCCGGCCGCGGACGCCGTGCCGTCAATGCGCTGCACAGTGCGCGTAATGGGCTCGCGCCTAAAGCCGGCCGCAATGGCCATGCGTACCGCGGCGCGCAATGCGGAGAATGCCGCTATGCGCTCCGCGCGCTCCGTGTCTAGCGGGAGCGGCGCTTGTGTGTCGGTCGTCATCTATCGTTTCTCCTACTGTGAGCCTACTGGCCAAGGCCCTGCCGCGTTGGCAAGGCCCTGAGCCGCTAGACTTACTCCAAGTCTCCGAAAGCGACGTTGCGCCCGCCGCGGCCGCCGGGAGTGCGTGCCGTGTAGCGCATGCTGCAAGGGTCGTCGTCCATCACAACTTGAACGTTGCTGTACCCGCCAGCGGTGGCGTGCGCCACTACTGCGGCCATTGCCTCTTTGCCGGTAGCGAACGTCTCCGTGCGCTCTACGGCAAACTTGCCGGTCAACGTTGCGAACTGTACGCGTACCATTGTCGTGTGCTCCGTGTGAGTGAGGATACTGGCCAGCGCACGCTCCGGGCGCATGCGCTGAGCCGCTAGCCTCTCAGCGCGAGCGCCGCGCAGACTGCCGCTGTGATCCAAGCCGAAACGAGTGCGAGAGTAAACATGTGAATAGCCTCCGAGTGAGTGTGTTCAGGAAACGTGTCGCCGCGCGGTTCACAGCGCGGCCGTGAGCAGTTCGAGCGCCGCGAGCGCGGCCCGGTTGCGGTCCGTGAACACCTTGAGGGTGACACAGCGCACCGCACCGTTGACGAACAAGGCGCCGCGGAATCCGCCGGCAGTAGGAAGTACTTTCGCTTTCATGGTCATTTGCTCCGTTGTGAGTGAGGACACTGGCCAGCGCACGCCATGTGCGCATGCGCTGAGCCGCTGTGCTCAGCCGTCCGAGCCTACCAGCGCCTTGCAGTTCGCAATGATGCGCTGTGAGGTCTCGCTGCCATCGAGAGCCTGTCCCAAGGCTTCCAGCGCCTTGGCGGCAAGCGCCGCACCGCTCAGCACGGTCTGCGACCGCTCCGTGCGCATGATCAGCTTGGCGACGTTCGTCGCGGCCGTCACGGTGTGTAGGGATTTGGTGAGTGCCATCTTCGTGTGCTCCGTTTGTCCGCGCGTGTGCGCGCGTAAGTACTTGCACCATCCGTGCCAGCGCAGGTTTTCTCTGGTAAATCAACCACATAGGTTTTTGTGGCCTCGCCAATGTGACGCAAAGTGTCAAGTTTTTCGACATTTAGGGTCACAAAGTGACAAGGATTGTCACAGCTGTGAGACGGTTCACGGTTTGCGAAAATCCCGTTACTCCCGTATATCCCGACAAATCCGCCCGTTTGCTATCGCGGCCTAAAAATAAATATATGCGTCAATAGGTTATTATTTAACATGATATAACGGTATAAAGGGATAAAGCAACAAATCGCTCTTTGCAATCAGGCGCTTAGCGCGTACCGTCACGTTGTACCGTATCAGTACCGTTACGCTGGCACGCTTTGTGCATGCTGGCACGCTTCTTGCATACCGCTCGCAAGAATCGTGCCAACGCTATGTCAAACCAGGGCGCGGTGCCGGCTCGCGTCGAGCTGCGCGTCGAATATGCGAGGGGTAATGAGCCGGGGGTGGGAGCCCCTTTTGGTACTGGCGGGTGGCGAGGAGCGAGCCGGCACGTAGTCTCTGCGCGCCACGACAAACCGCTCCAAGTTCGGAGCTCGGAAGGGGTTCGCTTCGCTGCCGATTCGTGATTCCCGAATAGCCATCGGCGCTCCGTAATGAACACCCCCACCCGTCACTCGCGAGGGACCCAAAGCACGTCGCTATTTGCAGACGCCGGGGGGTGTGCTAGGTTCGAGACTCGGAGGCTGCTCTCGATTCCACAAAAGCTACGAGGTCACGTCAATGCACGCACTGATGGGTTCCCAAGTAAAGTCGCTGCTGCTCATCGCATCGCAGTTGAGCGGGTACCCAATCCCGCAGAACATTCCAGATCCAGTCGTCATCTCGGTCTCGGCGCCAGAGATGGCGAAGGACGAGTGCGGCGGGGACGACGGGTTGTCCGTCATCATGTGCCCCATCTTGGGATTCTACGAATGGCCAATCGCCAGCGGTAAAGACGCGCGGCCCGAGCGCATCTGGGTGCGCAGCGACGCGGGGTCCGACTCGCAGAACGCAATCACCGTGCACGAGCTGACCCACTGGCTCCAGTGGCACAACGGGTTCCATCCCGATCAGTGCCCCGAGAAGTACCAAGTGGAGTACCAGGCGTACACCGCGACGCTGAAGTACCAGATCACGTACGAGGGCGTGCCGATTCCCGAATCCTATTCGACGCCCGGCGTTGAATGCCCCACCCAACCGGAGAAAACCAAATGATGAGCCTCATTCGCTACACCCTCGCGCTCGTGTTCTCCCTTGGCCTGCTGACCGGCTATTGGCTCGGGTCGTATGTTCACCGGGACATCAAGATCGAGTTCCAGGCTGCTCCACGTCCGGGGGCGCAGGCGCCGACGATGCTCAATAAGCCTTACTTCCAGAGAACAGAAGCGCTTGTCGGGCCGCTCAGCGAGTCGCCGCGAGGTGTTGAGGAATCACTTTAATGATCGTGAAGTGGCTCGGGCTCCACTGGTACTTCGGGCCGCCGGAGGACGAGAAGGAGGACTGCTTCCCGCGCTGGTTGTGCTTCACCCTCCAGTGCACGGCTATTGCAGTGCTTGCAATGCTCTGGGTTAAGTACATGGCCGCCGAGCTTGAGACTGCCAGCAACCCTCTGATACATTACGAGGATGTCGAGCCCACCACGCCGCAAGTCGATTGACGCCCACGCCCGTGAGCACGGGGAGCGCGCCATTGAGGTGCTCGCCGACATCATGGACAACACGGCGGAGGAGACGAAGGACCGCATCCGGGCCGCGGAGGCCATCCTCGACCGGGGCCACGGCAAGGCGTCGCAGGCCATAATCGCCATCCCGGCGCAGCAGCGCCAGCGGCAGGCGGCCGCGCTGTACACCGACGCCGAGCTCGACGCCATCATTGACGCGGAGTGGGAGGCCATCGAGCGCCGCGCCCTGCCCGCACCAGCCAAGGACCCGTTACTGGAATGACCGAAGCCGAACGCCCCGCACTGACCCCCGCGCAAGCTGCCACCGAGAAGCTGCGGCGCCAGAGGGCCAACAAATCGCTTGCAGAGTACTCGCAAGTCTTGGACATCCCCGGCGTGCCCATCTTCGGGCAGGACGAGGACGACCCGCTGGACGAGGTGGAGGACGGCGAGCGCAATCTGATCGAGACGAAGCCGACGCTCTACACGCCCATCGACGAGCGCGTCGCGCTGCACCACCTCGTGATGATGATGGCCATTCAGGAGTGCATCGAGACCCCGCGCGGGCGGCTGATGATCTTCGCCCCGCCGGGCAGCGCCAAGAGCACGTACGGCTCGGTCGTCGCCCCGTCGTGGGCCATGGGGCGCAAGCGCAACCAGCAGATCATCCTCGGCAGTTACGCCACGGGGATCGCGGCCAAGCAGTCGCGCAAGGTTCGGGCCATCGTCAAGCAGAACATCTACACCTCGCTGTGGGGCTCGCGGCCGCGGCTGTTAGATGACCAGCGCGCGGTGGACGACTGGCAGCTCACCAACGGCTCGGGCATGATGGCGGCTGGCCTGCTCGCCGGAATTACGGGTAACCGTGCAGACGGATTTGTCATAGACGACCCGGTAGCAAACCGCGAGCAGGCCGACTCCTCGGCGATATGCGAGAAGATTTATCAGGAGTACATCGACACGGTTCTGACCCGAGCGAAGCCCAAGATGTGGTGCCTGCTCATTCAGACGCGGTGGTCCGAAATGGACCTCGCCGGTTCCATCCTCCCAGAGAATTACGAGGGCGAAAGTGGACTCATACATTGTCGAGACGGACAGTACTGGAAAGTGCTCTGTATACCTGCGAAAGCAGAGCGGGTTGATGATCCTCTTGGCCGTAAACCCGGTGAGTATCTCTGGCCAGAATGGTTTCCTCGTGATCACTGGCGCTCATGGGAAGATAATCCGCGAGCCGCTCGCACGTGGAACGCATTGTTCCAGCAACGACCGGCTCCACTAGCCGGCATCCATTTCCATCGGGACATGTTCCGCCTTTACGATCCAGACCTCCCGCGCGTATGACCATTCAAACCTACAGTGACCTCGACGCGTTGCCGTCATCGCTGCGCATATACGGCGCCAGCGACTACGCCACGATGGAGCCGGAGCCGGGCAAGAAGGAGCCCGACTTCACCGAGCACGGTGTGGTCGGGATCGACGCTATCGGGGACCTCTGGTTCATCGACTGGTGGTACGCGCAGTGCGAGACGGACAAGGGCATCGCGGCGTTCCAGAAGTTCGTCGGGATCTACCGGCCGACCCGGTGGTTCAACGAAGGCGGGCTGATCGACAAGGCCATCGGGCCGTCTATCCGCCAGTCCATGCGCCTCGCCCAGAAGTTCGTCCTGATCGAGCAACTACCCTCCATGACCGACAAATCGGTCAAGCTTCAGGCGTTCCACGCCCGCGCGGCGGCCAAGACGGTGCACTTCCCCATCAAAAGGGCTTGGACCGACCACGTGATCGACCAGCTCATCAAGTTTCCGGGGGGTCGTTGGGACGACGCGGCCGACGTTTGCGGCCTGATTGGACGCGGCGTAGACAAGATGCACGAGGCCAATATACCATTGCCGAGTCGTAGGCCCCTCCTCATCCCGTTTACCGAGGAATGGTTGACCTACAACGACCGCAACCAGAAACCGAAGGTAAGGTACTTCTAGCATGACGACTTCGGGCGCAGACAACGGCCTCCATTCAGGAATGGCCGGCATTCAGACTGATCCGACGCAAGCGGCTGGTGGCGGCATGGACTCGCAGGGCGTGGATCAGCCCCGCGGTCAATCGGGGGCTGATCCAAAGGAGGAGGCCCTCGTCAAAAAGTTCTGGGCGACGTACGATCTGGCCCGCAAGTTCGATGAGAACTTCCGCAAACAGGTCGCCATCGACCGCCGCTACGCCGCCGGCACCTCGGACCTGGCTTGGGCGGTGACAACCAACCTGATCGGCGCCTTCATCGACATCCTCGTGTCCATCCTCTACGCCCGCAACCCGGACGTGAGCATCAAGAAGGCCCCGCAGGTAAACGAATCCAACACGATGCCCATGGATCAGTTCGCCAAGACGCTCGAAATCGTCGTGTCGAAGCTGTGGGAGCGCGGCAAGCTGAAAAAGCAGGCCCGCAAGAGCGTACGCGCGGTGATGAGCACCGCCGAGGGCTGGCTCAAGGTCAACCTCATCAGCGAGAAGGTCCCGCAGCCTCAGACCGAGAAGGCGCTGAACGACGTTCAGGAGTCGCTCGGCCACCTCCACGCGCAGCAAAAGCTGTTGGAGGACCCGAAGGGCATGACGCCTGACCAGATCGACGCCGCAATCGCCGAGAAAAACGCCCTCCAGCTCAGTCTGACCGAGAAGATCGAGCTCGCGATCAACAAGCTGCTGTGTATCGACTTCATTCCGTGCGAGCGCATGCAGGTGGCGACCAATGTGTCGGCCATCGAGGACTACCTCGACGCGGATTGGTGCTCCAACGAGGAGTACATCGACAAGGAGGAGGCGCTCGCGCGCTTCGACAGACTCACTGCTGAGGATGTGAAGCAGGCGAAGCTCTACTACCAGCAGGAACCGAAGGAGCTGACGACTCGCGACATCGACAACGTACTCCCTCAGGGGATGTTGACCGCGGAAAGCGCGCAAGCTTTCGTGTCGCACCAGTCATCGCCCGAACAGCCGGCGTTTTTGCGCGTCATTGAGAGCTGGAACCGCAAGGACAAGATGATTCGCACCGCCGTGGACGGAATCAAGAAGTGGGCGGTCGAGCCGTACGCGCCGCCGTTGCCCACGAGCCGCTTTTTCCCGTATTTTTACCTCTCGTTCTACGAAGTTGACGGTCAGCGTCACGCGCAGTCGCTCTCGTGGCGCCTGTACAAGCTTCAAGACGAGTATTCGGCCACCCGAAGCAACTTCCGCATCACGCGCGAGCGGTCAATCCCCGGCGTGCTGTTCAACGCGACGATGTTGGACGAAGTGGAGGCCAAAAAGCTCTCCGAATCGAAGCATCAGGAGTACACCGCGCTGCGCCCGGCCGACCCGAGCATCCCGGTGGCCAACTTGTTCGCGCCGAAGCCCGTTGTGGGCATCGACCCGCGCCTTTTCGACCCAACCTACATCCTGAACGACATGGAGCGTATCTCCGGCGTGCAGGAAGCTCTCAGTTCAGCGATCAACGGACCCGGCAATCCCCGGACAGCAACCGAAGCCAATATTCAGCAGGCCGGCACGAACGCGCGTACGTCCGCTGATCGCGATTACCTCGAAGGCATGCTCACCGACCTCGCGCAGTACACCGCGGAGCAGGCCCTCCAGTCCTTGACCATCCAAGACGTGCAGCGCATGGCCGGCCCGGCCGCGTTCTGGCCCGAAGGCATGAGCATCGAGGACATTTTCACGCTGGTGGAAATCAAGATCGAGGCCGGCTCGACCGGCAAGCCGCGCATGGGCGGCGATCAGCAGTCGTGGGCGACCACGCTGCCGCTGATCAAGCAGACGCTCGGCGAAATCCGCGCGGCGCTCGCCACGGGCGACACCGCGACGGCGACTTCGCTCACCGAGCTCATCAAAGAGACGATGCGCCGCCTCGGCGACGAGACGGACCCGGATCGCTTCATTCCGAAGCAGCCGCCGCCGGGCTCGCCCGGATCGGGAGCGCCGCCGCCGGCCGCGCCGATCAAGACCACGGTCCAGATCAAGGGCATGATCGACCCGGCCACCAGCGCCGCGTTGGTCGCCCCCGCAGTCACGCAGGATCAGATCCACAACGCCGCGATTGCCGCGCTTCAGCGGCCGCAGGCGCCGCATCCCGAAGCAGGCGCTCCGGGCTCAGGCGGCCCCGCGCCCGAACCAGTTCCAGCACCGCCGGCCCCTTCACCGGGACCACCCATGCCCCAACAGTAAGGTAACAACATGACCGAGCCAACCACACCGTCCCTAATGGACGTAATTGATCATGCAATCGAAACAGGCGACACCAGCGGAGGACTTGAGGCGACAGTGGAGAGCGATCCCGCTGGCGAAGGCGAGCCTTTGGATGGTGGTAGCGATGTGGCAGACAGCCACGATACGGACGCTGCTGGATCTACTGAGGGCGATGATCAAGGCGGAGAACCGGACGCGGGAGAGGGTGAACACCCTGACGCGAGCGGCGAGGATAAAGTACGTGACCCCGCTACCGGAAAGTTCGTCAAGAAGGACGAGCCCAAGGCCGGAGACAAACCCGGAGAAAAGCCGGGTGATCCCAATGCAGCGGCCAAAAAGCCCGCCGACCCGATAAACGACCCGATCCCGAAGGACCTCAAGAAGGAAACTCAGGATCGCATCCGTTCGCTGGTCTCCACGACGAAGGAAGTGACCGCGCAGCGCGACGCCGTGGCCAAGGACTTCGACTACATGATCGAAGGCATCAAGGCGACCGGCACCACGCCCGAGCAGTATGGCGAGCTTCTGTCGTTCATGGCGCTGTTCAACAGCAACGATCCGGCGAGCCAGACGAAGGCGCTGGAGCTGGTGGAGAGCGTGGCCGACCGGCTCGCGATGCTGCTCGGTAAAGGCCCGCGGCGACCTCAACGCACTGGAAGCCGAGCTCTCGAAGAACGACCCGCAGTACGCGGCCAAGAAGGCGCAGCTTGTGCCGATCCTGAAGCCGATCTTCGCCAACATCCCGCCGAGCCAGTGGAAGGCCCGCTTCGCCGAGGCGTACGCCAACGTGCAGATCGCGCGGCGCTCGACGGTGCCCGCACGCCAGCCGATGCGCGGCGGCGGCAGCTCCGGCCCGGCCGGCGGCAAGGGCGGCAGCGGAATGTCATCTGGCCCGGGCTCGATGCTCGACGCCGTGAACGAAGCTCTCAACAGCATGGGTAAATAACATGACGACCCCCACAATCTTGATCGCTACCCCCACGCGGGGCCGCTCCATGGACATCGAGTACTGCGTAGGCATGATGACCTCCGCCAGCAAGCACCACGCCGC